>Ga0207652_10001517_pt1 | contig 20494 bp, 14 predicted proteins | sample KBSC63BmetaG_FD_184334 | JGI IMG/M metagenome (GOLD analysis project Ga0207652, IMG submission 184334) | Corn rhizosphere microbial communities from Kellogg Biological Station, Michigan, USA - KBS C6-3B metaG (SPAdes) (version 2) | ecosystem: Host-associated > Plants > Roots > Rhizosphere ... | reverse complement strand
CGCCAGCTACGAAGCCAAGGCCTTGGGGGTCAAAGTCGGCATGAGCTTTTCCGAAGCCAAACTGCTGGCGCCCGATCTGATAATGGTCGAGACCGACCCGCCCAAATACCACTACGTTTACAAGAAGCTAATCGGCATCATGAGGTCTTACTCGCCCAACATCGGCATGAAGAGCATCGACGAGGGGATAATCGACTTCCACGGCACCCGGCAGAATATCAATCAGCGACCGCTGAGCGTGATAGGCCATGAGATAAAGCAGCGGCTGCGCGACGAAGTCGGCGATTGGATGAAGTGCAACGTCGGCATCGCCCCCAACCGGTTTCTGGCCAAAACCGCCGCCTCGCTGCACAAACCGGACGGGTTGGACATTATCACTCATAAAAACTTACGCTCAACTCTGGCTGATATGGAATTAACTGATCTGAGCGGCATCGCTGAACGCAACCAGGCCCGGCTGAACGCCGCCGGCATCTATACGCCGCTGCAGTTCCTGGACGCCCGCTCGGACATACTGGCCCGGAAAGTCTTTAAGAGCATCTGCGGCGAGGATTGGCATAAGCGGCTGCGCGGCTGGGAAGTCGATGACGTAGAATACTCGACTAAGACCGTCGGGCGGCAGTTCGTGATGGACGATTATAACGCCTCCGAAGAAAAGGTCCGCAACCGCTTAGCCCACCTCTGTGAAAGCACTGGCCTGAAACTACGCCACAAAGGATTTTGCGCCCGGGGCATCAGCCTGTACATACAATACAAATCGGGGGACGCCTGGCACAGCCGCAAGGCTTTTAAAAGCGCCTTTTTCACCTCTTCTGAGATATACCGCCGGGCGACGCTGCTGTTCAACCAGCATCCGCGCCTGGACAATGTGGTGATGCTCAGCGTCAGCTGCTACTTGCTGGAACCCTCGACCGCCAACCAAATGAGTATCTTGGACGATGTCAACAAACAGGTCCGGCTTACCGAAGCCATCGATGAACTGAACCAGCTTTATGGCAATTACACCGTAACCTTCGCTAACAGCTTAGGCGCCAACCGGGAAATCAAGCAGAAGATACCGTTCGGCAGCACCCGTTACTTCGAACTGCTGTGCAACCGCGCCTAGGTTGATAAACGGGCTTAAAAAACAGATAATAGGAGCATTAGCGGAAAGCAATTACAAAAACCTTGAGATGAGCAACGATTACATGGTGGGCGCCCTAGGCGGGCTGGGACTGATAGTCTTCTTATTCTTGGCCTTCTCTTATCTAAGCCAGCGCCATAAGCTGCTGGGCAAAGACGGGAAGGACCTCAAGCAAGAGGATATAGAAGCCGATTTTATCTTAGATACCATCGAAGACGGCGTAGTGATGATCGGTCACGACGGCCTGGTACACATGTTCAACCCGGCGGCCGGTAAGATCAGCGGGTGGGCGCCGCCCGAAGCCGCCGGTCTGGATTATAAAGGCGTGCTGAATCTGGTAGATGATAAGGGCCAGCCACTGGCCGATAGCGTGAATCCCTTCACCCAAAGCCTGGCTACCGGCCAGACCTGCCGTGATAGCAATGCCGTCCTGACCGCTAAGGATAATCGCAAAGTCCCTATATCGGTTATCGTGTCTCCAGTCCGCGATGCGGCCGGGCAGCCCAACGGCAGCGTGGTCGGAGTTTTCCGTGATATCGCTAAGGAGAAAGAGGATGAGGCGCGGCGCTCCGACTTCATCAGCACGGCTTCGCACGAGATGCGCACGCCGCTGGCGGCCATCGAAGGCTATCTGGCCCTGGCTCTCAACCCCAAGACCGCTTCAATCGATAGTAACGCCCGCAACCTGCTGGAAAAAGCCAGCAGCTCCACAAAGCATCTGGGCGAACTGTTCCGCGATCTACTGACCAGTTCCAAGGCTGAAGACGGCCGGCTGCAAAGTTTTCCGACCGTCGTCGAAATCGGCGAAGTGCTCGAGCAGGTAGCCGAGGCCGCCAAATTCAAAGCCACCGAAAAGAACCTACAATTATCCTACGCTGTTAGCGGCGACGCCAGTAGCGGCGGCAAAGTGGTAAGGCCGCTTTATTATGCTTATGTCGACGTTAACCGCATCCGCGAAGTCTTCCAGAATATCGTCGATAACTCCATAAAATATACCAATGAAGGCACGGTGACAGTCCGTCTGACCGGTGATGTCAGCGTTATCCAGATCCAAGTCCAGGACAGCGGCATCGGCATCCCGGCCGAAGACATCGGACATCTTTTCCAAAAATTCTACCGGGTCGACAACTCCAGTACCCGCACCATCGGCGGCACCGGATTAGGTCTTTTTATATGCAAGAGGGTCGTGGAACTGTACAACGGGCGGATATGGGTCGAGAGCGAATACGGCAAGGGCAGTACGTTTTTCATCAACCTGCCGCGGCTGAACGCCCAGCAGGCCCTGGATATCCAGAAGAACCAGGCCGCCACAATCAGCCCGATGGACAGGCCTATCTAGCCAAACCGGACAAAATCCTGCTAAAATGTCCATAGTATTAACATAAGAAGTTATAAAAAATGCCAAAAGTATTACTAGTAGAAGACGACAACAACCTTAGGGAGATCTTCCAGATGAGGTTGCAAGCAGAAGGCTACACCGCAGTGGTGGCGGCCGACGGCGAAGAGGGTCTGGTGACCGCCATGAAAGAGAAACCCGACCTGGTGATCGCCGACGTTATGATGCCCAAGCTCAGCGGTTTCGAAATGGTCGAAAGTCTGCGGGCCGCCCCGGAAACTAAAGATCTTAAGGTGATCATGATGACCGCTTTGGGCCAAGCCGAAGACCAGGCTCGCGGCGAGAAACTGGGCGTGTTAAAGTATTTAGTGAAGTCCCAGGTTACCCTGGAAGATTTCGCCAGGGTGGTCAAAGAAGCGCTAGGGCCCGGCGATCCTAATGCCGCGGCGGCCGCCCAGAACGAAGCCTCAAATAATAGTAATCAACAAGAAAGCGAGACGCGTATGCAACCACAGGACCAAACCAACCCAACACCAGCCGACCCAGCTGCCAGCCCAGCCCCGGCCGACCCGAGCGTAAATCCGGTAAGCGGCGATGCGCCGGCCGATAACTCCGTCAGCACGGACGCCCAGAGCGTCGCCGAGGAGCAGCAAGCGGTCAATTCCCAAGTCAGCGATGCCATGGCCGTACCAGCCGTTCCGGCGGCCGACGCCTCAGCCATGCCAGCCGACCCCGCTGCCACCAGCACGGACGCCCCGGTGGTCCCCCCGGCTAGCGAACCGGCTCCGGCTCCGGAAACTCCGGCTCCTCAATCCGAAACACCTCCGGACGCGACAAGCAACGCGCTTTAACAGCAACCGGTTACTAAATAGAATCACCTCTGTCAAAACAGAGGTGATTTTGTTATAATTCGACTGATTAGGGAGAAATATATGCCAAGCCCAAGTTTGCCTTCCCTGAAAGACAAAGCAAACCTGGCGCGAAGCTATATAATTACAACCATTGTGAGTAATCGAGTACCGATAGCGGCTATTGTCGGGCGGGCGAATGTTGGCAAGTCCAGCCTGTTTAACGCCATCCTCGGACGGCGTGAAGCGATCGTCGCCGACGAACCCGGTACGACCCGCGATAACGTTACCGCTAAAGCCAGCTGGCAGGGTAAAGACTTCTGGCTGGTCGATACCGCCGGCTTAAAGTCACCGGATGATGCTTTCGAACTGACTATCCAGGATCAGATCACAGAAGCGACTGCCGCCGCCGATCTTATAGCCGTCACAGTCGAAGCCGATGTTCCGATCACTGAAGAGGACCGCCGCGTGGCCACTATGGCCTTAAAGAGCAAAAAACCGGTCGTCCTGATTGTCAATAAAGCTGATAAGAACCGCCGGACGACTTTTGAAGATTGGGAGCGATTGGGCATCAAACAAACCGTAGCCACCAGCGCTACCCAAAAAACCGGCATCGATGAGCTATTGGATATAATCGGCGCTCAACTGCCCGCCGCCTCTATTAAAGACGAGAAGACGATTTCTGTCAGCCTGGTCGGCCGGCCGAACGTCGGTAAGTCTTCACTCTTCAACGCGCTGGCTAAAAAACAGCAGGCTATAGTTGCCGATAGAGCCGGTACTACCAGAGATGTTAACCGGCTGCTTGTAAAATATAAAGAATTGTCTATCGAGCTGGCCGACACCGCCGGTATCCGTCGTTCCGGCAAGATTGAGCGCGGCGTCGAGCACTTCAGCGTACTGCGGGCTCTGGCGGCGATTGAACAATCAGATATCTGCCTGCTGCTGATGGATGCCGGCGAACTTAACGTCCAGCTGGACCAGAAGATCGCCGGTATGGTCAAAGAAGCTGGCAAAGGGCTGATACTTGTGGTCAGCAAATGGGACAGCGCCGATAAAGACGCCTTCACTCATGACCAGATAAGTCCTCAGATCGCCGCCAATTTCGCTTTCGTCCCTTGGGCGCCGCTGATTTTCACCAGCGCCGTGACCGGCCAGAATGTCATCAAGCTATTCGACCTGATATTGGAGATCTATCAAGCCAGGCACCTGAACATCAAGACGGCCGAGCTGAACCGATGGCTGCGCTCCGCCGTCAATGAACATCCGCCGGCCGGCTTAAAAAATCGCTCGCCCAAACTGAATTACATCATCCAGGAAGATGATCAGGACTGGCCGAATTTCCAGATCTTCGGCGCCCATACCAAGTTTTTACACTGGAGTTACAAACGGTACCTAGAGCGAAAATTCCGCGAGACCTGGCCGCTCAATGGCACTCCACTTAAATTCTGGTTCATCGAAAAGCATTAAGACGGATTGTTAATCTTAGATAGCAGATAGGTATAATCAACTCATGGCCTTGTTCCAGCGAAAAATTTCAGATACTTCCAAAGCTCCGCTTTATACTATCGGCTCCAATAAGACTATCCTGATTATCGGCTTGGGGAACCCAGGTAAGCAGTACGAGGGCACCCGGCATAATATCGGTTTTGCCGTATTGGATGAGTTCGCGGTTAAGAATGATTTTCCGGGCTGGCTGGCCAAAAAAGACTTGAAGTGCCGGCTGACCAGCGCTACCCTAGGCGAAAGCCGAATAGTCCTATGCAAACCGGACACATTTATGAATAACAGCGGCGAAGCCGCCCAGGCAGCCCAGCATTTTTACCGGGTTTATAACCAGAATACGCTGGCGGTATACGATGAGCTGGCCATGCCGTTCGGACAGCTGCGCACCCGCCTGGGCGGCTCTGACGCCGGCCATAACGGCATAAAGTCACTCATCCAGCATCTGGGCGATGACTTCGGCCGGCTGCGGGTCGGCGTAGGCTCCGACCTATCCAAAAAAGCCGACGCCGCGGAGTTCGTATTAGGGAAGTTCACTAAGACAGAACAAGCCAGCCTGCCGATGGTTACAAGGGAAGCCGTCGCGATAATCACTGAATTCATCTTCGGCGGCCAGCTGCCGCACGAAACCCGCAGCGTACTATAACTGAAAGGCTGAGGCGCCGCCGATCCATAAATGCGAAAATCCTCCGGAGGGGGTGGGCACCGCCGGAGGATTTTCGCAAGCTCGAACCAAAGCTCAAGCTCGGATTACACCCTTCAACCCACCTTAAGCGAAGCGTGCGGCGCTGATATAGAAGCAGCTGCCGAGCCAGTCCAGCCCGAAGGCTGAAGCAATCCAATCAAGGACTCGCGACCCACTTGTTTAGGGTCCCGCTGCTAAAAACAGCGGGGCTAAGGTTAAAGGGATTAGTTTGTTTAAGAGCTTCTCACACCCGATTCCGGGCTTTTATAAGCTGTAGCGTTTGCTATGGCCGGCTAACGGCCGATATACTTACTAAAAGTACGGAATCGGGTGTGAGGCCTAGATGGAAAGTGGAGGGTACAACTTGAACCAACTAGAGCTCTTAAACAATCTAACAAATGTTAGAAATGGGGGTAAAAGGTACGTAAGTCATGTAATTTGACTTACAGATTGCAATTTTAGCAAAAAACTGTCCTAAAGTCAATACTAAAGAATTAAATCATATGATTGTCAACACGCTTAAGCTTGGTGAACCGAATTTCCCGGGGCTCCTGGCTCAGATACCGTATCCGCCACAGTCGATTTTCTGGCAGGGCCAGCCCCTGGAAAGCTGGCTGGATAGGCCGAAGGTCGCCGTAGTCGGCAGCCGGAAGATCACGCCGTATGGCCGGACAGTGACTGCCAAGCTGGTGACCGAGCTGGCGCGAGCCGGTGTAGTGATAATCAGCGGCCTGGCTTATGGAGTTGATGTGGCGGCCCACCAGACGGCGCTGGCCGCCGGCGGTACTACCGTAGCCGTTCTGCCCGGCGGAATCGATAAGATCTACCCGTCTGGCCATACCAACATCGCCCGCCAGATTATAGAACAGGGTTCTTTAATCACTGAGTATCCGGCCGGTACCGAGAGCTTCAAGTCCAATTTTATCGCCCGCAACCGGATAATCAGCGGCCTGGCTGATGTATTATTAATAACCGAGGCCGCCCTCAAAAGCGGCAGCCTGCACACCGCCCGCTTCGCCCTGGAGCAAGGCAAAACCGTCATGACCGTGCCCGGCAATATTACCAGTCCTTTCAGTGAGGGCTGCAATAACCTTATAAAGAGCGGCGCGATTCCGGTCACATCAGCCGATGATGTTTTTTTCGCACTGAAGATAAACACCACCCGGAATATACCTCAAACTATAGTCGGTACCCCTGACGAACAGCTGGTCTTTAGTTTTATCCGTGAGGGTATAACCGCCCAGGAAGAGATTGCTGTGACCTCCAAATTGGAGGGCGCCCGGCTGGCCAGCATCCTGACGATGCTGGAACTGTCCGGACATATCCGCCCGGTTGGCGGCGGCAATTGGGTGGCCGCTTAAAAAACTTGTAAAAACGACTATGGAGCTGTAGGCTAAGCGATTGAATGTTTGTATTTATCAAGCCAGCAGGTAATATCTAATAAGCTTATGGCAAAGAACCTTGTAATAGTAGAGAGTCCGGCAAAGGCCAAGACGATTGGTGCCTTTTTGGGCAGCGATTATGAGATAAAGAGCAGTTTCGGCCACATCCGTGACCTGCCTAAGAAAGGTCTTGGCGTTGATATAGAAAAAAAGTTCCAGCCGACTTATGAAGTTTCGCCTGATAAGCAGAAGGTAGCTGCCGAACTTAAAAAAGCCAGTAAGAACAAGACCGTCTGGCTGGCCAGTGATGAAGACCGCGAAGGCGAGGCGATTGCCTGGCACATCAGTAATATCCTTGGGCTTGACCCTAAAAAAACCAAGCGGATAGTCTTTCACGAGATCACCAAGACCGCCATCGAGGCTGCCATTGCCAAACCGCGGACGATCGATATCCAGCTGGTCGACTCCCAGCAGGCCAGACGGATATTGGATAGGCTGGTCGGCTATGAACTCAGTCCGGTTTTATGGAAAAAGGTCCGGACCGGCTTATCGGCCGGCCGCGTGCAAAGCGTGGCGGTGCGGCTGATAGTCGAGCGCGAGCGTGAGATCAAAGCGCATATTACCGAATCTGATTATAAAGTCACAGCGGTATTCAAGGCCGGGAACCATCAGCTGGCCGCCGAACTGCCGGCCAGGCTCAAAGATGACAAGACAGCTAAGAAGTTCCTGCAGGATATCAAACCGGCTGGCTTCAAAATCAGCCGCATCGAGATGAAACCCGGCAGCCGCAGCCCGGGGCCGCCGTTTATTACCAGCACCATGCAGCAGGAAGCCGCCCGGCGGCTGGGCTATTCCGTCCGCCAAACAATGACACTGGCCCAGCGGCTTTACGAAAACGGCCACATCACTTATATGCGCACCGACAGCACCATTCTGTCCGGTCTGGCAATCAATGCCGCCCAAAAATTCATCCATAAACAGTACGGTGAAAAATACTCCCAGGTGCGTCAGTTCAAGACCAAGGACGCTTCGGCCCAGGAAGCTCACGAAGCCATCCGGCCGACCAGTTTCAATAAGTTATCAGCCGGCGCCGATGCCAGCCAGAAAAAGCTTTACCAACTTATCTGGCAGCGGGCTCTAGCCTCGCAGATGGCCCCGGCCAGCGTCGAAAAAACCGAGGTGGATATTTCCATCAGCACCCGGCCGGAAATGTTCACGGCCAGCGGTGAAATACTAGTATTCGACGGCTTCTTAAAGGTGTATGGCGGCGGCAAGGACGATAAGATATTACCGCCCCTTAAACAAGACCAGGAATTAAAGTTAGACTCAGCCGAAGCCCTCGAGACCTTCTCCAGGGCCGCCGCCCGCTACTCCGAGGCCAGCTTAGTCCGCAAGCTCGAGGAGTTGGGCATCGGCCGCCCCAGCACTTACGCCCCGACCATCGGCACCATCCAGGACAGGGGTTATATCGAAAAGGGTGATGTCGAGGGCCAGGCCGCCAAAGCCAAAGTAATATCGCTGAAGGCCGGCAAGATAAGCGAGTCCTCCAATGACATAACTTTGGGAGCAGATCGTAATAAACTGCTGCCGACTTACCTGGCCGAGATAGTTACGGATTTCCTGATGAAGCACTTCGGCTCGGTGATCGACTATGACTTCACGGCTCGTGCCGAGGCCGAATTTGATGACATAGCCGATGGTAAACTAGAGTGGCAAGAAGCCCTTGAGCGATTTTATAAACACTTCCATCCGCTGGTCAAAGCTTCGGAAAAAGCTGACCGCTCCGAAGCGGCTAAGGCCCGCCAGCTGGGCAAAGACCCCAAATCCGGCAAGATAGTAGTAGTAAGATATGGCCGCTACGGGCCGGTGCTGCAGCTGGGCGAAGCCGGCGAAGACGTGGCTAAAGACGCCCCCAAACCGGTTTTCGCGCCGCTGCCGGAGGGAACCACCTTGGAAGACATCACCCTTGAGCAGGCCTTGCCTATGTTCAAATTGCCCAGAAAGGTCGGCCAGACCGCTGATGGCGAAGAAATTACCGCCAACATCGGCCGTTTTGGCCCTTACGTCCAGGTTGGAAAACTGTTCGCCAGCATCAAAGGCCATGACCCGATGACCATCAGCGAAACGGAGGCTCGGAAACTGATAGAAGACAAGCGCGAAGCCGAGCGCAAGAAAGTCATAGCCGATTTCGGTAAATTGAAGATACTAAACGGCCCTTATGGACCCTATGTAACCGACGGTAAAAAGAACGCCCGGATACCAAAAGACGTGAAACCGAAGACCATAACTGCCGAATCCGCCCAAAAAATGCTCGATGAAGCGCCAGCTAAGCGGCCGCGCCGCTTCGTCAAAAAAACAGCTTAAAAAGTTTTTTCGCAGGTGTTGTAATCTGTTAAAATGTGTAGTAAAACAAACATAAACGGATTGTGCGCCGGTGTCTAATACGTGATACAATAAATATATAAACAGGTGTTTGACTTTTAAAAATTAAAGTTATATAATTAGTTAAACCGTTACGGTTATAGCCGATTAACAGGAAGATCCCGAATGGAAGAAGAATCCGCCAGCCAAAAATTAGACGTCAAGAAAGTTGTCCAGGATATACTGGGCACTATTGAGCGTGAGCGTGAGCGTGAAATCATCTCCCGCCGCTTCGGCCTATTCGACCGACGGGAAACCTTGGAGCAGATCGGCGAGCTGCTGGGCATCACCCGGGAGCGAGTCCGCCAGCTGGAAAAAGCCGTTATCACTCGATTAAAGGCCGCTGCCGAAAAGGACTTGCCGAATATCAAAGAGACGGAGGCTATCCTGAGCGCCCACCTGCGCGATATGGGCAAAGTGGCCCGCATCAGCGACCTGAGCCAGCGCCTGAGCTCGGCCAATTCCAAGACTGACCAGGCCCAGGTAGCATTTCTGGCAAATCTCAGCCCTAACATCGCCGTTTTAGATGATAACGATCATTTTTACCATTCGGCCGGCCTAGCCAGTGAACACGGCGAGAAAAAAATCCGCGACCACGTCGCTAAGATAATCGACGCTATCACTGAAATCGGCGAACCGACCGACATCAAACAGGTAGCCGAGAAAGTCGGTAACAGTGACCTTAAGCACACCGAGGCGCTGGCCAGCATCTCTAAGAACATCGCCACCTTGAACGGACGCTGGGGGCTTATCAAATGGCCGATGGTCAATCCTAAGAATATCCGCGACAAGATCTACGTCATCCTTCACGACAACAAGAAGCCGATGCACTTTAACGAAATCGCCGATGCTATTAAAGGCAGCACCCTGAAGCGCAAAGATGTTACCACTCAAGCCATCCATAATGAGCTGATAAAAGACGGCCGCTTCGTGCTGATCGGCCGCGGTATTTACGCCCTCAAAGAATGGGGTTATAAAAAAGGCACTGTATCGGATGTCATCGCTGAAGTACTGCGCAAAGAGGGCGGCCCGCTGCATCGCGACGAGATCGTCCGCCGGGTACTCAAAACCCGCCAGGTCAAAGAGACCACCATCCTACTGAATCTCCAAAGCAAACCACAGTTCAAAAGGGTAGCCAAGGCTACTTACGACCTGGCCTAAGCGGGTAACTTCACTTCTACCACAAGGGTTTTGAGCGTATAATAGAAGTGGCTTATGGGACTGTTTGCTAATACTAATAAGAGGATCGAAGCCGCGCACGATCACATCTTGCTGATGCTGGAAGTGCCGCGGACTAACGACAAGAAAGAGCTGGCTGCCGAGCAGATGCTGGCGGCTCTGCATGGTATTCTGCGCACCAAACGCGAGCTTAAGCTGTCCGGAACACTTCAAGAGCACATCAGCCTCGAAGTCGCGGCCATCGGCCAGCGCCTGCGGTTTTATATCTGGACGCCAAAACACCTCCAAGCCTTCGTTGAAGGCCAGGTCTATGCACAGTACCCGACGGTCCAGATTTTCGAGCAAGAAGAAGATTACGCCGACCGTCAGATGCACCATACCGTTATCCATACCACCGAGCTGCGGCTGAATGTGGATGAAACGATACCGATAAAGACCTTTCCCAGCTTCGAAGTCGACCCTCTGGCCGCCATCACAGCGACTCTGGCCAAACTGGACAAGGAAGATGAGGAGATGTGGATTCAGATTATGGCCCGGCCGGTACACGATGACTGGCACCGTAAAGGCGCCCGCATGGTAGCCCGCATCAAGCGGGGCGGGGGAGTCTTCGGCAGCGGCTCCGGTATGGGTTACGCCGCCGAGGCGCTCAACGCACTGCTGCGCCCGCCGGCGCCGGGGGAGAATAAGCCGCCGGAAATATCGGAGCGTGATAAGTCGCGCATCGCCGCTATAGAAGAGAAGAGTAATAAACTGGGCTACCAGGTCAAAATCCGCCTATTATATGCCGGGCATGACCAGCACACCGCCAGGCTGCGGATGCAGGCGCTGGTCGGCGCTTTCAAGCAATTCAACACCACCAATCTGAACGGTTTTGAGTCTAAAGGCGCCAGTTTCAACCGTGAAAAGCAGCTGGAGTACCAAACCCGGTTCTTCATCGATAACGGCTACATCCTCAATATCGAAGAGCTGGCCAGTTTGTTCCATCTGCCCCATACCACCGTGGAAACACCTAACATCGTCTGGGCCACCACCAAGACGGCTGAGCCGCCATCTAACGTACCTATCCAAGTTCCCGGCAACGAAGGGGATATAAGCCTGCTGGGAGTCACGAATTTCCGGGGTTCCAATACGGTTTTTGGCATGCTGCGGCAAGATCGTGGGCGGCACGTCTATATTTTGGGTCAGACCGGCACCGGTAAGTCGGGAGCTCTGGAGCTGCTGACACTTTCGGACATCTATTATAATCAAGGTTTCGCTGTCATCGACCCCCACGGCGATTACGCCCAGCACATATTAAACTTCATACCGCAGCGGCGGCTGGAAGACGTGGTCTACTTCAATCCCGCCGACACAGCCTATCCGATCGGCTTCAATCCGCTGGAAATTTCCGACCCGTCGCTTAAAGGCCATATCAGCTCCGAGCTGGTCGGGGTACTCAAGCGCCTATTCGCCGATAGCTGGGGGCCGCGGCTGGAATATATCCTGCGCTACAGTTTGCTGGCGCTGCTGGACTACCCGAATTCCACGATGCTCGATATCACCAGGCTACTGACCGATAAGAAATTCCGGGCTAACGTTATTACCTACATCGACGACCCAGTGGTCAAGAATTTCTGGGTCACCGAGTTCGCCAGCTGGAATGATAAGTTCGCCTCCGAAGCCGTGGCGCCTGTGCTTAACAAGGTAGGGGCCTTCACCGCCAACCCGATGATCCGCAACATCATCGGCCAGCCTAAGAGTACCTTTAATATCCGCAAAATCATGGACGAAGGGAAGATCCTGGTAGTCAACCTCAGCCGCGGCCTGATGGGCGAGGATAACGCCGGCATTCTGGGCGCTATGATGGTCACCAAGATCCAGCTGGCAGCCATGGGCCGCCAGGATATGCCGATGGAAGAGCGCCGGCCATTTTACCTATACGTTGACGAGTTCCAGAACTTCGCCACTGATTCTTTCGCGACTATCTTAAGTGAAGCCCGAAAATACGGCCTCAACCTGACGGTCGCCAACCAGTATATCTCCCAGATGAGCGAGCCGGTGCGCAATGCCGTATTCGGCAACGTCGGCACGATCGTCTGTTTTAGGATAAGCCCCGACGACGCCCCGTTTTTGACTAAGTATTTCGAGCCGCAGTTCGAGCCGATAGACCTTATCCAGCAGCACTCGCGGTTCTTCGTTACCACGATGATGATCGGCGACGAGAAGGCACCGTCTTTTTCGGCCAAGACGCTTAACCTGCCGTCGCCAAGCGAAGATCTGACCAGCCGGATAGTGGCTCTGTCGCGTGAGCGCTACACCCAGGAAAGGTCCGTAGTCGAAGATTTGGTCAGAAAGAACTCAGGCTTAGCCATGGACCAAGCCGATGAACGTAAGACCGAAGCCCAGCCGCAGCCGGCTAAACCCAGAGTCCAGGCCCAGGTCCAACGCCTGGACGAAATCGCCGCTCAGGAAGCCGCAGTCAAACCTCTGAAGCTTGGCGGGCTGCTGCAGCAGCTGCCCGATGATATCCGGGTCCAGGAGCCTAGCGCGCCCAAAAAACGGCGCCGAGGCAAGCGAGGCGGCAAAAAGAACAAACCGGGCCAAACTAACCAGCCAGTCACGGTCCAGCCCAGCCATCAGTCGGGCGACAACGGCCACGAAGAAATCATTCACTTGCGTTAGCCCCGATTATTAATTTTCTGGTATTTAGAACATTTTACGAACACGATATATGGCCGGGAGGCAGGCGATTAGGCAGCTGGAGCCGTAGAGCAGGCATTAACCAGGCAAACGCATAAATGATAATTAAAAAATAATTAAACCGTGGACAAACCGGTCGGCCGAAGGATGCAGGGCAATACCAATTCAGTCATAGATGTTACGTCGCACAATGTATATTTTACGACTCTATATATCGGTATCAGAGATGATTAGCCATACCTCTTTTAACAGGGGTAAACTGGCGAATATCCGGATTATCACCATTATCCAGCCCTCCTCATGCATCAATCAGTTTTATTTAGATTATTACCGGCTATCACTCCAGCCGGTTGCACTGATGCTGTGAAAACTACAAGTTATCCACAGGCTTTTCACATATTTGACTTTTTGTTATTTCATCTTTTTTATATATTTTTTACCCTGCTCCCCTTTTTATATTTAATATTTGACATACGTGAAATTAGTTCCCTGCTATAGTTTTTTGTGTGTATGTATAATTTAACTATTATGAACAAAAAACGAACAAGAGGATAGGGTACCGCTAGTCTAAACCTTCAGCGGCCGATTGCGGTTCTGGATGGTTATGAATGAGATAATGCCGGCCGCGGCCGCGAATACGGCGCAGAGTACCATGCTGAAGCGGTAGACATTCCCTGTCCCGGCCAGCCCGAGTAGCGCAATTACCACCAGTCCGGCTATCCTGGAAACGGCATTATTTATGCCGGAAGCTATGCCAGAACTCGAATCCTCGACTGAGGTCATCACGGTAGTGGTGAGCGGAGCTACCAGCAGCACCAGACCGATCGCGAACAGTAGTACCCGCGGCAACAGGAACCATAGGTAGCTATCACCTGGTTTGTAGGAAATCAGCAAGAACATGCCTAGGGCGGCCAGCAGCGGCCCAGCGGTTAGAAAGTACCGCGGCCCGAACTTAGACGACAAGCCGCCGACCCGGCTCGAGAAAAGCAGCAGCATCAGCGATACCGGCAACAAGCTGGCGCCGGCTTTGATCGCTGAATAGCCTAGCTTAGTCTGCATATATATGACCAGAGCGAACATAAAGCCGGCCAGCGCGCCATACATGGCGAATGTCATGGCGTTAGAGCCAGAGAAGTTGCGCGAGCGGAATAGTGATAACTCCATCATTGGGTCTTTGCTTTTGGACTCATACCACAAGAAAACTCCAGCCAGGACCAAACCGGCTATGAGCGAAATCACTGGCCGGGAATGCCACTTATCCGCCGGCCCTTCAATTAATCCATAGGTGATACCGGCCAGCGCCAAGGCCGCTAAGCCGGCGCCTTTAGCGTCAACTCGACGCGGACGGCTATCTTTGCTTTCCTCAACGTTAGCTTTAGCCAGAAGCCCGCAGACAATTATCAGCGGTATGTTTATAAAGAAAATCCAGCGCCAGGATATAGCGTCGATAATGTAGCCGCCGACCAGCGGTCCGATAGCCGCCAGGATTCCCGACCAGGCTGACCAGCGGCCGATCGCAGCGCCGCGTTCCTCCCGCGGGAAGTTGGTGTTGATGATGGCCAAGCCGCCGGGCACCAGCAAAGCCCCGAACACGCCTTGTAGTATCCTGAAGGCAATCAGGAATCCGACGCTCGGTGAAAGCCCGCATAGCAGAGAAACCGTCCCAAAGCCTATCAGTCCTGTCAAATACATCCGCTTGCGGCCGAGAATGTCGCCTAGCGAGCCGCCTAGTAATATTAGCGATGACAGTGATAGTAAGTAGCCATCAGCTATCCACTGCAAATCTGAAAAACGGGCATGCAGCCCTTCAGAGATCTTAGGCAGCGCCAGATTGACAATGGTACCGTCCAAAAACACTACACCGCTACCGATGATGGTAGCTACCAGCGCCAGTGTCCGTTTACTCATACTCCAATCATAACAGAGGCTGATGAAGATTCTATATAATATAAGAATGAGCGTTTTAGACGGGTCGCTGGTGTTTGTGGATATCGAGACGACCGGCATCAGTTACAGCCGCAACAAGGTCATTGAAGTGGCCGCCATCAGAGTTGAGAATAACCAAATGACAGATAGCTTTAACAGTTTGGTCGATCCGCAGACCGAGCTGCCACCATTCATCAGCAGCCTGACGGGGATTTACACCTCGGACCTGGCCGGCGCACCGACTTTCCATGATATCGCCGATGAGCTGCACCGGATTATGGATGGGGCGGTTTTCGTAGCCCATAATGTCCGGTTTGACTATGGTTTTCTAAAGCGGGAGTTCGCCGCTACCGGCCGGAAGTTCAACCCGAAATTACTATGTACGGTGCGCTTATCGAGGGCGCTGTTCCCCGACGAACGGCATCATAAGCTGCAGAATTTAATAGACCGCTGCGGAATTACAGTCGAGAGCCGGCACCGGGCTTACGACGATGCCGCGGCTATGTGGCAATTTATACAACATGTTCGAACCCGCTTCCCTGCTCCGCGGATCGACGCGGCCGTGAAACAGCAGATCAAATCCCCCGCCTTACCAAAGGGCCTGCCGCCGGCCCGGGTGGCCGAGCTGCCGGAACTGCCGGGCGTCTACATCTTCCAGGACGAAAAGGCTTTGCCGCTTTATATCGGTAAAAGCGTGAATATCCGGGCCCGGGTAATGAGCCACTTCAGCGCCGACCACACCTACGAAAGCGAGTTTAAGATATCACAGCAGATAGCTGACATAGAGACGATCACGACCGGTGGCGAACTGGAAGCGCTGTTGCTGGAATCACGCCTGGTCAAAGAAAAACAGCCGCTTTACAATCGCCAACTGCGCCGCCAGCAGAAACTGACCACCGCCCGCCAGGTTATCAGCGGCCAAGGCTATATCACTGTCGATATTATGGATACGGACAGGATCGACCCGGATGATATCGCGGATATTCTAGGGGTTTACACCACCAAAGGCAAGGCTCGGGAGTTCCTCAACCAAGCCGTAAAGGATTACGGTCTGTGCCCCAAACTGATGGGCCTGGAAAAAAGCTCAGGCGCCTGTTTTTTATACCAGCTGAAGAAATGCCTCGGCGCCTGCTGCGGCAAAGAATCATACGCCGAGCACAACCAGAGATTACTTGGCGTTTTTGCCGGCCGGCGGCTGCAAGAGTGGCCGTTCAAGAGCCCAGTGCTCATCCAGGAGGATTCCGGCAGCGAAAAGTTAAGCTCGATTGTGGTTGATCAGTGGTGCGTGATCGCCAATATCGTCCAGGAGCCGGAGTGTTCTCCAATCGTAAAATACCAAGATAAGATGTTCGATATCGACACTTACAAAATTCTCCGGTCATTTCTGGCCGGCAAGATGCATAAACTCACTATCAAGCCGATCACCTTGGCTCAGCTGAACGCTATGGCCGGATAGTATTAAGATAAAATGATGACTTCTAGTCGTTATCGGGGACTTTCGCGCCATCTTCTCGCGCTTCCGACAAGCCGATTGCCACAGCCTGGTCCTTATCTGTCACTTTCTTGCCGCTGCCGCTTCTTAGCTGACCGCGCTTGAATTCGTGCATTGTCTTTTCAACCTTCTTTTTAGCCTTTGGCCCGTACTTTGGCATAAAACCTCCTTTTTACATGCATAAGCTTAGCCTTAAACTGAAACGCCAGCAGTTAGATTGTTAACAGCTACTTGTAGAATATCTTGCCGGGAACACGTATGTCTAAGTATTGGGCGGGCGACTTTCCACTCTTGGCGAATTGATGACGAGCCGCTAAAAACTGTCCTGTCTGGTTCAGCGCGTCTCCTTCCAGATAGAATTTTACATAGTACGGCTGATCGGTGGTTCTAAGGTCTAGCTCCTGGGCGCGCGGCGGCAGGCTAAGCGATGCGATCGGTACCTTAGCCTGCTTGGCCTGAGCGATAACCGTATTCACCAGTGATACGCCGTCCGAACTGAGTATCTGCTGGCCGACCTTAGCCTTGAAACCGGTTTGGTCCTGAACGGTTATCTGGTTCTTAATAGTCGGGATATCGGCCGATTTGGCCACAGCTACCCCTTGGGTATCGATTAGATAGCTGCTTTGATCATTGATGAGCGTAAAGGCCGGCGGCGAAATATCAAGCCAGACTACCGGCTGCTCACTGAAGAACGGCAGCTCGACGCGAGCCGAGCGGACTTCCGGAAATTTAGCTTGGATGGCTGCCACGACCGAGCTCTCGTCGAATGTCAGCTTATTACTATTCTTAAAACCGCTGAAAAGCGGAGCTATTTGTGACTTATATACCGCACCGCTGTGATATTCGGATCCGTCTGTTTTTATAGCCGGGTCGCCTCTGAGAATCAGGCTGTATAACAATCCGATTATTATTAGCGCTAGCAGGATGATGTCGGCGATATTGAAAAGCACGGCCCGACGGTTTGTTTTGGGCTGTTTCCGGCGGAAAGGACTCGGCGCGCTATCAGTTTTATCCGCGCGGTAGTAGTTGGTTATCGGCGCCCGTCGAAGAGGTTTGCGGTCTCTGGTTCCTGATGTTTTTGTTTTTCGGAACAAATTGGTACCTATTCCTTTGCCCTTTGGATTATTATCTCGGCCAGTCTAGCGGCGGCATCGGGTTTAGCGGCGGCATATAGATTCTTAGCGAGCTCGAAGCGCCGGCGGTCGTTACTGAGCAGTTCGTTTACGATCACCAGGAACTCGTCCGGTTCGATCGTCTCATCTGCCACGACCGCAGCTCCGGCTTCGGCCAGCTGCTGGGCGTTCTTAAGCTGATGGCCGCCGGTTAAGAATGGGCTGGGGATTATGACGCAGGCTTTGCCCTGAGCGGCAAGTTCGGCAAGCGTGGTGGCTCCGGCCCTGGTGACTACCAGGTCCGCGGCCGCCGTGTATGCATAAAAATCAGGTGTAAAACCCTCTACGGCTACTCTCTCAAGCTCGGCCTTGGGCAATTTCTGCCTGTAGGCGTCTTTTACGGTCTGCTGATGGCTCCTGCCGGTTACGTGCAGGATGTGCAGCGACAAATCAGCTTCTAGTAGGTTCTTGGCCACCGCCAGCAGTAATTCGTTCAGCCGCACCGACCCGTTGCCGCCACCGGATAACAGCAAAACGCTGCCGGCCGCCGGCAGACCTAGCTTCTTGCGGCATTCCGCCATTATCTTAGGTGTGACTTTCTTGATCCGCTCGTCAATCGGTATACCGACATGCTCAATCGTGCCCTTGGGATAGGTATAATACTCCGCCGGCATTCCGGTGGCGTGGACCTTAGCCCATCGTCCGACTATCCGATTGGCCAACCCCGGAACGCTGTCGGAATCATGGGTGATTATCGGCACACCGCTAAGGCGGGCGGCCACTCCGACCGGTACGGCCACGAATCCGCCCTTGCTGAAAACTACATTCGGCTTAAACCGCCGCATCAGACGATAAGATGAGAAGATACTGCCGGGCAATCGGAAAAAGTCCCTGATATTCAGTCCCAGGGTCTTAAAATCAAACAGCGCGGCTATACCCTCGCCGTGATAACGGCGGAACTTGCCGGCATTGATGAAGGCCAGAAAATCAAAGTTAGCGGTTTGGGATTTCAATGAATCAAAGTCATCGCCCTTGTGGCCGACATAAATGACCTGGCAGCCGGGCTGCTGCGATTTAATTTCTCGGGCGAGCGACAAGAGCGGCGTTATATGCCCGCCGGACCCGCCGCCCGTCAAAAGGATTGTTAGTGGCCTGTGGTTCATCAGCTGTAAATTTTGGTTCCGTGACGCTGTAACTAGTATAGCGTGAAATCTGGAAAACTACCCCAAGCGCCGCGGTCAGGAACACCAGGCTGGTACCACCCTGGCTGATCAGCGGCAAAGTTATGCCTTTGAGCGGCAGCAGCCCGACCATGGCCCCGATATTGATGAACATCTGCGTACTCAGCCAGGCCATCACGCCCACGACCACCAGCCGAGCGAATTGGTCGGCAGTATGTTCGGCGATCCGTTTCAGCCGGGCTATGAAGGCTCCGTAGATAACCAGTATCAGGACCGTGCCTACGAAACCGAACTGCTCGGCCATGATTGAGAATATCGAGTCATTGGAGGCTTCCGGAGTATAGCCATAGGCTTGGACGCTATAACCGAGTCCCAGCCCTAGTGCTCCGCCTGATCCGACTGATATAAGCGCCTGACAGGCCTGATAGCCGGTCGTCTGGCAGTCTTTCTGCGGATGCAGAAAAGTCGTGAGCCTGTCGCGCCGGTACGAACTAGATGAAATAGCGATCACTAGAAGCAGAACCACCAGACCGCCGATCATCGCCGCCTTTTTTAACGGTATACCGGCCACGAAAGCCATCAAAAACATCATTGCCACCATCACGCCGGCCGAGCCCAGATCGCTCTGAAGCCTAGCCACCACGATGCCCAGCCCGATCAGCAGGAAAATCAAAGGTTTAAGGGTAGCATTAAAATCCGCCAAGCGGTTTTCCCTCCAGCGCTGCGCCAAAAAGTTGGCTGTGCCTATCAGAAGCGCCAGCTTGATAAGCTCCGCCACCTGGAACGAGAAGCCGCCCAGCCTGATCCAGCGGTGGGCCTGATAAACCTCGTCTACCGGCGTGACCATCACTATAAGGCAGCCGATCAGAGCTGCCGCTGCCAACGGTTTAGCGGATTTCCGCCAAACACTGGTTGGCACTAGGGATGCGAGCGCGAAGGCCGCGATGCCCAGCACGACATCAATCAATTGTTTGGTTACGAAGTAGCCCTGGCTGATGTGCTGAGACGCGCTTAAACCCGGGCTTATCGAATAGACGACCACCAGCCCGATGGTCAGCAGCAGTGACGCAACCACCAGCAGCCAATAATCAGGTTTATGCTTGCGGGCGGTTTCCCCGTTATATCGAGGCGCCGCTCCCCGCAGCCGGCGGCCCTCCATACTTTAAGAGCCTCCCAGGATAAATAGCATTATCCCGACCAATGCGGCTACCTGACCTAGTATCCAAAACCTCATCGTGACTTTCGTTTCCGGCCATTCCAGGGCTTCAAAATGATGATGGATCGGACTGGAAATGAATATCTTTTTGCCATTGCGGAACTTCTTGCTGAGTATCTGCAGGGCGACTGATCCGATTTCAGCCACGAAGACTATGGCTATGACCGGCAGCAAAAAGACGGTATCTGTCAGCATCGCCACCACACCCAGCGCCGTCCCAAGGGCAAAAGAGCCGACATCCCCCATGAAGAATCTTGCCGGGTAAACGTTAAACCACGTATAAGATAGCAGAGCCCCAACTACAGTCATACAAAAGCCCGACAGACCGTATTTTTTCTCTATCAGAGCGATGATGGCATAAGCGCCGAAAGCCGTGGCTGCCAAGCCGCCGGCCAGCCCATCTAGTCCGTCAGT
>Ga0207652_10001515_pt1 | contig 20513 bp, 25 predicted proteins | sample KBSC63BmetaG_FD_184334 | JGI IMG/M metagenome (GOLD analysis project Ga0207652, IMG submission 184334) | Corn rhizosphere microbial communities from Kellogg Biological Station, Michigan, USA - KBS C6-3B metaG (SPAdes) (version 2) | ecosystem: Host-associated > Plants > Roots > Rhizosphere ... | reverse complement strand
CCATGCTGCACCGCTACGCGCCCCGGATCATGGTGGATTGAAACCCGCGCGGCCTTCGCCGGTTCTATAAAGAACACGGGAGGACGTGATGATCCGCAAATTGCCGTCAGGCGACTATCGCCTCTATTCGCGCAAGAAAGATCCCAGGACCGGCAAGCGCCGCAATCTGGGAACCTTCCGCACAAAAGCCGCGGCGCAGAAGCACGAAAAGCAGGTTCAGTATTTCAAGCGGCACTGAATGTGCCTAGCGCAGATGGGCAATCCGCTGCTGCACGTCGTTGCGCAATTCGGCGAACTGGCGGCCGAGTGAATCGAGCGCGTCGGAAGATGCGTGCGACGCGCGATCGCGCAGGCGATGCCGCATATTGCGAATATCACGATCCTCAAACGGCACGTCATCGACAAGAATTGCGGCGACGCCCACGGCGATCACCAATCCGGCGAGCGCGAAACCTGCCCATGTCGCAATCGTACCGGCATCCGGACCGCTGGGTGCGGGGCGCGGCCGGCGCGCGGCCGTCCGCCTGCGCGTATTTGCGGCGGCTGCCCGCTGGCGCGGTCTTTTGTGTGTCGATGCGGTCGCCATGATGATCTCCGGTTAAAAGTGCCAGCTGCTGCGGCGCGGCGCGGGGCGCAGAAGCGTCGCCACAAGACAGCCAAGGCCGAAAGCGACAAAGGCGCTCGTCCAGGGACGCGCGACAATCGCCTCTTCCACGACATCGACGGAGTAGGCCGCCTCTTCCGAGATCATCGCGTAAAGATCGGCGATCTGGTCTTGCAGCGATTGCAGCCGGTTCTTCAGTTCGGGCGGCACATTGGGCATGTCGCCCATCAATGTCTCCGCTTCGTCCTGCAGCCGCGCGATGCTTTCGGCGAGGCGGTTGTCGCCGCCATCCATGTCGAAATCGATATTGCTCACGTTTTGCTTCCTGTTCCGGCGAATGAGACGGCCTTCCGGCCGGCAAGTGCCGTTGGCGTGGGTTAAGGTGCGCTCATGCCGTTCAGCCCACGCATCTGTAACGGACCTCAATAGCCTATGTTCCCGCGTTCATGCGCATGTGCCAAGCGGCGGTTCTGTGATCAATTTACGGCGCAGGTTTCGTCATTGTCCGAAAGGGTCGGCGCGATGGGCGAATTCGTCTCCGCGCAGCTCTTTTGCGCCATCCCTTGACCCCGCCCTGCTGCTAAGTATATTGCGCGGCTTCCGCCGGGCCTCTGTCCGCGTGGATATCAATGATTTCAAGGACTTACCCTATGTTCGCGGTCATCCGCACGGGCGGAAAACAGTATAAAGTCGCCAAAGACGACGTGATCTCCATCGAGAAGCTCGATGGCGACGCGGGCGCCAAGATCACTTTCGGCGAAGTCATGATGCTCGGCGGCGACAGCCCCAAGCACGGCGCGCCGCTGATCTCCGGCGCTTCGGTCACCGCCGAAGTGGTCGACCAGGGCAAGGGTGAGAAGGTCGTGGCGTTCAAGAAGCGCCGCCGCAAGAACACGCATCGCAAGCGCGGTCACCGTCAGCACTTCACGAAAGTGAAGATCACCGGTATCAGCGCGGCGTAAGGAGCACTTCGTATGGCACACAAGAAAGCAGGCGGTTCTTCGCGCAACGGTCGCGACTCGAATCCCAAGATGCTCGGCGTGAAGATCTATGGCGGCGAAGTCATCAATCCCGGCAACGTGATCGTGCGTCAGCGCGGCACCAAGTTCTATCCGGGCGAAAACGTCGGCATGGGCAAGGACCACACGCTTTTTGCGACTGCGGCAGGCCATGTCTCCTTCAAGACCGGCTTCAAGCGTCGCCAATTCGTATCCGTTATTACGACGCAAAACCCGTCGAAGGACGCAAACTAGATAGGTAGCTTGGAAAAGGAGCTGCCGGACAAATTCGGCGGCTCATCGAAGCGAGGGAAGATGGTCCGCCATCTTCCCTTTTTTATTTCCCTCGCATGGAGGGAGATTGTGCTGTGGTTTGGAGACTGGAGACCAAGAGACTGTTGTTGCGCGTGCCGGCGCCATTCGACGTGCCGGAGATCGTTGCCCTGATCGGCGATTTCGATGTGGCAAAAAACCTTTCGCGCGTTCCGCATCCCTATAACGAAGCGGATGCGCGCGGCTGGATCGAGGCAATGGCGGAAGCCCGCTTCAACGGCACGGAATACGCCTTCGCCATCACCCGCAAGGATGACGGGGCCTATCTGGGAAGCGTCGGCCTGCATAAGCGCGACGGCGAGGCTTTCGAGTTCGGCTATTGGCTCGGCAAGCCGTTCTGGGGTCAGGGCTATGCGACCGAGGCGGCACGCCGTCTCATCGCGTTCGCCTTCATGGAATTGCAGCTGGAAAGCCTGATTGCCGGGTTTTTCCACGACAATCCGGCATCCGGCCATGTGTTGGAAAAGCTGGGCTGCATGCCGGACGGCACCGACCAGCGCGAATGCCTGGCCCGGGGCCATGCCGTCTATTGCCACAAGGTTGTTTTGACGCGCGACAGTTTCTGGAAGAAGAAGGCGGCATGAAATTTCTCGACCAGGCGAAGGTCTATATTCAAAGCGGCGCAGGCGGAAACGGCTGCGTCGCGTTTCGCCGCGAGAAATTCATGGAATATGGCGGTCCGTATGGCGGCGACGGCGGCAAGGGCGGCGATGTCTATGCCGAAGCCGTCGAGAACCTCAACACGCTGATCGACTATCGCTACCAGCAGCACATCCGCGCCAAGAGCGGCGAAGGCGGCATGGGCAAGGTGATGACCGGTCACAACGGCGATGACGCGCTTATTCGCGTGCCGGTGGGAACGCAGATCTATGAAGAGGACGGCGAAACCATGATCGCCGATCTCGCGAAACCGGGCGACCGCGTCATGCTCGCGCGGGGCGGCAATGGCGGTTTCGGCAACGCGCATTTCAAGTCCTCCACCAATCAGGCGCCCCGTCATGCCAATCCCGGCCAGCCCGGCGAAGAGAAGACGATCATTCTTCGTCTGAAGTTGATCGCGGATGCGGGACTGATCGGCTTGCCGAATGCGGGAAAGTCCACGTTTCTTTCCCGCGTGTCGGCGGCGAAACCCAAGATCGGCGATTATCCGTTCACCACGCTAAATCCACAGCTGGGCATGGTGAAGGTCGACGAAAGCGATTTCGTCATCGCGGATCTGCCGGGCCTGATCGAAGGCGCGCATGAAGGCGCTGGACTCGGTGATCGCTTTCTCGGCCATGCCGAGCGCTGCGGTGCGATTCTGCATCTGATCGATGGCACGCAGAGTGCCGTCGTCGGCGCCTACCGCACCATTCGCGGCGAATTGAAAGCCTATGGGCACGGTCTTGCCGAAAAGCCGGAGATTCTGGCGCTCAACAAGATCGACGCCATCCCCAAAGCGCAGATCGTCAAGAAGAAGGCCGCGCTGGAAAAAGCCAGCGGCGCGAAAGTGTTTCTGATCTCCGGTGTTTCGGGCGAGGGCGTGACCGAGGTGCTGCGCCTGATGGTCAAGGAGATCGCCAAGCGCCGCGCGCGGGACAAAAAACGCACGACCGTCGCGCGCGCCTGGACCCCGTGACATGCCCGGCTCGCTGCAGAGCGCCAAACGAATCGTCGTCAAGATCGGCTCGGCGCTTCTGATCGATCCGGCGAGCGGGCAGCTTCGCCGCGATTGGCTGAAAATGCTGTGCGCGGATGCCGCCGCGCTCAAGCGCGATGGAAAAGACGTCATCCTGGTTTCGTCCGGCGCGATCGCACTGGGCCGGCGCGCGCTGGGCCTGAAACCCGGCACGCTCAAGCTTGAGGAAAATCAGGCATCGGCCGCGGCAGGCCAGGTGCAACTTGCCCACGCCTATGCCGATATTCTCGCGGGCGAAGGCATCACCGCCGCGCAAATTCTTCTGACGCTGGGCGATACCGAAGAACGCGCCCGTTATCTCAACGCGCGCGCGACACTGAAGACGCTGCTATCGCTCGGCAGCATTCCGGTCATCAATGAAAACGACACTGTGGCGACGGCCGAGATTCGCTTCGGCGACAATGACCGGCTCGCCGCCCGCGTCGCCTCCATGATGGAGGCCGATTGTCTGGTGCTGCTGTCGGATGTGGATGGACTCTATACCGCCGATCCCACAAACAATCCCGGCGCGCAGCACATTGCCGATGTGCCTGCGATCACGCGCGAGATCGAAGCGATGGCAGGAACATCGGTGTCCGGCGTCGGGCGCGGCGGCATGGTGTCTAAGCTCATTGCCGCAAAGATCGCGACGGGCGCGGGCTGCGACGTGCTGATCGCCAAAGGCGCGGTTGAGCATCCGCTGCGCGCGCTTTCGCAAGGCACGAAATCGACGCGCTTCCACGCCAGCTCCACGCCGGCGCAGGCGCGCAAACGCTGGATCGCAGGCGTGTTGAAGCCGCAAGGCGTGCTGATCGTCGATGCCGGTGCGGCAAAGGCGCTTTCGGAAGGCAAGAGCTTGCTGCCTGCCGGTATCCGCCAGATCGACGGGCGCTTCGAGCGCGGCGATGCGGTGGCGGTGCGCGACCAGCAAGGCAACGAAATCGCGCGCGGCCTCTGCGCCTACAACGCTTCCGATGCGGAGCGCATCGCCGGAAAGAAGAGCCAGGAAATCGAAGCCATTCTCGGCTATCGCGGCCGGGACGAGATGATCCATCGCGACGATCTCGCCCTCACGGGGAACGCATGAGCGGCGATCTGAAACGCGACATGCATGCGCTGGGCGCAGCCGCGCGCGATGCCGCGCGGGCGTTGCGCGAATCCTCCAACGATACACGCAGCGAAGCCTTGCGGGTTGCGGCGTCGGCATTGCGCGCACGGGCGCCGGAAATTCTGGCGGCCAATGCGGAAGACTTGAAAGCCGCGGCGCATTCCAGCGCGGCCATGCTGGATCGCCTGACCCTGAACGAGATATCCGTCGAAGCGATCGCTTGCGGGCTGGAAGCCATCGCCGCCTTGCCCGATCCGCTGGCGCGCACCCTGGCGCATTGGAAGCAGCCAAACGGTCTGGATATTTCACGCGTCGCCACGCCCATCGGCGTGATCGGCATGATTTACGAAAGCCGCCCGAACGTGACTGCGGACGCCGCCGCGCTCTGCATCAAATCCGGCAACGCCGTCATCTTGCGCGGCGGATCGGATTCGCTGCGCTCCTCGCGCGCGATTCATGCCGCGATGCTGGATGGCTTGCAGGCGGCGGGCCTGCCGGGCGCGTGTGTCCAGCTTGCGCAGACCACGGACCGCGCCGCCGTCGGCGAGATGCTCCAGGGGTTGAACGGCGCAATCGATCTCATCATTCCGCGCGGTGGAAAATCGCTCGTCGCGCGTGTGCAAGCCGAAGCACGCGTTCCGGTGCTCGCGCATCTGGAAGGCATTTGCCATGTTTATGTTCACGCAGCCGCGAAGCTGGAAATGGCACGCGCCGTTGTCCTCAACGCCAAGATGCGGCGCACTGGCGTCTGCGGCGCGGCGGAAACATTGTTGATCGACAGAGCGGTTCTGTCATCGCATGGCGTTTCGATCCTGAACGATCTGAAAAACGCCGGATGCGAGATTCGCGGCGATGAAGCCGTGCGGTCTGTGTTTCCATCCGCCAAGCTCGCCAACGATGAAGACTGGCGCACCGAATATCTTGACGCCGTCATCGCGGTGAAGTCCGTCGACGGCGTGGAAGAGGCCATCCGTCACATCGAGACCTATGGCTCGCATCACACCGAATCCATCGTCACGGGGGATGCCGCCGTGGCGGAGCGCTTTCTTGCCGCGCTCGATTCCGCCATCGTCTTGTGGAATGCTTCGACCCAATTCGCGGACGGGGGCGAGTTCGGCATGGGTGCGGAAATCGGAATCGGCACGGGCAAGCTGCATGCGCGCGGCCCGGTGGGCGTGGAGCAGCTCACGACGTTCAAATATATCGTGCGTGGCACCGGGCAGACGCGGCCATGAAAAGCACACGCAAGCCATTCCCCTGGATCAGGCCGCCTGGTCCCGTCGCGCCGGGTCTGCGCATCGGCCTTCTCGGCGGCTCGTTCAATCCGGCCCATGAGGGTCATCTGCATATCAGCGAGGTGGCGCTGAAAAAGCTCGGCCTCGATTATGTGTGGTGGCTGGTCGCGCCGCAGAATCCGCTGAAGCCCAGCATTGGCATGGCGCCGCTGCAGGATCGCCTCGCCTATGCGGCCGGGCTGTTCGAGAACCATCCCCGTATTCTTGTGATGGATATCGAACGCGCGCTCGGCACGCGCTATTCCATAGACACCATCACCAAGCTCCAGCGCCGGTTCCCCGAGCTGGATTTCGTCTGGCTAATGGGATCGGACAATCTGGCCAGCTTCCGCCGCTGGAAGCGCTGGCAGGATATTATTATGCGCGTGCCCATCGCGGTGGTCATGCGGCCCGGTTCCACCCTGGCGCCGCTCCATGCCAAGGCCGCACAAAGGCTGTCCGGGCGGCGTTGCGAGCATTCCTGCCTTTCCACCCATGCGCTGCCCTGCATCACGGTGATAGACGGTCCTCGCAACCCGCTCAGCGCCACGCAACTGCGCGAAAGAGCGGGCTGGGATGAGCTCTTGGTACGCGCAATTCCGGCGTGATAAGATCGTTCCGCAGGAAAGAGGGGAGCGCGGTCACTGGCGAGGTTTTGCAAACGTCCAGTTACACGCACCGTTCTGCGTTTGACTGGAGGATTTGAATTCTGACCCGCAAGACCGCTGGCGCGAAAGCCGCGCCGAAAAAGGCCAAAGCCGCGCCCAAAAAAGCCAAGGCTGCTCCGAAGGCAAAAAAAACCGCGAAAGCGCCCGCCCAAAAGGCGAAGCCTGTTAAAGCCAAGGCCGTCAAAGCCACGAAGGCGGCGCCGAAGGCCGCAACGAAAGCTGTTGCGAAGCCTACGAGGGTGGAACCGCAAGCGCAGCCGCGTGCGGCAAAAAAAGATAACGAGCTTGTGAGCCGCATCGTCAAATCGCTGGATGACGACAAAGCTGAAGACATCGTGACGATCGACCTGGAAGGCCGTTCATCGCTTGCCGATGCGCTCATCATCGCCACCGGGCGTTCGTCGCGCCATGTCGCTTCGATCGCCGAGCATCTGGCGCGCAAGCTGAAGGAAGCCGGCTACGGCACCCGGCCCATCGACGGCGCAAGCCAGGGCGATTGGGCTCTGGTCGATGCGGGCGATGTGATCGTCCATATTTTCCGGCCCGAAGTGCGCAGCTATTACGACCTCGAAGGCATGTGGAGCGTGGACGAACCGGCTGTCCGCGCCGCGCGCTGAATGCGTTTGGTCATCGTCGCCGTCGGTCAATCACGCGGCACGCCGGAAGGCGCGTTGACGGAAGACTATGTCAATCGCGCGCGCACAATGGGAAAACGCGCCGGCTTCAACGCGGTCACCATCGACGAAGTGAACGTCTCCAAGCTGCGTGAAACGCGTTCGCGCATTGCCGAAGAAGGCGAGCGCCTGGCGTCGCGCATTCCCGAAGGCGCGCATGTCGTATTGCTCGACGCCAAGGGCAAAGGCATGACGTCCGATGCGTTTGCTGAAATGCTGGGCGCCATGCGCGACGCCGGTGCGCGCGATCTGGCCTTTGTGATTGGCGGGCCGGATGGGCTGGCGCTGCCCGACCGCATAAAAGCGGGCAGAAGTCTGGCTTTCGGGCCGCAGACCTGGCCCCATCTTCTGGTTCGCGCCATGCTCTCCGAGCAGGTTTATCGCGCGATCACCATCCTTGCCGGACATCCCTATCATCGCGCCTAGCGGATGTTAGCGCAGTCTTAACCATGATCGGCGATGGTACGCCGTTGCAATGGGAAGAATTTGCCCATGGAGATCAAGAGCACAGGTCGCGTTGGATCGTCATCTGTTCGCCGTGCGGCGGGCAGCACGTCGTCGTCCAGCAATGCCTTTCAGGTTTCCGACCCGGTCGAACAGCCGCGCGCGCAATCGGTTGCCTCACCCGGCGCCATCGCTTCCGTCGAAAGCATTCTCACGCTGCAAGGCATGGATGATTCGACCAACGGACGTTCGCGCGGACTGGCGCATGGTCAGCATCTGCTCGACATGCTCGATGAAGTGCGCGACGGACTCCTCGCCGGCGGCATTCCGCGCGCGACGCTGAACCGGCTCGCCACGGCAGTGAGCAAGCGGCAGGAAGGCTTTGCCGATCCCAAATTGCAGAGCGTGCTGGATGAGATCGAACTGCGCGCCCGTGTGGAACTTGCAAAGCTCGAACAAAGCGATCAGCTCGCGAGCTAAATCCTTGCAGAAAAAGACGTTTTCATGAAACCTCGCTCCGCCGATTCCATTTGCCGGGGGCGATGGGGGTCTGTATAAACCCGCCCGCTCCGTGAGGGCGAGTCATCTAGCTGGGGTATATACCCATGGGCGTAGAACTGCCGTCCGGCTATAAGCCGTCGGAATCCGAACCCTTTATGAACGAGCGGCAGCGCGAATATTTCCGCCGCAAGCTTACGGCGTGGAAGGAAGACATCCTCCGCGAAAGCCGCGAAACCATTCAGAACCTGCAAGCGGAAACCACGCCGCACGCCGATCTCGCCGACCGCGCCTCCACCGAAGCCGAGCGCCAGCTGGAACTTCGCACCCGCGACCGCCAGCGCAAGCTGATCGCCAAGATCGATTCGGCGCTGCGCCGTATCGAGGACGGGTCCTATGGTTTCTGCGAAGAGACCGGCGAACCCATCGCGTTGAAGCGCCTCGATGCGCGCCCGATCGCCACACTGTCGATCGAAGCGCAGGAACGCCACGAGCGCCGCGAGAAGGTCTACAAGGACGATTGAATTTTCTTCCCCCGTTTACGGGGGAAGTGCCGCCGCAGGCGGCGAAGGGGGATAGCCCCCTCCGCTTCGCTTGCGCGAAGCTCCTCCCCCGTAAACGGGGGAGGAACGTTGTTCAGAACGGCATCAACACATCGAAGAGCTGGCTGCCATAGCGCGGCTGCTGCATGTCGGTGATCTGGCCTTTGCCGCCGTAGGAAACGCGCGCTTCGGCGATCTGCGACAGGTTGACGATGTTGTCGCTGGTGATGTCTTCCGGCCGCACGATGCCGGAGATCTGCAGATCGCGCAGCTCGTAGTTCACGCGCACCTGCTGATGGCCGTTCACGACGAGATTGCCGTTCGGCAAAACCTGCGTGACAAGGCCGGCGAGCGTCAGGTTGACGTTTTCCGACCGGTTCACCGAGCCCGCGCCGACATTCGACGTGTCCGAACCCATCTTCACCAGGCTCGCCGGATCGGATGCATTCGGCAGCGCCTTCTGCAATTCGCTTTCAAGGCCGAAGAAATTCGTCAGGTTTGCATCGTCCGAATTGGTGCGCGAGCGCGTGGTCGTATCGGAAAGCTTCGCGGCATCGGCGATAGTGATGTCGATGGTGAGAATGTCACCGACATGGCTGGCGCGCGGATCGTGGAAGAAGCTTCGCGCACCCGGCGTCCACAAAGAGTTCGCCTGGTGTGGGCCTTGCGGACCCTGTTCCGTCGGCATCGTCACCGGCTGATAGCCCGGCTGGGAGACCGGATTGGCAATCGGCGCCAGGGACGGCGCTTCGCCGATGTTCTTCACGCGGTCGATCGCGGAGCAGCCGCTGAGCGCGAGCGCCAAAGCGGCAAGGCAGGCCGATTGCTTGAGAAAAGCGTGTGTCATGTTTTTCACTTCTGCAAGGATGCGATCTGGGTGGAGAGAGCCTCTCCCGCGCGGACGGTGCCGGCGCCGATGACGGTGCAGGAGATTTGCCGGTAGGAGATCGGATTCAGAATGGTGACGGTTTCGCCCATGCCGCCTTCGCTCATCGCTTTGCCGGTCGCACTCAAGGTGATGCCGGGGGCGCTGAAGTTCATCGTCACGGTCGAGCCTTTGGTGACAAGGATCGGTTTGCGCACATCGTCGGGACGCACCGGCTCTCCGGCGCGCAACATGCGGCGCGCTTCCATGCCGTCCAGATCGTTCATCGACGTGACAATCCCGGCCTGCACGGAGTCGGCCGCGACCGTCTGATAGGAAAGATCCGAATCGGAGATCGTCGTTCCGCGTGGAATGGAATGGGAGGGCACCACGATGCGCATGTCGGCGACGCCGGCGGCGAGCGCCATGTTGGCGAACAGCGGCAATGCCAAAACGCAAAGCGCTATGATAAGGGCGCGGCCAATCATCATGAACCTCCCATGCGAGATGTCGTCTGCATCATGTCGTCGGCGGCGGTGACGACCTTCGAATTCATTTCGTAGGCGCGCTGCGCGGTGATCAGCGCGGTGACTTCTTCCACCGGATTGACGTTGGCGGTTTCCAGATAGCCCTGCTGGATCGTGCCATAGCCGGCCGATCCGGGAACGCCGGCCTGCGGCGAGCCCGAAGATTGGGTCTCGGTGAAAAGATTGTCGCCCTGCGCGGCCAGGCCGCCTTCGTTCGGAAAGCGAACCAGTTCGAGCTGGCCCAGAGTCTGTGGCGCCGCTTGGCCGGGCAGCGTGGCCTGCACCTGGCCCTGCGCGTTGACGGTCATGGAAAGCGCGTTGGCCGGAACGGCGACACCCGGTGCAACCGTGTAGCCCTTGTCCGTCACGATCTGGCCTTCCGGCGACAGCGCGAAATTGCCGGCGCGGGTGTACGCGTCCGTGCCATCCGGCAAGGTGATATGGAAATAGCCGGAACCCTGGATCATCAGGTCATAAGGATTGCTGGTGTTGGATGCATCGCCCTGGGTCATGATGCGGCTGATGGCGGCGGTGCGCACGCCCGAGCCCAGCTGAATGCCCGTCGGCAGGACCGTGCCGGAATCGGAAGTCTGCGAACCGGCCTGTTCGACGTTCTGATAGAGCAGGTCCTGGAATTCGGCGCGCTGCTGCTTGAAGCCGGTTGTGTTCATGTTCGCGAGATTGTTCGCGATGACTTCGACGTTGGTCTGCTGGGCCAGCATTCCGGTCGATGCAATGGAAAGGGCTCGCATGGTTCTTCTCCTAGTTCGCCGCGCTGCCGAGCTTGTCGATGGCGTTGCGCTTGAGGTCTTCCTGTGACTGCGTGAGGTTGGCCGTCGTCTGATAGGCACGCATCACGTCGAGCATGTGCGAGATTTCCAGAACCGGCTGTACGTTGGATTCTTCGAGGCTGCCCTGCGCGATCACGGGGGTCTCCACCGTGGTCGGCTGCTGCGTTGTGGAGTAAAGGCTCGCGCCTTCCTTCTTCAGGGCGGATTCGTCGGCGAAGTTGACAAGCTTGAGCTTGCCGAGCTGGCCGCGCGCACCGGTGATGGTGCCGTCCTGCGCGATGTGGATGTCGCCGTCGTCATTCGTGACGGTGACCGCGCCGCCGTCGGCCTGAAGCACGCCCCCGCCTTCGGTGACGATCTGGCCGTTGCCGTCCAGCGTGAAATGGCCGTTGCGCGTATAGCGCGTGTCGCCATTGGGCATCTGGATCGTGAAATAACCCTTGCCGCTGATGGCCAGATCGAACGGCGCGCCGGTATGGGTGAGCGCGCCCTGGGTGAGATCGCGCAACGTGCCCTTGTCCTGCACGAAGCTGATCTGCTGCATGCCGATCTCGCCCTCTGCGGGACGGCTTTGCTGGATGTATTCTTCGAACTTCATCGACTCGCGCTTGAACCCGGGCGTGCTCATGTTCGCCATGTTGTTCGCGATCACGTCCATCGAGCGATAGGACGCGAGCTGCTGCGAGAGAGATACGAGTAGTGTGTTATCCATCGGCCTGCCGGATCCTTTCTGGTCCGTCACGGCAAAGGAGAGTGCAGCGGCTATGCCAGCCCAAAACACCTGATTTTGCTGGGTTTTCGCAGAGCACCCCGTGGGCTTCGGCAAAACCTGCCGGGCGAACACTGCCTCCACGGGCGATTTGAACCACTCCTTAACCACACCGGCATAAGTTTTCCCTGCGAGCGCATGGTGAACCATGTGTGAAGAGGGAGCCGCGCATGGCCAAGGACGACGACGCCGAAGATATAGAGAAGGATGACGATGACGCCGCGCCGGAAGGCGAGGGCGGCGACGCGGCAAAGCAAGGTTTCGTTAAGAAACTGCTCGGCAACAAGAAGATGTTGATCATCGTAGCCGCCGCGGCACTACTGGTGGTCGGTGGTGGCGGCGCAGGCGCCTACTTCTTCCTCTTCAGCGGATCGGGCGATGCGAAAGCCGGCAAGACTGCGGAAGGCAAGCAGCGCCCGCCCATCGTGGCGCCGCAAGTCGCCTTCTACGACATGCCCGACATCGTCGTGAACATCCAATCCGCGGATGGTAATCCCGCCTATCTGAAGCTCGGCGTCGCGCTTGAGCTCACGGGCGCGGATGAAAAGGCCGGCATCCAGCCGCTGATGCCGCGCGTGGTCGATCAGTTCCAGGGATATCTGCGCGAATTGCGCGTGGACGATCTGAAGGGCTCCGCGGGCGTTTTGCGCCTGAAGGAAGAACTGCTTCGCCGCATCAATGTCGCCACCGCCCCTTTCGCGGTGAAAGACGTGCTCCTCAAAGAAATGATTGTGCAATAGGCGAGATATGGCTGACGAGACCCAGAACACGAATCCCGCCGAAACCGAAACCGTGGCCCCGGAAACGGCTGCCGGCATAGCCTCGGACGCCGCGCCTTCCGAGCGCGTCCTCAATCAGGACGAGATCGACAGCCTTCTGGGCTTCGACGTCAATGACGATGCGCTGCAGGACAAATCCGGCGTGCGCGCCATCATCAACTCGGCGCTGGTGTCCTATGAACGCCTGCCGATGCTGGAGATTGTCTTCGACCGCCTGGTGCGGTTGATGACGACGAGCCTGCGCAACTTCACATCCGACAACGTGGAAGTCAGCCTGGACAACATCACCTCCATCCGTTTCGGCGATTATCTGAATTCGATCCCGCTACCGGCGATTCTGGCGGTGTTCCGTGCCGAACAGCTGGACAATTACGGCCTCTTCACGGTCGATTCCAACCTCATCTATTCCATCGTGGACGTGCTGCTCGGCGGCCGGCGCGGTTCTGCGGCGATGCGCATCGAAGGCCGTCCCTACACCACAATCGAACGCACGCTCGTCCAGCGCATGATCGAAGTGATCATGAACGACATGGTGCAGGCGTTCGAGCCGCTTGCGCCGGTGAATTTTGCGCTCGATCGCCTGGAGACCAATCCGCGTTTCGCCGCTATCGCGCGTCCGGCCAATGCCGCCATTCTCGTGAAGCTGCGCATCGACATGGAAGATCGCGGCGGGCGCACCGAATTGCTTTTGCCTTACGCCACGCTGGAGCCGATCCGGAAATTGCTCCTGCAGCAGTTCATGGGCGAGAAGTTCGGCCGCGACTCCATCTGGGAAGGCCATTTGGCCACCGAGCTTTGGTCCACGCGCGTGGAGATCGACGCGATCCTCGATGAGCAGATCATGTCGCTCAACAAGATCATGAATTTGCAGGTCGGCGAGACCATCATGCTCAACGCCACGCCGGATTCCAAAATCGAAATGCGCTGCGGGGGGGTTCCGCTGTTGCGCGGCCGCATGGGCCGTGTCGGCTCGGCGGTGTCCGTCCGCGTGGACGAAGCGGTGCAACGCACAGACGCCTCGAAAGGGCTTTGAACAATGACGCTGAACATTTCCCTGATCGTTGAACTGGGTCTCTCCGCGCTGTTGCTGGCGACCATCATCTATTGCGCCATACTGGAGCGCCGCCTGTCGGCGCTGCGCAAAGGCCAGGATGGATTGAAAGACACCATCGCCAAGCTGAACGAAGCGATTGTGGCTGCGGGCTCTTCGATGCGCATGCTCAAATCCGCCGCCGCTGGCGCCGCCGAAGCGCTGGACGAGCGTATCGCGCGGGGGCGTGGTCTTGCCGATGAGCTTTCCATTCTCTCCGCCTCCGGCGACCGCATCGCCGAACGCATGGCCGATCGCAGCACCGCGCATGCCCAGCGCGCCAACAATGTCGCCCCGATGCCCGCCTCCTTGGGCGCGCGCCTTGAAGCCCTGAAACCGCAAGCCTTGAGGAATGTGCGTTGAGCGTCACCCGCTATTTCCGTCTTCTGCCCGCCGTCATGCTTGTCGGCGGCGGCCTGCTGGCGATGAAGAGCGTCGCGCTGGTGCAGGAAGCCCGCGCGCAGACCGCCATGACCGGCCAGGCGCCGGCCCCCGCGCCGAAAGACACGACGCACGTCGCCGTCACCGATCCGGTGATCGACGATTCCGAATCCAACAGCGCCGCGGAGATCGACGTCCTGACCTCGCTGTCCAAGCGCCGTCAGCAGCTCGATGGCCGCGAACAGTCGCTCAACATGCAGGCCAATCTCATCGCCGCCGCCGAACAGCGCGTGGACGGCAAGATCGCCACGCTCAAGGGCCTGCAGGACACGATGCAGAAATTGCTGGGCCAACGCGACGCCGCCGAACAGGCGCAGCTCAACGCGCTGGTGAAATCCTATTCCTCGATGAAGCCGGCCGATGCCGCGCGCATCTTCAATTCGCTCGACGAAACGGTCGAGCTGAACGTCGCCGCGGCGATGAAGTCCGACGTCCTGGGCGCGATCCTCGCCAAGATGCAGGCGGATGCTGCGCAGAAACTCACCGTGCGCCTGGCCAATCGCCTGAAACTGCCGCAAGCCACGCCCGCGGCGGTCGCTGCGGCGACCGCGCCGGAAGCGCCGGCCGCGCAACAGATGGCCTCCGTCGATCCGTCCGCACAGCCTTCCGCGACGCCCACGCCAGCACCGGTCAATGGCGCACCGGCGCCGGAACAGGCCGCCGCACTTCCGCCGGCCAATCCCCCGGCACAAAACACAAGCACGACACCGGCCGCACCCAAGCCCGAGACGGCGGCGGCGAACGCGGTGAAACAGCCGCAGACGACACCGGCTCCGTCCAAGCCGCGGGTCGCTGCGCCGTCACAACCCAAACAGGCTGCAACGGCACCCGCTGCGCAGTCGAAGTCACCACCGGCCGCGGCGCCGAAGGCCGATGCGAAACAGCAGGCCGCCAAAGCGCCGGCATCGGCGCCACCTGCCAAGCCCAAGAACGGATAGTAGAAAGACGAGAGCTGCCCGAATCACCGACACTGACGGTGCCGTGCGCAGAGCGAGCGAAGACGGGGAATGACGAGATTCGGAAAAGCGGTTGCGATGCTGGCGGCGCTCTGCGCGTTCGCCGCCATGCCCGCGCGCGCCGATAGCGTCAGCACCGAAACTGAAGGCGGCTTCGGCCGCATCGTCTTTACATTCGATCCCGCCGCCCATGCCACGGCGCAGTTGACGAGTGGCGTCGTCACCGTCACCGCAAGCCGTCGCATGGCGATCGATCCGGCGCAGATCGCGCGCAATTTCGGCGCCTATGTTTCCAATGCGCGCCTCGATCCCAACGGCATCACGCTGCGCATCGCGCTGGCGCAGGATGTGCGGCTGCACACCAGCGTTTCGGCAAATCGCTTTGGCGTGGATCTCGTGCCGGCAACTTTTCCGGGCCTGCCCGCGAACCTTCCGCCGCCGCCGCCCAAAGTCGCCTCCGCCGTCGATGTGGCCAAGCTGCCGCCGCTGGCGATCCGCTCGGGTGCTTATGCCAATTTTTCGCGCATCGTCTTCGATTGGACGAAAGAGGTTCGCTACGCGATCACACCCGCCACGGGCCATCTTCTCATTCGTTTCGAAGCGCAGGCGCGCCCCGATTTCACCGCGTTCCAGCGCATCGCTCCGCCCTGGGTGAAGCTGGCGACGTGGCGGGTGGAGAATGGCGGCACGGTGATCGAATTCACCGCCGATCCCGGATCGCGCTATCACGACTTTCGCGACGGCGCGCATGTCGTTCTCGATATTCTTTCGCCGAAGACGGACGCCGATGCCTACAAGCCGCCCGGAGACAAGGGCGGCGTGCAGGTCAAATCGCTGACGGCCTCCAATGCGCCGGCCGCAAAGGCCAACGCCAACACGCCGGACGCTGCAAAGGCCGCCGCCGCCGCGCAGGCGCTGATCGATTCCCAAAACAAGCCGCAGACGGCGGCCGCTGCCGCGAGCCCGGCGCAACCAGACGCGCAAACGCCGCAGCAGACCGCCGACGCCACGGCCCAGACCCCTGCACCCGCGCCGATCTCCGCCGGTGGCCAGCGCACGCGCGATGGCGCGGTCATCATGTTCGCCAATGCCGCCAATCACCCGGCCGCTGTGTTCGAGCGCGGTGCAACCGTGTGGATTGTTCTCGACGGCGCGCCGCCCATCGATATCGCCAAGCTGCGCACCGCGTTGGGCGATTTTCCCGCATCGCTCGACGTGTCCAGCAGCGACGGCACGAGCCTTGTGCGCGTTACGCTGAAGCATCCCGAACCGGTTTCCGCGGATGCCGTCGCGGGCAATCTTAAAGTCACCATCGCGCCGCAGACCGGCAGGCAACCCATCGCCATCGGTTTCGTGCGCAATGACGATGCGCCGAACGGCGCCTATCTCACCACCCTGGTGCCCGGCGCCTTGCGCGCGATCAGCATGGCCGATCCGAATGTCGGCGACACGCTGGTCGTCATTCCGGCGATTCCCGGCCGCGGCATGGTCGCGCAAAAAAGCTTTGTCGATTTCAACGCCATCCCCACGGCGGCGGGTCTTGTGATCGCGCCGCTGGCGGATGACGTCGCCGTGGCCGTCAACCAGTCGCGTATCCGTATCGGCCGGCCGAACGGACTTGTGCTCGACGCGAACATCGCGGCCGTGGCGCGCTCGCCCGCGGACCTGACACGCCCAGGGGACGGACCGACCTTCGTCAACTTCGCGGCATGGGCGAAAGCGCCTGGCAAGGACTTCCTGGATTCCGAGCGCCGCCTGCGCGCGAAGGTGACGCGGCAAAAGCCGGATGGCGTCAATCATGCGCGTCTTGTTCTGGCGCGTTTCTACCTTGCCAACCAGTTCGCCGCCGAAGCCCTGGGCGTCGTCGATCTGATGCAGGCGACGAACCCGCAGCTGCAGGGCGATACGCAGCTTCAAATCATCCGGGCAGCGTCCAATTACATGCTCGGCCGCTACAGCAACGCGCACAACATCCTGTCGGCGAGCGCCTTCGACAACGATCCGCACGCCGCTTTCTGGCGCGGCCTGACCGCGGACGCGCTCGGCGATGAAGCTGCCGCGCGCCAGGCGCTCGCTGTCGCCGATCCGGTGCTGTCCCGCTATCCGGCGGATTGGCAAAGCCGCGCGCGCATCGCGCAAGCCGAAAGCGCGCTCGCCGCCGGGAGTCTGGAAAGCGCCGACGCGGCCCTGTCGCGGCTGCCGCACGATCTGCCCAAGCCGCTGCTTCTGCTGTCCGAAATCGCGCGCGCCAAGCTCTATGCCCGGGAAAACCGCAAGCGTGATGCCTTCGCCCTGTTCGATGCGGTGGAGAAAAGCGGCGACGAACGCGCCGCGGCGCAGGCGATCTATGCGCATGTCGAAGCGGGCCTCCAAACCAAGACGATGCCGGTTGAGACCGCCATCGATATGCTGGAAAAGCTGCGCTACCGCTGGCGCGGCGATGCGCTGGAGCTAAAAACGCTGCGCAAGCTCGGCGCGCTTTATTTCCAGACCAAGCGTTGGCGCAATGGCCTTCAGGTGCTGCGCATCGCGGCGCAGAATTTTCCGGAAGACGAATCCGCTCGCCGCGCGCAGGACGACATGCGCGCCGCCTTCGTGCAGCTCTACATGAAGGGCGCCGCCGACAAGATGTCGCCGGTACAGGCGCTGGCGCTGTTCTATGATTTCATCGATCTGACCCCGATCGGCCCGGATGGCGACGAGATGATCCGGCGCATGGCCGACCGTTTGATGGCGGTGGATCTGCTGGGTCCTGCCGCGAAATTGCTCGACTATCAGGTGAACAAGCGCCTGGACGGCATTGCGCGCGCGCAAGTGGCGGCCAAGCTCGCCATGGTTCAACTCCTCGACCACAAGCCGAAAGACGCTTTGGCCTCCATCCGCAATACCCGCGTTGCCGGTTTGCCGGACGATGTGAACCATGAGCGCATGATCCTGGAGGCGCGTTCGCTGGCGGCGTTGAAGCAATGGGATGCGGCGCTGGACACCATCGCGGTGGATGAAGCGCCGGATTCGCAGCGCCTGCGTGCCGACATCTATTGGGAAAGTGGCAACTGGCCGGTGGCGGGTCAGAAGGCGGAAGAATTGCTCGGCGATAGCTGGGACGGCAAGACGCCGCTCAGCGATGGCGACCGGCAGGAAGTGATGCGTGCCGCCATCGCCTATTCCTTGGCGAATGACGAGCCGAGCCTGGATCGTTTGCGCGATCATTTCATGCCCAAGATGAAAACGAGCAAGGACGCGTCCGCTTTCACGGTGGTGACGCAGAACATCAGCGCCCAGGGCGCCGCCTTCCGCGACCAGGCGGGACAGGTGGCGTCGATAGACACGCTGGAAGCCTTCATGAAGGACTTCAAAAAGCGCTACGACAGCAATGCGGTGAATTAGGGCGGCTTTCTAAAACAGAAACGCCCTCATTCGTAATCGCCCGCTTTATGCGGGCGACCCAGTTTTCTTTTTTTGAAAAAGAAAATGGATTGCCCGGACAAGCCGGGCAATGAGGGGCTTCGGATAATTCAAAATAGAAGAATTGTGCCTAGCCATTCGGGGGATAGGTATCCTGTCGCCATATTTTTCAGCCTCAATCGCTTGCGTGCTCAAGCTGGAGGTTTCTCGGCCGCTTTCTTCGCGCGATCTCGCGCGTTGATCTGCATGAGCCATTGCGCATCTTTGCTAGAGCCGCTGAGTGCGCTGGAGGTTGCCGAGGATGGAACACCAGTGAGGTCCAGATAGAGAGCTTTTAGAAACAGACTCATCCGATGATTTGCATGAAGGATTTCCTGACCGTCTAGGACATTTGGCCGGAGCTCTTCATCCCAATGCGTGTAATAGTTTCGCGTATCTATCCAAGCTCGCGGTATCTTTCCATCAGGGCCCAACACCTGTAGTCGGACCGACTCTGGTAGTCGGTCAGCTAGTTCATTTAAGCGTTTTGCCAGTGAGATTTCATTTCCATAGCGGATTCGCGAGCGAAGGGATTCCCTATGTGGGGGCTGTACCGTCGCAGGTATCGCCGATCCAAGCGCCGATTTGACGGCCTCATAATCCTTTGGGTCCATATAAACGCCGTCGAGAAGCCCTCGATGAAATCCCTCCAGAGCCTGCATCCATGACAGAAACTCTACGTGCTGCCACAGCTTTTCGGAACCCGATACGCTCATCGCAAGCTGGCTCGGGGTGGCTACCTCCGGATAAACTTTAAACCACTTAATGAGGATATCGGATAACTCTCCGCCCATCGCGCCTCGAGACATGAAGAAATCATCCAGATTTCTGTAGTCGCAATATCTTATGTCATGGCGAGTGAAAAGAAGTGAGGCGTATACGCCGGGCCGGCTTGTCGGAACAGTAAGCGCGTCCGGTGACATTGGCGTTCCTGCCAGGAACGTAAGAAGCGTAATGATTTTTTGTTGCTGCTCGAGATACCATTTGATCGTCTGCGGAGTGCTCGGTCGAATTCCAAACCATCCGGCAGATCGAACTGAGACATCGAATTTCCCCATCGAGGTCGTTTGCTCGACGAACCAATCGACGCTGAGATCATCGGACACTATCTGAATAGTCTCAGAAGGCATGCCGAGAACACGATAGTTCGTGCTTTGGGGGCCCGAATCCTTACCCGCTTCGTGTGTGCGTTCGACTAGCTTTTTAGACTGCCATATGTGCAAGCCCGGTAATCTGCAACGCATTTCTGGCAACGTGGCTTCATGGTCTAGGTGAGCGCCATAAACCGTGAGCGGGCACAGCCACGTCTCAGGGTTCAAAAGAGCTGCCCCCCCAAAATTCATAGAGACCTTGTCGCGCACCGCCCAAAGAATTGTTACGGGCTCTCCCTTCTCTGTGATCCCGTGAATAGTTGGGCACTCGACTAAGGGCTGCATAAACCCCTGTGGAAACGGCTGAAACGATTGCATCAAGCGAAGCTCGGTTCGCTGCGGCGAATATGAAAGAGTGCCGGCAACCTTATGGCTCGGCCTCTCCGGCAAAAACCAATATCCGAGAACTTCAAATTGTTCCGATAACGGGCGCATCGACCGACAATGTTCCGAACAGCTAGCTGTTCTCAAATTTTGGCTCTAAATCGGGCAATACATAGCATGGTTTTAGATCAGAATGATCGCTCAGGCGTCTGCTGTTTAGTTCGTTGTGTGTCAGCGCCCTTAACGACGCCACATAGATTCTCCCCATATGCGGGGAGAGCAGGTCGCGGTCGGTCCATTCGGCGGCGTCTTGCAGGGTGGTGATGCCGCCGCGCAGGAGCGCGTTCTTCGCGCGCTTGGGCAAAGCCTGTTCGGGCAGCGTGGCGATGGATTGTTCGCCGGTCATGCGAAGGCTTCGTTTGTTTGCGCGCGCGGGCGTTCGCACACCGTGAGCGGAATCTGCTCGGGCAGATCCAGATGCATGTCGTTGACGGCAAGCGCGCGTGCCAGCGCGTGGGTTGCGATCTCCAGCACAGTGCGTTTTTCGGGAAGGGCGATCCAGCGCAGATGTGCTTC
>Ga0207652_10001512_pt1 | contig 20532 bp, 14 predicted proteins | sample KBSC63BmetaG_FD_184334 | JGI IMG/M metagenome (GOLD analysis project Ga0207652, IMG submission 184334) | Corn rhizosphere microbial communities from Kellogg Biological Station, Michigan, USA - KBS C6-3B metaG (SPAdes) (version 2) | ecosystem: Host-associated > Plants > Roots > Rhizosphere ... | reverse complement strand
TCATCTACCACGCCGGCGCCAGACCTCGCGCCGGCGCGGCAGCTCGGTCTACAGCGGCGGCTGCGCCTTCTTGAGCAAGTCGACCAGGTAGCTGTCGAACATCTCGCCCGCCTGCGGCGCGCCCGGGGACGCGTCGTCCGAGGCGCAGTTCTTGTCGAAGCGCTTCGCGGTCGGATCCGCGACGCCGTCGGACTCGCCCGGCACCTTGATGTAGACGTAGGCGTCGACGAACGGGGCCGGCGCCGCCTGCGGGCGCTCGCCCAGGCCGGCGCCCTTGATGTTGCACCAGTTGCTCATCGAGGTGCGCACGTGGGCCGTGCCGTTGCGGCCGGTGTCGATCAGGAAGCCCTTGCCCTTGATGCCGGCGGCCTCGAGCGCCTTGTTCAGATCGGCGGCGTACCCGATCTCGTCGTTCGGGGGACCGGCCGGATCGCGCGGCGGATTCGTGGGATCCTTCGCGGAGTCGTAGTTCGAGACGTTCAGCGCGAAGCCGCGCACGCGGTCGTCGCCGCCGGCCATGGCCAGCACCTCCTTGAACACCGGGATCGCCTTGACCAGATTCTTCGGCCAGCCCAGCCAGCCCGCGTGGGCCGCATCCAGGTAAAGGAAGACGTTCGGCATCGACAGCTTGGTGATGGCGTACGCGATGCCGCGCTTGTAGACCGGGGCCGCCTCCTGGCAGGCCGGGTTCTCCATGTTCGTGACCAGGTTCGCCAGCGAATCGGGCTCCAGCACCAGCGCCACGCGCACGTCGGGGTGGGCGGCCAGCGCGGCGGCGATCACGTCGATGTACTGGTGCTGGTAGCGCCCTTCGCCGCCCTCGCTGACCGACAGCTCGCCGGCCGAGGCGGCGGCATTGCAGTCGCGGTTCGGCAGGTCGTATACGACGAACGTCACGATGACGGGCTTCCCCGCCGCCTTCTGCTGCCGCTGGGCATCGTCCAGGTAGCGGTTCAAATCCTTCGTGTCCTTGATCCACGACAGCCAGATGGCGGTCGGCAGCGCCGCCATCTTCTTCAGCAGCGCGGCGTCAGCGGGGCGCTTCGCGGCCAGCTCGTTCACCGTCTTGGCGTAATCGGGGTTCACGTACTGGGTCGCCCCCTCGTACGGGTTCACGCCGTCCGGCGCGTGCGGCGCCGTCGAGGGCACCACGGGCGACGCCTTGGGCCCGGTCGCACACCCCAGCAGGGGCAAGGCCAACGCAACGCCCAAACAGCCGAACAGCCGCATCCGTACGGTCATGGAAACCCTCCTCTTTGCACAGTCACTTCGCCAGGCGAGGGCCGCATGGTACCAGATGGCCCGCCGTCGCCGGGCCGGGCGCCGTTCTGATAACCTCCGCTCGTGAGCCTGTTGAGCCCGATCCTGGCAAAGACCCCGGTGGCGGCGATAGGGGAGGTGGTGGCGTGCATGACGGCGATCGATCAGGCGCTGCCCTCCGACGACGGGATCTCGTGCTTCAACAAGCTGTACCTGGGCGTCACGCAGAACGTGCTGGCGGCCGTGGACTCGACGGCCTTCACCGATCCGGCCTTTCTGGCGGCGCTGGACGTCGAGTTCGCGAACCTGTACTTCTCGGCGTTGCGGTGCTTCGACGGGGCCGCCGGCGAAACGCCGCACGCCTGGGCGCCGCTGTTCGCCGTCCGGTCGGATCGCACCATCGCGCCCATCCAGTTCGCGCTGGCCGGCATGAACGCGCACATCAACCGCGATCTACCGGTGGCGCTGGTGACCACCTTCGCGGCCCGGGGGCTGGCGCCCAGCGCGGGCTGTCCGCAGCACCAGGACTTCGAACGGGTGAACAAGCTGCTGGCGGCGACGGAGACGCAGGTGAAGGCGCGCTACCTGGACGAGCTGACACGCAAGCTGGACGTGGTGTTCGACGGCGTCGATGACGTCGTCGCCATGTGGAGCGTGGCCCGGGCCCGCGAGGCCGCCTGGACGAACGGCGCCGTCATGTGGCGCCTGCGCGGCGCCGGCCCGATCGAGCAGGACTACGTGGCGGCGCTCGACCGCACCGTCGGCTTTGCCTCGCGCGGTCTGCTCGTGTCGACGGGGCAGTAGGGACGCTTCCTACGGGGCCATGCTGCCGCGCTCGGGGATCGACACGATCGCGGGGCGTTCCGGCGTGCCCGCGACGGTGTACAGCAGCGGCGGTTCGCGCAGCGCCGTGCGCTCGCCCGCGGGATCGACGCTGACCGAGGCGAAGCCTTCGATGCTGATGCGATCACCGACCCGGATCATCGCCTCGTAGTACCGGTAGTCCTTCCAGGGGGCGTGGTGCAGCAAGGTGGTGATTCGACGCTGGATCTCGGCCCCGAACTCCCACTCGTACTTCGTGTCCAGCACCACCTTGAAGGGGCCGCGCACGCTGATCACCACCTCGCCGTCCTGGGCCAGGAAGAACGGCGCGCAGTCGGCGCTCTCGTGCACCTTGCGCCAGCCCGGCTCCTCGACCACCAGCCGGTAAGCGATGCACGGCTGCTGCATCACGGGCGACGTCAACAAGTGATCGGCCCCGCGCGCGACCGCGTACATGCGCACGCGTGTCCCGTTGGGAATGGAAGATAGACGCGCGGCCCGTACGCCCAGGGGGCGCCCGGCGAACCCTGTCATCGACCCACAACGATAGCGGATCCAGCGCCGCGCGCTCAACGGTGTTTCACGCTGGCGTCGAGTGGCCGGGGCGAAGACTGATAAGGCTTGCGCGAGCGGATTGCGCCTCATAGACCCTTGGCCATGAGCACGACCGGAGAGGTGCAACAAGCGGATGGCGGCGGGCGGCCGGGCGCAGGCCCCGTCGCGGTCGCGGAACCGAAGACGTCGCCAGCAGTCGCGGCGCCGGCGAAGCCGAAGGGCAGGAAGCGAATCGTGGCCGCGCTGGTGGTGCTGGCCATCGCCGTCGGGGCGTTCGTCTATTACCTGCACGCGCGCCAATTCGAGGAGACCGACGACGCCCAGATCGACGGCAACATCACGAACCTGGGCCCGCGGGTCATGGGCACGGTCACGGCGGTGTTCGTGCGCGAGAACCAGACGGTGAAGGCGGGCGAGGTGCTGCTGGAGATCGATCCCACCGAGTTGCAGGTCGCCGTGGCCCAGGCCAAGGCGGCCGTGGCGCAGGCGCAAGCGCAGCTGCAGGCCGAGGATCCTTCGGTCTCGATCACCGAGACCTCGAACAAGGCGCTGCTGGCCGGCGCCTCGTCCGAGCTGGCCCAGACCATGGCGGGGCTGTCCGGGTCGCGCAGCGACGTCGATCAGCTGACGGCGCGGCTGGCGCAGGCGGAAGGGAACGCCAAGCTGGCCCACATCGAGCGCAAGCGCGGCGAGGAGCTGTTCGCCGCCCAGGCGTTGCCGCGCGCCGATCTCGATCGCCGCATCACCGCCGCCGAGACCGCCGACGCCGAGGTGCAGGCCACCCGACAGGCGCTGGCCTCGGCGCGCCAGCGCGTGGCGGCGCTGCATGCGCAGGTCGGCGGCACGCAGAGCAAGCTGGCCGAGGTGCGCAAGAACGCGCCGCGCGAGGTGGAGACCCGCCGCGCCACGGTGCTGTTCCGCCAGGCCAACCTGGACCTGGCCAAGGCGCAGCTGTCGCAGGCCGAGCTGAACCTGAGCTACGCGAAGGTGCGCGCCCCCATCGACGGCCTGGTGGCCCGGAAGGCCGTCAACGTCGGTGATCACGTGGCGCCCGGGCAGCTGTTGATCGCGCTGGTCGAGACGAAGACCCTGTGGGTCACCGCCAACTACCGCGAGACGCAGTTGCAGCGGGTGAAGGCGGGGCAGTCCGTCGAGCTTCACGTGGACGCGCTGGATCGGGATCTGACCGGCAAGGTGGAGAGCCTGGGTGGCGCCACCGGCTCGCGCCTCAGCATCCTGCCGCCCGAGAACGCCTCGGGGAACTATGTGAAGGTGGTGCAGCGGATCCCGGTCCGCATCGACATCGACCCCGGGCAGCCCGATCTCGATCGCCTGCGCCCAGGCATGTCGGTCGAGCCGAAGATCCGGGTCGCGCCGTGACCGGAGGCAAGACCGACAAGGCGTCCGGGAACGGCGCGCCCAAGCCGGCCGCGGCGCGGCCGTCGTACTTCGAGACCGGCTGGACGAACGGCCACAACCCGTGGGCCATCGCGCTGGTGGTCACCATGGCCACCTTCATGGAGGTGCTGGACACCAGCATCGCCAACGTCTCGCTGCCCCACATCGCGGGCAACCTGTCGGTCAGCCAGGACGAGAGCACCTGGGTGCTGACGTCGTACCTGGTCTCGAACGCGGTGGTGCTGCCGATCAGCGGCTGGATCGCGTCGAAGATAGGCCGCAAGCGGTTCTACATGATCTGCGTGGTCGTGTTCACGACCAGCTCGTTCCTGTGCGGCGTGGCGCCGTCGCTGGGGCTGCTGATCTTCTTCCGCGTCATCCAGGGGCTGGGGGGCGGGGGGCTGGGCCCCAGCGAGCAGGCCATCCTGGCCGACACCTTCCCGCCCGCCAAGCGCGGGATGGCCTTCGCCGTCTACGGCATGGCGGTGGTGCTGGCGCCGGCCATCGGCCCCACGCTGGGCGGCTTCATCACCGATCACTTCACCTGGCGCTGGATCTTCTTCATCAACGTGCCGGTGGGCCTGGTGTCGCTGTTTCTGACGCATCGGCTGGTGTCCGACCCGCCGCACATCCGCAACGCCAAGGAGAAGACGGGGGGCATCGACTACATCGGCCTGGGCCTGATCGCGGTGGGCCTGGCCTGCCTCGAGATGGTGCTGGACAAGGGGCAAGAGGACGACTGGTTCACCTCGCCGTTCATCGTCGTGATGAGCGTGATCGCGGCGGTGACGCTGGTGTCGTTCGTGATCTGGGAGAGCAAGCAGAAGAACCCCGTCGTCGACGTGAACATGTTCAAGGACCGCACCTTCGCGGTGTCGAACGTGATGATGCTGGTGCTGGGCATCGCGCTGTTCGGATCGACGGTGCTGCTGCCCCAGTACACGCAGGTGATCATGGGCTACTCGGCGCAGCAGGCCGGCATGGCGCTGTCACCGGGCGGCTTCGTGGTCATCATGATCTTGCCGTTCGTCGGCTTCCTGGTGTCGCGGGTGGACGCGCGTTACCTGATCGCCTTCGGCTTCGTGGCCCTGTCGGCCTCGATGTTCTACATGTCAGGCCACTTATACGAGGGCATCGACTTCAAGACCGCCGTCGAACTGCGGGTGCTGCAGTCGATCGGCATGCCGTTCCTGTTCATCCCCATCAACACCCTGGTGTATTCGGGGGTGCCGCCTCAGAAGAACAACGCCGTATCCGGCATCGTGAACCTGTCTCGCAACATGGGCGGCGACATCGGCATCGCGTTCGTGACCACGCTGGTCTCGCGCCGGGTGCAGTTTCACCAGGACACGCTGGTGGCGCGGACCAGCAACTACGACGCCACCTTCAGGTCCACCCTGGGCGGGGTCACGCGCGCGCTGGAGCACGCGGGCGCCTCGTCGGTAGAGGCGGCCAGCAAGGCGATGCACGTGCTGTACTTCCAGGTGCAGCGACAGGCGATGACGCTCGCTTACCTCGACGCGATCAAGATGCTGGCGTACTTCACGGCGGCCATGTTGCCCTTGTTGTTGCTGGCCCGGCGACCGCGCGGCGGGGCGCCCGTCGGCGGTCACTAGCGCGGGCGGCCCGTTGTCGCGAAGGCTGGTTTCTAAAACGATCTGACAAACCGCGGCATCCTGGCTGCCGTGAGATCACGCGGTTTTGGGCGGGCACAGACCGCCAGCAGGCGTGCGCCTGCTTGACAGCATGCTATTCACGTCCTGTAGCGCGTGCTAACTTGCGCGTTTGCGCGGCCAGCGCGGGTGACGGGCCTTCTCCCCCCCAATTTGGAAGGACGGTTACCCAAGGCGTTGGACTGGCCGTGCCGTCGTCCCGAATCACCAAGGAGAAGACCCATGGTACGGCTCCCCCATGCCCGTAGTGGCTCATCGTGTGTCCGATCATCGATCCGCGGGGCCGACCGCGGCAGCGCTCCGCGCTGGCGCTCGGCCTCGCCCGCCATGTGCGCCCTCGCCATCGCCGCCGCCCTGACCGGCGCCTGTGGCTCGGCCACCAGCAACCCACCGCCTGGCAGCGGCGGTTCGCAGGGCAGCAGCTCCGGGGGCAGCACCGGCAGCGGTGGCGCCAACTCCTCTTCGGGTTCGGGCGGCAGCAACAGCTCCAGCTCGGGCGGCAAGACGGGCAGCGGCGGCTCCAGCTCTGCTTCGGGTTCGGGCGGCAGCCCCGCCGCGACGGGGGGCACCAGCGGATCGGCCAGCGGCGGGAGCACCGGCACCACCAGCAGCGGCGGCAAGATCGGTGGCGGCGCGGGGGGCAGCTCCGGGGGCAGCCCGGGCACCGCGGGCGCGGCTCCGGGCAGCGGCGGCGCGACGCCCACGGGCGGGAAGTCGGGTTCGGGCGGCTCGCCAGGTACGGCCGGCAGCCCAGGCACCGGCAACACCAGCGGCGGTGGCAATGTCTACAACCCGAACTTCGTCGAGTTCTACGGCGCCGATTGCCCCGCCGCCGCTCCGAAGGACGTGATGATCAGCGGCCAGCTGCCCAACCTGTTCACGAACATCGACGGCACGACCATGTCGAAGAAGTCGGACTGGAAGTGCCGCCGCGCCGAGCTGAAGGCGATCGTCGAGAAGTACATCCACGGTCCGAAGCCCCCCAAGCCCGATACCGTGACCGGCACCGTCAGCGCCACGTCGGTGACGGTGCACGTCGAGCAGGGCGGCAAGAGCGTCGACTTCAGCACCCCCGTCAGCATGCCCAGCGGCAAGACCGGCCCGGTCCCCGTCATCATCGGCATGGGGGGCTCCAGCCTGGACGCCGGCATCGTCAGCGGCGAGGGCGTCGCCACGATGAACTACGACCACCAGTCGATCTCCAGCGAGACGACCCGCATGGGCAAGTTCTCGACCATCTACGGCACCAGCACCGGCGCCAGCGCGCAGATCGGGTGGGCCTGGGGCGTCAGCCGCATCATCGACGTGCTGGTCGCCGAGAAGGCGGCCGGTCGCAACAACATCCTCGACCCGACCGCGGTCGGCGTGACCGGCTGCTCGCGCAACGGCAAGGCGGCCTTCACCGTGGGCGCCTTCGACGAGCGCATCGCGCTGGGCATCCCGCAGGAGTCCGGCACCGGCGGCGTCTCGGCGTTCCGCATCGTGAACACCGCGCCCAAGGGGCCGAACGGCATGCCCGCCCAGTCGCTCGCCTCCGCCTGGAGCGAGGCGCAGGGCTGGTTCGGTACCGCCTTCCAGACGTACACCAGCGGCACGAAGGTCGACACCATCCCCGGCGACACGAGCTCGCTGGCCGCGATGTACGCGCCCCGCGGCCTGCTGGTGCTGGACAACTCGCGCATCGGCGAGCTGTGCGCCACCTGCCAGCACGCGGCCAGCGCCGCGGCCGAGGAGGTGTACAAGGCGCTCGGCATCGGCGCCAACCTGGGCTACAACGGCGGCAACCCGAGCGACCCGCACAACCACTGCACGTTCTACCCGGCCACGCAGGGTGATCCCCTGAAGCGCGCCATCCGCGCTCACCTGACCAAGACGATGCCGCCCGATGGCCGCATGGAGCCGCAGCCGGCCGGCACCGCCGATCTGACGAAGTGGGTGCCGTGGAGCGCGATGGCGCCCACGCTGGCCGACGACGTGAGCTGGGCGTCGCCGCCGTTGACCAGCAAGTAAACGCGCTCCGTCCGTGATCGAATCGACTCGCCCGGGCCCCGCGCCCGGGCGAGTTTTTTTGCGCGAATTCAGGCAAGATGACGGGCCACCCAAGGCAAGGACACTGACCCCGTGATTCATCGTTCCCACTGCGGCCGCGCGCTGGCCTTCCGTCTCGCCCTGGCAGCGCTGGCCACCCTGGCGGGGTGCGCCTCGAGCGACGCTGGGGGCGGCGACGATGGAACGATCAACGATGGGACCGGGCCCTGCGCGATGGTCCCGCCGCCGACTGGCGGCAAGACGTACTCCGGCGCTTACGGACAGGGCGTCGCCAGCCCCGGCTACACGTACAACCTGTACTCGGACGGCACCGGCACCGACTCGATCACCGTGTTCGGCGCCGACGCGACCTTCAGCGCGACCTGGGCCAACGTGGGCGACTTCCTGGCCCGGGTCGGCCTGGGCTTCAACTCGACGAAGACGCCCGACCAGATCGGGACCATCACGGCGACGTTCCAGGAGACGAAGACGGGGGACACCGGCGGCTTCACGTACATCGGCCTCTACGGTTGGTCCGTGAACCCGCTGCACGAGTACTACATCGTCGAGGACTGGTACGGCGGCCGGCCGAACCCCGGCACGAAGATGGGGACCATCACCGTCGACGGGGGCCAGTACGACGTCTACACGCACACGCAGAACAACCAGCCCGCCATCACCGGCGGCAATCAGACGTTCGTGCAGTACTTCAGCGTGCGGCAGAGGGCGCGTACCTGCGGCGTCATGTCCGTCTCGCAGCACTTCGCCGCATGGGCGAACATGAACATGACCCTCGGCAACCTCGAGGAGGCGCGACTGCTGATCGAGGCGGGCGACAACCCGGGCGGCAGCATCACGTTCTCGGTGGCGACCGTCACCGTCGACTGAGCCTTGTGCCCCCGGCACCTACTTTGCCAGCGCGCCCACCACTTTGATGATCGCGGCGTCGGTCAGCGCGACTCCTACGAAAAACGCAGGCTTCCAGCCGGGCTGAAGATTGTCACTGATGTGGAAGTCGGCGGGGACTGGCGTGCCCTCTTGGAAGCCGCCCGATAACGTCGACACCTTCTGGTAGCTGACCCCGGCGACAAACGCGATGCCGGAGACCAGTTGTTCAATGGCGCCCACGTAGAAATTCTCGAGGGGGCTGCGGCTGAGAGGAATGCCGACGGCGATCCTGGGCAAGAAGTTCCATCGGCCATCACACTTTCCAGGCAGCACGTCCCACGGCTCACCCTCGCGCGGATCGACGGGGCACCACCAATGCGAAAGCATCAACATGGGCACGATGGCTATGTCTCGTGAACCTCGAATGACCGAGGCGCCGCTGGAGTCCTGGGCGACAGAGTACGTGTGGCCGCCACCGCTCACATTCACAACGGAGAGCCCGAAAGCGACATGGGCCCGGGTCAGCGAATGTACCTCGACGTTCAGCGTCGCCAGCACCGCGCCTGCGTCGTACTTCAGTGTTCGATTTCCCGGGGCATGATTCGCCGGGTTTCCGTCTGCTGCTGTGACCATCAGGCGCGTTCCCGTGACGTTGATCGTCAACATGGTATCGGCTGCCGCCCGCACTGCGAAGGCACTTCGAGCGTTGACCATGTCGATGTGATTCTTGAGGGACTTCGCCGTCGTACATACGGACGCGGCCTGGTCGCGGAGCGTGCTGTCGCCCTCGGCTGCCATGCACGTCTTGGTGGCGTCGGCCAGTTCGTTCAGCAACTTGTTTCCGTCGCTGACCGGCTGCTCTCCGGTTAGCTCGTCCACGACGTCGTTGACCAGTTGCGCCGCCATTGCCAGTTGGTCCTTCGGCGACGGGGGAGGCTTGATAACTTCAAACGCGCCCCCCTTTGGAGTAGGGGCGGCCCCAATCAGCCCGGCGATGGCACCGAGTCCATCGTTCGAAATCGCCGGTAGCGCGGTCGAATCGGTGGTGACTGCATAGCCGTAGCGATAGTCGGGCGCGGTGATCTTGACCACCGGATGGCCACCCGGAAACAGCCGCGCCGGGCAGGTCTCGAAACTACGAGTCATCCCGTTGAACGTGAACTCGTCCGCGGCCGCTTCGACTGGCGACGTCACCAGGCACACGGCGGCTGCGGCTTGAAAGGCGGCAATGGCGACGAAACGACGGGCCGGCTTCATGGCTCTCCTCCGATGATCGGTCAGAACGAAGTGCCTCTCGTCGAGAGGCGGGTCGCTTGCGGCAACAGCAAGGCCCGAGCCACGGCGTCGAGCGCGATCAAGAGGCGGGCAGCCCAACCTGTCCTGGCCAAATGAGACGTTTCCGCGCGTACCGCCGGGTACGGCGTACCGCCCCGGTACAGTGAATCATGCCTTTTCGCGATACTCGTCCGGGCTGACGCTGTACCGCTTAAGCAACCGATGGATCTGCGAGCGGGAGGTGTGCATCTCGACCGCCACGGCCGTCAGGTTGCCGCTATGCCGGCATACCGCGCTCAGGACCTGCTCTCTGGAAGGGGGCTGGCGGGGGCCGAGGGCTGTTCCGCTGCCGCTCCTCTTGCTGTCACGCAGGTCTTCAGGGAGGTGCTCCAATTCGATCGCGCCAGTGGCGTCGGAGAAAATCAGCGCCCCCTGCAGTGTCTTCTCGAGTTCGCGAATGTTGCTGGGCCAGTGATGGCCGTGCAGGGCGCGGACAACGCCCGACGCGAATTCAACCGTGTCCACCCGGTGGGGTGCATGTCGCTTGACCAGCGCGCGCGCGAGGATCCCGACATCCTCAATCCGTTCTCGCAGCGCAGGCAGCGCGATCACATGTCCGTCGAGGCGGCCGAGCAGGTCGGCTCGAAAGCGGTCGCGTGTCACCAGGTCTCGCAGGTTGCGGTGCGTGGCGGCTACCACCCGGATATCGACCGGAAGCGGTTTGGTGCCACCCACCGGCAGCACTTCTCGCTCTTGCAGAACGCGGAGTAAGGCCACTTGTCCCTCCGGCGGCAGATCGCCGATCTCGTCGAGGAACAACGTTCCCTTGTCAGCGGCGCGTACCAGCCCGAGCCGATCCTCGGTGGCACCGGTAAATGAAGACTTGCGGTGGCCAAAGAGCTCGGACTCGATGAGGGAGAGGGTCAGGGCTCCGCAATTGACAGCCTGGAATGGACCGGTGCGCTTCGACAGGCGGTGTATTGCGCGCGCGACGACCTCTTTTCCGGCACCGGTTTCACCGTGAATGAGGACGGAGAGCGATGAGGGCGCCACCACGGCCAGCCTGTCGAATCGATTCATGAGCGTCGTGTTGGCCGTCACGAGCCCGGCGGATTCGAGCCTTTGCAAGGCAGACAGACCGGGCGCGGCGCCGCTGGCTCGAAATACGAAGAACGAGCGCCCCAGTTCGACGAGATCGCCGTCGCGAAGCAGTGCGCGCGTGGTCTCTAGCCCGTTGAGTCGACTGCCGTTCTTCGAATCTCCATCCTCCAGTTCCCAGCCCAGCGTCGTGCGACGGCATTGGGCGTGCACCGTCGACATCCAGCGGTCTCGAAGACTCACCGTCAAACGCCGAGCGCCCTCCAGGCTGGAGAGGAGAGGAGGGGACACCTCCGGACCTCGACCGAACGTCACGGCGTCGACTTGGCTGAGATCGAAAGGGGCGGCTGCGCGCGGACGCCCACCTTCGAAGGTCAGCGTCAGGCTCGCACAGCTCTCCGTTGCCAGCGCGGAAGGCCCTGTCTTCGCTGAACGAAGATCGACGTCATCTTCTGTCGTCTCTCTGTCCGCTCCACCCACGCGGCGCATTTTGCAACCGAACGTCGTTGGATACAATCCGTCGTAGAAAATGGGCGACGGAGGGGAGCAACTGTCAGCGGAGGTCCCGTGGCTACCGCCGGCCACGTTTGATGGTTACAAACTGATTCGTCCGTTGGGCTCGGGCGGTATGGGCCAAGTCTATCTGGGGCACGATCTTCTCCTCGATAGGCCGGTGGCGATCAAATTCATCGCCCATGCCGACGACGGGGGCCGTCGCCTGCGGCGATTTCTGATAGAAGGCCGGACTCTGGCGCGAATTGTTCACCCGAACGTCGTGCTCATGTTTCGGGTCGGAGTCGTGGACGGCCGCCCGTTTCTCGTCTCCGAGTATGTGACGGGTAGCTCGCTCGATCGACAGCAGGCACCGGTGCCGTGGCGGCGCGTGCTCGATATCGGGATCGGTCTGGCTCGAGGCCTCGTGGCGGTGCACGCCGCCGGAATCATCCATCGGGACATCAAGCCGGCCAACGTGATGCTGACCGCCGAGGGCGGCGTGAAGCTAATCGATTTCGGCCTGGCAAAGCTGGTCGATCTGGGTTCAGTCGCCGCGTCCCCGATGATTCAGGCTGTGGCGGCGTTCGGCGACGGCCAGCGCATGCCGGAGGCAACGGAGTCCGAAGGGGAGGGCGGCGGACATTCCGAGCTGACCCCTTCCCTGGCGACACGCCTGGGTGCGGCGGTGGGCACACGCCGCTATATGTCGCCCGAACGGCTTGCCGGTGCGGAGGCCGACATCCGCAGCGAGGTCTTTGCGCTGGGTTGCGTTCTGCACGAGCTATTGTGGGGATGGTTACCGGGCGATGCTCACGCCGATCGCGTCATCGCTTCTGGTGGTCAGATTCCGGCCGAACTGCGAGGCGTTCTCGAGCGTTGTCTCGACCTCGATCCCGCTCGTAGGCCTGCGTCAGTCGAGACCGTACTGATGTCCCTGGAAGCGCTCACCGATGACGCCGTCGCGGGCGAGACCCCATCTGGTAACCCCTACCGCGGGCTGGAAGCTTTCGACTCGGATCACCGCGCGCTGTTCCTGGGGCGCTCGTCGGAGGTTCGCGCGATCGTGGAGCGCCTGCGGAACGAGGGGGTCGTCGTGGTCGCCGGCGACTCTGGCGTCGGCAAGTCATCGCTTTGCAAGGCTGGGGTTCTTCCTCGGATCGCCGAGGCAGGGCTGCTGCCGCGTCGAGAGGCCCTGGTGGTTCGCTTGACGCCCGGAAGAGATCCCATGAATCGGCTGTCCCACGCGTTGGGCGAGGTGCTTCGCGAACCACCGGCGGTCGTGGGCGAGCAGCTGAGCGGCGCCCCGGTCGAGCTGTTGCGCGCTCTCGGAAGGTGCTGTGGGGACAAGACCGTCGTTCTGTTCGTGGACCAGACGGAGGAACTGTTCACGTTGGCGGCTCCCGAAGAGGCCAGGCTGTTCGGCGAGGTGCTGGCGGCGCTGGCTCTCTCCGGCAGTCAGTTCCGCGTGCTCGCCACCGTGCGAGGAGATTTCCTGGCCCGCTTCGCTGCTCTCCCAGAGATTGGCCCCGAGGTGGCGCGTGGGCCATATCTGCTGCGACCGCTGGCGCCGGACAAGCTTCGCGAGGTGATTGTCGGTCCCGCCCGCCGCACCGGCGTGTCGTTCGCGTCGACGGAGACGGTTTCTGAGTTGGTGCGCTCGACGCTGGGCTCGGAGGGGTCACTGCCGCTGCTGCAGTTCACGCTAGCCGAGCTCTGGGAAGCCCGCGATCGGGCGAGCAACGTGATCCGGGCAGATGCGCTGGCGACATTGGGGGGCGTCGACGGCGCTTTGGAGCGTCACGCGGACCGGGTGCTTCGATCGCTGCCTCCGGTGGGGCTGGTCGTGGCCCGACGTCTCCTCACGCGCTTGGTGACGCGGCAACGGACGCGCGCCTCGCTCGCCAAGGCTGACCTGGACGAGGTCGCTCCAGAGCCGTATGCGACGCTGGAGGCGCTGATCGCTGGGCGATTGATCGTTGCCCGGGGCACCGACGAGCTAGCCACCTACGAACTGGCGCACGAGGCGTTGATTCGGCGATGGCCGACGTTGTCGGCCTGGCTGGAAGAAGACGCCGTCGAGAACGTGGCGCTCGAACGCCTGACGCTGGCAACGACTGAGTGGGAACGACAAGGCCGTCACCGGGAGGACCTGTGGCGGGGCCGCCAGCTCACGGCCATTTCGACCATAGACGCCGCTCGCGTCCCGGCCCGGCAGCGAATCTTCCTGGATGCTTGTCAGGCGCAGGCGAGGCGGGCGAAGTTGATCAGGCTGGCGGTGCCGATGCTGCTGTTCTGCGTCGTGGGGGCTACCTATCTCGCCATTCGCCTTCGTGCCCGTGCTGAGATCGACGCTACGGCTGGGCGTAGCATCGAGGATGCCCGCCGCTTCGAGGCGGCGGCCTGGAGCAAAGACAGCGAGGCCGCGCAGCTGCGAGTCAGCGCCTTTCATCTCTTCGACGAGGGCGCTGGCCTTACAGGGCGCACTCCGGCCGAAGCCATCTGGCCGAAGGCCGAGGAGCTTTGGGCACGCGTGCTCGAACTCGAGTCCACTGCCGAGGCCGGTCATGCACGCGCGAGCACCGCGTTGGAAGCGGCGCTCTTCATCGATGGCGGCCGCTCCGACGTGCGCGACGAGCTGGCCAAGCTGTTGGCGCGCCGGCTCGCCCTGGCGGCGCGAATGCACAAGCGGGACAGTGAGCGTGAACTATCAGCCCGCCTAGATGCGCTGACGCCAGGCCAAGGCTCCCCCGCCGTGCGCCAGGGAAGCCTCTCGTCGCTGTCGATACAGGGCGGCGACGTCGGTGTGAAGCTGTCGATCGCCCCCTACGTCACCGATGGCAGCGGCCGGTTGGTCGCCGGAGCGGGACATGCCTTGGCTGGTCAGGGCCGTGAAGTGATGCCTTCTGGGTCGTACCTTCTGACGGCCGAAGGACCTGGGGGCGAACGATTGCGTCTTCCCTTGACGCTGGAACGGGGGCGGGAACGCACCATCACCATCCCACGAGTAGGCCTGTGGGCTGCTCCGCCGGGATTCCTCCTGGTTCCTGCAGGTGAAGCCATGGTTGGCACCGAGGAGGAAGGTGTGCGATCGGCTCTGGACGTACCGCCCCAGCACGAGGTATCCGTCGCGGCGTTCCTGATCGGCCAATTCGAGGTCACGTTCGCGGAATATGTGGTCTGGCTGGACGAGTTGGCCCCCGCTGAACAGGCGCGGCACGCCCCACATACCCGGTCGGAGCTGGGCAGCGTCGAGCTCGACAGGGTACAGGGGCGAAGCTGGACGCTCCTTCTGCAGCCCACGAATCATCGGTACCGGGCCGGGTGGGATGAACCGATGAGGTACGCGGGACGTACCGCGCGTACCGTTCAAGACTGGCGGCGATTCCCCGTTACAGGCATTTCGTTCGAGGATGCGAGCGCCTACGCGACCTGGTTGAGTGACAGCGGCCGCGTGAAGGGCGCCCATGTGTGCACCGAGATTGAATGGGAAATTGCCGCTAGAGGAGCCGATGGTCGTGTCTTCACGACGGGGGCGCAGTTGCTGGCTCAGGACGCGAACTTCGACCTGACATACGGGGGCACAGACCTTGCTTTCGGTCCGGACGAAGTGGGAAGTCATCCGGAGTCAGCGAGTCCATTTGGCGTAGAGGATCTGCACGGCAACGCGCACGAGATGGTTGCTTCGTCTCGATGGAATGAAGTCGTCGCCACGCGCGGGGGATCCTGGTACTGCGATCGGGTCCAGCAACGGCTGGACAATCGATTCCGTCGCATCCCGACCGTTCGCGATAACCAGACAGGATTCCGTGTCTGCGGCGCGGCAGCTACGCGGTGAGTGCGAGCGCTGAGTCCACCGTTCCGGGAGAGTCTAGGAGGATGCAATGAAGCGTACGTGGGCGGTCTGTCTTGGCGTGTCGCTGGTCGCATGTTCGGGGAATCCGCGACCCAAATTGGTGCCCGCCGCGGCACAATGCAAAGAGGCCCTGTCGAGCACGAGCAAGCGGTGCCCGCGCTATTCAGAGAAGAAACGTCCCTTTGGCGCCTATGGCCTGGGCTGGGACAATCATTCGCTGCTGGAGGGGTTTGGTCTGGAGGGCCTTCACTTCAATGTCGAGGGTGCGCCTGCTGCCACTGCTCTTCCCAAGAGCGGCGACACGCTGACGTCGGTATCGGTGTGCGATGGCGCGCCGACGGTTCGGGTCAAGATCGTGTCTTGCGATGATGAGGTTCGCGGTGCTTCGAAGTGTGTCATTCAACCGATAGGGGACGCACTTCCGTGCGGGCCGGTGGTGTCGGGATGCAGCGAGAAGACTCCCACCGTGCAGAGGGCCGTGATCATGGTCCACGGCTACTGGGATCAGACTGGTACGTGGCAGCCCGACAAGAAGACATTCACGTTGTCCTGTAGCGCTGCTGGGCGATGCGATCAGGTGTCCGGAGTGGACGGCGCAATCACCGAGTGTGTCCAGAGCTGGCGATACGATCCAGAGAGCAGGCCGGAGGAGTTCCAGGCGTGTGTGAGGGCTGTCCGCGCGGACTACTGTGGCGACGGAACGAGTCACACCATCGCCGGTACCGATATCGATCTCCATGACCACCGGTACAGCAAGATGGCCGGATATGAATGCAAGGACGCCGAGCGCACTCTGGAAGCGGCGTGGAACAAGCTCGGCGCTGTTTGCGTGGCCCATCAGCGCATTGGAGGTGACGCCAGCACTCTAAAATGCGTTCGGGATGGCAAGCCGATAGCGGTGACGGCGTGCGACAAGGGAACGGTCGACAACGCGATGGTCATGACGCGATCGCGCTGCGGGGTCTGCGACAGCAACGGCGTCGAAACACGTTACTGCCCCCCTGATGGTGATCCCTGCTGCGCTGCGGGCGGAGAGAACGACCCGATCTGTGTCGCCAAGGATGGAGGTGGTGCGTCATGAGCCCGTTCATCTGGGGAACGCTGGGACTGATCGTTCTTTGGCTGGCCGGCGCCGTCGCCTACTGGTCCTTCGATATCACCGTGTTGTTCCGTGGCGCAGATGGCCGCCTCAGCGCCTCGAAGTTGCAGTTCGTGATGTGGACGGCGGTGGTCATGTACACGTACGTCAGCGCGTTTGCTGCCGCGGCGTCGCAAGGTCGGTGGTCGGCGACGATAAAAATTCCCCCTGAGGTCGTGGCGGCGATGGGATTGAGCGTCGCCACACTGGTCGGGGCCAAGTCCATCACCGTGTCTCAGCTCGTGCGGGGCAAGATAGGGCGCAAGGACCGCGTCAGCTCCGAAGGTGGAGGCGCTGGGCGACAGAACGGGACCGGAGTCTCTGACCTGATCTGCGAGGACGACGGCAGTCCTGACTTCACCAAGATGCAGATGCTGGGGTGGACGATCATCGCGGCTGGGTTGTACTGCGCGCAAGCGATCGACCTGATTCGCGACCTGCCTGGCGGAGACGTGGTGCGCCTGCCGGGCATTGACGCAGGATTGGTGGCGCTCGCAGGGATCGGCCACGCGGCCTACCTGGGGAAGAAGGTCGTTTCGGAGGAGGAGCCTCGACTGTCCGGGATCGCGCCGCCGAGCGGTCACGCTGCGACTCCGTTGACGCTGTTCGGACGCGGGTTCGGCCAGAAGGACGGCGCAGCGTTGGTCGTTGACGGGATTCCCACCGCAGTCCTCGTCACGGCGTGGAGTGACGAGCGGATCGATCTGGTGTTGCCCGCCACCCGCCCAGACGGCGCACCGTGGCCGCACGATCGCGCCGTGTCGTTGGGAATCGTGACGGGCGGTCGACCCACCGTCAACACGCTGCCGTTCACGTTCGCCTCCTAGCGTAGCGCCCGCGCAGGGCGTTCCAGCGTCGAGCCGCCAGGCGTCCAACAGTGTCGCCGGGCAATGGCGGAGCCATGCCCGCTGTCCGAGTCAATCACCCGGTCTTTGCCTGCAACGCACGAACGAAAGGAACACTCATGAAGAAGTCAAAGGAAGCTGCTCACATCCATCCCTACGTCAAACAGCGCCGATTCAAGTTCAGCGCTGGCGGCATCAGCTATCTGCCGCCTCGATTGGCCGCATTCTACGGCTTTCCGACAGGCTTCGATGGCTCGGGAAGGAAGGTGGCGGTCATCGAGCTGGGAGGGGGATACGTTCAATCCGAGCTGGACGGATACTTTCAGGGCCTCGAGCTCAAGGTCAAGCCGGTGGTCTTTCATTCGATCGCCGGCGCGAAGAACGACCCCAGCGACGAAGGGGCGTCCCTCGAGGTGATGCTAGATCTGTGCGTGATCGGCGGGATGGCGCCGGGGGTCGAGATGCACTGCTACATGGCTCCCAATTCGGACGCGGGGTTCCTCGAGGCAATCCAACAGGCCGTCGCCGATCGGGCGACCGTGATCTGCATCTGCTGGGGCATGCGCGAAGACGCTTGGAAGCCAGCCACGATGCAGAAGTTCAATGCAGCGTTTCAGCAGGCCGGTGATGCAGGAATTACCGTGGTCGTGGCGGCGGGCGACAACGGGTCGGGCGATGGCGAAGCAGGTGACCACGTGGACTTTCCGGCCTCGTCTCCGTATGTGCTGGCTTGCGGCGGAACCTCGCTGCTCAGCACGGCGCCGATCCAGGAAGTGGTGTGGAACGACGGGACGGTGGGCGGCGCAACAGGGGGAGGGACGAGTGCGTTCTTCCCACTGCCCAGCTGGCAGGCGCCCGCCAACGTTCCGGGCGGCAAGGCGCGCGGCGTTCCCGACGTCGCTGGAGATGCGGATCCCGACACGGGTTGGCTGATCACGGCGGGGGGCAGCACGATGGTCGTGGGTGGAACCAGCGCCGTGGCGCCGATGTGGGCGGCGCTGGTGGCCGTCTTGTCGCAAGCGTTGGGGCGGAATCTCGGCTTCCTGAACCCGCAGCTCTACGCCTTGACGGGGTGGGACCGCGACATCATCACAGGGAACAATGGCACCTTCGTCGCCAGACCGGGATATGACTGCTGCACCGGGCTGGGCGTTCCGAACGGCGCGAAGCTTCTGGCGGCGTTGAGCACCGAAGGGCAACCAGTCGCTCCGCCGCCGCCGCCGCCAGCGACGGGAGTAATCCGGACGATCGTGGTGACGGGGGCCGAGAGCATCACGGTCGACGGGCAGCTGATCTAGCGGGACGGTAGACGCCCGCCAACGTGGCGGGCGCCTGCTCGAAGTTTGGGACACTCCTCAGTCCGCGATCGACAGCACCCACTTCTGCGCGTCGTTGTACAGCCAGTCCGACAGGATGATGGTCTGGCCGGGCGTGCTGGACCCATTTTCCGGCGCGGTCAGCGACGCGGTGCTGCTGCTGAAGGGGAGGATCTGATCGTAGCCCGTCCCGTCCGCCATCGACTTGAACGCCCACAGCTGCGTCGCCGCGCCCGTGAACGGATGAAGCATCATCGACGCGCCCGACGAGCTGAGGGCCAGCCCGGTCGCGTAGTTCATGACCTGGTACTGCCCGGGGGAGGGCATCGTCACGAACCACTTCTGGCCGAGGAACGTGCTGTCGTAATTCTGCTCAAGGATAGGGGCGCCGTCGCCGGCGTCGTGCCCCGGCTCCGCCACGTCCAGGCACAGCCCGCTCATCCGGTTGCAGATCTTGTACATCGTGGAGGGATCGAAGTTGCGGTACACGGTGACCACCCGCGTGAACTGCTCCGCGCCGATGCCGGGGCATGACGAGAAGCCGTCGTCCCCGTTGCTGCCACCCGCGGCCGTGCAACGGTCCCTGCACAGCACGTCCGGGCCCAGCGGGTTCATGTACGGGCTGTTCGTCTGATTCGCGCCCAGGCGGCCGGGGACCACGGCGAAGGCGTGGTCCTTGCCGTCGCAGTAGTACGCCTTGGGCGGGCTCTGGAAGATGTTCCCGTAGAAGGTCCCCTCTTGATACGGGAAGTTGGCGTCGCGTCCCCATCCGATCGCGACGTTCGGGCTGTCCAGCCACAGCGAGATGTGCTGTCCGCTGGTGTTCACGTGCGCCAGCAGGCAGGCGGTCATGTACTCCTGACAGGCGGTGTCGCAGGCGCCCGTCTCCCACTGTGGGGCGATGCCGATCTGGCCCTGGAACGTGTACGGCGTTCCGGTCTGGTCCGTCATCGTCACGCCGTGTCCGGACGGCAGCGCGCAACGCACGATGTAGCTCATGGTCGTGCGGCCCTCGGCGCTGGTCATCAGGTCGTTGCTGGCTCTGGGGGGCTGCCAGGAGGCGGCGCTCTGTTGCCCGCTGCCGCCAGCCATCTGTCCCAGGGGTCTGGTCGAGTTCAACCCGTTGTGGGCGGCCAGGCCGTTATGGGCGGCCAGGCCGTTGAGCGAGTCGAGGCCGTTGTGGGCGGCCAGGCCGTTGATCGAGTCGAGGCCGTTGTGGGCGGCGAGGCCATTATGGGCGTTGAGGCCGTTGATGGCGGCCAGGCCATTGTGGGCGGCGAGGCCGTTCGTGATGCCCAGGCCGTTGATGGTGTCCAGGCCGTTGTGAGCGCTGAGGCCGTTGATGGCGGCCAGTCCATTGTCCGTGGCCACCGCCGGCGAGCGCTGGCGATCCAGCTCGGGCGGGGACGGTGCCTCCGCGCAGCTTGCCACCGACAACGCGCCCGCGACCGAGAAGAGCCAGAAGGTTCCGTTCGCTGCGCGCAATTCGTCCTCGCTGTCGGGGGCCATTCGCACACGACCCGACCGCAGCGCGCTGGATGGCGCGTCGGGTCCGTCGGGCATCCGGGGCCATCTCCCCGGGCGAGACCACCCCCATGCAGGTTTCTGGCCACGCATGAACTGTAATGCGCGTTGCTAAATGAGCGCGTTTGGAGGGCGTCTCGCGCCGCCCGTGTTGCCATGCCCGCAACGGCTGTTGCGCCGCGCGCGCAGGCGGCGGCGCGTTACGAAGTGCGATCCGAGCCGGCGCCGGGTTGACCCGCGCGCGCTTTCTGAACGATAACCAGCGCCGGTCCGAACGAAGCGGAGGTCAGCCCCGCCTCGCGCCTCTCCGTCTCTCTCATCCCCCCACGAGAGGATCTGGCATGTACGCTCCCGTTCATCCCTG
>Ga0207652_10001511_pt1 | contig 20532 bp, 18 predicted proteins | sample KBSC63BmetaG_FD_184334 | JGI IMG/M metagenome (GOLD analysis project Ga0207652, IMG submission 184334) | Corn rhizosphere microbial communities from Kellogg Biological Station, Michigan, USA - KBS C6-3B metaG (SPAdes) (version 2) | ecosystem: Host-associated > Plants > Roots > Rhizosphere ... | reverse complement strand
GCGGAGCTGATGCCGAACAGCGCGACGCAGATCATGTAGAACTTCTTGCGCCCGATGAAGGTCGTCATGTACGCACCGGCGGGCAGAATGATCGCGTTGGCGACGAGGTAGGCGGTCAGGACCCAGGTGGCTTCATCCTGCGTGGCGCCGAGGCCGCCGGCGATATGCGGCAGCGCGACGTTGGCGATGGAGCTGTCGAGCACCTCCATGAACGTCGCCAGCGTGACGGTCATGGCGACGATCCACGGATTGATGCGTGGACGCCACGGGACCTCTACCGCTGCAGGCGCGGGTTCAGCTATTGCAATGTCATTTAGGGTTGCCGTGGCCATGCGTCCCGTTTCTAGATTCTATGGGTGGGCACCGGGATTCAGAATCTTGCCGCAATTCGCGCGCGAAAGTGACTAATGGCCACCCATTTGTTCCGGATCGAGCTTGACGGCCTTGGGCGGCAGACGCATGATCCACACCAGCGGGGAGAGCATGACGACGACGCCGGCGAGGATCGCGAACGCGTTCTTATAGGCCAACATGCTCGCCTGGCGCAACATCTGGCCGTAAATCTGCCCCAGCGCGAGGGGTTGTGCGGCGGCGAAGCTGCTGTGAATGCTCGCCGCAAAGTTGTGGATGAAGGCGTTGACGGCATAGCTGCCCGCAGTGATGTTGGCCACGAGGTTCGTCTGGTGGATCTGGGCCGACCGCGCGAGGTAGGTGGTCAGCAGGGCCGTGCCGGCGGAGCCGCCCATGTTACGGGCGAAGTTCGAGAGGGCGGAAATCTGGTTGCTCTTCTCGCGCGGCACACCCACGTAGTTCAGCGTGCTGATAGGGATGAAGATGAAGGGAAGGCCGATGACCTGGAGCATGCGCCAGACCGTGACGGTGCCGAAGCTGGAGTAGAGGTCGAGGCGGGTGAGGTTGTACAGGCCGGCGGCGACGGCCAGATAGCCGAGCATCACGGTGAGTCGCGGGTCGGATTTGCCCAGGGTGCGGCCGGCGACGAACATCATCACCATCATGACGAAGCCTGCGGGAGACAACGCCATGCCTGCGCGTTCGGCGGTGTAGCCGAGCAGAACCTGGAGGTACTGCGGAATCAGGACGGTCGAGCCGAACAGGACCATGCCGAGGACCAGCTGCAGGAACACGGCGGTGCCGAAGTTGCGGTTCTTTAGGAGCTTCAGGTCGACGATGGGGTCGGGGTGGTTCCACTCCCAGAAGGCGAAAAAGATGAGCACGATGACGGCGAGCGCGGCGGTAAGCTGGATTTCGCCGGAGCCGAACCAGTCCTTTTGCTGGCCCTTGTCGAGGGTGAACTCGAGCAGCCCGACACCGATCGCCACAGCCGCGAGGCCGGTGAAGTCGACCGGGTCGCGGCGCTTCATGCGGGCTTTGATCTCCGGTGGATCTTCGACCATTCTGTTCGACAGATAGAGCGACAGCAGGCCGATGGGGATGTTGATGAAGAAGATCCAGTGCCAGTTGTAGTTGTCGGTGATCCAGCCGCCGAGCGTGGGGCCGATGGCGGGCGCGACGACGACCGCCATGCCGTAGACGGCGAAGGCCTGGCCGCGCTTTTCGATGGGGAAGGTGTCGGCGAGAATGGCCTGCTCGCTGGGTGCGAGGCCGCCGCCGCCAAGGCCTTGCAGCACGCGGGCGACGATGAGGAAACCGAGGCTGGGCGCGAATCCGCACAGCGCCGAGCAGACGGTGAACATGACGACGCAGGTCATGTAGAAGCGCTTGCGGCCGATGCGGTTCGAAAGCCAGCCGGAAATGGGGAGGATAATGGCGGAGGAGACGAGATAGCTGGTCAGCACCCAGGTTGCCTCGTCCTGCGAAGCGCCGACGGAACCGGCGATATGCGGCAGTGCCACGTTGGCGATGGAAGTGTCGAGAACTTCCATAAACGTGGCAAGCGTCACCGTCAAGGCGATGAGCCAAGGGTTGTGCTTCGGCTTCCAAACGGGTTCCAGGATTTGATTCGCCATATCAGCCTGCTGATATTAGAGTATCAGGAAGCTGATATGATGCAGTTCAATTGGCGGTAAACAATGAAACAGGGCAAGGGCAGGCACAAGGAACCGGGCAAGGAATCGAAAGCCCAGCGCAAGGCATTCGAAGCGCGGACATGCACGATGAATATGCGCCGCCTGACGGTGGGGTATCGCTCGCTGCTGGAAGACATGCTGCGAGGTGAAGGCCTCACACTGCCGCAACTGCGATTGCTGAAGGCGGTACGTGAGCAGGCGGACGTGAGCGCCGCGGCCCTGGCCCGCACCTGCCAGGTGACTCCGCAGACGTTGCAGGCCGTGCTGGCGCGCGCGGTGCAGGCGCAGTGGATCGTGCGCGGGAAGTCGGAGAAGAACGAACGCTATGTGACGGCGACGCTGACATCGCTGGGTGAGTCGATACTGGAGACCGGCATGGCGATGGCGGCGCGCATCGAGGAGCGGATATGGAAGGATGTCGGGCTGTCCGACCTGAAGCGGTTGAACGAGGTTCTGCAGGCAGGGATTGCGAATCTTGAAGCTGTGCCTGCGTAGGTCTGGTACTGAGCCACTCTGAAATGAACGACCGAAGTTTTCAAAAATGTGACATAAAGGTTGTGGCGTCGGACTACACCCACAGGAAAATGCTCTAAGACTTTCCAGCGCGGTCGCCGTATTCCCAGTCATAGGGAACGCCGGTGTCGCCAAGGATCGCCTTCACCAGATCGGCAAAGCCCGCTTCCGCGCGCACATCATTCGAGAGAACCACGACACAGCGCTGGCTCTTCTCCAGACACACGACGGTGTTCGCCGTCTGCTCGTTGTGGCCGCCCTTGAAGAAGCCGTGACCCTGCGGCCCGTCGAAGACTACAACACCCAGTCCCGCATAGAGATCCTTGCGCTGCTGGGTTACCGGAAGCTGTGCGCCAAAGTTAGGAAACTGGGTCGCCGTCGTGATGTGAAGCTGCCGCTTCGTCATCTCGGCGCGGGAATCCTTGCTCAAACCATCGCCGCGCACGAGCGCTGCAACAAACTTCGGTAGATCGGTGATCGTGGTATCCATCGATCCTGCAACGCGCACTTTGCTGCGTTCATCATGTGGCTGCGGGTTGCCCTTGTCGTCCCATCCGTCCGCAAGGTTCGTTGCGAAGTCCGGCCGCCACATCAGGCGCGTCCGCGTCATGCCCAGCCGCTTGAAGGTAGCCGTCGTCAGCTCGTCCATGTCCAAACCAAGACCCTGCGACGCCTTGCCACGCTCAATCGCAAATTGCAGCAGGCTCAACCCCTCACCCGAGTAGCTAAACTGCGTGCCCGGTTCAAAGTGAATCCGCAATTTCTCTCCCGGCTCGATGAACCAGAAGTTTGCGAAACCCGTGGAGTGCGTGAGCGACATCCGCGGCGTCAGTTTCTCCCAGCGCCGGTCGTCTGCAAGATCGGTATACGGTCCGTACTTGCCCAGAAACTTCTGGTCGGAGTGTGGACCGTACTCGGTGAGCGGCTTCTCCAGATCATCTTTGAAGGGCGTGTCCAGCTTGATCTTGCCCTGGTCCACCAACTCCATCACGTGATAGGCGAAGACCATCTTCGTCAGCGAAGCGCCATACATCACCGTGTCTGTGGTGAGCGGCTCGGCCTTCGCGTTGCGGATGCCGTACGCCTGCGTATAACTCACCTTGCCATTATCGATCACAGCGATAGCAAGACCATTGGCATGCGTACTGGCCATCAGCTTCTTCGCCTGCGCGTCAATGGCGCTGGCGGCCGGAAGTTTGTATGTTGCCTTTTGCGCTGGCAAAGAAACATCGATCGAGAACAATAGGGCGGCGAGGAGTGCCAATTTTGGAGGGTAGCAATCCATGGTCAAGACGATTGTAGTGCATACCCATAGCTCGATAGGTCAGCCTCTTTCCTGCTGCTCCGCACCCACGCTTTAGCTTCTGCATCAAGGTTTCACAAGATAGCTGCAGGATGTTTCCAAGTCCTAAAAAGTCGCTTGTCGGTAGCGAACATTACTTTTGGCGGGGCCCGATCATGGCCACCACATCAGGGTGCCCCGTTCATCACGGCATTCTCGTCATGAGCGGGGAAGGGATCCTGTACCCTCAACCACCCTCACCACTCCACAAACCCCGCTCATGGACAAACGACGTCCATGAACGGGGCACCCGACGGTCTTAGCCGATCGGCCAGGCCTATATTAATTGGCATGGAAGCATTCTTTCTCGATCCGGCAAACCGGGACTTTGCTGAGGGAAAAGGGCCGTATCGGCCAAAGGACGTGATGCCCACCGTCCGATCGACCCGGACGATATTCAGATTCCTGTTGTGGGGCGGAGTGCTGGCGACGCTCGTCGCAGGTGTTCTTTATCTTTCCCGGGAACTGAGTCACGAGCAGTTGCTGGCAAGCGTTAAGACCGTAACCGCGCAGGTGAGCGGATGCGAAGGGCCCTGGAAATTTGAGCATGTCCGCTTTCGCTACACAGTGGGTGGAAAGGTATACGATCAATCCGCCTATGCGCAGAAGCCGGAGTTCATGTGGGCTTCCATCCTGCCTGACGCCTGCAAGACGATGACCGTCGAATTGAACTACCTTACTTCTGACCCGAACCGTTGGAGCGTCGCAACGATCAGCCCGCTTACGTGGGAAGAGCGCGACGCGAAACCAAACCCAAATATGTTCCTTGCCGGGGCGATCCTGCTCGCACTGAGCGGGGTCTTCGCGTTCGCGAACTTCCTGTTCCGCAAGGAGAGCGTTCGACAGGATGCGCTCAAGGCGACCGGGATTGTGCTCAACGGGGAGTTGTTGCGCATGGAAGAAGACGCTTCGCAGGATTCGGCCAATCTCTTCGTTTGCTATTACCAGTTCAAAAATCCCGCCGGGGTGTTGCTGAGTGGAAAATCAACCTCCTTTGAGAGTGATTTGAAGAAGAGCGAATACCCTCAGCCGGGAACACCCGTCTACGTGGTCTATGCCACGGACCAGACTTTTCAGATGCTGTAGGGGAAACTCGCATAAGGGCCTTTTTGCTTCCCCGGGTGTCATCTCGAGATGACACTCGTAAAAGCAGAAGAGACATCTGCAGGAGATTTGCTTCAGATCGCTCCAATGCATCTCCTTTCGCTGATGCGTGCGAACACAACGCAGGAAGGAATATTCGCGTTCCAGGAAGTGCATTTCACTGGTGTCTTTGCTTTTGTTCCTGTTTGAAAAGAGAGCGAACACGTTTGCATTTACTGTCTCGGGTGGACCCATCGTGACTACGCATCAGGGGTGCGCCGCTCATGACGGCATTATCGTCATGAGTTGGTAAAGAATCCCGTACCCCGGACCACCTCTGCCGCAAACCCGCTCATGGACAAACTACGTCCATGAACGGGGCACCCGGCGCCGAGGCCCTGGCCAGCACCTGCCAGGTGACTCAGCAATGGAATAGCAATATCTCTGTCTCTCAAAGAGCAGCGCTCTAAAATTTTGCGATCAGACTAATTCCCGCCACAAGCAGAACACCACCAACGATCCGGCCGGTGTTCAGAGGATGGGGCTGCATCCGGAACCATCCGTAGTGATCGATGAGCAGGGATGTTATGAGAGCGGCAGTGACGGTAAATCCAACGAATGGGCCAGCGCCAACCTTATTGACCAGCGTCAGTCCTGCATAAACCTACACTGCGCCGACGAGACCGCCGACCACTGCCCACCATGGCAGCTCGGCTATGTCCTTTTGCGTGGGGAGCGGATGCGGATGAATGAGCGTAGCTCCGGAAAAGAAGAAGGTGATGAGTGCGAACGAGATGGCTGATGCAAGCCAGGGGTTCACGACGTGCTTGTTGAGTTGGCCGTTCATCGCTGCGCCAAAGCTCTGCAGTATTCCCCCGACGACGATGAAAGGGATAATCCATCCAGCATTTGCGCTCATACGGTTCTCCTTGGATTAGTGTTGTCCAACGAACATCTGCATCAACATCGCTCCGCCGAGTGCTGCGGCGAGCGCCAGGGGCATAACGACGACGCCGACCTTGAGGAACTTCCAAAAACTTACGTCCAGCTTTTCTCCTCCGCCCGCGCCGGCGTCTTTGCGAACGGCGAGTAGCCAGAGAATGGTAGCCAGGGATCCAGTCACGGAAAGATTCGGCCCGAGGTCTACGCCTATCAAAACCGCGTTAGCAATAAGGCCCTTCGTATGAGCCGCCTGAATCGTGCCGCCAGCGATAAGCCCCAACGGCAGATTGTTCACGATGTTGTTCGCGATGCCCACCGCGAAGCCGACAACCATCGCGCCTACATTCTGGCCGAGGCTTGATGCCCAGGCGAGCCAGCTTTGCGTAAGGGCCAGGGCACCCCGACTCTCTACCGCATCGACCATGACGAAAAGGCCCGCTACGAGCAGCAGTGTCGTCCAGCTGATCTCACGAGCCAGCTTGATGGGACTGCTCCGCGCTTTGATCGAGACGATGGCGGTGATCACCAGCGCGGCGACGCACGTTGGCAGTCCTAAATCTTTCTTCAACGCCGAAGCGGTCAGCAATACGGCGATCATCAGAGCGAGGCCGGCGAGCACGAGTTTCCCGCTGCCGGTTAGCTTCGTGTCTTCCACCTCGCACTCGATGTTCTTACAGAGGTCGTCGCGGAAAAGAATCCGCATAACGAGGAAAGTCACCGCGATGGAGAGCAGAGACGGCACGCCGAAGTCGGCGAGCCATGTCCCTAGCGGAGGCATTCCGGCATGGAAGACGACGAGGTTCGCGGGGTTGGAAATCGGCAAGACGAAGCTCGCGGCATTCGCGATCAGGGCGCATACGAACAAGTAAGGAAGGGGTGAGACCCTCGCTTTACGAACGGCAGTCAAAATAGCCGGAGTCAGGACCACTGCCGTCGCATCGTTCGACATAAAGATGGTGACAAGTGTTCCCACGCCGTAGACAAGCAGAAACAGTCGAGAGCAACTGCCTTTGGCCCCCCGTACCGCGACCGACGCTACCCAGTCGAAAACACCTTGCTCCCGCGCCAACTCGCTCAAAAGCATCATTCCGATCAGAAACAGGTAGACATCGCTGCCTTTGGCGACTGCTTGACCAGCAAGTTGGAGCGGTACGAGCCGGAGCACGATCAGCAGCAGCGCACCGCCTGAGACCCACCATACTTCGGGGATTCCGCGCGGCCGGACCAGCATCAACATAATGCTGACGGCGACGATGCAGGGAAGGAGGATGTGGGCTGCGTGAATGGGAATCATCACCACTTCTTTCCGTTCTTATTCGGTCCGAGCTGCGTACCAACCAGCCCGTGCTCAGGCCAGGACTCCAATGCATTGTCCTGGTCGCGCTCAGCCCGTTTGCGCCTGGCACGGTTGCCGATGGCGACACGAATCTCGTCGGTCGCGACTCGTCCTTTTGCGTCCTCAATGGAAACCTTCAACGGATGCACACCGGCCTTGGAACAACCGACCTCCGCTTCCCAGACATGACTGTCCGCGAGACAATGCATGGGAACGATTTGCCCGTCCAGAGTGGCAGTAGCTCGCACCGCTTCCGACTCTCCCCAAAATTTCGCCCTTACTTTGAAGCGCTCTCGCAGTGGTTGGCTCGATTCCAGCAGCAAGCGCTCGTCAGCCGGAGAGGTGATGATCACTAGCGGCAGCTTGCCTAACTCCACAAAACGCCAGCTCACCGCATCGCCGTCGATGTTCGTTACCGAATAGCCCACTGGGCCTTCTTCGATCTGCCCGGTTGACCGCGTAGCGGAATAGAGGGTCTGGCCGTCGTTGGCGATCTCGTTGTAGTGTGTGTGACCCATGTCGACTAGAAGCACCTCAAATCTGCGAAGAGCCTCCCTGAGCCTATCTCCATTAACCTTCAGGTCGCTGGGATAACAGTGCAATAGCAAAACCTTTGTTTGTCCGGCATCCGTTGCTGCCTGAAGTTCGCTTTCTACCCAATCCAGTTGTACGGCACTGACGACGAAGGATGCCGGGTGTGGCACGTCAAACGCATTCATGGCGATGAATCTGACCGAGCCAACCGTAAACGCATAATGCGCCTCCGGCGACATTGCTTCCAGGAAGTTTGTGAAGCTCCCTTCGTGCACATCATGGTCTCCGATGATGGCGCACCACGGCACGTTGAGTCGATCAAGCTCGCCCCGCACGACCGCATACGCGCCGCGGCTTCCATCGTCGGCTACATCTCCAGGCAAGAATACGAAACTCACGGAACCGGCAAACGTACGATTGACCTCGTTCACGATCCCGGCCAGATCAAGATGGTTCTGCTCACCGGCTTTGGTCATATGCAGGTCCCCAAAGTGGACCCAACTGATGACTCCGGCAGAGTCAGCGGATTGGGGTTGAAAGGGACGGGGCGGCGCTAAAGAACTCATGCTGACAACTCCTGGGGATTGGTTGAAGAATCGGTGTCGTTATCGCGAGTGTCGGCACTGGGGAGTGTTTCGGGTATTGCTGTCCAAAGCAGGAGCAGTGCGAGCGCAGCAATGGCGCCGAGAGATAAGAAGGAGATGCGGAAGCTGAAGTGCTGAATCAGCTTGCCGCCAAACGTCGTGCTCAGGGCTGCGCCGAGGCCAACGGCTGTCGCTAAACTTCCTTGAACGAGATTGAACCGGCCCGTAGCTCGGGTTCTGTCTGCTACAACGAGAATCGAGACGACTCCAAAGATCGCGTTCGCAATGCCGTCGAGCAGCTGGATTGCAATCAGACTCGCGCTGTTGTGGGTGAGCGTGTAGAGGACTGCTCGTATGGGGAGAACCCCAAAGCCGATGAGCAGGAGCGGTTTTCTTCCATGCATATTCGCAAATCGACCGATTGTAGATGCGAAGCACATGATGACAACCTGCGTCACGATGATGCAAGCCGACATGAACGGCGCAGCAGTCGCCTTGGCTCCATGCGAAAGCATTTCACCGAGTTGCGGCAGCATGGCAGCGTTCGCGAAGTGGAACAGGAAAGCGCAGACGAGGAAGACAAGCAGGACCCTGTCGCCAAGCAAAGTCCGCGACACGGATGCTCTGGCGGCAACATCTTTGCCCTGCACCTGCTTCGCGCCGCCTCGCGCCAGGTCATAGTCAATGTCACTGCCTTTTATCAAGCGAATCGCCAGCGCAGTGGGGATCGTCAGCACGGCGGCGGTTATGAATATCGCGCGATTGCCGAACAGATGGCTCACGCCCGCGATCACCAGGGCGCACGCTACGTTGCCGGCAGAATTGAAGGATTGGTTCTTGCCAAACTGGCGGTCAAAGAGGCTCACGCCGACAATCCCCATCGTGACTGCTGCGAGGGTCGGAGCGAGGAAGGGTCCAGCTCCGCCGATAAGGACCTGAGAAGTGTAAACAGCCCAAGGCGCAGCCGTGCTGCTAAGGAGAATCGCGCCCAGAGCAAGAACGCCCGAGGCGAGAACGAGTATCAGTCGTTTCGATCGGAGTTGATCGACTATAGCTCCAGCCGGAGTCTGAAGAAGAACCGTGATGATGCCGCCAAGCGTCAATGCCAGGCCGACGCGCCCGGGCTCCCATCCCTCTCCAGCAAGGTAAGCAGCGAGAAAGGGACCGAGGCCCGTCTGCACGTCGGCCAGGAAGAAGTTCGTTGCCTCCAGGGCATATAGGCTTTGTTTTTTATCAGGATCGACGGCGGCCATAGCTATTGCTAAGCGAACCTTTCTGCGAAGGCCTCGCATCGCTATAGGCAGCAGTGATTGTCGGTGAATTGAGGTGGATCATCTCTATGCGCCTTCGAGTTGTAGCTTCTTCGTGCCCGCAGACAACTTGCGATGGACGTCTTGCCTCACGTGCGCGAGAGCTTCAGCCGCTCGGGCGAATTCCAGTGCGCGACGATAGGCGCCTTCCTTCAGCGCCGTGGCTGCGCTTTTCCTCGATGCCTTGTACAGGACCGTTAGAATGCTGGCCGACTTTTCCTGTCCTTCCCAATGATCTTCCGCTCTTTGAAGCAGCTCCTCAAACTGATCTCTGATGGAGCGCTCCAGTTCCACGGAGATATCGCCATCCTGCGTGCCATCATTCACGAGCAAAGCGAAGCTCAAATGTTCCGACGCCCTCAGCAGATCGGCAGCGCTCTTGTTGAATCCTTCGGCAATCTCGCTCTGGGCGAGTTGGGCCAGCGCGCCTAGCGCTTCTCCAGGCGAGGAGTCCACGGCTTTACGGAGCACCTCAACACGCCCCATATGCTCGTATGCCCGGCGCAAATCCCTGGCTTCATGATGCTTGCCATGATGATGCCCTGGAGCCTTCTTGGCGGCTTTTTTGGCGGTTTTTTTGGCTGCTTTCTTTGCTGGCGGCATAACGGTATATTTCCTCCCTTTTGCTGATCAGTTCGATGCGAAACAGACACGCCGTGCCCGAAAACTGATCTCCCCAGACGCTGCTTTCCGCTACGAAGATTTTGTCGCGGCGGTTCACCCCGACGACCGTGCTTTAGTCGCGGCAACGGTGGCGCACGCTCTTGTCTCTACGGATGTCATCTCGACCGGACCCCGAGCAAGCGAAGCGCGCCGAAGAGGTAATGGAGAGATCCCAACATTCTTGTGCTCGGGCGAGAATGTGTAGCCGCCGCCACGGAATGCGGGATATCTTCACTGCGCATCGCAAAAGGCCGCGATGCTCCGGTCGAGATGACATCGCCAAAACAGCCCAACAGGAAATCCGTGGAACTTATGCAGACTCTCCTTAGAGGTTTCAGCACCATGGGCGGTGTCGTGCTAGTTTGGTCTTTGGGTCTGTGGTATGGAGACCCGGAGGGGGATGCCGATGAATGCCGATCTCGAACGCCTCATCGCGCTCCAGCAGCAGGACCTTGAAGGTAAGCGGCTGCGCGCGGAGTTGGTTGAGGCTCCCAAGTGGGTGGCCGCGGCGGAAGCCGCGCTGAAGAAGGCCCAGACCGCGCTGGCGGCTGCTGAGGACGCTCTGAAGAAGGAAGAAGTTTTGCGGCGCCGGCAGGAACTGGATGCCGATGAGCGCCGCACCAAGATTGCGCGGCTCAGCAAACAGATGGAGACCGCGACCAGCGCGACGCAGATTACGGCTCTCGAACACGAGATCAAGTTTGCGCAGGATGCGATCCGGACGCTGGAAGACGAGGAGATTGCGTCCATGGAGCGGACCGAGTTACAGGAGGCGGCGCGGGAGGCTGGGCGCTCCGCGGTGGAGGCCACGACGGCGAAGCTGGCAAGCGAGCGCGAGCGTGCGGCGAGCACGATTGCCGCCGACACCGAAGCGGTGAAGGCTGTCGGAGCGCAGCGAGCGAGATTGCGTACCGAGATTGCAGAAGGCCTCCTGGCGACGTACGACCGGGTGTCGAAGGCGCGCGGGACTGGGGTTTCCGAGGGTGTCGAGCATAAGTGCTCTGCGTGCCAGATGATGATGCGGCCGCAGCGCTGGAACGACTTTACGGACCGCACCAACGACTCGATTTTCACCTGCGAGAGCTGCGGACGGGTGCTCTATTTCGACCCGCGCCGCGATGCGCCGGTGGACTGGAAGCCAGGGCAGGTGACGGGGTCGAAATCGTGAGCTGGCATCGAGACACTGCAAGAAAGATTATCTGCGTCGACATGGACGAGGTTATCGCCGACGCTTTGGGCGAGCATCTGCTGCGCTATAACCGGCAGTTCAGCAGCAACGTGACCGTGGAAGACCTGCATGGGCAGTGGATCTGGGATTATGTGCCCGAGGAACGGCAGGCGGCGTTGTATGAGTACATGGTTTCTGAGGATTTTTTTGAGGTGCTGAGCGTGATGCCGGAGGCCCAGCGCGTGATCCAGCAGTTGCAGGAGCGTTATGACGTCTTTATCGCGACGGCGGCGATGGAAGTTCCCTCGAGCTTCAATGCTAAGTTCCGGTGGCTGGGCAAACATTTTCCGTTCATACGGCCTTCGCGGATTGTGTTCTGCGGCGATAAAAGCATTCTGCATGGGGATTATCTGATCGACGACAACCCTCGGCAGTTGAGGCTGTTTCGTGGCGAGGGGATTTTGTTTTCGTCGCCGGCCAACGTCGGGGTGAGTGGGTTTCGGCGGGTGAACAACTGGCTGGATGTGGAGAAGATGTTCCTGGGGTGAGGGTGGTGGGGTTTCCCGTCGAGATTTAGCAAAGTTCAGCAAAAAGAAAACGCAAAGAGCGCAAAGGACGCAAAGGTTTCGCCACGGCATCCGTGGCGTGACCACTGAGTCCGCTGCGCTCACAGCGTTTTCCTTTGATCTTTTCCGAGGAAACGACCATCAACTTCCTGGCTTCGCTATGTATCCACTGGAGATTTGCTAGGCTAAGGCTTGCCGCATGATGTCTCTCGCACAACGCAGTGGTTGCTTCGCCCGGCTGTCTGGTCTGGTCATGCTCGCATTCCTGTTTGGATGCGCGAGCCCCTTGCCGCCGCGTCCCCCTTCGCTGCATCTGCCTGCGAAAGTTAAAACTCTCCGTGCGGAACGGCGTGGAAACAATGTTGTCGTGCGGTTTACTACGCCCGAACGGACGACAGACGATCAGGTAATTACAGCGCCGGTGATGGCGAGTCTTTGTCGCGCTATGGGCGATGGCCCCTGCGGCGCTACGAGCAGCTTTCCCGGAAAAGTGAAGATTACCGGGCCGGTCGAGTGGGTCGATGTGTTGCCGCCGGGCCTGACTGCGGGTGCTCCGCGGCGGCTGACGTATCGCGTGGAGTTGTTCAATGCGGAAGGACGCAGCGCGGGGGCATCGGACCCGGCGTTTGTGGCTGCGGGCGAGGCTCCGGGTGCGGTGGAAGCGTTCCAGGCGCAGGGCTCGCACGGCGGGATCGTGTTGCGTTGGACGCCGGAAGCGAAAGCAAAGGGCGAAGTGCTGGTGAAGCGGGAGGACTTGCATGCTGCTCCCCCGAAGTCGCCGCCGGTGAAGAAGCCCGCGCCCGAAACAAAGGGTGTGGGAGGGCACAAGATCCACAGGTCTGCGCCTGCGAAAGCGGGCGTGGGTGCGGCGAAGGACGAAGGGATGGTTTGGCTGCATGCGGCTGATGGCGCGCCCGGCCACGATAGCGGCGGGGTCGTCGACGCGACGGCAAAGGCGGATGAGCCTTATCGCTATGTTGCGGTACGCAGGCGCATCGTGACGCTCGATGGGCACGAATTGGAGATGTGGGGCGATGCATCAACAGGCATAGATATAACGCTGACGGATGTGTTTCCGCCGGGTGTGCCGCAGGGGTTGGTGGTGGCGGGATTTCCGGTGGAGGGCTCCGGTACGCTGGCGGCGGACCTGGCGTGGCAGCCGGATGCGGAGAGCGATCTTGCCGGGTATAACGTGTACCGGCAGGCGCTGGCGGCGGATGGTTCGGCGACAGGCGCTGCGACGAAGTTGAATACGACGCTGGTTGCGCTGCCGTCGTTTCATGATGCGACGGTGGCGCGTGGTGTGGCCTACCGCTATACGGTGACGGCTGTCGATAACAAGGGCAACCAGAGTGCGGCATCCGCTGCGGCGGACCTGGCTGCTACACCCTGAACATGACTGAGGAGCGTTAGAACGATGCGTTATTGCCGATATCTATCTGCTGACGGGCCGCGTTACGCGAATGTGGAGATGCGCGAGGGTGCGCTGTGGGCTGTGTCTGCGATGGCTCCGCCGGAAGAGGATTTGGCTGCGGTGCGCGGGCTGGCGGAGGGTTTCACTCCGGTTGCGTTGGCGGAGTTGCAGGAGCGCGGTGAGTTGCTGGCTCCTGTTGTACCGTCGAAGATCGTGTGTGTCGGGCGGAATTATCGTGACCATGCAGCGGAGCTTGGCAACGATGTCCCGGCGGAGCCGCTGCTGTTTTTGAAGCCGCCGAGTTCCCTGCTGGCCCCGGGAGCGACGGTGGAGATGCCGGCGCTGTCGAAGCGGATCGATTTCGAGGGCGAGCTCGCGGTGGTGATTGGGAAGCGCTGCCGGAAGATGGCGGAGGATGCGGACGCGCGCGAGTATGTCCGCGGGTATACGTGCCTGAACGATGTGACGGCGCGGGACATTCAGAAGTCCGATCCGCAGTGGACCCGGGGCAAGGGTTTCGATACGTTTTGCCCGGTGGGGCCGGTGGTGACGGATGAGATCGATCCTCTTGGCGCCAATGTTAGCCTGACGACGCGCGTGAACGGCGAGACGAAGCAGCACGGCGAGACGCGGGATTTTATATTCGATATTCCGCACCTGCTGCGGTACATCAGCGCGTGTATGACACTGGAGGTTGGGGACATTATCGCGACCGGGACCCCTGCGGGTGTTGGCGCGCTGAACGCGGGAGATGTGGTCGAAGTGGAGATTGCAGGGATTGGAGTTTTACCGAATCCGTTTGCAAAGCAGTGAATGCAGAACAGGCCACGCCGAAGCGTGGGCCGCTGAGGCTTATGAAAAAATCTTGCTTTGAAGGGTACGAGCTTTAGCTCGTACACAAGTAGTTTGGTTCACTGTGGCTTTAGCCACTGAGGGATTTCCCGAAAGCGGCAAAGAACCTTTCAGAAGCCTCTTGAGCCACTGCAGGTTGACGCCAAACCTGGGTGCAGTAGCCGAGCTTCCCCCAGCGGTTAAAGCCGCACTGTCATGATTGGCTTTACGTACGGCCTAAAGGCCGTACCCTTCAAGCCTTCGAGTTTGTCAGCAATAGAACAGCCCACGCCGGAGCGTGGGCCGTCCTGACAACACGAAGAAGTTAGCGTGGCCGGTTGTACTCATTGCGCTTGTGGTTCTGATTGGCCTGGCCTGCGAGAGCACCGCCGCCTGCGCCGAGAGCGCCACCGATCAACGCACCTTTGCCGCCACCGAGAGCGCCGCCGATGACCGCGCCGCCTGCTCCGCCGATCAGCGCGCCGCGACCGGGCCCGACGCCATGACCGTGATATGGCCGGCGATCGCCGTGTCTGTAGTAGTGGCTGGAACGGTAGTGACGACGGTGATGGTAATCCTGTGCTGAAGCTGGCAACGCGCATGCAAACAGCATCGAAACGCCCAGAAGAGCGGAATAAATTTTGTTCATGGAGGGTCTCCCTTTCAAATCTTCCAATACGAAGCGGGGGGCGGTATACGTGCGGCCGGCCGTCTGTCGCTTCAGGGTTGGATGCAGACCCCGGCGAATAATCACGCGAATAAAAACCTTTTTTCAAGGCATCCTTTTCTTAGGTGCGTCGAGAGCATCGGATGCAGCGTCCAATCACCCATGGAATACGGAAGACTTGGCAGCACCGGCATGCAGGTGTCGAGGATTTGCCTCGGCATGATGACGTATGGCTCGAAAAAGTGGCGCGAGTGGGTGATGGAGGCAGACGAAGCGCGCCCGCTGGTGAAGCGGGCGGTTGAGGGCGGCATCAATTTCTTCGACACCGCCGACATGTACTCGCTGGGCGAGAGCGAGGTCATCACTGGCAAACTGCTGCGGGAGTTTCAGCCGCGACGCGAAGAGCTGGTGATCGCGACGAAAGTTTTCAATCCGATGGGCGACGGTGTGAACGATCGCGGACTTTCGCGCAAGCACATCATGGCTTCCATCGACGCCAGTTTGAAGCGCTTGGGTGTGGATTATGTCGATTTGTACCAGATTCACCGGCTCGACCCGAACACGTCGATGGAAGAAGCGTGCGATGCGTTGAACGATGTGGTGCGTGCGGGCAAGGCGCTGTATCTGGGCGCGTCGAGCATGTTTGCGTGGCAGTTTATGAAGATGCTCGACATCCAGAAGGCCAATGGGTTTGCGCGGTTCGTAACGATGCAGAACCACTACAACCTGGTGTATCGCGAGGAAGAGCGCGAAATGATGCCGCTGTGCCTGGACCAGAAGATTGGGTGCATTCCGTGGAGCCCTCTGGCGCGCGGGTTCTTGACGGGCTCGCGGACGCGCGACGACGGTAAATCGGCAACGACGAGGGCGCGCACGGACGATTATGCGCATAAGCTTTACTACAAGGAATCGGATTTTCAGGTGGTGGATCGCGTGACGGAGATTGCGAAGCAACGCGGCGTGACGAACGCGCAGGTGGCGCTGGCGTGGATGCTCGGCAAGCCGGTGGTGAGTGCGCCGATTATCGGGGCCAGCAAGACGTATCAGCTGGACGACGCGTTTGGAGCGCTGGCGGTGAAGTTAACCGAGGATGAAGTGAAGCGGCTGGAAGAGCCTTACGAGCCGCATCGGATTCTGGGGCATAGCTAATGCTGAGCAAAACGGCACATCCGGTCGAGACGCTGCGGGAACATGCGACTGCGCTTGAAGCGGCGATGACGGTGGTGCTGGCCGATCCGCGCAAACCGGCGGTCCACAAGGTGCGCGCGATGGTGCGGCGGCTGGAAGCGCAAATGGAGCTTCTGTCGCAGTTGGCCGCGCTGCCGCCGGGGTCGGCGGAGACCGACGAACTACATCGGCGGCTGCGGAAGCTGGGACGTGCGGCGGGCCGGGTGCGCGACCTCGACGTGCAGCGGGAGATGCTGAAGACGCATCCGAGTCTGCCGCGCCGCGCGGCGGAAGAGTTGCGCGAGGAGCTGAAAGAGGCTCGCGAGAGTCGGGCAAAGAAGTTGCAGCGTGTGTTGACGAAACAATTGCCGCGGATTGCAGGGGCGATCGAGGGGCTGGTGGTCTCGGTGGGCACGGCGAACGGGTTGGTGCTGCCGGAGCTGCGGCTGATTCCGCTGATTGAGCGGTGGACGCTGGCGCATCGGCAGGAGTCTCCGGAACTGCTGGACGATGAGCAGTTGCACACGGCCCGCAAGACGGCGAAGACCGCGCGGTATATGGTCGAGAACGCGAAAGGGCCAGCGGCGCAGCGGGTTGCGGCCCGGTACGACGAGCAGCAGGATGCTGGTGGGCGCTGGCATGACTGGATGGAGCTGGCGGAGACGGCGCGGGAATACTTTGGGAAGAAGCATCCGTTGACGGTGGCGGCGGACAAGGAGTGCAAGTCAGCGCGGGCGAAGTATGTGGCGCTGTTGGAGAAGCTTTAGGAAGGCCTGCACGAGCCCACGGAACGGCGAACACCAATGACGCCAAGGTTCGCAACGGATGCCGTGGCGTTCCTTCGCCTCCTTTGCGTCCTTGGCGTTCGTTTTTCCGACCGATGGTTCTGGTCAGGTAGCACCCGTAAACGCAAAATCTTCGGTGCTGGTGCGGCTACGTGAGGAATGCTGCGATCTCTCCACTACGCTGCGCTCCGGTCGAGATGACATTCTCCACTGCGCGCCGCATAAAGCCGCGACGCTTCGGTCGAGATGACAGTGGTTGGCTATCGCTCCATGTCCGGATAGGGGCCAACGCCGCCTTTGGCGATGAAGTCGTCGATGTTCTCTTCGAGGACCGGCAGGGGCACCGCACCGGTCGCCAGAATGGCATCGTGGAAGGCGCGAATGTTGAACCTGGGGCCTAGCGCGGCTTCGGCTTTGTGGCGCGCCTTCTGGATGGCGAGTTGGCCGAGGTAGTAGCTGAGCGCCTGGCCGGGCCAGGAAATGTAACGGTCGACCTCGGTTTCGATCTCGTGGTCAGAGAGCGCGGTGTTGTCGTGGAGGTAGGCCTGGGCCTGTTCGCGGGTCCAGCCCTGGGAGTGGATGCCGGTGTCGACGACGAGGCGGGCGGCGCGCCAGGCCTGGTAGCTCAACATGCCGAAGGTGTCGTAGGGCGTGTGGTACATGCCCATTTCGGTGCCGAGGCGCTCGCAGTAGAGCGCCCAGCCTTCGCCATAGGCGGAGATGTAGGCGTTGCGGAAGCGGGGCAGGTCGCGGTGCTCTTGCGCGATAGAGAGCTGCAGGGAGTGGCCAGGGGCAGACTCGTGCAGCGTGAGCGCGGCGAGTGAGTAGAGGCCGCGAGAGGGCAGGTCGTAGGTGTTGACGAGGTAGACATTGGCGCCGCCGCGGGCCGAAGTGTAGAAGGGCGCGATGGCGTCGGGAACAGGCTTGATGGCGAAGCGCTGGCGGGGAAGGTAGCCGAAGAAGCGCCCGGAAACGCCGTCGAAATCTTTCGCGATGAAAGCCGCGCGCATGAGGAGTTCTTCCGGGGTTTTGGCATAGAACTTCGGGTCGGTGCGCAGGTAGTGGAGGAACGCCGGCAGATCGCCGGTGAAACCGGTCTGCTTCATCGTGGCGAGCATTTCGGCGTGGATCTTGGCCATCTCGTCGAGGCCGATCTGATGGATTTCGGCGGGAGTTTGGGTGGTGGTGGCGTACTCCAGGATCTGGGCCTGGTAGTAGGCTTTGCCGTCGGGCAGCGACTCGGCGGCGAGCGCGGTGACGGCGTGGGGGACGTAGTCTTCGGTCCAGAATTTGAGCAGCGTGCGGAAGGCCGGCTGCACGGCGTCGCGGATGGCAACGATTCCCTGCTCGCGGAGCTTGGTCTGCGTGTCGGCGGGAAAGCTGGCCGGCATCTTGAGGAAGGGCTTGAAGTAGTCGGTGGCTTCGGGGGATTTTGCCTCGGCGACGTCGCGGATGGATTTGTCGCGGCCGGTGAGTGTGACACGGGGCGGCGTGAAGCCGCGGGCCAGGCCGGCGCGCATGTTGGCGATCTCTTCGTTGAAGAAGCGCGGGTAGTCGTTGAGCCTGGAGATGTAGTTCTGGTAGTCGGCTTCGGTCTTGAAGCCGTCGCTGCCGCCGCCTTCGTTGGACCAGAAGGCGCTGTCGGAGTTGGCCGGCTTCTCATATTCGCGGAACTTCTGTGCGTTGATCTCAGTGACGATCTGGGCGCGGTAGATCTTGTAGTTCAACTGCTCGGCCGGCGAGAGTTGGTGGGAGTCGAGGGCGTCGAGCTGCTTAAGGATGCCGGTCCAGAAGTCGAGCTTGGCCTGCTGGGTGGCAGGGTCGACTTTGGGCAGATGGGACTGGACGCGGCCCCGGCGCTCGTCGTCGGGGGTCTGGTCGCCGCGCTGGGCGCGTTGCCATTTGGCTTCGGAGGTGTAGATGTCTTTGAAGTGAGCGTCGGCGGGGGAGACGGTCGCGGATGCGGGTGTTGGCGTGGGCGTCTGGGTGTGAGCTGTGCTGGTGAGGGCGAGCAGAAGAGCGCAGAGCATCGTACGGGTCATGAAATTCCTCAGTGAACATGAGTATAAGTGCGCAGCAATGGCGGGTTCGGTGGATGACTCAGGAACAAGAGCAAGAGCCAATGCTGCGATCTCTCCACTGCGCATCGCATAAAGCCGCGATGCTTCGGTCGAGATGACAGATCCGGGGGGTGTCAGCAACTGCATTCCTACTGCAGTTTTAGATGGGTACTGCAGTCAGGCATCTAACCGCAAGTCGTAGAATTGGCGGCGGGGGAGTAGCTATGCGGGTTGGGTTGATGACGCGGGAGTATCCGCCGTATGTGTATGGCGGCGCTGGGGTGCATGTCGAGTACCTGTCGCTGGAACTGGCGAAGAAGATCGAAGTCGAGGTGCATGCGTGGGGGGATGTGCCGGAACATGAGTCATTGGCCGATCCGGCGACGCCCAAGCTGCCGAACCTGCATGTGACGTTTGAGAATCCGTGGGGGCAGATTTCGCATGGAACGCAGGCGAAGTTCAAGGGAGCGCTGGAGGCGCTATCGCTCAACCTCCTCCAGCAACTGCATTTAGACAAGCTGGATGTGATCCATACGCATACCTGGTATGTGGCGATGGCCGGGTTCCTGGCGAAGAAGCTGTATGGCATTCCGTTTGTGCTGACGACGCATTCGCTTGAGCCGCTGCGGGCGTGGAAAGCGGAGCAGTTGGGGTCGGGCTATGCGCTCAGCTCGTGGATGGAGCGGACCGCGATCCTCGATGCGGACGCGATCGTGGCCGTGTCGAATGGTACGAAAGCCGACATTTTGAAGGCGTATCCGGAGGTCGATGCGGGGCGGATTCACGTGATCTATAACGGGATCGACCTTGCGCAGTATCAGCACACGCCGGACACTACGGCGCTGCGGGCCTATGGCGTCGATGAGACCAAGCCGTACGTGCTGTACGTCGGAAGGATCACGCGGCAGAAGGGTGTCACGCACCTTGTCGAGGCCATCAAGTACCTTCCTGCGGGCACGCAGGTGGTTCTCTGCGCCGGAGCGCCGGACACCCCAGAGATTGCGTCGGAGATGCGCGAGAAGGTGGAAGCCGCACGCACGGCCGGTGGAAATATCGTCTGGATCGAAAAGATGGTGACCAAGGCGGAGGCAATCCAGCTTTATTCGCATTGTTCGGTGTTCTGCTGCCCCAGCGTGTATGAGCCGTTCGGGATCATCAATCTGGAAGCGATGGCTTGCCGGGCCCCGGTGGTGGCGTCGGCTGTCGGGGGAATTCTGGAAGTCGTGGTGGAGGGGGAGACGGGTCATCTGGTGCCGTTCTCTCCCGACCCCGTAACCGGCTTTCCGCTGGATGCCGAGCAGTTTGCGAAGGACCTGGCGCTCCGGCTGTCGGGCTTGCTTGCTGACCCGGTGGAAGCAAAGCGGATGGGTGAGGCCGGCCGGAAGCGAGTAGAGGAGCATTTTTCATGGGAAGCGATTGCCGACCAGACGATTGAGCTGTATCGGGGGTTGGTGGAGGGCCGAGGTTAGGTGAGCCAAGGGAATCGACGCAGGATCTGAGCTGAATCTGCACAGCGCTC
>Ga0207652_10001510_pt1 | contig 20534 bp, 20 predicted proteins | sample KBSC63BmetaG_FD_184334 | JGI IMG/M metagenome (GOLD analysis project Ga0207652, IMG submission 184334) | Corn rhizosphere microbial communities from Kellogg Biological Station, Michigan, USA - KBS C6-3B metaG (SPAdes) (version 2) | ecosystem: Host-associated > Plants > Roots > Rhizosphere ... | reverse complement strand
CCGACTTCGCAACGTCCCTGTGACGCCTTTCAACCAGAAGCCTCACGTCCTGGGCTCCTCATGGGGGTCACAGCCTGCCAGGACCCCCATGAGGAGCCCAGGACCAACCTCGGACGGCCGCCCCGGCCTCGACCCCCCGCCGTCCTCCCGTCCGCCGTGCGACTGGCCTTTCGCTCACGACCCGGGCCGGCCGGGCGACAGGCGCGGATCCCGCACCGACCTTCGGGCCGCATCGGCGTGCTCGTCGTCCGGCTCGCGGAGAGCCGCGCTCTCGGCGTCCAGGCGCCTGAGGTAGCGGTCGACCTCGGCGTCTGCGTCGTCCTCCGACCAGCCGAGGAGACCGGCGATCTCGCGGGCGACCGGAGCGGCGGCCGCGGCGCCACGATCGACCGCCTCGATCGAGATCCGGGTCCTGCGGGTGAGGACGTCGTCGAGCTTTCTCGCCCCCTCGGCTTCCACGGCGTAGACGGCCTCCACCATCAGGTAGGCGCCCGCCCCGGGGATCGGCCTTCCCAGCTGCGGCCGCTCGCGGATCAGGTCGAGCAGGACCGGGACGAGAGCGCCATACCTGCCCAGCAGGTGCTCGATCGCCGGCTCGCCGAGGCGCGCCGCCAAAGGGTCGCGGAAGGCGCGACCGCGTACGGTCCTCAGACCCTCGGCTCCGAGCAGGGGCAGTCGGTCGGTCCGACTGGCGTCGACCTCTTCGTCCAACTCCAAGACCGCCGCGTCGACGGCGTCGCGCGCCATCACCCGATAGGTCGTGTACTTGCCGCCGGCCACCGTGACGAGTCCCGGCGCCGGGCGCCGGACCACGTGCTCGCGCGACAGCTCGGTGGTGTCGGAGTCGCCGCGGTCGACCAGCGGGCGCAGGCCCACGTAGACGCCGACCACGTCCTCCTCCGCGAGCGGCCGCGAGAGGACGGCGTTCACGTGATCGAGCAGGTACCGGATGTCTGCGTGAGACGCGGCGGGATGGTCTCGGTCGAAGTTCCACTCGGTGTCGGTGGTGCCGACGATCCAATGGGCGCCCCAGGGGATCACCAACAGTACGCTGCGCTCGGTTCGCAGGATCAGCGCCACCTCCGCGTCGAGACGCTCACGAGGGACGATGATGTGGACGCCCTTGGAGGCGCGCACCCGCACCGGTTGCTCGACGCCCGCCAGGCGCTCGAGCTCACCGCTCCAGATGCCGGTGGCATTGACCACCACGCGGGCCCGCGCCACGAGATCCTCGCCGCGCTCCGTGTCGCGGAGCCGCAGCTCGCGGAGCCCGTCGTCACCGCCCGCGATCGCCTCCACCCGCGTCCCGGAAAGTGCCACGGCGCCACCGGCGACCGCGGTTCGGAGCAGCGCGACGACGAAACGGGCGTCGTCGGTCTGCGCGTCGAAGTAGCGGATCGCCCCCACCATCGCGTCCGGCCGCAGAGCCGGGGCGAGCTCCAGCGCCGCGCTCCGCGAGAGGTGCCGATGCCGAGGCAGCGCCGCGTGCACGCCGGCGAGGGCGTCGTAGAGCCCGATCCCGGCGCCGACGTAGGCGCGCTCCCAACCTTTGTGGCGCAGCGGATAGAGAAACGGGACGCTTTCCACGAGGTGGGGCGCCAGGGTCTCGAGCAGCAGCGCGCGCTCGTGCAGAGCCTCGCGCACGAGGGCGAAGTCGCGTTGCTCGAGATAACGCAGGCCGCCGTGGATCAGCTTGCTCGAGCGGCTCGACGTGCCGGACGCGAAATCGCGCTTCTCGATCAGGGCGACGCTGAGCCCGCGGGAGGCCGCGTCGAGGGCGACGCCAGCGCCCGTGATCCCGCCGCCGACGACGATCACATCGAAAGTCTCCGAACCGAGCCGGCTTCGTGCGGCGTCCCTGGCCGCCGGACTGAGACGGGAGGTCTGCTCGGCGATGCTCACTGCGAGGCCGCGGTGGTGGGATGTGCCCAGCCCCGCGAGCGGTCGATCGCACGGGCCCAGTCGGCGAGCAGTTGCTCACGCACGCCGGCCTCCATCTGGGGGTCGTACCGCGCCGCCTCGCGCCAGGTTTCGGCGACGCGCTCGATGCTCCAGATGCCGGTCGCGATCCCGGCGAGGTAGGCCGCCCCCAATGCGGTCGTCTCGGCCACCTCGGGGACGACGACCGGTACGCCGAGGACGTCGGCCTGGAACTGCATCAGCCAGCGGTTCGCGGTCGCGCCACCGTCGGCGCGCAGCAGCTCCAGGGGCTTCCCGGAGGCGGCCTCCTGGGCGCGCACCGCATCGACCGTCTGGTAGGCGATCGCCTCCAGCGCGGCGCGGGCGAAGTGGGCCCGGCCGCTGCCACGGGTGAGGCCGACGATCGTGCCGCGGGCGTAGGGGTCGAAGTACGGGGAGCCGAGGCCGGTCAGGGCGGGGACGAAGTAGACCCCGTCGTTGGAGCCGAGCGACCCCGCCAGGTCCTCGGTCTCCGCCGCCGTCGAGATCACCTTCGGCCCGTCGCGCAGCCACTGGACCGCCGCCCCGGTGACGAAGATCGCGGTCTCGAGCGCGTACACGACCTGGTCGCCGATGGCCCAGGCGACGGTCGAGAGGACGCCGTCGGATGACTCCGGGACCTCGGTACCGCAGTTGAGAAGGACGAAGCTGCCGGTCCCGTAGGTGTTCTTGGCCATCCCGGGCTCGAGCGCCGCCTGGCCGAAGAGGGCCGCTTGTTGGTCGCCCGCCACGCCCGCGACCGGTACCTCGCCGCCGAACACGGTGGTGGTCCCGTAGGTGTGGGCCGAGGGCAGCGTCTCGGGGAGGATCGAAGGATCGATTCCCAGCGGCTCACAGAGCTCGGCGTCCCATCGCATGCGGTGGATGTCGAAGAGCATCGTCCGCGAGGCGTTGGTGACGTCGGTCGCGTAGGCGCCGGTCAGCTTGAAGATCAGCCAGGAGTCGATCGTGCCGAACATCGTGTCCGCCGGCAGATCGACGTTCTGCAACAGCCACTCCAGCTTCGTCGCCGAGAAGTACGGATCGATCGTCAGCCCCGTGCGCTCGCGCACCAGGTCTTCGAAGCCGGCCGCGCGTAGCTCTTCGCACCGCGCCGCCGTGCGCCGGTCCTGCCAGACGATCGCCCGGTGCACGGGCTCACCGGTCTTCGGATCCCAGGCCACCATCGTCTCGCGCTGGTTGGTGATGCCGATGCCGCGCAGTTGACCGCCGTCGATGCCGGCGTCGCTCAGCGCCTCGCGGCCGACCTGACGGGTGACACTCCAGATCTCGGCGGCGTCGTGCTCCACCCACCCCGGCTCCGGAAAGTACTGCTGGAAGTCAGACTGCGCCCGGCCGATGACCCGGGCGTCCTCGTCGAATACCAGGCAGGTGGTCCCCGTGGTCCCCTGATCGATGGCAAGAATCACAACGGCCTCCTGTGACAGTGCGTAGCTGACGGCGTCATGGCCCTTGTATGGGCCGGCCGGGTATTCACGAGCGAGCCGGCGCGCCGACGGTAATGGCGCGCCTCGGGCAGGCCACGAGCGCGCGCCGCGAGACCCTCAAGAAGGAGGAGGGGCCCTCCTCCTTTCCGGGGAGGCCCGCGACGGCCGACGGATCCGTGCGGGGCCCTTCCTCGCGGAACAGTCGGTGCGGGCCGCCCGGAGAGGAGTCCCGGACGGCCCGACCGACACTGGGGGTGGGACTAGCCTCCGAGCACCGGCTTCGGGTGTTCGAAGAAGTTGTCGAGATATTCTTCGGACCAGAAGTTGCCCGGTTCGAACCAGGTGGTGTCACCTTCGTCACACTTGGGTTCGAGCTCTTTTTCGACTTCTTCCAGACCCGAGCTCGGGGCGATTTTGGTGATGGATTCGATCTTCGGACCCTGACCCTGCAGCACCTTTATGACCGTGTCCATCGCTCCTTCACCTTCTTCGCCGGGAGGCCAGAGGTTGAAGACCCGGGTCTTCCAGTCGGGGTGTTCGCGCCAGTAACAGGCGGTTCCCTTCTCCCCACCCTGGGTCATCGGCGGCAGCGGTCGCCCGGACTGGAGGAACGCCTGCATCGTGCCGACCTCCTCGGCCGGCTGCACGACCACGCCGTTGATTTCTTCCGGATGGGTGGCGAGGAACTGGAGCACTTTGGTTTTCGCGATCTGGTCCGTCCATTCACCGGAGACGGTGCCGACGACCTTCACGTCCGGATACTGTTCCAGCGCCTGTTCGACACCCTTGTCGACACTGGTGTTGGATGCGGCGCCCGGGATCCCGTTCACGTAGAGCAGGTTCCCTTCCCCGCCCATCTGCTGGGCGATGAAGTTGGCCATGTCGAAGCCGATTTTCAGGTAGTTCGGGTACTGGTTCAGCGAGTATTTGGAGTCGATGTAACCGGAGTACGTGACGACCGGGACTCCGTGCTGGCCCGCGTATTCCGCGGCCTGTTTCAATGCCGCCGACGCGCAGCAGGTCACCAGCACGTCAGCGCCCTGGTCGATCAGCTGATGCACCTGTTCGATCTGGACGGTGTCGTTCAGGTTCGCCTGGGTGACCAGGAGCTTGTTGATCAGACCCGCCTTTTCGTATTTTTCGGCGGCGCGTTCCAGGCCTTCCAGCGTGCCTGCCCGCCAGGAGTTCCCGGCGTAGCCGCTGGCGTAGCCGACGGTCCAGGGCGGGCCGTGTTTCGGCTTGAAGTTGACCCAGGGGGATTCTTCGACACCGGCGTCGAAGCCGTCGTAGGCGGGCTGCACTTCCTTGGGAAGCGAGCTGATCACCCCACCCGGCGACTTGGCGTTGAATTCGGCTTCGCCCGCCGATTCCGCTTCTTCAGATGAGCTGGATTCTTCCGACGGGCTGGATTCGCTCCCCGACGAGCCTTCACTTTCCGTGCCACTGGCGGTCGCGCTGCTGCTGCTGGAACTGCTGCTGCTTCCACAGCCGGCGGCAACGATCCCGATGATGACCACGGCGAGTGCCGCGAACATGATCTTCTTTAGCACTACTCTTCTCCTTGTGGGTAACTGCCATGGCGCCCGCCCATACGTGCGCCGACTGCGGCATCGAGGTGACAATCGGTCACGCTGATGCGTGACCCCACACTAGGCCGGAGATGGCGTATCCCGGCTCAGCAGGTGGGCAACTCGGTAGGTCTGGAGGATTCTTCATCCCCCAATATGGGGATGGATGTGGAGACTCCACGATTGCGCTCCTACACATGGTTCGACGACTAGATCTGCGTCTTCGGGTGCGGTTCGCGACCGTAGAGGGCGACCATCGGAACGATGATCAATCCGAGCACCGCCTGCTGGGCCGGCGTCGAGAGCCCGATGCCGACCAGGAGGGTGTTCAGCAGCGTCAGCACCGCCACTCCGAGGACGGTGAGTCCGTAACCGCCCCGGCCTCCCAGGAGCGAGGTCCCGCCGATGACCACGGCGGCGACCGTGGTGAAGAGGTAGGGCTGGCCGACTTCGGCGTAGGCGCCTCCTCCGAACCCCAGAAGCAGTACGCCGGCAAAGGCCGCCAACATCGCGCTGAGGGCGAAGGTGAGCATCCAGATGCGGAGCACCGGTACCCGGACGCGACTGGCGGCGACCTCGTTTCCAGCCATGGCGTAGAGCCCACGGCCGGCGGTGGTGCGGCGGAGGAAGAAGACGACGACGATCGCGATGGCCGCCCAGATCAGGACCGCGGGCGAGATGTCGAGTCCGAACGAGGACGAGTTCAGGGAGGTGGTGTTGATCAGCCAGTGGGGGACTTCCGCGTAGACGGTGCCGGCGTGTTCGGAGCCGATGCTGACGATGATCTGCGCCGCACCGAGCGCCGCGAAGCCCATGCCGAGGCTGACCAGCAGGGACTTTTCACGTTGGGTGGAGCAGATCAGCCCGGTCAGCGCGCCGAAGAGGCCGGAGACGACGAGCATGATGATGATCGCCAGGACCGAGCCGACCCCCTTGCTGATCAGCCACAGCGTCAGCACGTTCGAAGCACCGATGACGAAGGGGATCGAGAGGTCGAGGCCGCCGGCGATCGCGCACAGCGTCTGGCCGACGCTGGCGACGCCGAGGAAGGACGCGAAGAGCAGCATCGAGCGGATGCTCAAGGAGGAGGAGAACCCTTCGACGACGATGCTGCCGACGATGAACAGGCCGATGAAGACGGCCCCGGCGACCAACACGCTGCGGGCCGCGGGCTCCTTGACGAAATCGATCACGCGCGCGCCCAGATCCGGGCGCGCGTCCTTGACGGTGGCGTCGACAGAGCTCATGAGACCACCTCCACAGTGTCTTGGCGGGTCCGGCGGGCCTTCAGTGCCGCGAACGCGACCCCGACGGCCAGTGCTCCGACCAGGACCACCCCGTAGGCGAGCTGTACCGCGTAGGTCGCCTCGCTGCCGAACTGGAAGGTGGCCAGGACGTAGCTGATCAGGAAGACGTCGATTGCTCCGACGGTCGCGCCGAGGGCGCCGCCGCGGCCGCCGCTGATGCTGATGCCGCCGAGGAGCAGGGCGGTGACGACGATCAGCGTGTAGTGCGTGCCGAAGGTGGGGTCGCCGCCGCCGATCAACGCCGTGTACAGCAGCCCGGCGAGCCCGGCGTAAACCCCGGCGATCACGTGGGCGGCGACCCGTGTGGTCGTCAGCGAGACTCCGCTGGCGTAGGCGGTGCGCTCGTTGGCACCCATCAGCCTGATGTTGCGGAACATCGTCGTCCGCGCGGTCAGCGTCCAGGCGACCAAGGCGATGACGATCACCAGCAGGACCGGCGAGAAGACGGAGCTCGGCGAGCCCCAGCTCGCCAGCCAGTGCGGCGTATTCCCCCCGGGCTGTCCCAGGATCGTCAGCGCGAGCCCGCTCAGGACCAGGAATCCGCTCAGGGTCACGATGATCGGCTGCAGCCTCAGCGTGGCGACGAGCACTCCCTGGATCACCTCGAAGGCGACGGCGATGCCGATGGCGAAGGCGACCAGCTCGACCGGCCCGGTGACACCGTTGGCGACCAGCCAGTGGACGATGCCGACGCTGACCAGGCTCATCAACGGCCCGATCGAGAGGTCGACGCCGCCGCGGCCCGCGATCGCCACCGCGGTCAACGCCAGGGTCGCCAGGATCAACGGCGCGCAGTTGGCGAGCGCGTTCGCCGCGCCGGAGCTCGAGAACAGGTGGGGGCCGCGAAAGGCGGCGATGATGAGCAGGACGACGAGAAGGCCGATCGGGACGGCGGCGTAGAGCTGGCGGTCCAAGCGGGCCCTGAGTGCGGCGACGTTCATTTCGCGGGAGCTCCTTGGTGGCCGACGACGGGACCGTCCCCGGTCTGACCGAACATCGCGGCGAGAACCCGATCGATCGTGACCTCCTCGGCCGAGAGGACGGTGAAGATGCTGCCGTTGCGGAAGACGGCGACCCGGTCGCAGAGGCCGAGGAACTCCTCGATCTCCGAGGAGAGGAAAATGACCGCTTTGGCGTCCTCGGAAAGTCGCTCGAGCAGGTCGTAGAGGTCGTGCTTGGTCGGGATGTCGACGCCCCGACTCGGGTCGTTCAGGAGGACGACCTCCGGCTGCGTGGCGAGCGCCCGCGCAATCAGCACCTTCTGCTGGTTGCCACCGCTGAGGGTCCCGATCGGCGCCCCCGATCGGCCGGCGCGGATCGACAGCGAGGTCACGGCCTCCCGGTATGCATCGCGGATCCGGCCCCGCCGGATCAGGCCGAGGACGTTGTTGCGGCCGAACAGGGCGATGCCGAAGTTCTCGACCACCGAGAGGTTCGGGAAGGTCCCCTCGAGCTTGCGGTCACCGGAGATGTAGGCGATGCCGTTGCGGTCGGCGTCGCCGATGCTTTCGATCGCGGCGACATCGCCGTCGGCGACCACCTCGACCTTGCCCGCCGCCGGTGGGGCGATCCCCGCCAGCGTCTGCATGAAGCCGCCCTGACCGTGGCCGTCGAGACCGATCACGCCGACGATCTCCCCCGCCGCGACCGCGAAGTCGAACGGCTCGGACCGGGCGCCCAGCTGCAGTCCGGAGACCCGGAGCTTGTCGGCGCCGCTCTCGACGATCCGCTCCCGGCGACTGCGTTCGCGGCCGTGTTCCTCGACCACCGCGCCGGTCATCAGCTCCAGCAGCCGATCCTCGTTGACGTCGGCGCGTTCGATCGTCGCCACCCGCTCGCCATCGCGCAGCACGGTCGCCCGGTCGACGAACGTCGTCAGCTCGGCGATGCGGTGGGTGACGAGGAGGACGCACACTCCGTCCCGTTTCAGTTCGGTGATCGTCTTGAGGAGGGTCTCGGCTCCATCGAGGTCGAGGGCCGCGGTCGCCTCGTCGAGAACCAGGACCCGCGGCCGGCGCAGCAGCGCCCGCGCGATCGTGACCCATTGGCGCTGGTCGAGCGGCAGGTTCTCGACGTTCTGCGTCAGGTCGATCGGACGGCCGATGAGTCGCTCGAGCAGCGCTCCCCCCTGCGTCGCCTTCTCGGCGTCCGGGATCTTCGAGCGAAAGGTCCCGTCGGTGCCGACGAAGAGGTTGTCGAGGACGCTCAGTCCCTCGCAGACGAGAACCTCCTGGAAGACCGTCGCCAGGCCGAGACGGGTTGCCGCGGCCGGAGTCCGCGGGCTGCCCCCGCAGACCTCGATCGAGCCCTCGTCGGGGCCGTAGATGCCGGAGAGCATCTTCGCCAGCGTGCTCTTACCGCTGCCGTTGCCACCGACCAGGGCATGAATTTCACCGCTGCCCGCGCTGAAGTCGCAACCCCGAAGCGCCTGGGTGTCACCGAAGGCTTTGCTGACGCCGCGGACGTCGACGATGATTTCGCGGTCGTTCGGCCCGCCGTCCACGGCCGGCGCCGAAGTGACCACCGGCGATGAGATGTCTGCTCCCTGAGCCATTCGCGCAGCCTCGTTCTAGCCGAGCGGCGGCGTCGGTTCGATCGATCCGGCCCCGATGACGCCGAGGCGGCGGACCCGCCTCCCCCATTTCGGGGACGATTGCGACGGCGCCATCAGGCGATCAACCCAACCCGACGCGCTCGGTCGACAGCCTCGGTTCGATTGCGGGCGCCGATCTTGCGGAAGGCGGCGCTCGCATGCTGCTTGACGGTGTGCGGGGAGAGGTAGAGAGCGTCGGCGATCTCGCGGTTCGTCTCCCCCATCGCGATGCGGGTGAGAACGTCGTGCTCTCGAGCCGAAAGGTTGACCTGGTCGGCGTCGCCGTCGTTCATCGCGCCGGAGAAGTCGAGCCCTAGGCCGGCGGCCCGGACGACCGCGACCGAATCCTGCACCGACCACAGCTTCGAGACGTAGCCGCAGGCTCCCGCCGAACGCAGGGTCTGAGCGGAGATCGTCGCCACGTTCAACATCAGGAGCGAGCGGGTGCCAGGAGAGATCCCCTCGATCTGGCGGATCAGGGTGGCCTCGCCGGCCTCGGCGATCTCGGCCGCGATCAGCGCCACGTGGATCTGGTAACGGCGGACGTACTCGAGCGCTTCCACCGGGTTGGTCGCATGGATGCAGCGCTTCACCCAGCGTTGCCCACCGAGCAGAAGGCGAAAGCCGACGCCGATGATCTCCTGCTGGTCGACCACGAGCACGCTGAAGTTGGAGCGGCTGAATTCGGCCTCCGTGGCCAATGCGGCTTCTGAGATGGACGCCGCGCGCCTGCGTCTCGCGTTCCGGGATTGCGTCTCGACCATCGTCGGCATACGGCTCCTTCCGTTGGCGTCGGCTCCCGATCCGACATTTCTTACGCCTGTGCGCTTCATCGCGCGGCGCTTGCGAAAGCAGAATACATACGAATGCAACGCCGTGCATTCGTATGTATTCCTAGCGAGACATACGAATGCATGAGAGGGAAAGAAAAAGAAGAGAGGCGCCCCGCGACGGGTTTCGGAGGAGACCGTCGCGGGGCGCGGGCCTGGCGGCCGAGCTAGACGACCGCCAAGGGGGCGACCCAGGATCCGGTGGCGCCGCGGATTCGCAGCGGCGACATGATCCAGAGAAACTCGCTGTGATCGCCGGCCACCAGCGGACGCGTGTCCACGTTCTCGACGATGTAGGTGCCGGTCTCGGCCAGCAGGTGCTGGTGGCAGACGAACGGTCGTTCCGGGTCCCCGGGGAAGAGCTCGAACCCCCAGTTGTCCGTGCCGACGACCGAGACGTGGCGGTCGGTCATCCAGTGGGCGGCGTCCCAACCGGGGCCGGGCTCCCGGCCCACGTAGTCCTCGGGGCTGTCGTAGCGGGAGCTCCAGCCGGTATGGACGAGAATGGCGTCCCCGGCACGGACCTCCACGCCTTGGCGCTTCTGCGCCGCCTCCAGGTGTTCAGGCGTCACCTCGAAATCTTCCGGCAACTGGTCGGTGTTCTCGATCGCGCAGATGTTCAGCATCACTCCGCGAGTGACCCACTGCGGGAAGGTCTCCGAGCCGTACATCTTGTAGCCGCCCGGCTCATAGAACTCGCCATATTTCTTGCCGTTGTAGAAGCGTCCGTTGATGCCGAGGTGGCCCAGCCCGTCCATGTGACAACCGATGTGGAAGGTGCTGGTCGCGAACTCCTCGAAGGCGGTCATCTCGCCGCCCTCGGGGCCGAATCGCGTTTCGTGCAGCGTCTCGTGGGCCAGGATGATCTGGTTGTATTTCCGCAACCCGTAGCCGGGTGCTCCTCGATGGAGTTCCTGGGCCAGGCGGATGACCTTCCCTGACTTCGGCAACCTCAAGGCCTCCAGGGTCCGGTCCGAGGTCAGCTCGTTGCCGGTGCCGACCTTGTCCTCCGCGCCGTAGCGCGACGGCCACCACTGGGGGCTGCGCGAGCCGTTCCCGTCGTACCTGTTCTCGGTCATCCAATCCTCCTTCTTCGGTTCCTCACCGAATGACCTTGTAGCCGAGCACGGCCGAGAGTTCATCCCGGCGGCGCGGCATATCGGAAGAATGGGCTAGTGAGCTACACCGAAACGTCCGGGCGAGAGCTCAATCGGTCGGCGTCCGCCGGGGCCGGCCCGGTGGAGCCACGGACGACGAGTTCGGTCGGGAACTCGACCCGCTCGCCGGTCGGAGCAAGTTTTCCCGCCATCGTGTCCGACAGCATGCGAGCGGCCCGGGCCGCCATCTCCCTCAATGGCTGCCGCACGCTGGTCAGTCGGAACGACTGCCAGGCAGAGATCGCCAGATCGTCGAAGCCGACGATCGAGAACTCCCCGGGGACATCGACTCCGGCCGCCCGGGCGCCGTCCAATACCCCGAGGGCGATCGCGTCGTTGCCGCAGACGATCGCCGTCGGCGGCGGGTCCTCGGCGAGCAGTTCCTGACAGGCCTTGTAGCCGGCTTCGGGCGAATAAGGGCCGCTGCGCTCGAAACGGGTGGCTCCGGCGAGCTCCATCTCGCGACGGAAGCCGGCGATCCGCTGGTGGGAGGTCCAGGTGTCGAGCGGTCCCATGATGGCGCCGACGCGTCGGTGGCCGAGCTCGAGCAGATGGCGGACCGCCATGGCGGCACCGCCCGCGTTGTCGGCCACCACGGCATCGCGGCCGCTGCCGGGAACGTCGCGGATGATCAGGACGATCGGTCCGAGCGAGTCGTGGAGCAGATCCTTGGTCACCGGGTCGAGGGTGGCGGTGGCGACGATCGCCCCGTCGACGAGTTCGCTACGTAGCAAGGAGACCACCGAATCGCCGATCTTCTGGGTCTTCTCGCTGACGAGCACCGCATGCAGGCCAAGCCTGTCCAGCTCGGAGTGGAGCACGTCGAGGAGTTCGGGATAGAAGGGGTTGTCGAGGTCCGGGAGCACCAACGCGACGGTCCCGGATCGCCTCGACCGCAACGAGCGGGCCGCGGCATGTGGGACATAGCCGAGGCTGGTCGCCGCCTCCTGGATCCGGGCAGTGGTGTCTGCCGCCACGCGAGGATCGCCGCGGAGCGCGCGCGACACGGTTGGCTGGGAGACCCCCACCAGGCGAGCGATGTCGGCGCTCGTCACCCGCTTGTCGTCACTCGAGCTCATCTAAGGAAGACGATAGCTCTGCGGACGAAACGATTTGACCCGTCATCGCACCGAGTATCGGGGAAACAATCGCAACCGAAGCTCGATTCATCGTCTGCTTCCCCGAAACGGGGGAAGTCCCCTCCTACCGGCTGGTGTCGTCGGGACCGGCAGCCCAGGATCGCGCGAGACCGAAACTACGCTCGTTCGCCGGATCCACGTCAATCGGCCCGAAAGGAGGATCTCGGTGCGCAGGAACATGGAGATGGTCGCCGGGCGTTACCTCCTCGCCTTCGATCACCGGCAGACCTTCGAGCGGCTCGTTAATGAAGGAGGGAGGGAGTCACGCGGCCTCCTGATCTCGCGGTCGATCGAGAGGCTGCGGGAGGCGGGCGTCGAACCGACTACCTGGAAGGTGGAGCCCCTCGATTCGCGGACGGGCGCCTGCTGATGCGTTCCCCTTTTCCGGTGCCCGTCGGCAACGGTGAGCGAAGGACCAAGATCGTCGCCACGGTGGGACCGTCGAGCTGGGAGCGCGATCTCCTCGCCGGCATGATCGACGCCGGCGCCGACGTCCTCCGCCTCAATTTCTCCCACGGCGAACCAGGAAAGCACGCCGACACGATCGCGACGATCCGGGCAGCTGCCGAATTGGCGGGCAGGGAGGTGGCGATCCTCGGCGATCTGCCGGGACCGAAGCTGAGGATCGGGTCGATCCGGGACGACTTCGCCGAGCTCGAGATCGGCGCGCACCTGACCCTGACCACACGTGAGGTCGAAGGCGACGGCATGACGATCCCCGTCTCCTGGCCCGGCGTCACGAGCCTCAAGGAGAACGAGCTCGTCTACCTCGCGGACGGGGCGATCAAGTTGCGGATCACCGGCCCCGATCGCGAGGGGGTCGTCGCCGAAGTCGAGGTCGGCGGAACCCTCTCCTCGCATAAAGGGATGAACATCCCGGGCGGAACCGCGTTGCCGGCCACCACCGCTCAAGACCTCGCCTGGGCGGAGTTCGCGATCGCCAACGGGCTCGACCTCCTCGCCGTCTCCTTCGTCTCCGATGCCTCTGACCTCGCCCCTCTGCGACACCGACTCGAGACGCTCGGCTCGGACATTCCGCTGATCGCAAAGATCGAGCGTGCCCAAGCAGCCGTCCGCAGCGAGGAGATACTCGCCGTGACCAGCGGGATCATGGTCGCCCGCGGCGACCTCGGGATCGAAGTCCCGCTGGCGGAAGTGCCGCTCCTGCAGAAGCGGCTGATCCGGGCGGCCGGACAATCGTCCAAACCGGTCATCACCGCCACCCAGATGCTGGCTTCGATGGTGACCGCACAGCGTCCGACGAGGGCCGAGGTCACCGATGTCGCCAACGCGATCTACGACGGCACCGACGCCGTGATGCTCTCCGAGGAGACCGCGGTCGGCGAGCATCCGGTCGAGGTGGTGAGGGTGATGGACCGGATCGCGCGCGCCACCGAGGTCGACCTTCCCTATGGGGACTGGCTCTTCAGCCGGACCGACCAGCGAACCGCCGAGGTCGCGGATTCGGTTGCCCAGAGTGCGGTCGCCGCGGTCTACAGGCTCGGGCTGAAAGCACTGATCGTGCCTACCGCGAGTGGACGCACCGCCCGGATCATCTCGGCCCATCGTCCGAACGTGCCGGTCCTGGCAATCAGCCGCCACATCGAGACGGTGCGTCGGCTGAACCTGCTTTTTGGGGTCACGGCCGTGCTGAGTGAGCACGACAGCGACATCCGCGGTCTGCTCCGCGGCTCCGTGGCCCTCGCCGTCGACCAGGGCATCGCCCGCTCCGGGGATCTGGTCGCGATGGTCGCGGGGCTGCCAGACCAGCAGATGGGCACGAATTTCTTCGAGGTCCACCGAGTGCCCTGACCTCGCGGGAGGCGATGCCCCGGCGCCATTGCACCGCACCCCAGGTGCCGAAGCTCTTCACCACCACAGCGGGCGAGGAGGTGAGGTTCATCGACCGCCCCGGCCGATCGGTCCGGGTCGCCGTGTGCTCACGAGCCCGCCGGGGCGCGAGTGACCCGAGTCGATAATCCGCAGGCATTCCCTGGGCCACGCGCCGAGGAAGCCGGCGCCCGGGGGAAGGACGGGGCCCCGCAAGCCGGCGCCCGGAAGGGACGGTTCCCCGCAAGCTGGCGCCCGGGAAGGGGACGGTTCCCCGCAAGCTGGCGCCCGGAAGGACGGTTCCCCGCAAGCTGGCGCCCGATTGAGGGACGGGCCGTCTCGTCCACGGCCCTGGCAGGCTGTGGCCGTGGCCGAGACGGCCGGGGGTGCGGGGAGCGGGGGGACCCGTGGAGCGTCCGTCACGAGGAGCCACGGATCCCTCACCGGAGGGACACGGATCCGTGACGGGGGTCCGACCCCGTCACGGAGACGTCGGGAACTCCTCGGTTCCTCCCGTGTTGTCCAACAGTCACGGGCGCGTTGTCGACTTTGGGGCCCCCATAGGGGCCCTGAAGTCGACAACGCGTCCCCGACCCCTCGATCCCGGCCGGAAAAGGGCCTCCCGGGGCCGGAGAGTGTGACGTTCCCGGCATCTTCGTGAACGAAAGGGCCGGAGTGTGGGATCTCCCGGACACGATCGTCACGGAAGTCCGACCTCCTCCCGTCCCCGTGACGCCTTCCAGACGGAAGCCTCACATCCCGTCCCCCCCGCCCGTCGTGGAACCACTCGTCTAGTAGTGCTTTGGTAGCTCTCACCCGTCAGGTGGCCGCAGATGGAGGGCGAGTCGATCGAGATCGACCTGTCGGCCACATGTCCGGCAGCGGCCGGCCCAGCACCTGAAGAGCGGCTGAAAGAGCAGCACCGCCTTCGGCAGCGTCAGGCCGGCCGCCGGGCTTTTGGGTCGAGGCGCTCCAGGGTGAGGAAGCCGTGGGCGGCGGTGACCAGGGCGGTGTGGTGGTGCCAGCCCAGCCAGGAGCGGCCCTCGTAGTGGTCGAGGCCGAGCTCGCCCTTCAACTGGCGGTAGTCGAGCTCGATCCTCCAGCGCAGCCGCGCCAGGCGGGCCAGCAGCCCGGGTCCGGCGTCGGCGGGCAGGTTGGAGAGCCAGTAGTCGCTCGGCTCCTCCTCGCCCTCGGGCCATTCGGCGATCAGCCACTCCTCGCGCGGCGGGATCTGCGCCCCGCCCCGCCACCTGTCGGCACCCTGGCGCCAACCGTGGGCGGCGCGCACCCGGATGAAGATGAATCGCGAGAGGACCGGCTCGCCGTCGGGCCCGTCGCGGAAGGCGACAGTCCGGCCCCGACCGGGCCCCAGGCGCGCGATCAGCCCGCCGATAGACTCCGGCCTGCGGTCGGGCCTCGGGTGGGTCGGTCGGCTTCCCTTCTTCCCCGCGCCCCCTCGCGCCCCGAACGTGGTCCCGGGCGCGAACACCGTCGTCGCCGGCCCGACCGAGAGCACGTACTCGCTCCCACTGCCGTCGAGGCGGTCGCGCAGCCCGGTGTTCTCCCCGTAGGCGCAGTCGCCCAGGACCGGTGCCGCGGGCACCTCCCACCCGGCGGCCCGCTCGACCAGATCCACCCCCAGCTCGGGCTTGGTCTTGAAGGTGGCCTCCTCGGGGATCTTCGCCTTCGCCCGCCGCTCCTGATCCTCGCACCACTCCTCGGGCAGGTAGAGCGCCCAGCCCAGGGGCGCCGTCCCCCGATCGCCGACCGCGTGCACCGAGACGCCGACCTGACAGTTGCCGATCCTGCCGAGCGTCCCCGAGTACTGGCGCTTGACGCCCGGTGAGCCCTTGCCGTCCTTGGGGAAGCCGGTGTCGTCGAGCACCCAGGCCTCGACCCCGATCTCGGGCGTCACCCGCTCGGCGACGGCGCGCACCAGCCGCGCCGGATCCCAGGGGCTCACCGCGAGGAAGTTCTGCAGGCTCTCGTAGTCGGCCTCGCCGCCGAGCCGGGCGACCATCGGCTCCAGCGACTTGCGCGGCCCCTGCTCGATCAGCCCCCGCATATAGAGGCCGCCGTTGACCACCTGCACCGGGCGGTTCACCGCCTCGGCGAGCACCTCGGCGCCGAACTCCTCGAGGCGCTCCTGCACCGCCGCCGGCCCGTCCACGTCCACAGCCATCACCGCCATGATCCCTCCCGCGTCGACATCGGACGCAGAGGGATTCGCCGGCAGGTGGGCGAAACCTACGACAGAGCTACCAAAGCACTACTAGATGTCGTCGATGAGCGAGTCGACCGGGACTAACGTCAGACCCGCCGGCTGCCGAAGACCTGGTCATGAAGCCTTTTGCGAGCAAGCTCCTGATCCTCTGCGGCGCCCTGCTCGGGCTGGCCGTCTTCGCCTCGACCGCCATGGCTGTCCCTGGCAGGAGCCATTCGAAAGGCTCGCCGCTCTACGTCCAGGAGACCGCGGGCGGCTCGATCCAGCGGCTCGGCGACGGCGCCTACCGCCTGCGGCTGACCGGGGTCTCGCCGCGCGTCACCACCTTCACCGACCGCCCTCGCCGGCGTGCCGGCATCCAGGGCCTCGAGGGCTTCCTAGGGAGCTGGGGAGCGAACGGCTTCGCTGCCGATCCCCCCAACGCGGCACTGGTCCTGGACCACGCCCCGGCCTCCCGCGACGTCGCCCTCCTCACCCTCTCCCACCCTCACTACGATCGCGCCCGGCAGACCTTGACCTACCGGGCGACGCCGCTGCGCGGCCACGACACCGCGCTCGGCTCCTTCGCGCGCCGCGCCGACCCGGTCAGGGCCGGGGAACTCGGCGCCGCCTCGCTGTTCGTCGATGACGGCGGCGCCCCCACCTCCACCATCATCACCTTCAACATCTCCGGCGTAGCCGCGAGCAGCATGATCCAGTTCATCCTCGAGGGTCCCGCCACCTGGACCCTCGGCTCTGTAAGTGCTCTTTCTTTCGCCGGCTCGATCCCGATCACCGACTTCTACGCGACACGGAACGCGCTGAACATGGGGCTGGCCACTGGCAGCCCCGTCAACTTAGCGGTTGCGATCCCGATCGAATACCAAGGGGATGACGCGCCAGAGGTTGAGGTGACCAACGTGACCGGGGTCATCACCGTCACGTGGCCGACCGATACGGGCCCCCAGACCCAGACCCTCGTGGCCGGGAATCCGATCACGCTCAACGGTCTGGCCCCGTAGGCGCATCGCACCCGGGAGGTCGAGATCCTGGAACCCGTCCCAGACGTCTGGTCCCAGACGTGACTTTGTCTATTGGCCCTCGGTTTCGTAGGCGCGATCGGGGCTCGGCTGGGGCTATGTGGGGCTCGGTTTCAGCGACTCTCGACTGACTCCATGTCAAAGGGAGTAGATGACGAGCACCGCACCGTCGGCCGGCTCGGTAAGGCCACCGCGACTCACTGGACGCGGGTTTTGACCCGCGGACGTGGCTGCGGGGGCGGCGTCGACGATGCCTCGTCGCGTCCCCTCAATCTGCTCTGCAACTCGCCCAGGTCGACGTCGCCCTCGATCACCGCGGCCACTGCCCAGAAGACGGCAGCACCGAGCAGGCAGAGGATCGCCTCCCCGAAGCTGAAGGCGATCCAGGCGGCGACGAAGGCGAAGCCGATCGCGGCAGCGAATGCACGTCGGTCTCTCATTTCAGTTCCCTTCTGGTTGAGGCTTCGTATCCGGCAAAGGTGACGTCGACCGTCTCCAGTTCGAGGCCGTGGTGCTCGAGGCTCTCCCGGGCGCGCGAGCGGGCGCCGCGCAGGATCTCGACCAGGTGCTGGGCGTCTTTGGCCTGGAGGTTCAAGACGACGCCGTCGTCGTCAAAGCGCGCCCGGGCCGCGGTGACCCGGGGGTCCTCGAGGGCGGCCAGCTCCACGACCCGCTCCATCGCCCGTGGCCGCACCACGGTCTCGCCGATCTCCTCGGCGGAGAGGAGGAGGGGGTGGCGGGCGAGGTGCGGTCTGGGCAACGCGCGCCAGAGCAGCAGCGCCGCACCGATCCCGACCAGGAGCCCGACGCCCGCCACGATCGCGCGGTCGGCGCCGCTGATGTCCGCGGCTTCGAGGCCCGCGAGGTAGTCGTAGGCCGTGCGAAAACCGCTGATTTCGTCAACCGTTCCGGGGCTGACCTTGGTCGCCAACATGACCAGCATCACGCCGTAGAAGACGAATGCCGCGCCGAGCAGAAACGCGAGTGCCCGGATGACTGCCGAGGCGAGCGCAGAGGTTTCGAGGTGTATGCGCCGGCGCACCATCACTGCACCCCCGTGCCCTTGCGCGGTCGCCGGTCGTGGGTGCTGACGGTGAGGTCGAGTGACTGCTCGAGGTGCTGGAGGTCCGCGCGGGCGCGGTCCCCGCGCGGAGTCTCGTCGGCGGTCTTCGTCTTGGTCAGGACCAAGGAGGCGCGCCCGCCCCTGCCGGTCCGGTGCGGCCGTACCCGCGCCTTCGCCGCGAGCACGTCGCCGGGCCGTTCGGCGAGGCTCTCCAGCGCCTTCTGCGTCGGCCGGCGTCGAGCGGTGAGCCTCCCCTCCTCGGCCTCGTCGACGGTGAGCACACGATCGCGGCCCGGCACGATCGCGCCGATCGACAGCAGGAGCCCGAGAGCGATCGCCCCGAGCCCGCAGAGCGCCGCCAGCGCGGCGTCGGGACCCGACGCTTCCAGGCTCTCGAACCAGCCGCCGACCGTATCCCGCAGCTCGTCAAGGTGGAGCAGGCTCGCCAGGTGGGGCAGGCTGAGGGTCTGTTCGTCGCCCTGGATGCAGAACACGGCGACGACGATGCCGCCGACGGCGAGGAGGATCAGGAGCAGGGTCCCGACCAGGCGTGCCAGCGCCCGTGCCAACGGAATCATCGGAGCGCCCCCGATCCGCCGAGGTCGATGTCATGGAAGCTGACGCTCACCTCGCCGAGACGGGAGCCGAGGCCGGCCTGGCCGGCAGCCTTCCGAAGCGCGCCACGCAGAGCCTCGGCCACGTGCGGCAGAGGTCCGGTGGGCCGGCGCGCGATCAGATGGAGCTCGATTTCGATTCCCTCCGCGCCCTCGGCGGCGACGACGCCCTCGATCGGCTCGTCGGCGTCGAAGGTCAGCCAGCGGCCGGCGGACCCCACGGCCGGCTCGACCGCGGGCTCGGCCGCGATCACCGCCTCGGCGAGGCGCGCGAGTCGGACCCGCGCCGAGCGGGGACGCTCCGGGTTGAGGGCGGGCGCGATCACTTGCCGGCTCGGCCAGAGCTCAGGCGACCCGTTGTTCTTCGGGTTGGTCGTCGCCGGGGAACCAGAGATCGTCGACCGCGATGTTGACCTCGACGACGGCGAGCCCGGTGATGCCCTCGACGCGTTTGATCACCTGACGGCGCACCTGTTCGGCAACCTGGGGGATCGACTCGCCGTACTCGACCACGAGCGTCAGATCGACAGCGGCCTCTTTGTCGCCGACCTCGACCGACACTCCCTGGCTGCGGGAGTCGCCCAGCCCGACTTTCTGCGTCAGCCCGCCGACCGCGCGCGAAGCGGCACCGCCGAGTTCGTGGACGCCCGCGACCTCGCCCGCGGCCAGCCCAGCAACTTTGGTGACGACACCATCGGCGATGCTCGTCTGCCCCTGGGAACTCTGCAGCTCCTCACCTGGATCGCCTTTTTTCGTCCCAACTGAGCTGCCGGTGGGAGCGCTCTCTTTGTCTGCCATGGGTCTCTCCTTCCTCGCTGGTCGAGTCAGGCGCCGTTCCCGCGGAGTCGAGAGGTACCCCGGAATGGGTTTTTCACCCAAAAGCCTTTCCTCCCCCGATCAACGTTTGATTTGGGAGCCCGGTGGTGAGAGTGTCGTCATCCTCACCGCCTGCTCCCATGAGGCGGATAGGCTGAGACAGGCGACGAAAGGGGAGATCCGTGGCAAGAACCGGCGATCGATTCGAGATGCCCGACGGAAGCGCCTATGAGGTGACGGCCGCCGCGGCCGATACCGGTGGTCGCTCGGTGGGGATGAACTTCATCCTGCCCCCGGGCGCGGTCCCCCCGCCGCCGCACATCCACCCGACCCAGACCGAGGAATTCGAGGTCGTCGAGGGGCCCTTCGAGCTCATGGTCGATGGATCCTGGAGGACGCTTGAGACCGGGCAGAAAGCAAGCGTCCCGCCCCGGGTGCTTCACACCTTCCGGAACAAGTCGGGCAGCACGAAGATCGTGCACAGCACCCATAGCCCCCCGGGGCGCTTCGAGGACTTCATCGAACAGCTCTCGACTCTGATGCACGCCCGTGGGATCAAGAGCGGCAAGGACCCGCGCGTGCCGATCCTGATCTCGATGGTCTGGCTCGAATATGGCGACACCTTGCGGACCGGCCGCGACCGCGAGCGTCTGATGATCAATACGGCGGCGCTTCTCGGGCGGGTCCTGAGGATGGATGCCGGCACCGCCTGAGGCGGGTGTCCGCGAACCACCCTCTTTGCGAGTCGTGAGGGTCGGGCGGGTCCGAGTAAGGGACGGGCGGGGTCCGTGGCCTTTCGGCCGTCCGAGTGTTGTCCGGGGGCCGGGCGGCCGTCCGAGATGGGTGGCGGGTGTCCCGGGCGCCTCATGGGGTCCTGGCAGGCTGTGACCCCCATGAGGCGCCCGGGACGTGAGGCTTCCGTGACGGAGGCGTCACAGGGACGGGAGGAGGTCGGACTTCCGTGACGGAGGCGTCACAGGGACGGTGC
>Ga0207652_10001500_pt1 | contig 20602 bp, 24 predicted proteins | sample KBSC63BmetaG_FD_184334 | JGI IMG/M metagenome (GOLD analysis project Ga0207652, IMG submission 184334) | Corn rhizosphere microbial communities from Kellogg Biological Station, Michigan, USA - KBS C6-3B metaG (SPAdes) (version 2) | ecosystem: Host-associated > Plants > Roots > Rhizosphere ... | reverse complement strand
TAGGGGCGCGGCTCCCAAGCGGTGCAACGCGAATACGCGGGTGTAGCTCAGTTGGTTAGAGTGCCGGCCTGTCACGCCGGAGGTCGCGGGTTCAAGTCCCGTCACTCGCGCCACTTGGGACTTTCCATGACCCTGTTTCCATCCAGATCAGGAAGCGCCTGAGCGGCAGCAGCCAGGCGACGCCGAGCACCAGATACACGATCGCCTGCGCCCATACCGGCAGCCGCCCGATCCATCGCGAAGCCCACATCACCGCGCCGGCATAAACCGCCAGGCCAACAAGCAGCGCCAGGATGCCGAGCGGAATCCTGAGCGTCGGCTCGCTGCGCATCAGAACGGCCCGATCAGCCGCGTGGGCGTGATCACGGCGGTCAGCGGCATGTCGTGCGGCTCGACCGGGAGCTCCGGCACTTCCTGCATGTCCCAGGCGAGGCCGAAGCGGATGGTGTCGGGGTGGGCGCCGAGCCACTTGTCGTAAAACCCGCCGCCCTGGCCGAGCCGGTCGCCGTTCGCGGTGAAGGCGACGAGAGGCATGAACAGCACGTCGGGCACCACTTCCGGCGCTTCCTCGCTGCCCTGCATCAGGCCGAAGTAGCCTTTGGCGAGGTCGGTCTCGGCGTAAGGATCGCTGTGCAGGCGGAAGATCATCGGCGTCTGCAGGTCGACCAGCCAGGGCAGGGCGATCGTATGCCCGCGATCGAGGAAGAACTTCGCGTAGCTGTTCGCCGGCGCCTCGCCCGGGTCGGCGCGGTAGAAGCCGATCACGGCGTCGTCGGGAATCAGGTCGAGGACCGCGGCCGGCGGGCGATGGAACACCAGCGCGCTGACTTCCGCCGGCAGCGAAGCGGCGTAGTCGACTCGCGCCTTGCGCAGGCGGTTGCGGATCTCTTTCTTGATGGCGATGGCCTGGGGGTCTGACATGCCTCTCCCATGCCTAACGCCGGGGATGGGGGCAAGTGGCGGAACCACCATGGGTCGGAGCCGGGGAAATCCTCTGACGCCTCAACGTCAGGTGGGCGCCGTATGCACCGGCCCTCAGGACGAACCTGTGAACCGGGCAGGGACAGCTCCCATGGATTGCTTATAGCCTCAGGGATATTCGATCGGCGCGTGCCGGGCAGTCCCGCCAGCGCCTATGTAGGCTCAGGCGCCGCCGTTCTCAAGCTGTCCCGCGAGGCTTTCGAGGCGTTCGGCGAGCGTCTCCAACGGCCCGGCGACATCCGGAGCCGCCTTGCCAGGCCTGGCGCCACCGCTTTTCAGCTCGTGGTTCTCGTCCGCCAGCAGCAGCGCGGCGAACAGCAGCGCGCGCGCTTCGGACTGGTTGGCGATTTGCGGCATGTCGGCGATCTTGTTGTCGATCGTCCGGCCGAGCATCGCGATGTGCTCTTCCTCGCCCGCGTCACAGGCGACGGCGAACTTGCGGCCGGCGATCTCGATGCTGACGTTGCTCATGGCTCGATCGCTCCGAGCAGACGGTCGAGCTCGGCCAGCGCCTCACCGGCTTCGCTGCGCAGAGCTTCATACTTGGTCTGAAGTTCGGGGTCGCCGCCCGCCGGGGCCGACCCGGCGCCACGCGCGGCGGCCGCCTCGATCCTTTGCGAAGCGGCTTCGATGCGGGCAAGCGCCCTGCCGATACGGTCCCCAGCCATCGTGCCCATTTACGCAAATGCGCGCGCCTGGCGCAAAGCCTTGGCCGAGAAGCTGTGAACAGTTCTCCCGCCCGGACGGGTTGCGCGCCGGGCCGCGCGCTTGACGGAGGGAAGGGCGTCCGCAAGAGAGGCGGCGCGTCGAATCAGCGCCGTTTTACCGCCGTACAGGAGCCTGCCCGAATGAGCCTCGATCCCGCCCGCCTGGCGCCCATGGCGAACGCCATCCGCGCGCTGGCGATGGACGCGGTGCAGGCCGCCAATTCGGGCCACCCGGGCATGCCGATGGGCATGGCCGACGTCGCCGCGGTGTTGTGGTCCAAGTACATCAAGTTCGATCCCGCCGCGCCGAAATGGCCCGATCGCGATCGCTTCGTGCTGAGCGCCGGGCACGGCTCGATGCTGCTTTATTCGGTGCTGCACCTCGCCGGCTACGCACACCCGACGATCGACGAGATCAGGAACTTCCGCCAGATGGGCAGCCCGTGCGCCGGGCACCCGGAGAACTTCCTCCTCGAAGGCGTCGAGGCGACCACCGGCCCGCTCGGCCAGGGCCTGGCGATGGCGGTCGGCATGGCGATCGGCGAGCGCCACCTCAACGCCGAGTTCGGCGATGACCTGGTCGATCACCGCACCTGGGTGATCGCCGGCGACGGCTGCCTGATGGAAGGCGTCAATCACGAGGCGATCGGCCTCGCCGGGCATCTCAAGCTCGGTCGGATGATCGTGCTTTGGGACGATAACCACATCACCATCGACGGTTCGACCGACCTTTCGACCAGCGAAGACATCCGCGCGCGCTACGCCGCGACCGGGTGGCACGTGATCAGCTGCAACGGCCACGACACCGCCGATATCGAGCGCGCGGTTGACGAGGCGCTGGCCGACCCGCGGCCCTCGCTCGTCGCCTGCAAGACGATCATCGGCAAAGGCGCGCCGAACAAGCAGGGCACCAGCGCCACCCACGGCTCCGCGCTCGGCGAAGCCGAAGTCGCCGCCGCGCGCGAAACGCTCGGGTGGACTTACCCGGCGTTCGAAATCCCGGGGGACATCTACGCCGACTGGAACGCCACCGGCGATCGCGGCAAGGGCACGCGCGCCGAGTGGGAAGGGCGCCTGAAGGCCAACGCGCGCGGCGCCGAGTTCACCGCTCGGATGGACGGCGATCTTCCGGCGCTTGCCGACTGGAACGTTTACAAGAACAAGGTGGCCGCCGAAGGCCCGAAGATGGCCACCCGCAAATCGAGCGAAGCGGCGCTGTCGGTCCTGACGCAGGACATTCCGGCCCTTATCGGCGGCTCGGCCGACCTGACGGGCTCGAACAACACCAAGACTCCGTCGACCGGCCCGCTCACCGCCGAGAACTACGCCGGGCGCTACGTCTATTACGGCATCCGCGAGTTCGGCATGGCCGCGGCGATGAACGGTATGGCGCTGCACGGCGGCGTGATCCCGTACGGCGGCACGTTCCTGGTGTTCACCGACTACTGCCGCCCGGCGATCCGGCTTTCAGCGCTGCAGCATATCCGGGTCGTCTACGTGATGACCCACGATTCAATTGGTCTCGGCGAAGACGGGCCGACCCACCAGCCGGTCGAGCACGTGCAAAGCCTGCGGATGATCCCGAACCTGCTGGTCATGCGCCCGGGCGATACGCTCGAGACCGCGGAGTGCTGGGAAATCGCCCTCAACCAGAGCGACCGGCCGACGGTCCTTGCGCTGACGCGGCAGAACCTGCCCGCCGTCCGTCGTGACGCCAGCGAAAACCTCTGCGCCAAGGGCGGATACCGCCTTCGTGGCGCCAAAGCCGGCCGCCAGGTCGTGCTGATCGCAACCGGATCGGAAGTCGAGCTGGCGCTCAACGTGGCCGACGCGCTCGAAGCGCAAGGCATCGGCGCCGACATCGTCTCGATGCCGTGCACCGAGCTGTTCGACGAGCAGCCGGACGCCTACCGCGCCGACATTCTGCCGGCCGGCGTGCTGCGCGTCTCGCTTGAAGCCGGGACCACGCTGGGGTGGGAACGCTACACCGGTCTCGACGGCGTGCGGATCGGCCTCGACCATTTCGGCGCTTCGGCCCCGGCGGAAGTACTGTTCGAGGAATTCGGCTTCAGCGTCGACGCGATCGTGCCGCAGATCACGGCGAAGCTGGCGAAATGATCGGCATCGCACCCAACTTCGTCATTGCGAGGAGGCGAAGCCGACGAAGCAATCCAGGGCAACGCTGAGCCGCCCCTGGATTGCCGCGGGACCTTTGGTCCCTCGCAATGACGACGGACAAAGTTATCTTAATTCTACAGGTTAACAGGAGTTCTTCAGATGGCGACGAAGGTAGCGATCAACGGGTTCGGGCGCATCGGGCGGCTTGTCGCCCGGGTCATCCTGGAGCGCAAGGATCACGATTTCGAGCTCGTCGCGATCAACGACCTGGCCGATGCACGCTCCAACGCGCTGCTGTTCCAGTACGACAGTACTCACGGCCGCTTCCCCGGCACGGTGACGTGCGACGACAGCAGCATCACCGTCGACGGCCATCGCATCGCGGTGACCAAGGAGCGCGACCCGGCGAACCTGCCGCACAAGGCGATGGGCGTCGAGCTGGTCCTCGAATGCACCGGCTTCTTCCAGTCCGACGAAGCGAGCCGCCCGCACATCGCCGCCGGGGCGAAGAAAGTGTTGATCTCGGCCCCCGCGACCGGCGTTTCCAAGACCATCGTGTTCGGCGTCAATCAGGACTCGCTGACCGCCGAGGACGACATCGTCTCGAACGCTAGCTGCACCACCAACTGCCTCGCCCCGGTGGCCAAAGTGCTCAACGACGCGATCGGCATCGAGCGCGGCTTCATGACCACGATCCATAGCTACACCAACGACCAGCGCATGCTCGACCAGATCCATTCGGACTTGCGCCGCGCCCGCGCCGGGGCGGTCAACATGATCCCGACGACGACCGGCGCCGCGCGCGCCGTCGGCCTGGTGCTGCCGGAGCTGAAGGGCAAGCTCGACGGCTCCTCGGTGCGCGTGCCGACGCCGAACGTTTCGCTGATCGACCTCGTGTTCACGCCCTCGCGCGATACCACCAAGGAAGAGCTCAACGCCGCGCTCAAGGCCGCGGCCGAGGGGCCGATGAAGGGCGTGCTCGACTTCACCGACCAGCCGCTGGTCAGCCACGACTTCAACCACCAGCCGGCCAGCTCGACGGTCGACAGCCTCGAGACCGCGGTGCTCGAAGGCAAGCTCGCCCGCGTGGTCAGCTGGTATGACAACGAGTGGGGCTTCTCCAACCGGATGATCGACACCGCCGGGGTGATGGCGAAGTTCCTGTAACCTTCTCCCCTCCCGCTTGCGGGAGGGACCGGGGGAGGGTCTGATCTGACTCACCCACCCCTAACCCCTCCCGCAGGCGGGAGGGGGACTCAGGGAGTTGTAATGGCAAGCTTCAAGACCCTCGACGATCTCGGCGACGTGCGCGGCAAGGTCGCGCTCGTGCGGGTCGATCTCAACGTGCCGATGCAGGATGGCCGGGCGACCGACCTGACGCGCATCGAAGCGATCGCTCCGACGATCCTCGAACTGGCCGACGCCGGCGCCAAGGTCCTGCTGCTGGCGCACTTCGGCCGGCCCAAGGGCGAGCGCAGCTCGACGCTGTCGCTGAGCCTGGTGCAAGGCGCGGTCGAGGGCGTTCTCGGGCGCGAGGTGATGTTCATCCCCGAGATCGCCGGGCCGGTGGTGGCCCAAGCGGTCGGTATCCTGCGGCCGGGCGATATCGGCGTGCTCGAAAACACCCGTTTCTGGCCCGGCGAGGAAAAGAACGATCCCGAGCTGGCCCGGGCGATCGCGGCCAATGGCGATTTCTACGTCAACGATGCGTTCTCCGCCGCCCACCGCGCCCACGCCAGCACCGAAGGGCTAGCGCACCTGTTGCCGGCTTATGCCGGGCGGGCGATGGAGAAGGAATTGAAGGCGCTCGAAGCGGCGCTCGGCAATCCCCAGCGGCCGGTCGCCGCGGTCGTCGGCGGAGCCAAGGTTTCGACCAAGCTGGCGGTGCTGGAGCACCTCGTCGGCCAGGTGCAGCATCTGATCATCGGCGGCGGCATGGCCAATACCTTCCTCGCCGCGCGCGGGGTCGATGTCGGCAAGAGCTTGTGCGAACACGAGCTGGCCGGCACCGCCGAGACGATCCTCGACGCGGCGGACAAGGCCGGCTGCACGGTGCACTTGCCCTACGACGTCGCGGTGGCGAAGGAGTTCGCGCCGAACCCGCCGAGCGAGCGGATCTGCAACGTGCACGAAGTCGCCGCCGACGAGATGATCCTCGACATCGGCCCGCAAGCGACCGAAGCGCTCGCCGACGTGCTCAAGACCTGCCGCACCCTGGTGTGGAACGGCCCGCTCGGCGCGTTCGAAACACCGCCGTTTGACGCCGCCACCGTCGCGCTCGCCCGCACCGCCGCTGCGCTGACCCAGGAAGGCTCGCTGGTCTCGGTCGCCGGCGGCGGCGACACCGTCGCGGCGCTCAATCTCGCCGGGGTGGCGGAAGATTTCACATACGTCTCGACCGCAGGCGGCGCCTTCCTCGAATGGATGGAAGGCAAGGCACTGCCGGGCGTGGCGGCGCTTGAGTGCTGAGCGAATTTGCGCAGAGGGGAATTGCATGAACACCCAGGAAATGACCGCCAAGATGGCCGCGGGGCAGGGCTTCATCGCCGCGCTCGATCAGAGCGGCGGGTCGACCCCCAAGGCGCTCACCGGCTACGGCATCGAGGAAGGCGCGTGGTCGGGCGACGACGAGATGTTCGACCTCATCCATCAGATGCGCACCCGGATCATCAAGAGCCCCTGCTTCGGCAACGGCAAGGTGATCGGCGCGATCCTGTTCGAGAAGACAATGGACGGCGCGGTCGACGGCAAGCCGGTGCCGCAAGCGCTGATCGAGCTTGGCGTCGTCCCGTTCATCAAGATCGACAAGGGGCTGGAAGCCGAAGTCGACGGATCGCAGCTGATGAAGCCGATGCCGGAGCTCGACGCGCTGCTCGCGCGGTCGAAGGCGCTGGGCGTGTTCGGGACCAAGGAACGCTCGGTCATCAATTCGGCCGATCCGGCCGGAATTGCCGCCAACATCGCCCAGCAGTTCGCGGTCGGTAAGCAAGTGCTGGCGCACGGGATGATGCCGATCCTCGAGCCGGAATACTCGATCAAGGCGCCCGACCGGGCGGAGGGCGAAAAGATCGTCAAGGCGGAGATCCTCAAGCAGCTCGACGCCCTGCCGGACGGCGAGCAAGTGATGCTCAAGCTGTCGATCCCGGTCGTGGCGAACTTTTATCGCGAACTTATCGAGCACCCGAAGGTGCTCGCGGTGGTCGCCCTGTCGGGCGGCTACAACACCGCGGAAGCCTGCGAGAAGCTCGCCGGAAACCAGGGCATGATCGCCAGCTTCAGCCGCGGGCTGCTGCAGGACTTGCGCGCCCACCAGAGCGACGAGGAATTCGACCGCACGCTCGGCGCGGCGATCGACCAGATCCACGCGGCCAGCGTCCGTTAAGCTTTCCGGCCTAGATTTGCATCGTCGTCTGCGCGGGTGGCACCGCGAAGCGATCGATGCATGAGAGAGGTCGGTATGGGCGCTGCGATCCTTGGCCCGTCAACCCTGGCTGCGGCACTCGCGCTGGCGCTCATCGGCTCCGCGACCGGAGCGGCACCGGGCCCGGCCGCCCCCGGCAAGGGTAGCCCGCTCAGCGTGATGTCCTACAACGTCGAGGGCTTGCCCGAGCCGGCACGGTTCGGGCGGGCTGGCCCACTGACTGCCATCGGGACGAGACTTGCCGAATTGCGCCGCGAACAGCGTGAACCCAACGTCGTCCTGCTGCAGGAAGCCTTCGCGACGCCGGCCAAGCTGATCGCCCGCGAAGGGGGGTACCGCTACGTGGCGAGCGGACCCTCCGCCGCATCGGTCAACGACGCGCCCGCGCCGCCACAGGCCGCGTCATTCCTCGCCGATGCCTCGCACCTGAAGGGTGAGGACGACGGCAAATGGGTCGACAGCGGCCTGCGCATCCTGTCGGAATATCCCATCGTCGGCGTCCGCCGCCTCGCCTTCCCCGTGTGGGACTGCGCCGGCTACGACTGCCTGGCGAACAAGGGCGCCGTCATCGCCTGGATCGCCGTTCCCGGCAGTCCGCGCCCGGTGGCGTTCATCGATACACATCTGAATTCGCGCGCCGCCTCAGGGGTCGCCAAGGCGCGCGCCGACATTGCTTATGCCTACCAGGTCTCCGCCTTGCGCAACTTCATCAGCGCGAACGTCCCGCCCGACGCTGCGGCTTTCCTCGGCGGAGATTTCAACAGCGGCAAGGCCAGCGCGCGCTGGGCCGATCTCCACGGCGGATTGCTCACCCGGAGCCGCAATTCGCTCCTCGATGCCATGGTCGGCAAGAACCTCATCCCGACGATCGCTCAGGACGATGCGCAGGAGATCCTGGGGCGAGGGAAGGACTGGCTGTTCTACCGCGGCAATTCATCGGCCCGCGTCACGCTGACGGGGTTCGACGTGCCTTTCGGCAACGACAACGGACCGATGCTTTCGGACCACATGGGGTACGAGGCGCACTACAACCTGCGCCCCGCGATGCGGAGCTAGCCGGCGACCGGCGGCGTGTAGCGGATCGTCACCCTGTAGTGGTTTGGCGGGATTTGCCTGGTCGACGTGCGCGATGGCGTAACCTGCTCGATCAGCAAGGTGCCGCCGTCGACGCCCATCGGCTGCCCCAGCGTGGCGAACACCGCGTGGTTCGCGCCGGCCGGCTCGACCAGCACCTTCACGCGAACCTGCCCCGCCCAGATGCACTGCGTGCCGACCGGGCAGCGGCTGTCCTCGTCGACATTGATGGGGGTGAGGTTCACCGGGCCGAAGTCTCCCGATTGGCCGAGCCTGAGCGTCTTCACGGGTCCGCTGCCGGGCTCCCCATATAGCGTGGCGCAACCGGCCAGCGACAGAGCGGCGAGGGCAAGGGTGGCTGGGGCTTTGATCATCGGCATGGCTCCCGTCTGGCGATAACCCGATAACGCGTCAACGGCTTGCTTGGCGCACCATCGAACGCAAGGTCTGCGCGTCGTGGATGGCGTGCGCTTCAGGGTCGTTGTTGAAATAAGCCCACACCGCGCGCCCGTCGCGCCGCTGGCCGACGATCCAGTCGGTCCAGCCCAGCAGGGCTTCGTCCGAGTAGCGCCCGTAGTACTTGCTGAGGCCGCCGTGGAACCGCAGGTACGCGACCGGCCCGACCGCCACGCGCGGGCTCTTCGAACCCGGCATGTCGTGGGCGCAGAAGCTCGCGCCGTAGCGGTTCAGCAGATCAAATGCCTCGTCGGTATACCAGCTCGGTTCGCGGAATTCGAAGACGTTGGTCACGTCCTTCGGCACGAGCTGCAGGAAGTTCTCAAGCCGCTCGAGGTTCAGCTTGAACCTCGGCGGCAGCTGATAAAGGATCGGGCCGAGCGCGGGCTTCAGCGCGTCGAACGAGGCCATTTGCCGCGCCAACGGCTCCTCGCAATCCTTCAGCTTCTTCGCCTGGGTGAGAAAGCGGTTCGCCTTGACCGCGTAGCAGAATCCGGGCGGCGCCTGCTTGCGCCAGCTCTCGAACGTTTCGGGCTTGGGGAGCCGGTAGAAGCTGTTGTTGATCTCCACGGTATCGAAGGTCTCGGCGTAGAATTCGAACCAGCGCTTGACGGAGAGCTTCTCCGGATAGAACAGCCCCCGCCAATGCTGGTAGATCCAGCCGGAACAGCCGATCCGCACCGGAGCTGAAGGGGCAGAGGCGTGAGCGACCATAAGGCGGACAATGCGGCGCGGCGGCCTTCGTGCCAGCTTTACCTGATCTCGCCCCTCGATGTCGGCGGCGATTTCCCCGAGCGCCTGGAGCGAGCGCTCGAATCCGGGCCGGTCGCGGCGTTTCAATTCCGCGTCAAAGGCATCGATCAGCACGAAGCCGCGCGCCTTGCCGAGCCGCTGCAGGCGATCTGCGCGCGGCATGACGTGGCCTTCATCGTCAACGACAGCATTGCGCTGGCGAACCGGCTCAAGGCCGACGGCGTGCATCTCGGCCAGGACGACGGCAGCGTGCAGGAGGCGCGGCAGGTGCTTGGCCGCGAGACGCAGATCGGGGTAACCTGTCATTCGAGCCGGCACCTGGCGATGGAAGCGGGCGAAGCAGGCGCGGACTACGTAGCCTTCGGCAGCTTCTTTCCCAGCGTGACCAAAGCCAGCGAACATAGACCCGAGCCGGACGTGCTGACCTGGTGGCAGGGGTTGTTCGAGATTCCTTGTGTTGCCATCGGCGGGATTACCCCGGGCAATTGCGCGGAGCTCGTGCGCGCCGGTGCGGACTTCATCGCTGTCAGCGATGCGGTCTGGAGCGGAGACGAGGCGCAGTCCGTGGCCGCGTTCCAAAGCGCCATCGCGACGGCGCATCGCTGAAGCGCGAGCGGATATATAATCAAGGTAAGTCGTTGGAGGCCTGAACCGGAGCACGACGCTCCCCAATCAGGGAATCCCTCGAATGCGTAATCTTCTCGCCGCCGTCGTCCTGGTGGCCCTGGCTGCATGCGGATCGCAAGGCGGCGGGCAAGCTCAGCAACAAGCCTCGAGCGCCCCTTCCGCCGCGCCCGCGCCCCAATCCGGCGCCGACAGCATGGCCTCGCAAGACCCAGCCACCGGGCAACTGGCCAAAGCGGACATCCCCGATCCGCAGCCGCGCCCGGTCATGCAGGCGCAAGTCGTGCTCGACCGCCTGGGGTTCGGTCCGGGCGTCGTCGACGGGAAGATGGGCATATCGACCACCAACGCGCTCAAGGGCTTCCAGGAAGCGCATGGCCTGCCGGTGACCGGCCAGCTCGATACGGCCACCCAACAGGCGCTGGCGCAGTGGAAAAACATTCCCGCCACCCGCGTGGTGCGCATCCCGCAGGAGTGGGGCACGACCAATTACGTCAAGATTCCCAAGGATGAGGACGACAAGGCGAAGCTGCAGTCGCTCGGCTACCAGAGCCTCGACGAAAGGCTTGGTGAACGCTTCCACACCACCGCGGCCGTGCTCGACCAGCTCAATCCCAACGGACAGCCCGCCGGGATGACCGGTGCGGCGATGGCCACGGGTGGCGAGGCCACCGCGCAGGGTAACGGCAAGGCCGCCGCCAATGCAGCGGCCAGCCCGACTCCCTCGCCGAGCCCCTCGGCTTCGCGCGATCCCACGCAGTCGGTCTATCACGCCGGGCAACTCGTGCGCGTACCCAATGTGGGCGGCGACCAGATCGATGTCGCCAAAGTTCAGGACAAGGATTGGCTCGCTACATTGGCCTCGCTCGGGGTCGGCACCGGCCAGCCGCACGTCAGCAAGATCGTGGTGTCCAAGCACGGAGGCTGGCTGAAGGGCTACGACGACAGCGGCAAGCTGGTCGCGATGTTCACGGTGACTACCGGGTCGGAGCACGATCCCCTGCCGCTAGGTAACTGGGGCATCACCACGGTCAGCCGCAATCCGCACTTCAATTACAATCCGGACCTCTTCTGGGATGCCAAGCCGACCGACAAGGAAGCGCGCCTGCCTCCGGGTCCGAACGGGCCGGTCGGCGTCGTGTGGATCGACCTGACCAAGGAGCACTACGGCATCCATGGGACGCCCGAACCCCAGACCATCGGCCGCACCGAAAGCCACGGTTGCGTCCGGCTGACGAATTGGGATGCGGCCAGGCTGGCGCAAATGGTCGATACTTCGACCAAGGTCGTCTTCGAGGCCTAGCCGCCGTGCGCGTCGCCGAACGCCTGTCCACTATCGCCGCCACCGCCACGATCACCTCGGCGGCGTGGATCCTGTTCGGTGCAGTGTGGCTGACCCACCGCGCTCCCGTCTCGGAGGTTTCCGCCGGGCAGCCGCGGGCGGCCACCGGCGCCGGCATTGCTGCCGGCACGGTCGCGGCCCAGGAGCGGGCGCCGCTGGCTCCCCCCGCGGCGCCTAACGCCGCCGGGCTGATCATCCCGGTTGCCGGAATAAGGGCCGATCAGTTGTCCGACACTTTCAGCGACGCGCGCGGAGGCGGGACGCGGCTGCACGAGGCGCTCGATATCATGGCCCCGCGCGGCACCCCGGTGATCGCCGCGGCCGACGGCACCGTGGAAAAGCTCTTCCAATCCAAGAACGGCGGCAACACGATCTACGTCCGCTCACCCGACCGGAAGACCATCCATTACTACGCGCATCTCGACCGCTATGCGGACGGTCTGCACGAAGGGCAGCAGGTGCGGCAGGGCGAAGCTCTGGGAGCGGTCGGCTCAACCGGCGATGCCAACCCCGACGGGCCACACCTTCACTTCGAAATCATGCAGACGAAGCCGGAAGCGAAGTGGTACGAGCCGGCGGTCGATATCGACCCCTATCCGCTGCTGACTGGCAAGCAGCCCTAGGCGAACACTTCGTCGAACAGCTCGAACATCGCCGCCCAGCTCTGGCGATCTGCGCTGGCGTCATAGCCGACCGCGGGATTGCCGGGAGGCGAATGCGGGTTGGTAAAGCCGTGCTTCACGCCGCCGTAGGAATGGAAATGCCAGTCGGCCCCCGCGGCATCCATTTCCTCCCAGAACTGCACGACGTGGCTGCGCGGCACCATCGGGTCGGCATCGCCGTGGCAGACGAGGATGCGCGCGGTGACCTTGCCGGGTTCGGCCGGCAGCTCGGTTGCGAGCAGGCCGTGGAAGCTGACCACGACATCGAGCGGTGCCCCTTCGCGGGCCAGTTCGAGAACCGCGCCGCCGCCCATGCAGAAACCGATCGCGCCGAGCCGCAGCCCTTCGGCCTCGGGCAGCTCAGCCAGCGCGCGGATCGCCTGGCGCGCGCGGCGGCGGAAATCCTCCGGCTGCGGACGGATCTCGGCCGCGAACTCGCGCGATTGTTCAAACGACTGCGGATTCCTGCCGTAGAAATCGGCGACGAAGGCGAGATAGCCGTCCGCGGCGAGCGAGGCGGCTTTATCCAGCACCACGCCGCCGACGTTCATGATCGTCGGATAGACGAGAATTGCCGCGCGGGGCGGCGTGGAGGGGCGGAAGAGCAGGCCGGCGAGAGCGGTATCGCCATCCGTATAGTCGACGCGTTCGGGGTTCATCACTTGCCGATCTTGAGGTGCTGGCTCCCGTCGCTGGCTACGTACTCGCGGTTATCCTCGCAAACGTATTCCTGCAGCTTGTAGTCTTTCATGCGATGGAAGGTCCACGACCAGCTCCACGGCTTGGCGAAATGGTCGTCTTCCACCGTAACCTCGTCCTTGAGGTAGTCGGGAGAGAGGAGGTGGATGCGCTCGGTGATCTTCATCGATTCCGAATGCGGGGCCCAGCGGAAGGTGACGTAGTCCTTCACTCCGGTCGTCTCGACCACCAGCGTGTTGCCCTCCCAGTGGCCGACCGATTGGCCATAGAAGCTCGGATCGACCTCGTCCCACTTCGGCAGCTTCTGGTTCATGTAGATGCGCCGCACCTGGTTGAACGCTTCCTGGGTGATGTTGATCTGTTCCGGCCGCTGCATGATCTCCATCGGGAACATGCCCATCATCATGGCCGGCATGCCGTCCGGAATGCAGTGGACGTAGTTGTCGCCGGCGGGTTGGCCTTCTTCGATGCGCTGCTGCAGCTTCTTCTGGTCGACGTCCCACTTGGCCTTGAATTCGGGCTTGAGCGGCGGGTCGGGAATGGGGGTCGGCGCGTAGCGCGGATCGGCTTTCACACCGGGGAGGGGATAGCGCTCCCAGTTGCCGCTCAGGTCCGGGTGCGCGGCGGGCGTTGCCGCCACCGCGATCAGCCAGGCCCCGATGAGAATGGCGCCCGATGCAATCGCCGAGCCTTTCACGAGGTGATCTTGTAGCGCGCGGCGTTGGGCACGCCGGGGAGCATCTTGGTGCCGTTGGGCAGCGTCAGCTCGAGCAGCAGGCCGCCGAGCTGCCCGTCACGCAGCGGGGCCATGATCGCGGTGACGGTGTCGCCCGGCTTGACCGTCCGCGAAGACCAGCCGCCGCGGTGGAGCATGTTCGGGCTCGTCATCTCCATCACGTAGTGCTTCGAGCCGCCCTTGGCGTCGTCGACGTCGATCTCCAGGTAGGAATGGGGATTGGTCCACTGATACGCCGTCACTTTGCCGTGCAGGCTGACCGAGCGCGTATTGTCGAACATCGCGAACGAATGGTGCGCCATGACCTGCGGCGCCGACAAGGCAGCCGCGAGCGGGAACGCCAGCAAGTATCTGAACTTCATCGCCTCTCCCCCAAAGGACACCGTCCGGCGTCTCTTTGATGGGATCAGTCTACCGCGGCGCTCGATCTCCGCAAGGGGGGGCGCGCGCTTATTCGGTCGGCAGGAAGTCGGGCACAGAGAGGTAGCGCTCGCCAGTGTCGTAGTTGAAGCCGATGATCCGCGCGCCGTTGCCGACTTCAGCGCATTTCTGCCGGATCGCCGCCAGAGTCGCGCCGCTCGAAATGCCGACGAGCAGGCCTTCCTCGCTCGCGCAACGCAGCGCCATTTCCTTCGCATCCTCAGCCTCGACGGTGATCGCACCGTCGATCGACTGGGTGTGGAGGTTGGCCGGGATGAACCCGCCGCCAATGCCCTGGATCGGATGCGGGCCGGGCTGCCCGCCGGAAATGACCGGCGAAAGCGTCGGCTCGACCGCGTAGGCCTTGAGATTGGGCCAGGCCTTCTTGAGCACTTCGGCGCAACCGGTCAGGTGGCCACCGGTGCCGACCCCGGTGATCAGGTAGTCGAACGGCGCGTCGGCGAAGTCCTCGAGGATTTCCTGCGCCGTGGTGTGCGCGTGGATCGCCACGTTCGCCGGGTTGTCGAACTGCTGCGGCATCCACGCGCCCGGCGTTTGCTCGACCAGCTCGAGCGCGCGGGCGATCGCCCCTTTCATGCCGCCTTCTTTTGCCGTCAGGTCGAAGGTGGCGCCGTAAGCCAGCATCAGCCGGCGACGTTCGACGCTCATCGATTCGGGCATGACCAGGACCAGCTTGTAGCCCTTGACCGCGGCGACCATCGCCAGCCCGATCCCGGTGTTGCCGCTGGTGGGCTCGATGATCGTGCCGCCGGGCTTGAGCGCGCCGCGACGCTCGGCATCCTCGACCATCGCCATTGCGATGCGATCTTTGATCGAGCCGCCCGGGTTGCTGCGCTCGCTTTTCACCCAGACTTCGTGGTCGGGGAACATGCGCGAGAGGCGAATATGCGGCGTGTGGCCGATTGTGGCGATGACGCTGTCGGCTTTCATGGCTGTTCGCTCCTTCAGATGTCCGGCGCACGGTCCTCATGCAGAAAAGTCGGGGCGAATGTTTTCGCCCGGCGCAGCTCGGGGAAGAGCCACGCCCAAAGTCCAGTGATCACTATCGCACCGACGCCGCCGAAGACAACCGCCCCCGTCGCACCGATCAGGCCCGCGAGGAGACCGGTCTCGAACTCGCCCAGCTCATTGGAGGCCGAGATGGCCAGGCCCGAGATCGACGACACCCGGCCACGCTTGTTGTCGGGCGTGTTCAGCTGCACCAGCGTGTTGCGCACGAACACCGAGATCATGTCCGCCGCGCCGAGGCAGGCGAGCGCGAACAGCGAGAGCAGGAAATTGCGCGAGATGCCGAACACGATGGTGGCGACACCGAAGGCGGCCACGGCCCACAGCATCTTGACGCCCACATTGCGTTCGAGGGGGCGCCACGAGAGCAATCCCGCGACGAGCGACGCGCCGACGGCGGGCGCGCCGCGCATGATGCCGAGCCCTTCCGGCCCTACCGCCAGGATGTCGCGGGCATAGACCGGCAGCATCGCCGTCGCGCCGGCGAGGAGGACGGCGAACAGGTCGAGCGTGATGCACCCGAGCAGAAAGCGTTCTCGGCGGACGAACTGGAACCCTTCGACCATCTGTCTCAGCGGATGAGCCGGCGGCCCTTCGTGGGTCGCACGCACGGGCCGGATCGAGATGATCAGCAGGGCGGATATCAGCAGCAGCGCGGCCGACACGAAATAGGGCGTCGACGGGCTCCAGGCGAACAACAGCCCACCGGCCGCGGGGCCGATCACCGTGCCGACCTGCCAGCCCATCGAGCTCAGCGCGATCGCTTTGGGCAGGAGGGACTCCGGCACGACGTTGGGGGCAATGGCCGACAAGGCCGGGCCGTTGAAGACCCGCGCGGCGCCGTGCATCGCGGCCAGGCCGAACAGCAGCGGCAGGTTCAGCGCGCCATGCCAGGTCGCCAGAGCGAGCGCGAGCGCGATGAACGCGTCAACGCCGTTCGCGCACAGCACCACGACCCGGCGGTCGAACCGGTCGGCCGCGACGCCGGCGAGCGGAGTCAGCAGCAAAAGCGGCACAAACTGGACAGCGCCCAGAAGCCCGAGCATGAACGCCGCGTGCGAGCGGTCCATGCCGTAATCGGCGCGCGCGATGTCGTAAGTCTGGTAACCGATCAGGACAACCATCGACAGCGTCGAAAACACCGCCAGGAAGCGCGCCGCCCAGAAACTTCGATAATCGGCGATCTGGAGCGGCGAGGTCGGTTCGGTCACACGACGCGCCATGGCAGGCGCCCGCGGCGCTGCCAAGCGGGCAGAATCTTTCGCTCAGCCGACCGCGGCTTTAGCCGCGGCGGCGCAGACGCGGGTTGGGCTGGAGGCCCTCGATCATCGCCACGAAGTCGTCGAGGCGGATGATCCGCTCGAACTGGAAGCCGGCGCGCTCGTCGGCCACCCAGATGCAATAAGCCTCGATGCGGCCGATCAGCGGCAAGCGCACGATGACCCGGTCGCCGCGCTGCATCTCCGGCGCTTCGTCCACCATGAACCCGTGCGCGGATATGTTGATGACGTGCAACGGCAGGTCGCCCCGCGTGCGGTGCTCGCCGATCACCGAGTGGTCCACCGGATGCCGGGTGGCCCGCCGTTGATCAGTTACGGATAGCTGTGCTCCGCTCATGTTGCCCCACGTTCCTCACGTTTCGGTCCCATGAGGCGGCATTACGCAACAAATGCTGCAAAAAAGGTAAAGGCCCGTTCAGGCGGAACGCAGAATGCCGTGCCGCTTGCGCCCCAGGCTTAGTTTACGTTCCTGGCCGGGGGCGACTTCGATCAGATAGCCGGGATCGGTCATCGGAGCGTCGTCGATACGCACGGCCCCCTCGGCGATCTTGCGCTTGGCCTCGCCGTTCGAGGCGGTGAAGCCGATCTCGGTGCACGCCGCGGCGAGACGGATGCCCTCGGTGGGGACCGTCAGCACCGGCAGGTCTTCGCCGAGCCCGCCGCCCGCGAAAGTCTGCGCGGCGGTCGTCTCCGCCGCCCTTGCGGATTCGTCGCCGCGAACCAGCTTGGTCACCTCGTTGGCGAGCACGACCTTGGCGGCGTTGACCTCGCTGCCCTCGAGCGCTTCCAGCCGCGCGATCTCGTCCATCGGCACGTCGGTGAACAGGCGCAGGAACTTGCCGACATCGCGGTCGTCGACGTTGCGCCAGTATTGCCAGAAATCGTAGCTCGGCAGCTGCTCTTCGTTGAGCCACACCGCGCCGGACACCGACTTGCCCATCTTGGTGCCGTCCGCGCGCGTGATCAGCGGCGTGGTCAGCCCGAACACCTCCGTGCCATCCATGCGCCGGGCCAGCTCGACGCCGTTGACGATGTTGCCCCACTGGTCGGAGCCGCCCATCTGCAGCCGGACGCCCATCTCCTTCGAGAGATGACGGAAATCGTAGCCCTGGAGGATCATGTAGTTGAACTCGAGGAACGTCATCGGCTGCTCGCGATCGAGGCGCAGCTTCACCGAATCGAACGTCAGCATCCGGTTGACGGTGAAGTGCGTGCCGACTTCCTGCAGCAGCTCGATGTAGCCGAGCTTGCCCAGCCAATCATGGTTGTTCACCATCACGGCGTCGGTGGCGCCGTCGCCGAACCTGAGCAGCCGCCCGAACGCCTGCATGATCGACGCGATGTTGGTCTCGATCGCGGCGTCGGTCAGCATCTTGCGGACCTCGTCCTTGCCGGTGGGGTCGCCGATCCGGGTCGTGCCGCCGCCCATGACCACGACCGGCTTGTGGCCGGCCTGCTGCAATCGGCGCAGCAGCATGATCGAAACCAGGTTGCCGACATGCAGGCTTGGCGCGGTCGCGTCGAAACCGATATAGGCCGGCACGACCTCGCGCGCGGCCAGCGCGTCGAGCGCCGCCGCGTCCGTCACCTGGTGGATGTAGCCGCGCTCGTCGAGCAGGCGCAGGAGGTCGGATTGGTATGCCATCGCGGCGCGGCGGTTAGCATGGGGATCAGGCATTGCAAACGCATCAACTGACAGCGCACCCGTCGCATCCGCCCCGCCGCGTCACCGGCGTTGAAGCGCGGATCATTGGCGCCGACGAGCATTGGCTGCGCTTGCGCTGGCGGATCGACGGGGCGCAGGATCTCGTCGTGCCGCCGTTCGCCGGCAAGGGCCGTGCCGACAACCTGTGGCAGACGACCTGCTTCGAGCTGTTCCTCAAGCCCGAGGGCGGCGAAGGTTATTGCGAGTTCAACCTTTCGCCGTCCGAACGCTGGGCGGCGTACGACTTCACCGGCTACCGGCAGGGGATGTCCGAACGGCCGGCCGAGCGTGAGCCGCAGACCGCGATGCGCCTGGGCAGCAGCTTCGCGATCTTCGACGCCGCAATGCCGTTATCCGCCCTTCCGCGCGCGGAGTGCCGGATGAATCTTGCCGCGGTGATCGAGGAGCAGGGCGGGGTGAAGAGCTACTGGGCACTGGCCCATCCCGCCGACAAGCCGGATTTCCACGACCCGGCTTGCTTCCTCGCGACGCTTCCGGCACCCGGATCGGCATGAAATTCGGCATCGACCGGCTGCTCAGCGAGCCGGACCTCAGGCGGCAACTTCAAGGCAAGCGCGTCTCGCTGGTCGCGCATCCCGCCTCGGTCACGCTCGATCTAACTCATTCGCTCGATGCTCTCATTGCCGCCGGGATCAATGTGACCAGCGCTTTCGGGCCGCAACACGGACTGAAGGGCGACAAGCAGGACAACATGGTCGAGACCGCGGACGAGATCGATCCGCGCTACGGCATCCCAATCTTCAGTCTCTACGGTGAAGTCCGCCGGCCGACGGGGCAGATGATGAGCACCGCCGACGTGTTTCTGTTCGACCTGCAGGACCTCGGCTGCCGCATTTATACGTTCTGCACCACGCTGCTCTATCTGCTGGAAGAAGCGGCGAAGCACGGCAAGGCAGTGTGGGTGCTCGACCGGCCGAACCCGGCAGGTCGTCCTGTCGAAGGCACGTTGCTGCGGCCCGGCCAGGAAAGCTTCGTCGGCGCCGCGCCGATGCCGATGCGCCACGGGCTGACGATGGGCGAGATGGGCGCCTGGTTCGTCCGCCGGTTCAATCTCGATGTCGATTATCGGGTGATCGAGATGCACGACTGGCTGCCCGAGGCCGGGCCGGGTTTCGGCTGGCCGGAAAGCCGCATCTGGATCAATCCCAGTCCTAACGCGGCCAATCTGAACATGGCCAGGGCCTACGCCGGCACGGTCATGCTCGAAGGCGCGACGCTGAGCGAAGGGCGAGGGACGACGCGCCCGCTCGAGGTTCTCTTCGGTGCCCCGGACCTCGACGCGAGCGCCGTTCTAGGCGAAATGCGCCGGATCGCGCCGCAGTGGCTCGAAGGCTGCGCTCTGCGAGAGTGCTGGTTCACGCCGACGTTCCACAAGCACGCCGGCATGCTCTGCGACGCGGTGATGATCCATGCCGAAGGGCCGTTTTACGACCACCAGGCCTTTCGGCCCTGGCGGCTGCAGGCGCTGGCCTTCAAGGCGATCCGAACGCTTCATCCCGAGTATTCGATCTGGCGCGATTTCGCCTACGAGTACGAATTCGAGCGCCTGGCGATCGACGTGATCAACGGCGGGCCGGGCTTGCGCGAGTGGGTCGACGACGGTTCCGCCGAGCCGGGCGATCTCGATAAAGCCGCTTCAATCGATGAGGCGCATTGGCGCGACGAAGTAGGCGATCTCCTGCTTTATTGACTTGGTCCGATTCCGCTTGCCCTGTCCGACGCCCGCTCGCTAGGTGCGCTGGCAGGAGAATACCATGCTCAAGCTGTACAGTTTCGGTCCCGGCGCGAATTCGCTGAAGCCATTGCTCACGCTTTACGAGAAAGGCCTGCGGTTCGAGCACAAGCAGTTGAATCCAGCCCAGTTCGAGCATCACAGCGACTGGTTCAAGGCGATCAATCCGCGCGGCCAGGTTCCGGCGCTCGACGACGAGGGCAAGATCGTCACCGAATCCACGGTGATCTGCGAATACCTGGAAGACGAATATCCGACCGAGGCGCCCTTGCGCCCGGAGACCTCGTTCGACCGCGCGCAGATGCGCGTGTGGACCAAATGGGTCGATGAATACTTCTGCTGGTGCGTCTCGACCGTGGGCTGGCACCGCTATGTCGGCAACATGGTCAAGGCGCTGACCGACACCGAGTTCGAGGAGATGGTCGCCAAAGTGCCGGTGCCCGAACAGCAAGTGAAGTGGCGCCGGGCGCGCGAAGGCTTTCCGAAGGACGTGCTCGACGAGGAGATGCGCAAGATCGGCGTATCGGTGCGCAAGCTCGACGATCATCTGGCCGATAACGAGTGGCTGGCCGGCGGGATGTTCTCGCTGGCCGATATCTGCAACTTCGCCATCGCCAACGGCATGGACATGGGCTTCGCCGAACTGGTCAACGAAAGCTCGACGCCGCACTTGCTGCGGTGGCTGCGTCAGATCAATGAACGGCCGGCGACCAAGGACATGTTCGCCCACGTTCCGCGCGAGAAGTTCGGGCCCGCGCGGGAGGACTGATCCGTTTGCCTCCAGTGGCGAGGTTTATCGGCTCGTTAACTCTATTGTCCTAGTGCCTTTCTCAGGAATCTGG
>Ga0207652_10001491_pt1 | contig 20668 bp, 24 predicted proteins | sample KBSC63BmetaG_FD_184334 | JGI IMG/M metagenome (GOLD analysis project Ga0207652, IMG submission 184334) | Corn rhizosphere microbial communities from Kellogg Biological Station, Michigan, USA - KBS C6-3B metaG (SPAdes) (version 2) | ecosystem: Host-associated > Plants > Roots > Rhizosphere ... | reverse complement strand
AACGGCGGCGATGATGTTTTTCGCCTCTGTTGTTTTCAGAAGCTCGTCAATGACAAGGCGACCTAGCTGTCCCGTTGCTCCCGTTACCACGATCATTGTTTTCTCCTGTGGCCTCTTGGCCCACATTCACGAGAGTACCTGGATGGGCTTACGATGAGTAAGTACATACCTTGAGGTAAGCTCACCCCATGCCCTGGCCCAGGTCCACAAAGACTTCCCGTATTCCAAAATCCAATCTCTATTCCGCAGATTGTCCAACCCGCGTCATTCTTGACGATGTCATGTCCAGATGGGGTTCCCTCGTGCTCGTGCTGCTTTCAGAGCGCAGCTACCGGTTTAGTGAACTGGCATATCTCATCGGTGGAGTGAGCGAGAAAATGCTCGCGCAAACATTGCGCAGGCTTGAGATGAACGGCTTCGTTCGCCGAGAGGTGCATGCGACCAAGCCTCCAAAAGTTGAGTACAGCCTTTCACCACTTGGCTGTGAGCTGGCCGAGCATGTGCGTCCACTGCTGATTTTTTTGCAGAAGAATGCCAACCGGGTGCTCAAGACCCGTGATGATGTGCAGAAGAGGGAGGCAGGTTCGCTCGTCGCGTGACTTCTTTGCGGGGAGCCTCTGTTTCCGGATGAGCTGTTACAAATGCGGATAGCTTCACTGGTTGGGTTTGGATCGATTCCAAATCGCCCGCGAAGAACTGACGGAGTGTCTGCTTGAAGTGGCCGAAGAGATGCGCGTTCAGCCTAGCGCGCACACTACTTCATCCGCGGAGTAGACGATGGCGTTTCGGCCAGGAGAAGCCAGGCACTCAGTCCGAACTCAACGCCTGTGGCTGGTTTGTTTTCGCCGTGCACTTGACCTGCCTCCAACGTCGCTGCTCCATGCAGGAGAGCCCAGAGCGCGACGGCGGCCTCTCTCGCATGCGTCTCTCCGGTCATGCGCTGCACCTGTTCGACTGTAAAGCTCCAGAGACTCTGGCGAGGAGAACCGGCGTGATCAAGCGTATGAAAACTCATGAAAACTTCGTAGAGATTACGATTGTTCCTCGCGAAATGCAGGTAAGCGCCAGCCATCCTGCGGATTGTTTTCGCTGCACTCGAGCCATGCGCAGCTTTTCGCAAAGCCATCTCTAATCTGCTGGCGCATTCATCCGCGAGGGCCCCCTCAAGCGCCGCCCGGTCGGAGAAGTAACGGTAAAGTGCGTTCGGCGCGAGGCCGAGAGTAGCCGCAATGTTCCGAAGCGACAGATTGCGAATGCCGCCGCTCGACAACTCCTCAAGGGCCGCCGAGAGGATAGCGTTTCGGTCTGTCTTGGAGGGAAACGGCATGTGAGCAGTGTACACCTTGACCCGCACATGGCCATTGTGTACAGTGAACACCATGAAGATGTGCGGCAACCATCTTCAGCAGATGATGGAGCGTACATGACCGGGTCTAAGGATGTCGTTATTACAGGCGTATCAAGCGGTATAGGCATGGAGACAACAAGTTTGTTGATCTCGAAGGGTTATCGTGTCTTCGGCTCGGTACGAAAGCAGACTGACGCTGACCGTCTTCAGAAGCAAATGGGAGACTGCTATGTGCCCCTCATCATTGATGTCACCGATGCGGATGCAATTCAACGAGCGAGTGAGAAAGTAGGAGCCCTGCTCGGCTCGAACAGGCTGTCAGGGCTGGTCAACAATGCCGGAATGGTTGTGAGTGGCCCGCTTCTGCACTTGAGGCCGAGCGAGTTCAGACGCCAGCTTGAGGCCAACATGGTGGGCCCACTGATGGTGACTCAAGCCTTTGCTCCGCTGCTTGGTACTGATAACACGAGAGTCGGGCCGGCAGGTCGCATCGTCAATATCAGTTCCACGGTCGCGAAGGTCGTACCACCTTTCCTGGGGGCGTACGCTGCCTCGAAGTGGGGACTTGAAGGCATGTCAGAGGCATTGCGGCGTGAACTGACGTTATTCGGGATCGATGTGGTGATCATTGAGCCTGGGGCGGTTGATACCGCCATGTATGACAAGGGTGAAAGCGAGGACCTGAGCGAGTTCAAGACGACTCCTTATTGGGCAGCAATCGAGAACTTCCGTAAATATGTTGTGGCGGAAGGACGCAAAGGTTTGCCCCCTGAGCGACTTGCCAGTGCGGTGTATGTAGCACTGACCGCGGCGAAGCCAAAGACCAGATATGCTGTTGTCCCGCAACGCTTGAAGAATTGGACACTGCCCAGGTTGCTTCCAGACAGGATGGTCGATCATACAATTGCAAAGCAGATGGGATTCATCAGGAAGTAAGGTAAAGGCAAATATCGCCTTCTGCATTCGCCACTCTTTGACGTATTCCAGCGGTGTGGGTCAGCGTTCGAGCGCCTTTCACCAATAAGCCATGAGGCGCGGACACGAGCTCGCAAAGACCTTTCTCTTGGCTTTTCGGTAAAGTCCAACGCTGCATGGCGTTCGACGACGCCTTGTACCTAGGCACGCCGTACGGGGCCGCATTGTGGTCCCTTACACCTTTTTAACTGCGTCCGACCAACCAAACAACTCATTCGCACTAGCGATGGACAGATCGTTACGCAGAAATCGAACAATCGCGGTCTGTGAGAGCAATTCTGTGCAACAGGTCCTAATTGCTCGGCGGATGACTCAGGACCTCAGTTGGCAATTGGGAGTTCGGAGCTACCTTCCGAGCCGCGCGCCCGAATACCCACTGGTTCATGGACCTGAAGAAGGCAAGACATCTGATCGAAGCCTGGAGACGCGAATATAATGACAGCCGTCCTCACGCATCTCTCGCGGACAGGACGCGAAGCGGGTTCGCCAGCCAGTACGCGGCTAGCCGCGTACTGACTGGAACCGAAACCGGCCCGAGACTAACTCTTACCTTGGTACAGAAAAGGCCAGGCCCTTCATCGCTGCGCTACCAATCATCTGGTTCAAAAGGTCGGGCAGACCAGCAACACAGTCCAATTACCGTACCCAATGCGAATCAGTCCTATTTTTTGGATACATCATCGCGCCGACGTTCCGGTTGCCAATAAAACAAAAGCTGTAGAGCGTATTCGCTGCATCTGAGCTTTACAGCTTTCACATCGAGTGATGAACAAAGGTATAGTTTGTTCCCGGGGACTCGCTAACTCAGTAACGCAGCAGGATCAAACCATCGCGATCATTCAAAGTGACAGAGCCGGTGACGATCGTGCCATTGTTAATCGACGGGGCCTGAGATCCCGTGAGGTGCTTCAAGTTGCCAAGAGTCGAAGGATTGACAGTCTGCGTTCCATTCCCCTTAGGGTTCCACAACACAATGCCGTTCTGGTACTCACGCTTCCAAACGCCATTTTTCCAGGGTCCTGTCTGCCAAGGATCGAGCGCCTGGCCCAGGTATCCCACACCAGCACCCGAATTGTCGAACTCGTCAAACCACAGGAAATCATTGTCCGAGTAGTCCTTCGTGAGCGTCGGTGTGTAGTAGCCATTGCCCATCAAGCATGCGGCAAGCCCGTACCTCATTCCCTGCCAGGCCGGAGAATTCGCCGTGACATTGCCACTTGCATCATAGGCCGAAGCGTCAACACCGGTCATCGACAGTTTGGTATGTCCAAACAATAGGTACTGAGGGCCGCCCGTGTGGTCGTACGTGTATTTGTACACATATTGCATTCTTTGCGAGCCGTCCCATGACTCATACGACCAGCTCGTACCGATGGCAGCTTCATCCATACCACCCTTCATGACACCTGAGAGTGGAGAGAAGGGAACGCCAGTACCATAAGCCGTACTTTCCAGTCCCATATTTGCAAGCTGAATGCCGGCAGGCCATACGGTATTCAGTTCATCGAAGAACGTCTTCTCGCCAGTTCGGAAAGCAGTTCCAACCGTTAGATTATCTTTACTTTGAGAAGAGCCGGCCTTAAGCCAATCTCCATCTTCATAGGGTTCATACGCGAGGTTGTCGAGAAAGAAGCCATCTAGGGAGGGCACTGGATCACCTTTCCCGGCATAGGTACCCAGATGCAGCAGATCGTTTACATACTTCGCCGCCCAGGCATAGGGCCCCAGGCCGGTCGCTGGATCGACCGTATAGGTCGCCATATTAATCAAGCCCTCAGTGTGCGTCGAGTCTTGTGAATCGGGTGTCTTTACATCCGACGATGGGTGTCCGGTGTACGCGTTATACACCCACCAGTTTGTGCTTGAGTCGTTGATCTCTGCCCAGTAGGTCGGAAAGCCGCTGTTCGCCTGAATAAACTGGATCTCATTGATATCGACATATTGAAAAACACGCGTGCCGACATGGGAGGCAGTTTTGATGGCGTGAATGATGGGCTCTTTTTTCAACCCAAGACCGCTGCCCCACTTCTCATAGTCGCCACCAAGAATCGCAAGGTGGACTTTAGCTGCATTGGCTTGATAAGTAGCGCCATAAGTTTGCGGATTACCGATTGCAAGATAGGCAAGCCTCGGGAATGTGTCTCCAGTTGTCGTCGGAGTTCCTCCTCCACTGGTAGCGGCATAGGTCCAGCCATCAGCCAGCGTAGCTGTTCCCCCGTCAGGGTTCACCACCTTCACCGGTAACGGTCCAGTAGGTCCGCTCACAGGTGGCTCAAACGAGATGTACGTTGTGCCACCAACCCACGCACCGCGAGCGACGACGCCATTGACGTAAACTTGGGCTCCAGTTTGGAAATTATTTCCCTTGATAACTGGATAAGGTGAAATGGAATCGGGCCCGGAGTTGGGCGTAATCAACGTGATCGTCGGAGGGGTAACCAGCGACGCGGTTGTGTAGCTCCATCCACTGGCCATCGTGGCTGTTCCGCCGTCCGGGTTGACCACTTTTACTGGGACAGGTCCCAACACGGCGCTTAGCGGAGGTTCAAATGAGATATATGTTGTGCCGCCAACCCACGCACCGCGAGCGACGACACCATTGACATAAACTTGGGCTCCAGTTTCAAAGTTGGTTCCTTTGATCACTGGGTAAGGCGAAATGTTTTCGGGGCCTGAACTTGGTGTGACAGTTGTTATGGTCGGCGTAACAGCCAGCGCCGGCATCGTGAGAGCAAGGAGGGCGACAACAGTGAGTGGGCCATGCACACGGAAATTTTTCATACCCCGCACGCTAGTGACGTTCTAATCAGCTTGTCAATTCTTAGTCCATACAAAGATTCGACCGAATACAGCTAATTTGCGTATCTGTTCAGGTTGGCTGATAGCGTGCGATATTCTCGCACGTTTGATTTGAGCTTTGTCTGAGAAGGTTGTTGCTACGGTCACACAGAAGCATAAGTATAGGATGGCTGAACAACTCTGACGTGATTTAATGAATCTCCGCAAGCTAGGTGAACAATGTCTGAACGGACCGGTCGTAGATGGAGTTTTGGAAACTGCGAGTATGTCGAGACCAGCCGCAGGCTCACTGTCGACGGAAAACCAGTCAAGATGGAATCGAAACCTCTTGACGTTCTGCTTCAACTGTTGGAGAGTTCAGGGCGTATGATTGCCAAGGAACATCTGCTCGATACGGTTTGGGCCGACGTCGAAACCACCGAGCAGAGTTTGACAACAGTGATTTTCAAGCTTCGCAAAGTTTTCATTGGATCAAGCGAACCGATCATTGTCACGGCGCCTGGTGTTCGATACCGAATGGGCGTACCGGTAAGGTGGGATGCGGAGCCCGATTCCGGATCTTTTCCATTCGCGCTTCAGCCGGGCGATAGAATTCCAGGAAAGCCATATTGGCAAGCCCTCAGGGCATCGCTCTTCTCGGACTCTTGTCGCTGCTCTAGCAGCGACAACAACAGCAGCGTGACGAGAAAGCAAACCTTCACGATGACTCACCCTCGCCCTATTCGAAAACTTGCTAACTGAGCGAATCGGTTGAAGTGCCAAATCTCCATGGTCAATATACATCTCGCATTATGAAGTCAGATTGCGGACAGGGTATGGCATGGAATGCCCGTGAGAGATAGCCATCCCGTAGGACCATAACTAGGAGGGAAAACGGAAGGGGTTCGACAGAGATCGTCCCATAGTTGCGGCTGGCTACGGCTAGCCCGCATTTCTCACGACATCTGATTGGTGAAAAGACGCGCAAAGCATTACCGACGAGATTGTTCGAATCCGACTTTCAGCTGCGCTATCAGGCAAGGAACTCGACGCGCTGATACTTCAATTGGCCCCCACGATGAGCGTCTTGGAGGACCGGACCGAGTCAGCTAAAGCATGCGCCACAGATTTTTCCCGGGGACGGGCCTCGTCGGTCGACCTCGCGATCCTTCCTAGTGTCTATGAAATATCAGCAGGGCACCGTCTACCCAAGCGGGAAGAGGGTGAAGATGTGGTACGGCAAGTATCTGGTCTACAGGAAGGACCAGCAAGGGAAGGAGGTACGTACACACCGCTGTGCCAGGATCTGTCCCAAGGCAACACGCCCAAGTGGAAGGCCGAGCAGATGCTGCGCGAGATCATGTTGAAGGACATCAAGGGTGTTGGATCCACTTCGACACTTCCTCCGGATGACTCGGTGACGTTCCGGTGGTTTGTGAATGAACGCTGCATACCGATGCGGCGGGGATCCTGGAGCCCCGCCTATTAGAAGAAGAATACCTATAACCTGAAACTACTTGATCGAACAGTTTGGAGATCTGCCGCTACGGAACCTCAGCACCTTCGGGATTCAGGTATGGCTGAACAACTTGGCCGGCAAAGGGACTACTCTCAGTCGATGGTCGGAAGCTGCTTCTCCAATATCCGCGCTATTACCCATCTGGAAGGCAGCAGAAGTTTCTAATCGACGACCCCGGTGAAGATGTCACCATGCCGTTGACCGAACTGGCCGAAAACCAGGATGAGCCCAGGCAAAGCCTTTCACTGCTCAGGGCCATCACTGACCTGCGATCTCAGCCTGATGCTGGTCGGCATCTTCAGTGGGCCGCGCGCCAGCGAGGCCATGGGTTTTAGTGGAGGTCGTGGACGGGAGAAGCGCTCATGCCGCACAACACCGTCTTCGAGGGGAAGGCTCTACAAGGGTCGCCTCAAGTCGCGTATTGGTCTGCATCAACGGGCCGGACTCGATGTCCGCTGAAAACGAAACAGAGCTGTTTGGCATTGTGCTGAGGAACTCGGACTCAGTCATTTGATCAATCATGTCATTGAGATAACTTTGGCGGACGCAAAAGGCAGCTACAAACTCGTGCGATACGACCTTCCTTCGGAGTTCCGTTGAAGAGATTACGATTGTCAGGTCGGCACAACTCTGCCGAATAGATGCGATCCCCTTTCGCAGTCCCCCTTGAACTTACCCCCTTATGCCCTCTACATCCAGCGATCTCCGGCCGTTCTATCTGGCGCTGCAACGTAAGACCGGCGTTACAGCAATGAAAGGGACGCCTTGAGCGCTAAATTATCGAAACTATAGAGTACGGTTCGCTTAAAAGGACGGCAAAGGAGCAATAAGAAACAGTTATCGGACCCTTATCGAACCCACGTCTGCGCGATACGCAGCGTAGTTCGGTTCGGCTCTTTTGACTGAAGTCCCATGGAAACGACGAGCAGCAAAAGGAAACAAGCTGACCCGGGACCGGCTCTTCGACATTATTGCTCGCCTCCTTGAAGAGAAGCTCAAAGACAGTGCCGCGTCGTTTGCACTCCTCACCCGCCGTTCAGCCGATCTACCAAATGCTATCCGAAAAGCCCGAAATGTTCCCCGTGGCGGTGACGGATGGGTCGATATGGACGTTCGTATAGACGACGCTGATATCGAACTTCTGCAATCCGTACTGCTGCGTTGGTGTGCCTTGCGTGTCTGACAGGTCGCAATTGCTAATGAACACGTTCGACACTTCTCCGGCAGTACTGGTGTTGAGCGCCTGAGATGCTCGAAAGTTGATCCCAGCGCTGGTAGGGAAAATCGAATCCGCTGGAGTATTGCTGAACAGTGGGCAAAGAGAGCGCCTGGCCGTTGTTTTGTGCGACACAGTTTCCACCCACTTGAATGTCATGCCCACCGACGAGTGTAAGGCCATCCGTAACATTGTTGTGAAAGTTGTCGGACGAGATCGTGAGATTAATCGGATGGGCGATCAGTACTCCCTGTCCCGTGGCTCGCTGCCATTCGTTTCCAACCAAAGTGGCGTTCACAGGGCCCTGCATATAGAGGCAAGCCGATCCCTCCTGCGTGGGAATGTAGATTTGCTGAAAATCGTCGTCACAGTGGTTGTTTGTAAACTGCACGTTCCATAGATTTTGCAAGAGCATGCTGCTGGACCATGCGACCGAGAACGTGTCCGCATTGAACGTCCAGCCATTATTGGCAAACCATGCTCCGTCGACCGCGGATGGCGAATCCATCGCCGCTGAGCTCTCCGACGGCAAACGGGATCGAGGTGCCATCGGGTATGGTGGCAGTTACAGAGTCTTGAAAGGTCACCGTAAAGACGCCCGATCCAACAGTCGGCCCGCTGACGACGAGGTCACCGGATGGCATGCCAGCGGGCAGACCCGCACTCTGGGCCTTGTCGCCAGGAACAAGTCCCACCTTCGTACAAAAGCCACTGTTTGCTGCCACGCAATTAAAGGTCATGGATGTGCTGCCGGAGGATGTAGCACCAGCGGTCGTGTAGTTGACCGTATTTGCGTTCCGCTGGCTCGCATAGCCGATGTCGCTGAAGGTGACGTGATCGAACGTCACATTCGAAAAACCGGAATAGGCCGTAAATTTATGTGCCACACCCATCGAGCACGCGGTGGCGGGCGAGATCGTCACAGCGCTTGTACCCGTGTTGATGTGTGTGATGCGTGTGCCTGGTGCTATACAGGTGCTTGCTGGATCGTAGATAGTCTGCCCCACCGAGAGCTGCGAGACATCCGCGGCGTTAAATTGTGGTTGCGCCGCTGGCGACCATAGATGATAGGAAAATGCGTCCGTGAACCGAACCTTGTTAACGAGCGCGATGGCATCCGTCAACGGCTTGTTGAGAGTAACGAGTGTTCATGGATTCCCGGTCGTCGGGGATGTTGCAGAAGAGACTGCTGCGACGAAGTATTCGTTCGGCTGGTAGCCCGTCATCCCAGCGCCAGGTTTGAGATTCGTCAAGGGACTGTCGGTATAAAAGGAACTTGAGCCGACATAACCGGCGTGATCGACGCCCACAACCAGCGACGCATCTGCCTGGCCGTCAAAGGTAATGCCCGTTCCACCTGTGTTCGTCACGGTCATGTTGCGAAAGGTGATGTTATTGCTGGGCGCGATGAAATGGATAACCCGCGTCGAATCGGTCCGCCTACGGCATACGTGCATTCAGTGCGTTCCCGTCAAAATTTACGCCGTCATCCAGAAAGTTATCCTCGATGACGCCGTGCTGACCGTGGATCATGAACCAATTCTGATTCTCGCTCGTTGGATCGCTGAGAATGGTTGCTCTGGCGCCGTCCATCGAGATATGTGTACACCCTGAGGGCCGCGTGAAGGGGTTTGCATAATCGTAGGCGCCGGCCGGAAGGTGGACGGAGGTATTCAATGCCGTTGTGCACATATCTGCGAACGCGGCGTTGATGGTCGCTGAATCGTCATGCACTCCATCCGCATAGACGGTGCCGTAGCTGGACAGGCTCAACTCCGTTGTGCTCGCAGCGGCGGTCACAACGAGGCTATAGACGACGAGTTTGTTGGGTGTCTTCGACGCCTGGTCACTGACCTTGAGAGTGAACGTGTAGCTGCCCGCCGTGGTGGGAGTCCCGGAGAGCACTGCAGCATCCCCCGTGCTGCTTATGGAAAGACCACTCGGCAATGAGCTTCCTGCATTGACCGAGAAGCTCAACAGACCTGTGCCGGTATTCTGACCCCGTGTAATCACCGTCGCGTAGGAAGTGTTCACGTTTGCAGCGGGAAGAGCCGTGGTGACGCCAACCTTGCCCGGCGCTACCGTGATCTCAGCGTTCACCGTAAGTGGAATTGCTACCCACTTTGACGAGTCGGCATTACTGGTGACAGTGATCGTTCCTGTCGTACCCGGAACGGCGATCGTCGACGGCGCGTTGTAATTTGTGGAGGGCGTGTCTCCGGACACGGACCCGGAAGTGAAGCTGCCCAGACCGGTAGTGACGGTGAACGTCGCTCCCGCGTGCATAGAATCACCGGAAACGCAGCGGCGACAGGTATAGCCGGGCCACACCGACGATCACTTTTCAATTCCCGTGGAGACTCCGTCGAACACGATGTCGAGCACTCTCTCGACGAATACTTCGATGGATTCGGCAGTGCGGGAAACTTTATACGGCACCAGAAACCGATGGTAGATCGCGCCGTACAGGCAAGTGAGGATGACGTCGGGGTCGCGATTTGCCCTGATCTCGCCTCGGATGACGCCCTTGCGCAGTATCGCTCTGGACATTTCTTTTCCGGGCTCAATCCATCGTTCTCCGATTTGCTTGACTAGCTCTGGGTCTAATTGAGCGCGCCCCATTACAGACCGGATGAGCCTGCCCCGCGGACCGGCATATATCGCTGCCAGCTGCTTCATTTGAACTTCAAAGGTCCGCCGGGCGGACGGGTACTCGTGAAGCGGTGCCATGCTTGTGACATCAGACAGCACCGCGTCAGTTATGAGTGACGCGAAGTTTGGCCAACGGCGGTAAATAGTCGTTTTCGCAATACCGAGATGTGAGGCCAGCCCTTCGATTGTGACCGCTTCCAGTCCGAGGCGATCCGCGTGCTCCAATGCTGCCCGGAATATCAGTTCCGTAGCTTGGAGGCCTCGCTTCTGGGGCGGCTTTACGGCCTTCGTCACCCTAGTTTTCTTCTTCGAAGTGGTCAGGTCGTCCCTCCGTTCATACGCTTTCATTATCTTCTCAGCATCTCCTGCGCAACGAAACGCATCGTATCGTTAGGAGGAATCACTAATGAGCGTGTCAACACTTCCACTCGCGGGCAAGACCGCGATTGTCACCGGCGCGGCCAGCGGGATCGGTCTTGCTATAACAAAGCAGTTTCTTCGTGAAGGAGCGCGTGTCGTTGTAGAAGACACCAACCCCGACGTAGAGAGTCAATTCGCAGGCAATGAGAATGTGGCAGTTCTGGTAGCGGATGCGGCGAAAGAGAAATCCGCTACGGCGGCCGTCGAACTGGCAACGAGCCGCTTTGGAAAGCTTGACATTCTCGTGAACAATGCCGCCCGCATCGTCTATAAGCCGGCGGTCGAAATGTCTCTTGCTGATTGGAATTCGATCCTCGATGTCACCTCTACAGGAGTCTTCCTGCACTCTCGCGAGGCTCTGAAAGCGATGATCCCCAACAAAACAGGCGCGATCATCAACATCGGCTCGTACGCTTGCTACCAAACCTTCCCGGGGATCTCTGCCTATGCAGCGGCGAAGGGCGCATTAGCTCAGATCACCAGAACATTCGCACTGGAAGCAATCGAGCACGGAATCCGCGTAAATGCGGTTGGCGCTGGAGATGTGGTGACGAATCTCCTCAATACGTTTCGGGAAGATGGACGGGAGTTCCTCGCAAAACATGGAGCGAACGCGCCCATAAAGAGAGCAGCACAGCCAGAGGAAATCGCCGAGGTAGCAGCCTTCCTTGCCTCCGATAAAGCGAGCTTTATCGTCGGCGCTGTCGTCATGGCGGATGGCGGCATGAGCGTTGCGATTCCAAGCGCCTGAGAAGGCGTTCTGCTAGGAACGCCTTGCGTCGCGATCTGAGGCCAAGTTGGGTTGCGGCGGCAGTGGACCCCTAGGTGAAATACGCGAGTATCACGCCGACAGGGTCCTTCTCGGTTTTCACCGCTAGGAAAGGAGACAGTTATGAGTAAAGTATGGTTCGTGACCGGCGCGAACCGCGGTCTAGGTAAGGAGATTGCGCTGGCGGCGCTCGGCAACGGAGACAGAGTTGTTGCATGCGCGAGGAAGGCCGAGGCGGTCGAGAAGGAGTTCGCTGCGCTGGGTGCAGGTGAACGATTTCTTGCGCTCGCGCTGGACGTCACCGATCAAGATCAAAGTACCGAGGCGGTCCGGGAGGCGGTTCTCAAATTCGGCCGCATAGATGTCCTAGTCAACAATGCGGGATACGGGCAATTGGGATTTTTCGAGACGCTCACCCACGAGCAGATGGAACGACAGTACGCCACGAATGTCTTCGGTACCTTCAACGTGACCCGGGCCGTTTTGCCGCAGATGCGCGCACAGCGTTCGGGCCACATCCTGAACATCTCCTCTATTGGCGGAGCGGTTGGCTTTGGTGGCTGCCCCGCTTACACCTCAAGCAAGTTTGCGATGGAGGGCTTCTCTGAGGATCTGGCTATTGAGTTGAAGCCATTCGGGATCAGCGTGACGATCGTGGAACCGGGCTTCATGAAGACCGACTTCCTCGATAGCAGTTCCGTGAAGTATGGCGATCAGGTCATCGACGACTATGCGAGTGCTGTAGCAGAACAGCAAGCGCACTATGGTGATCGGAACCACCAACAGCTGGGAGACCCCAAGAAGTTTGGGCAGGCTCTCCTGACGATTGTTGCGGCAACCGATCCTCCTCTGCGGTTTGCCGCAGGTTCCGACGCTGTCGCGATGTCTCGAGAGGCCCTTGAATGTAGGCTTGCTGTGCTCGAGCAGTGGCGTGAGCTTTCGGAGTCAACCGATGGTGAAGGATAAACTTTCTTCCAGACCGATGTCGTACGAGAGGCGGCAATTGTAGTCGGGATAAACAAAGCCGTGCTTCCGCACGGCACGGAGATTTCTGATGGCAAAGCGTCGAGAGTATTACTCAGCCGCACCTTGGATTCTAGAGCATCCATGTAGTGCCCCGGATGAAGCGGTAATGTCAGAAATGCGTACCGTTGTCGCGCCAATGAAGGGCAAGCTTCGGGGAGTTGACGCCCGCATACCGTTCGGAGTAATCATGGAACGCGTGAGTGCGCCCGAAGGCGTCGACTACGCCGAAGACAACGTTGGAGGTATCAACGGTTGGTGGTGCAGACCTCAAGGAGTTCCACAAGATCGAGCGGTCATGCACATACACGGCGGCTGGTTCAATTGGGGCTCGGCGTTCGCCTTCCGGCATCTGGGTGGACATGTTGCCGTTCATTCTGGTGCGGCGGTGTTCCTTCCTGACTATCGGCTCGCACCGGAACACCCTTTTCCAGCCGCGACCGAAGATATTCGGTCCTGTTATCTCGGCTTGTCCGAGCGGGGCTACTCTAGGCTCGCAGTCACGGGCGATTCCGCTGGAGGCAATCTGGCCTTGGGATTACTCAAATATCTTTCACAAAGCACCGAGGCAGCAGGCAGCGCGTTGGTGGGCGGTGTGGCGATCTCGCCTGTGACGGATCTCACCCTGAGCGGGGAGAGTTGGGCAACTCGTGGTGATGCTGATCCTCTGTTCACGAGAGCGCAAGTGACCGGTCTCGTCCAGGCCTACTTAGCGAGCCATGCTGCTGATGATCCGGCGGCGTCGCCCCTCTTCGCCGATCTGAAAGGCCTCGCCGCGTTTAGAGTCCACGTAGGAAGCGACGAGGTGCTGCTGTCGGACTCTATTCGCTTCGTGGAAAAGGCCTTCGCCGCGGGGGTTGATGCCCGTCTCGAAGTATGGGATGGCATGATCCATGGGTTCCTGGGCAGTGTTGGGCGCCTTGAGGGCTCTAACGGCGGTCTTCAACGGCTGGGCGAATTTATCAGAGAGCGATTTGTTAGATAGCGCGTGGAGCAGGGGCCTTCTCGCTGGCTTCCAGCTGCTGGCGAGAAGCACCCGTCGCATGGGTACGGACGGGTGCATCGAACCGACTGGACAATCTACCAAAATGAATGGTGGTAAATAGTGCGACCTGATGTGCATCGCCAATGCTCCCCTCGACGCATGAGCATCCCCCTAGCTCTCCTCTCGATGATCTCAGCATGCCAACTTTCAGCTTCGCCGCAACAAGTCGATCGCGAGGCGCTCAAGCAAGTTGTCCCAACTATCTCGGGCCACCGCATCGGGGAACGCGGACTTTCTATTGGGCATGCTGCCGCATTTCCTGTGCATCTCTCGATCCTCGGCTGCATCCGGGGCGATGGCGGCGATCCTTGAGATACTGAATCGCGAGGTCGAGCGAGACATCATCGGTAGCGAAATCGTAAGTAGCCGGCTGGCTGATGTGTTAGTGGTAGAGGCAATCCGAGCCTACGCGGGCAGCGTTGAGCAAATCGAGATCGGTTGGCTTGGCGCGCTTTCAGATCCTCGACTCGGTCGGGTGCTTCGCGTCATTCATGGATATATTGCGCGGACATGGACGGTTGACCAGCTTGCCAGCGAGGCCGGCATGTCGCGATCTGCCTTCTCAGCGGAGTTCACTCGCCGAGTGAGACAAACACCACTCGCTTACGTGCTGGCGTGGCGTCTGACGATCGCTCGTGCAGCATTAGCATGCCGGGACGAGACGGTCGCGAGCATAGCGAATAAGGTTGGCTACAACTCCCAGAGCGCATTCAGCTACGCGTTCAGGTGTGCCTTTGGCTCACCTCCGAAAGCTCGTGCTCGATTGTAAAGATCGGCTGCTTGCAGGACCATAATCTGGAAGCGGGATGTTCCTTAACCCCACCAGGGGCGACACGGGTATCAGCTTGGCATATGTTTTAGATCATTCTCGCACCAGCGTCAGTGTCGCGATATTCGATATCTCTATCAAGCAGGCTCTGAAACGCCCTCAATGACCCCGCTGGCGGTGAGCGCATTGGCGATTTGCACTAAGCCGCTAGCGAGGCCGGGTATGGTTCTGTGGGCTTTTGGATAGAGTGTTGGACAGCTAAGGAGGTGTCCGTGACACAGCTACGCCAACGCATGCAGGAGAATCTCCGGCTACGGAACTTCTCCGAACGCACGGTTCGCCACTACACCCACACCGTCGCGGAGTTCGCAACCTACTTCCACAAGTCACCTGATCAGCTCGGGCCCGAGCATATTCGGACGTTTCTTCTACATCTGCTCAACGAACGGAAGCTGGCTTGGGGGAACGATCCAAGGGGCTCGGTCGGCGCTGAAATTTCTCTATACGCAGACACTGAAGCAGACCTGGTTCGATCAGGAGATCATCAGGCCCAAGGTGCGGCGCAAACTGCCCACGGTCTGGAGCCGGGAGGAGATCTGTGCCTTGTTCGATGCAGAGATGAACATCAAGCATCGAGGCGTTGCTGGCCTTGTACTACAGTGCAGGTCTCCGCTGTCAGGAGGCGCTCGATCGTAAGGTCACCGACATCGACAGCAAGCGGATGATCATCCACGTTCGCAAGGGCAAGTTCCCGCGCCAGGTGATGCTGTCGTCGAAGCTGCTGGAGATTCTGCGCAACTACTGGCGAGGGCGCAAGCCCAAGGACTGGCTCTTTCCCGGCAGGCGCGCAGGACAGCAACTGAAGCGAACACCAGCGCGTATTGTCTGTCAGAAGCTGCGCGAGCAGTTGGGTATCAGGAAGCCTCTCAGCCCGCATGTGCTGCGGCACTCCTTCGCTTCCCATCTGGTTGATGCGAGCACCGATCTGCGCAGCATTCAGCTCTTGCTCGGCCACCGCGATCTGGAGACACCTCGCGATACCTGCACGTCTGTGAATTCAGGCTTCACGCCACGCCGAGCCCGCTTGATGATCTGCCGATCCGCACTCCACGCACGACCCAGGGAGAGAACAGAACGGCATGACAGCACATCGGCTTGAAGTGGCCGATGTCTTCCACGCTCACCAGAAGCAGTTCCTTCAGCGCTGGGGCCATGTGATCTCAGACGAGCAGCGGAAGGTACTGCGCGATATCGGTCGATGCCGAACGGTGGCGCTCGCCACTCATCTCGAACGATGCGATCGCTGCGACTATGAGACTGTCGCTTATGACTCATGCCGCAACCGGCATTGTCCCAAGTGCCAGTCCTCGGCACGTGATCGCTGGCTCATGAAGCAGGCCTCAAGCCTGCTGCCGGTGCCCTACGTCCATGTGGTCTTCACCGTGCCCGAGCAACTGGCGCCACTCACACTCTCCAACCAGCGTCTGTTTTACAACTTGCTGTTTCGCGCCGCTTCCGAGACGCTGTTGGAGATCGCAGCTGAGCCACGCCACTTCCTGCTTCCTGCTTCACGTCCTGCCTGCTGGCTTCGTCAAGATCCGCGACTCTGGTCTGCTCGCCAACCGCAACCGCCGTCAGGCCCTCGCCTTGTGCGGGACCCATCTCCACGTCACCCTCCGGACATGAGCGCACTACTCACCGAACCGCAGAAGTCCGCACTCAACCGGTTCTGTTCTCAGTGCAAGCGCGGTACTCTGCACTTGGTCCCGCAACACTTCTCTGTTGAACAGGGCAGCCCTAACTCACCGCACGCCTGCGCGCACTTCGACTTATCCTGACGAAAATCATGCTGACCTGCATGCCAAACCGACTCCACGCATCGACCCGCGCTCATCCCGCCAACGCCACCCCATGGCTCGAATCGGCTCCGCATAACCTCCTTGCACGCCTCGCTTTGCCAGCCTTCTCCCTCACCCGTGATGACCCTCAGGCCACGCGCGGCGGCCCAGTAGAGTGCTTCTCATTAGGTACCTCGGTATCTTGTTATTTTAGTTCTGGCTTCGAGGGCCAATGCGTCAGCCCCCCAGATTGGTGCACGCCGACGCTTCGTACAACGCCGTTCGCGGCTCGATTGCAAAGCGCATTGAGGCAGTGCGCACATCACTCCAGGGCAGGATATTTCGCAAGCTGAGAATGGCGCCATCAGACAGAAAATTCCGTGGCGCTTGGGCATAACCATTATTCGGTAACATCCGTGTATGCATTCGAACTAGTCTCCCTTCGCGTTCGGATTCCCAAATGCCTCAAGGCCAATTCAGCGGTGCGTTTGAGCTGAGTTCTAGTGGAACCGTTCGCGGCTTGCACTGCGAGTCCACTGAGTAGCGACGAAATATAGCGGGTGTAGTCGTCGATATTCTCTTCTTTGGGGAACTCTCCGACTCTTCTCGCTTTGAGAAGACGGGCCTTCAGGACGGCTTCGTTTTGAAGCCGGATATCCAGCATCAGAGCCTTCGCAGGCTCCGTATCCACACCGCAGGACAACGAGCCAGTCAATGTGAAGCAGCTGCGCGGGTGTTCCTTGGAGCCCAAAAACTCCACAGTGTTGTAGAACGCCGCTTGTATGAATGCCTCAAACGTCGGCTCTGCAAGCGCACGCACCATGTATTGCCCTGGCACTTGCATATAGCGTTTCGCCGCAAGCGCAAAGAGTGCATGCTTGTCGCCAAACGCTGCATAGATGCTGGACGGGTGAATGCCCATGGCTTGCGAGAGATCCGCCATGGACGTGCCCTCATAACCGCGTTCCCAAAACAGGCGCATCGCAACGTCGAGCGCGGCTTCTTTGTCGAAGGCAGCAGGTCTTCCGGGTTTGCTGGGCACAGTCATGTTGGTTTAGACGCAGAAATGTTGAATCCGATGCAGCGTCACGTACATCTGTAATGATCGTACGATATTGTTATGGAACGTTTGCTCGATAATTAACCACGAAGTTTGGCTGCCGTACTGAGTTAGGCGGCATCTGCGAGAATCGGAGAGTATATATGGGAGCACTTGAAGGAAAAATTGCAATTGTCACTGGCGGAAACAGCGGAATTGGCTTGGCGACTGCAAAGCGGTTCGTGGAGGAAGGCGCGTATGTCTTCATCACGGCCCGGCGTCAGAGCGAACTTGATAAGGCCGTGGTGGAGATCGGTCGCAATGTCACCGATATTGCTGGAGATCTTGCCAGGTTCGAGGACATAGCCAAGATCGCTGAAACTGTGAAAACTGAAAAGGGCGTGGTAGATATCATTGTCTCCAATGCCGGGTTTACGGAACGAGCTGCGATCGAAGACATCACCCCCGAACACTTTGATAAGACCTTCAACTTGATGGCGCGCGCGCCTGTGTTCCTGGTGCAGAAACTCTTGCCATTGATGAGTCGGGGCGGTTCCATCATTCTGGTAAGCTCCGCGATGCACCAGATGGGCTTTGCTGGTCACACCGCCTATGCCGCAGTTAAGGCAACCAACCGATCCTATGCCCGTACTTGGGCTGCGGAGTTCAAGGACCGTGGCATTCGCGCGAACACGCTTAGCCCTGGACTAACCGACACTCCTATCCTTGATGGCCAGGCCGAGGGTCTCGATCGTCAGGGAGTCATCAACGGCTATGTCGGCGCAATTCCTCTCGGCAGGGCGGCCGATGCTGTAGAGATTGCAAATGCAGCAGTGTTCCTGGGGTCTGATCAAAGCTCGTACGTCACTGGCGCCGATCTGATGGTGGACGGCGGAATCGGGCAAGTTTAGAAAAGCGGGCCAAATGTCGGTAAGCCGGAGCACGCTCCTGCATACCGAACCAGCAGATACCATCACCAATATAGGGAGCTTACAGATGAAAATTGGATCGCTCCTTGTGCGTGGGCCGCTCCAGCGAACGTTAGAAGGAGCAAAGTGGGAGCCGCTGCACGAATGGTGCGAAGCAGTGTTTGTTTTGAAAAAGATGAAACCTTTTGTTTGTGGTGGCGAGTAGATCGAATTGCAACTCGTTTGGTATGTATCATCGCGCATCCTCCATCGACTGATCTCAGTCGTGATATGCCGTGACTTTAGGGCTCGAATCGCCTGTCGTCCAATCGTTCTTTTCTATGGGGGAACAACTCAAATTGATGGCCACACTTCACACGGATAACGAGCATCTATGCCGTTCTTTCGAAGTTCAGATAACCTTGCTCTGGCACATTGCTGACGGGTTTTCTCTTCGCAATTCCGAGAAACATTTCCATGCAACGTTGAGTCATTCGGCGCGCCAGCATTGGGAGAACTGGCGCCTGGTGGGACGCGTTGAAAACGAGAGCCGTTCGCACTCGAAGATTCATGCCTTCAATGGGAAGGGCTTTCAATCCCGGTTCAAGTGCTCGTCCTTCTCGAATCAATCCGAAACAACCAGACATTTCCACTAAGAACTGCATTTCCGAAGGCGCGGAGTAGGTTTCGGTGGGACGAAGGTGGACACCAACCGCTTTGAATTTCTTCAGGAGCCGATCGTACAAAAGTGGATGGAAGTCGCGTCGAAACATGATCTTTAGCCGATCAGATAGGACGTTCCTTGGTACTTGAGTGCCGCCGGCGAGTGGGTCATCTGCTCGCAGGCAAACCAAGAGGCGGTCCGCGCAAATTTCATGTTCCAACAGTTCACTCTCGAAAATCGGAAGCGTGACGATTGCAGAATCCAAACGTCCGTCGTTCAGCATATTTACGAGTTCCGCGGAGCAATCGCTTGAAGAGTTTATTCCGCGTTCAGGAACGATTTCGCGATAGCCCTTCAACGCTTCGTGGACTAGAGCGTGATGTACGTAGGGTGAGTAGCCCAATCGGAAAGCCCATCTGGCTGGCGAATGCTTGCGAGATGTCGAGCTGAAGGCGTCCCCACGCATGTGAAGTATTTGCCTTGCCCACACAAGAAAGCTGCGCCCCGACTCCGTGAGTTCCGCGCCGGCATGGCCGCGCTTGAAGAGACGCTCGCCGTGCCAATCTTCAAGTTGCTTGATTTGCGCGCTCAACGCTGGTTGCGTGATGTGAAGCTGGTTTGCAGCTCTCCCAAAACTCAATTGCTCTGCGACGGCAACAAATGCAACGGAGTGGCGGAAGTCTGGGCCTTGGTTCATGGCGCACTGCTCGGCGGTTGTCCTTGCGCGGTGATACTTCAGAAAAAGCTACTGATCTATGAGGAGAGTTGGGTCTCGCGGATGAAAACAAGGCTTCGCGATAAAACCGCTCATGTGCGCCCTGAAGTCTGATTCGCACCGTTTCGCGGACATTTTCGAAGACCCTCTACCATCTTCCTGTAGGCCATTCTTACTGAAGTCGAACCAAATACGCCGGTTGACATCGGCATCAAAGCTGGCCAAACAGGATCCGACAGACAGTCGGATGCCGGAGAGTCGGCGGCAGACTCGCTTGTGGCCAAACTTAATCCCACAAGAATTCTGCCCGTAAAAACGCCATCGTTAAAACAAGAGGATCGTGGCCCAATTGGGCGATTTCTATGCGTCGACACTCAGACATTCAGCGGTTCCAGAGCCTCATCATTCTCCAGGCTGTTGAACTGCTACCGACGGGCGCACCGTCGAAAGCATAGCTCGTCCAGTTTCATAGGTGGGCTCTATGAGGCCATAGGGAGGAACGATTGGACGCGTTCACGATCAGCCTTCATCCTTGGCTTAGAAATCGGCGACGTGTGAGCGAGCCGTCAAATTTTCAGAACTCTTGGTTTACTTCACTTCCTGGCGTTCTGAAATGAAATGAGGTGAACATGCAAACCAGCGCGCTAAAACAGCACGATGAGATGCAGGATGTGGCACAAAATAGAAAGCCTCCGGTGTCGGACGGGCGGCCTTATGTTGAGAATCGAAGCTTTCCATCACCTGCAGCGGAAACGACAACCGCCTATCCGAGAGAAGCTGTGGCGTCTCGCTCTTTCAACACTATCGAGTTCCCTTTCCAAGGAGCCGTTCAAGAAAGACTCTTGACCGCACGCGAAGTCGCCGCGCGGCTTGGGGTTTCAGAACGCTGGGTTCGCGATCATACGACGCGTCGTTCCCCCAAACTTCGCGGCGTAAAGCTCGGAACCTTGATGCGATATCGCAGAGCGGACGAGGATTTCGTGGAGAAAT
>Ga0207652_10001487_pt1 | contig 20729 bp, 14 predicted proteins | sample KBSC63BmetaG_FD_184334 | JGI IMG/M metagenome (GOLD analysis project Ga0207652, IMG submission 184334) | Corn rhizosphere microbial communities from Kellogg Biological Station, Michigan, USA - KBS C6-3B metaG (SPAdes) (version 2) | ecosystem: Host-associated > Plants > Roots > Rhizosphere ... | reverse complement strand
CGCGGAGAGCTTCTTCAAGTCAAGCGACGGCGGCAGGACGTTCCGCCGCATGCCCACGCCGCACGGTGACAATCACGACATGTGGATCAGCCCCAAAGACGGGAACACGATGATCCAGTCGAACGACGGGGGAGCCAACGTTTCGTACGACGGCGGCCGCACCTGGTCGTCGCAGGACAACCAGCCCACCGCCGAGATCTACCAGATCGCGACAGATAACCAGTATCCCTACCGCGTGTACGGCGCGCAGCAGGACGCGTCCACGGTGATCGTGCCCACTCTGCCCGACATTGCCGATCAGTCCGAATGGCAGCCCGGGCCCGGATGCGAGACCGGCCCGATCATTCCGAATCCCATACGGCCGGACACGGTGTATGGCGCGTGCAAGGGCCAGTTCAGTCGCATGGACCTGCACACCGGACAGGAGAAGAACTACTGGGTGGGCGCGCAGTACCTGTACGGCTACAACCCGAAGGACATGAAGTATCGCTTCCAGCGCGTGTCGCCGATGGAAGTGTCGCCGCACGATCCACGCGTGATCTACTTCGGCTCCCAGTACGTGCATCGCACGACGGACGAAGGCGTCACGTGGACGCGGATCAGTCCCGATCTCACGGCCGACGATCCGGCAAAGCAGGTTGCGTCCGGCACGCCGATCACCCGCGATGCCACGGGTGAGGAGTACTACAGCACCCTCTACGCGATTCGCGAATCGCCGCTGGCAAAGGGAGTCATCTGGGTCGGTGCCAATGACGGTCCCGTCCACGTCACGCGCGACAACGGCAGGAGCTGGCAGGATGTGACGCCTCGCGATCTGCCACCCGGCGGGCGCGTCCAGAACATCGAGCCGTCACCGCATCGCGCGGGTTCCGCCTACATCGCCGTGTATCGCTACCTGCTCGGCGATTTTCACCCGTACATCTATCGTACGGAGAATTACGGCCGGAGCTGGACGCTGCTCACGGATGGCCGGAACGGCATCCCCGCCGACTGCCCCACGCGGGTCGTGCGTGAGGACCCGGTGCGCGCGGGATTGCTCTACGCGGGCACCGAGTTCGGCATGTTCGTCTCGTTTGACAATGGCGGGCACTGGCAGTCACTGCAGCTCAATCTGCCCATTACGCCAGTGACGGATCTCCAGGTGCACCGCAGCGATCTCGTGGTCTCGACCCAGGGGCGATCGTTCTGGATCCTGGATGACCTGACGCCGCTCGAGCAGCTCGACGCGCGCGTGGCGTCCGCGCCCCACCATCTCTTCACACCACGTCCGGCGTATCGGCTGCGCTACTTCGGCGGGCGCGGTGGACCGGCGGCGCCGGAATATCCGCCACCCGGCGCCATGATTGATTACTACCTGGCGCAGGGCGCCCGGCACTCGGTGCGGCTGGACATTCTCGATGCCCGCGGGCAGGTAGTCAGGAGCTTCACGGCGGACACGGCGCAGACCGTGGCACGCGGTCGCGATGCCGGAGACGGTAACAGCGGTGATGCGGAGGATGGTGGGTTCCGGCGATCGCCACGCACGCCGCGCCTGGAGGCGGGAGCGGGCACGCATCGCTTCATCTGGGATCTGCGCTATCCCGGTCCGTGGGAGCCGGGAACGCGCCGCGCCGGGCGCGGCGCCCTCGGCCCGCTGGCAGTGCCCGGTACGTACACCGTGCGACTCACCGTGGATGGCGCCACCGAACGCGCGCCACTCGTGCTGCGTGCCGATCCGCGCGTGACCGCAGACGGCGTGACGCAGGCGGATCTCGAGCACCAGCTCGCCCACAACCTGCGGGTGCGCGATGTGGTGAGTCAGGCCAACCATCTCAGTGCACGCGTTGATTCGGCGCGGAAGCGCCTGGCCGATGCCACGGGTGCCGCCGCGGATACGTTACGCATGCTCACCGGGCTGCACGATGCGCTGGTGACGGCGCCGATTCGCTACTCGGAGCCCAAACTGCTGGACCAGCTCACCTATTTGTATGGGATGACCATGAATGCCGACCAGCGCATCGGGCGGGACGCCGTGGAGCGGCTCGCGGAACTCCAGGGGCAACTGGCGGAGCTGGTGAAACGCTGGTAGCGGACGGCTACTGCACCACCGTCGCGCGATACGAGACGGCGAGCGGTCCATCCTGCCCGGGACGCGTCTCGGGCCAGAGTGCGAGCGTCAGGCCGTTCCCCGCAGGCAGCCGGATGCCGGTCGCGGCAAGGTCGGTGGCGGGGTTGCCAAGGCTCGCGATATCGCCGTGCGGTACCCGCGCGAGCGCGGAATCGGCGACCGCCCCGTACACCCTGGGCAGCGTCGCTCGCACCGTAGCCTCGAACTTGTCGGGTTTGCGCGTGCGGCCGAGCGGGGTGTCGAAGTACACCGTCACGACGCGCCCCTCGCGCATGGCGAAAATGCCATTGCCGAGGTCCGTGCGTCCTTCGGCGAGCGCCGGGAGCGGCAGCGTGGCAGCGGACGCGCCCATGGTGGTCACCAGGGGATGGGCAGCGGATGAGAGGGAGGCGGTGGTGCGGGCCGGGATCATGGTGCCGTGTGGCGCGCGTGGTTCACGCAGTGATCCGTCACTCCGATGCGGGATGGCGACGTCGGCCGTCGGTACGACATGTGACGTCGCCGAATCGGCGGACGACCTGCCGTTGGTCACGAGCGTATCCGGCCGTGGTGAGTCGCCCGGAACGGCGTGCACCGTTGCACGAATGAGCACGGCGACTACGGCGACAGCAATGATGCCGGCGCCGATCCGAAGCGCAATCTGTGTCGTGCGCGCCTGCGCGGCGCGGCGCGCGTCACGACGGCAGAGCAGACAGACGGAGGTGCCTGGGCCGCGCAGGTGCGTGCAGGGTGGGGGAGTGCGTGGGGACATCGGGAAACCGCGGTGACTCGAAGTGGGATGAGAAACTCGGTGCGCGAGAAGCGTACCGCGAACGGGCGAGGCGGCGTGCCTCGCGGAGCGCGATCGTCTCCTTCGGTGACGAATGGCGCGGCGTGCGGCAACGGGGGAGACGGGTCGGGCGGAGGACGAGCAGGATTGTCGTCGCCAATACTTACATCCGGCAGTCCCGGGGTGCAATATCGGCACCTTCCCGTGTCCCTGCCGAGGCCGGTCCCATGCGTAGTCCCTCAGCGCCATGACATCAATGCTGGAAACGCCGCCCCGCGCGAAATCGCCCGTGCCCAAGGGGCGGCTGCTGAGCGTGCTTGGCGTCGCGTTCGGGCTGGCCGTCATCATCGGCAACACGATCGGCATGGGGATACTGCGCACGCCGGGAGAGATCGCGGCGCGATTGCCGAGTCCGTCGCTCTTTCTCCTGGTGTGGGTTGCCGGCGGGTTGTACGCGCTGCTGGGCGCCATTTCGCTTTCGGAACTGGGCGCCATGATTCCGCGGTCGGGCGGGCAGTACGTCTTCGTGCGCCACGCGCTGGGCGAGTACGCGGGGTTCCTCGTGGGCTGGAGCGACTGGATCTCGACGTGCGGGAGCGCGGCGGCGGTGTCCATGGTGATGGCCGAGTATCTCACGGAACTGGTACCGCCCCTGGCGGGGCGCGCCGCAGTGATCGCCGCGGCAACGGTGATCGCGTTCGCCGTGCTCCAGTGGCGCGGTGTGAAATGGAGCGACGGCGCACAGCAACTGACCAGTCTCATCAAGACACTCGTACTCGTGGCGCTGGTAGCGGCGTGCTTTCTTGTTCCGGCGCAGGGTGCAGCGCCGGCGCCCGCGCCCGCGGCAATTCCCCACGGTGTCGCGCTGTTCGCGGCGATCACCATCGCGCTCCAGGGCGTGATCTACACCTACGATGGTTGGAACGGCGTCATCTATTTCAGTGAGGAAGTGCGCGATCCCGGTCGTGACATTCCGCGCGCCACGATGCTGGGCGTGGTCGCGGTCATCGTGATCTATCTGGCGCTCAACCTGGCCTTCCTGCATGTGGTGCCGATTGGCGGCATGGCCGGCCAGACGCTCGTGGCCGGCACGGCGGCGGGCGCGCTGTTCGGTCCCCGCGGCGACACGATCATCCACATCGTGATGGTGCTCTCGCTCCTGAGCAGCGTGAACGCGTTAGTTCTCATGGCGTCGCGCGTCCCGTATGCGCTGGCGCGGGACCGGCTGCTGCCGGCCGGTCTGACGGGCGTCAATCAGGGCGGCACGCCGACGCCCGCGCTGGTCGCCGGCTCGGTCATCTCGCTCATCTTCATCATGACGGGCACCTTCGATCAGGTGCTCGCATTGCTCGCCTTCTTCTTCGTGCTGAACTACCTGCTCTCGTTCACCTCCGTCTTCGTGCTGCGCCGGCGCGAGCCCGCCGCGCCACGCCCGTACCGGGCATGGGGCTATCCCTGGACCACGGGCGTGGCGCTCGTGGGATCGGGCGCGTTCCTGGTGAGCGCGGTGATCGGCGACCGCGCGAACAGCGTGCACTCCATCATCGTGCTCGCGCTCACCTGGCCGCTCTTTCTCATCATTCGGCGCCTGCGCCGGCCGGATCCGCGTGCGGGGTCGGACGGCGCCTGAGGCCGTGCGTCGCATTGCCGCGGATGGCCAACGAGGGAATGGGCAACGGGACACCCGTTTGTTATCTATTCCTCTCTGGTCCCCGCTGCGGCTGCACCATTTCACCTGACTCTCCGTCCCCGTGCCTGAGCTGACCGACCGTTTCCGATCGCTGCCCGTCTACATGCTCGCCGGAATCCCCGCGCGGAAGCGTGAGCTGATCGCGCGCGGCGTGGATGTGATTGACCTTGGCGCGGGTGATGCCGATCTCGCGCCGCCCGCCGCGGTTGTTCGCGCCATGCAGGAGGCGGTGACGAAGCCGGCGCTGGGCCGCTACGGATTCGGCCTGGGCCACGTGCCCTATCGCGAAGCGATCGTGAGCTGGATGCAGCGGCGCTTCGGTGTCCGATTCGATCCGTTGAGCGAGGTCGTGCCGCTCATTGGCAGCAAGGAGGGCATTGGACATCTGGCGTTCGCCTACCTGGAACGCGGCGACGTGGCCATCATTCCCGAGCCCGGCTATCTGTCGTATCTGGGTGGTGCGCTGCTCAGCGAGGCGACGCCGTACAGCTATCCGCTTCGCCCGCGGACGAACTTTCTCGTCGAGCTTGACGATGTGCCGGACGACGTACTGCGGCGCGCACGGATGCTGTATCTCAACTATCCGAACAATCCCACCGCCGCCGTAGCCCCGCGTGAGTATCTCGAGCGCATCGTGCGGCGGTGTCGCGAGCTGGATCTGCTGCTCGTGTACGACAACGCGTACTCGGAGCTCGCCTTCGATGGGTATCGTCCGCCGAGCATCTTCGAGATTGACGGCGCGCGCGACGTGGCGCTCGAATTCCACTCGCTCTCCAAGACGTACAACATGACGGGGTGGCGCTGCGGCTGGGCGGTGGGCCGGCCCGAGTTCGTGGCGGCGCTGGCCAAGGTGAAGTCATTTCTGGATACGGGCCAGTTCATGGCGGTGCAGGCCGCGGGCGTGGCCGCGCTCGAGAGCTGGAGCGACTTCGTGCCGAGGAACGTCGCGACGTTCACGGAGCGGCGCGACGCGGGTATTGCGGCATGGCGTGCGGCGGGATTCACCGGCGCGACGCCGCGCGCCACGATGTACCTCTGGCTCGAGCTTCCCGCGGACGTCGATGGCGCCGCGTTCGTCGAATCGCTGCTGCAGGATGGCGTGATCGTCATCCCGGGCTCCAGCTTTGGCGCGGGTGGCGATGGATTCTTCCGCGTGTCGCTTACCGTGCCGCCCGACCGGCTGCGTGAGGCGGCGCGTCGTGCGGGTGATGTGCTGGCCCGCATGACGGCGGCGGCCGCGCACTGACGGCGCGATCATGACCGGACGACGTCGCGCGGCGCGGCGCCCTTCCGAGCCCGGGCCGGGCGACACGCCGCTCTGGACGCCCTCACCAGCGCGTCGCGCGGCAAGCCGCATGGTGGACTTCGCAAAGCTCGCGCGGCTGTTCGGTGCGCCACAGACCGTGCGCCGTGATGGCGCGCTCGACTATGCCGCGCTTCATGCATGGTCCGTGGCGCACCGCGATCGCTTCTGGCAGGCGGTGTGGCAGTACAGCGGCGTGATCGCGGATATCGGGGCGGACGAACGGTATCCGCACGACGCCGGCTGGGGGCTCGATCGGATGGCGCCGCCCGACGCGGAGCGTGGCCCGCGCTGGTTCCCGGACACGCGCCTCAATTTCGCCGAGAACCTGCTGCGCTTCAGCGACGCGCATCCGGCGCTGGTGAGCTGGACGGAACGCGGGCCGCTGCGCTCGCTCACGTACGCGGAGCTGGGGCGCGAAGTTGCACGCGTCGCCGCGGCGTTGCGCGTGCATGGTGTGGTGGCGGGCGATCGCATAGCCGGCTGGATGCCCAACATTCCGGAGACCGTCATCGCCATGCTGGGGGCGACATCGCTCGGCGCGGTCTGGTCGTCGTGTTCACCGGACTTTGGCGTGAGCGCCGTGGAGGATCGCTTCGGGCAGATCGAGCCACGGGTGCTGTTCATCGCGGATGGATATCTCAATCGCGGCACCGCGCACGACTGCATGGCGCGAGCGCGCGAGATCGTCGAGCGCATCCCCGCGATCGAACGCGTTGTCGTGGTGCCACACCGCTCGCGCGTGGCGCCGGACGATGCGGCGGCCACTGCCGCCGGGCTGCCGCGCGGCGTGCCCTGGGATGACTTCCTGGGCCCACCGGCGGCGCCAGACTTTCTCCGGCAGCCGTTCGACCATCCCGTGTACATCATGTATTCCTCGGGCACGACCGGCCTGCCCAAATGCATGGTGCACGGCGCCGGCGGCACGCTGCTGCAGCATCAGAAGGAACATCTCCTGCACGCCGACCTGCGGCGCGACGATTGTCTCTTCTACTTCACCACCTGCGGATGGATGATGTGGAACTGGCTGGTGTCCGCGCTGGCGATTGGCGCAACGGTCGCGCTGTATGATGGATCGCCCATGTCGCCAGCCGCGGACACGCTGTGGCAGTTCGCCGAGCGCGAGCGCATTACGGTGTTCGGCACGAGTGCCAAGTATCTCGCGCTGGCCGAAAAGGCCGCGGTGGCGCCGGCCACGACGCGCGATCTGTCCGCCCTGCGGATGGTGCTCTCCACGGGCAGCCCGCTCGCGGCGCACAGCTTCGACTACGTGTATTCCCACATCAAACGCGATGTGCATCTGGCGAGCATCAGTGGCGGAACGGACATCATCTCCTGCTTCGTCCTTGGCAACCCGGCGGCGCCGGTGTGGCGTGGCGAGATGCAGGCAGCAGGTCTGGGCATGGCGCTGGAAATCCGGGACGAATCGGGGGCCGCGATGATGACCGGTCCCGGCGAACTGGTGTGTTCGCGCCCGTTCCCGAGCATGCCGACGAGTTTCTGGAATGATCCCAGCGGTGCGCTCTATCACGCCGCGTATTTCGAGCGGTTCCCGGGTGTGTGGCGACATGGCGACTGGATCGAGCACACAGTGCACGATGGCTGGGTCATCCTGGGTCGGAGCGATGCGACGCTGAATCCGGGCGGCATTCGCATTGGCACCGCGGAGATCTATCGCCAGGTGGAGCAGCTCGATGAAGTCGTCGAGAGCATCGCCGTGGCGCAGGAGACGGGCGAGGGACCGGGTGACGTGCGCATCGTGCTCTTCGTGCGGCTTCGCGAGCCACTGGTGCTGACCGATGACCTGCGGCAGCGGATCCGGCAGCGCGTGCGCGAGCATGCCAGCCCGCACCACGTGCCCAATCTGATCGTACAAGTCCCCGACATTCCGCGCACCATCAGCGGAAAGATCAGTGAAATCGCCGTCCGCGACGTCATCCACGGGCGCAAGCCCACCAACGTCGATGCGCTCGCCAATCCCGAAGCGCTCGCGTTCTTCCGCGAGCATCGGGAGCTTCGGCAGTGACCACGAGCAGGCTATCGCATTGGCCTCGGCGAATGCCGGGGCGTCGTCACTCCGGCGGTCGTGCCGTCTGTGGGGCCGTGACGGTAATGTCGCGAGTCGCGCTGCTCCGGGCGTCGCCGGCCTGGATGGCGAGCTCGATGCGGTAGTGCCCGGCGGGGAGGTCGGGAATCGCCACGCGAAGGGCGCGTCCGCTGGCGCTGTCCGGCCGCCCCGGATCGTTCCACTCGAGCGACACCGGATGGTCCGCCCGGGCGAGTCCCACGACGCGCGCGATCCCGTGCAGCAGTCCGTGATCCAGCGGCGTGACTCGCAGGGCGACACGCGCGGGATGCTCGGCGCTGGCTGGTGCGTACGATTCCCAGTAGAGCGCGACCGTGTCACCCGCGGCGATACGGAGACCGCCGATTGCACCGGACGCGGCAGTCGTGAGCGACGGGAGCCCTGTCGTGGAATCGGCGAGGCCGATGAGCAGGTCGGAGAGCGGCGCGTCCTGCGGCAGCGGCGCCACGCCCGCGCGCCAGCGTGCCGCCACGGCATTCGTGGAATCCAGGAACTCCACCGCCATGAGGGCGTTTCGCGCCGGCGCACGCAGCGTGAACGATCCCGCTCCGCTGTGCGAGCTGGCGCGCATGAGCGCGAGCACGCTGTCCGGAGCGACCGCAAGCAGGGCGCCCGCCAGGGCTGGCCGTTCGGAATCCACCCGGGTCGCGCGCGCGTCGAACGCCGCCACGACGACCATGCTGTCTCCACCGGAGCGACGGAAGCGAGCGATCTGCACGGGAAGCGTGTCAATGCGCAGCAGCCAGCCGGGCGCGTACCGCATGGGCGGCGCCTGCGTGTTCGCGAGCGTCCAGTCCGAGGGCGTCGCCTGCAGCGCATGCTCCAGGGCATGGCGGTCGGGCACGAGGCTGAAGCTGGGGCGCGGCTCGTGGCCGACCACGCGCACCACGGGGTCCGTGAGCACCTCGAGCCGGCTCTGCTCGCGCGCCCAGCGCGTGGGCCAGCCGTAGCGCAGTGCGACTTCCTCGATGTCGGAACCCCACGACAATCCCTCCGGAATCGCCGTTCCCGCTTCAACCGCGGCAATGGTACGACGGGCCAGAAATTCATCACGCGTCGCGCGCGGTCGCCAGGTGAGCAGCGGCGCAGCCAGCCAGAAGAGACGCGCAGCGGCGCGTGCGCGCTCCGTGCATGCGGGGCGATCCGCGGGAGGATCGTCAACGCCTGACGGAAGCCACGGGTCGACGTCCAGCCACTGGCACCGCAGCGTGTCGGGCATTGCGGCGAGCGCGCTGTCGTACGCTTCGGCGCTCAGCGCCTCCTGGCCCGCGCGGTGCCAGACCAGGCCGCGCAGCGCGTGGCACCACCACGGCGTTGCGGCGCAGTGCGCCAGGATCGCCGTCGCATCCGAGTCCGTTGGAGACTCGAGCGCATAGCGGATCCGTTGTCCCATGATGAAATCACTGGTGGAATCCTGCAGCGCGAGCGAATCGAGCATGTGCCGCAACTGGTCGCGAGCGGCGGATACGCGAGTGGCTTCCTCCGGAAGCGCCGGGTCCTCGTTATCGTCCCAGTAGCAAAGGCGTCCGATGGATACATCACAGCCGCCTTCGCGTGGCGGCACGACGGGGAGATGAAACCGGCGCAACGATTCGAAGTCCCGCTGGGAATCGCGCGCCCGATGCTCAGCGGTGGTGCGCGGGTGCTGCGCCGCCGCATGCACAGCGACTGGCGGCACCCCGGACAGCACCAGTGCCAGCAACGCCAGCGCGGCGGCGCTAGTGCATGCGGACGACTTCGATGTCGCGCGTCGCGCGTCCATGGACGGCATCGTTGGCTACCTCGAGCTCCAGCCGATAGCGACCTGGCGGCAGATCGGGGATCGCGAGACGAACCGCGCGGTCCACCGATCCCCGCGCGCCGGGATCTTCCCACGCGAGTGACATGGCCGGCGCGGGATGACTCACGCCGAAGAGGTGCCCGAGCTTCCCCAGGAAACTTCCCGACAACGGGACGAGCTGCAGGGACACGCGCACCGGCGCGTCGAGCGATGCATGCGCGTACATCTCCCAGAAGAGCGCCAGCGTCGTGCCGGGTTGCACCTTCAGCTCGGCCACGGCATGGGGTGCCATGGCGGCGAGCGTGTGTGGAATGGACGTACTGTCCGCCACACCCACCAGCAGATCGGAGATCAGCGCCGCATGATCGAGCGGCTCCAGTCCGCCGCGCCACCGCATGGCGAGCGCACGCGCGGTGTCCAGCACTTCCACCGCAACCAGCGATCGCTCCGCGGGTGCACGCACGATGAGTGCACCGAGCGGTCGCGATGAAACCAGATGCGCCGTGCCGAGCGTGCTGTCCGGTGCGGCGGCGAGCAGGGCGGCCGCCTCGACCTCACCTGGCGGGTCGCCGAGCGTCAGACGCGCATCGTATGCCACCACCACGACCATGCTGTCGCCGTGGCGAAACCGCGCGAGCTGCACCGGCAGTTCGCCAATGGAGCTGATCCAGCCTGGCGCATACATCATCGGTGCGGCGAGCGCGCTCGAGAGGTCCCAGTCGTCAGGCTGCGCCTCGAGCGGCGCGTCGATGGCGTGGCGGTGCGGCGCCAGGCTGAATCCCGGGGCAGGGAGGTGCTCCACCACCGGGGAGAGCGACGGATTCGCGATGTCTCCATCGCGCGGCTCCCGGGAGTATCGTACCGGCCATCCATAGCGCAGCCAGATTTCCGCGATGTCGGAACCCCATTCCACGGCGCGCGGTATGGCGGTGCCGGCGACGATGCGCTCCATCGTGCGGCGCGAGAAGAACTCATCACGCGCGGCGTGCGGGCGCCACGTGAGCAGCGGCGCGCTGAGCCACAGCACGCGGCGCGCCAGCATGGCGCGCCCGGTGCATGGCGGGGCGGCCGATGGCACGCCCAGGCCGTAGGGGAGCCACGTGTGCACATCCAGCCACTGGCACCGCAGCGTGTCCGGCATCAGCGCCAGCGCGACCGTGAACATCACGTTGCTGTGCTCCTCGTCCTGCGCGCTGTGATAGACCAGACCGCTCAGTGCGTCACACCACCAGGCTGTGGCTTCGCAATGGTCCAGCAGCCTCGCGGCGCCCGCGTAATCGCGGGCTTCGAGCGCGTAGCGCACCTGCTGTCCCACGATGAAATCGCTCGTCGGAGCCGCGGCACCCAGCACCGCGAGCGAGTCGCGCAGCAGTTGGCGTGCGTGCACAATGGAGTCCGGTTCGTCGCGCGCCGGCGCATCGCTGATGTCGTTGGTGGTCCGAAAACGGCCGACCGTGACATCGATACCGTTGCCGAAGGTGAGCACGCGCGGCAGGCGCTCACGGCGAAACGCCTCGAAATGTCGTTGCGCGCCGCGCGCCGCGTGCTCTGTCGCAACAGACGGATTCTGGGCGCGCAGCTTGCCCCATGGCGCCGGCGATGCGGCAAGCACGAACAGGGCGAGCGCACGAAAACAGGGCATGAAGGATACGCAGCACGTGGCGTGGAACTCTTCCTACCGCACGACCCGTTCCGCACCGTGGTTCAGTTGAACCTGCCACAAGTCGATCACCGCGGGAAGGGCGCGCAGCTCGCTCATCACGGGCGCCGGCAGCTCGCCATCCACGTTGAGCACCGCCAGCGCCTCCCCGCCCGCCGCGAGTCGGGCCTGGTGAAACTCGCCAATGTTGATCCCCGCCTCCCCGACGATGGTGCCCACCCGACCAATCACACCCGGCACATCGTGGTTCCGCAGGAGCACGAGCGTGCCGCGCGGCACCACATCAATGAGAAAGTCGCCGATGCGCACGATGCGCGGATGCCCCTCCGCCAGCAGTGCACCGGCGACGACGGTGACGTGCTGGCCCGACATCACGCGGACTTCGAGGTACTCGGCATAGTCCGCGTGCGCCCCCGATTGTGTCTGGCTCACCTGGATTCCGCGTGCCGCGGCCAGATGCATGGCGTTCACGACGTTGACCCGCGTGCGACCGAGGTTCGCCGCCAGCACACCCATGACAACGCTCGCCGCGAGCGGGCGCAGCGTCTGGGATGCTCCTCCCGCGTAGCGGACCTCCACCGCATTCACCGGCCCATCGACAAGATTCGATGCGAGCAATCCCGCCCGCTCGCCCAGGGACAGGAGTGGCCGGATGCGCCGCATCTCCTCGCCGCCCACCGCGGGTGCATTGACGGCGCGTGACAGGTCGCCATCCAGCAGCGCGGCGCGAACCGCCTCCGCGATCTCCACGGCCACGTTGCGTTGTGCCTCACGGGTGGACGCGCCCAGGTGCGGCGTGAGCACCACGTTATCGAGCAGTCGCAACGGATGATCGGCGGGGAGTGGTTCCTGTTCGTAGACATCCAGTGCGGCGCCAGCCAGTCGCTTCTCCGTGAGCGCCGCGACGAGCGCCTGTTCGTCGACGATGCCGCCGCGCGCGCAGTTCACGAGGATGGCCTCCGGCTTCACCCGCGCCAGTTGGGCCGCGCCAATGAGCCCGCGTGTGGCATCGCTGAGCGGCACGTGCACCGTGATCACGTCGCCGCCGGACAGCACTTCATGCAGCGGGGCCAGCTCGATGGCCAGCTCGCGCGCACGCTCCACCGACAGGTACGGATCGTACGCCACGACGCGCATCCCGAACGCCTGTGCCCGTCGCGCGACCTCGGTGCCGATGCGGCCCGCGCCGACAAGCCCGAGCGTCTTGCCGTACAGCTCCGTGCCCGTGAAGGTCTTTCGGTCCCATTCGCCCGCCTTCATGGAGCGATTGGCGGCCGCGACCCGGCGCACGAGTGCGAGCAGCAACGCGAAGGTCAGCTCGGCGGCCGAAATGGTATTGCCGGACGGCGCCGTGAGCACGGCGATGCCGCGCTCGGTGGCGGCGTCCACGTCGATCGTGTCCACGCCGACGCCCGCGCGCCCGATCACCGTGAGTCGTTCCGAGCGCGCGAGTGATTCGCGCGTGATGCGTGTGGCGCTGCGCACGAGCACTGCGTCGGCCTCCGCGATGGCCTGCGCCAGCTCATCGCCCGAGAGCCCCGGCCTGTGCACGAGTTCGAATCGCGAATCCTCGGCGAGCGCGGTGAGCGCACTCCGCTCGATGGCGTCGGCAATGAGCACCTGGTAGCGCGCGCTCATGTGAGCACCGTCGTCAGCTCGGCGAGCAAGGCGTCGAGCTCGGCCACGGTGTGGTCGCCCATGTGCCCGATGCGAATCGTCGCGTCCTTCAGTTCTCCATAGCCCGATGCGATCGTGTAGCCGCGCGCCGCCAGCGCCTTCGTCACCGCTGATCCCGGGTGGCTCGGGGGCATCCTGATGCAGCTCACGGTCGGCGAGCGAAAGCCTTCCGGCGCGAGCATCTCGAGCGCCAGCCCGCGCGCCGCCATGTCGTCCACCCACTGCCAGCAGCGTCGCGCCATGGCATCGTGTCGCGCCCAGCGCCCCTCGATGGTTTCCCGGCGAATATGCTCGAGCTGCACCGCGAGCGCATGAAAGAGCGACAGGGCGGGCGTGTTCGGTGTCTGGTCCTTCGCCAGATACTTGTCGAACTCCACGAGATCGAAGTACACGCCGCGCGCCGGCGCCTGCCTGGCCCGCGCCAGCAGCCGCTCGTTGGCTACGCCCAGCGCGAGGCCCGGTGGCAGCGCGAGCGCCTTCTGCGACCCCGTGAGTACGAAGTCCAGCTCCCACTCATCCGTCTCGACCGGGGCGCCCGCGACGCCCGTGACGCTGTCCACCAGCAGCACCACATCGCCCGCGGCGTGCACCACGCGCGCGATGTCGGCAATGGGATTCAGCACGCCCGTGGATGTCTCAGAGTGGACGACCGTGACCGCGTCGTAGTCCCCCGCGTGCAGCGCGTCGGCTACCGCATCGGGTGCGTGGGCCTGTCCCAGCGGTACCCGCAGCGCATCCGCCTCGTAGCCGCATGCCTCCGCAATGCGGAAGAATCGCTCGCTGAATGCGCCATTCACGAGCGCGAGCACGCGCCGTCGCACTCCATTGCGCACCGCGGCTTCCATGAGTCCGGTCGCGCTGGATGATGAGATGTACACCGGGCGCGCCGTGCGGAAGACTTCGCGCAGACCGGGTTGGAGCGACGCGATGAGCTGCTCCATGGACTTGCCGCGGTGCCCGATCATGGGCTGCAACTGCGCGGCCAGCACCTCGTGGCGCACTTCGGTGGGGCCAGGAAGGAAGAAGCGCCCGAAGCGCGGGCGCGTCAGGACCAGGGCTTCCTGATCATCGACATTGGCGTGCGTGGTCATGATGGACGTTCCGTGGACTGGGCGGCGAGCCGTGCGGCGCCCTGCTCGTACAGCGCGCGCGCGGCATGGGCACGTGGGAATTCGTGATCGAGCGCCAGGGGAAGAACTGGAGCGAGTGACGTGGATGTTATCACGGTGTCCGCTCCCGCCACCACTGTCGGCCGCACGACCACGCCGGCAAAGGCGACCATGAGGTCCACTGCCGGGCGCGTTTCGAGATCGGTGGCGCCATCGCCTACCATCATCACCGGACGGGGCAGTGAGGCACCCCAGCCTTTGACCATCTCGAGTTTGCCTCCCGAGCGCGCGAGCGGTGACGTGGTATCGAAGCCGGCGTAGCTGCCGTCGGCGTGGAAGAAGATGTTCACGGCGCCGACGAGCCGGTCCGGTATACTCAGCGCGCGCGCGAGCGTGAGCACGGCGGGGAGGAGGCCGCCGGAGAGAATGCGGACCTCGATGCCTTCACCCCGCAGCGCGGCGACGACGGCGGCTGCGTCAGGCACCATCTCGGCGACGTAGCGGTCGCCCACAGCGGCTACCTGATCGCGTGTGGGCGCGATGAGCGCGAGGCGGCGGCCGTAGATGTCTTCGAGCCGTACCAGGCCGCGCATGGCCTGCTCCGTGAGACGCTGGCTCTCTTCGCGGACCGGACCAGCGAGGAGATCAATGCCTTCGATGCGGGTGAGGGTGGAATCGCAGTCGAAGATGACGCAGCGGACGGGAGGCATGATGTAACAATGCCGGGCGTTGGTGCCGCAGGGAAGCGGTCGCCGGAGGCGACCGCTTCCCGGAGCCGGCGCGCGACGCGCGCCGGCTCAGTACTTCGGTACGCGCGGATCCACGTCATCGCTCCAGCGGCCGATGCCACCGGCGAGGTTCCACACGCGCGTGAATCCGGCATCCTGAAGCTGCTTCACCGCGCGCGCACTTCGTGATCCGCCCTTGCAGTGCACCACCATCTCACGCGCCGGATCGAGAGTCGGCAGCGCGTCGCCGAGCGTCCCGAGCGGAATGAGCCGCGCCCCGGGAATGTGCGCGATGTCCCACTCGTGGGGCTCGCGCACGTCAATGAGCACCAGGTCGTCGCCGCGCGCCCGCCGATCGGCGAACTCGCGCGGCGTGATCTCGGGGACGGCATTGCTGGCCGTCTGGCGGAGCCCGCAGAACTCCTCGTAATCAATGAGCTCCTTCAGCTCATGGGTGCCGCAGGCCGGGCACTCAGGATCCTTGCGCAGCGCCAGCGTGCGGAACTGCATGCGCAACGCATCCACCAGCAGCAGGCGTCCGATGAGCGGGGTGCCGGCGCCGAGCAGCAGCTTGAGCACTTCCGTTGCCTGAATGGTGCCCACGAGCCCCGGCAGCACACCGAGCACGCCGCCCTCCGCACAGCTTGGCACCATGCCCGGAGGCGGCGGCTCGCGGAAGAGACAGCGATAGCATGGCCCGTTTTCCATGGCGAACACGCTGGCCTGTCCTTCGAAGCGGAAGATGCTGCCGTACACGTTGGGCTTGCCAGTGAGCACACACGCATCGTTCACGAGGTAGCGGGTGGGAAAGTTGTCCGTCCCATCCACCACGATGTCATAGTCGCGGATGATCTCGAGCGCGTTGGCCGATGTCAGCGCCGTCGCATGGGTTTCCACGTGCACGTGCGGATTCACATCGCCCACGCGGTCGCGCGCGGAGTCGAGTTTGGGGCGACCGATATCCTTCGTGCCGTGCAACACCTGGCGCTGCAGATTGGACACGTCCACGGCATCGAAGTCCACGATGCCGAGGTGCCCGACTCCCGCGGCGGCGAGGTAGAGTGCCAGCGGCGATCCCAATCCCCCCGCGCCGACGATCAGCACGCGACCGTTCTTCAGCTTCTGCTGTCCCGCGAGTCCGACTTCGGGGAGCAGCAGGTGCCGGCTGTACCGCTCGAGCTCCTCTCGCGAAAGACTCGCGCTGTCGCCGGCCGCATGCCCGGCGGGCCGCGGCGGATGTGTTGCCGTGACGGTCATGGAGTCATCCTCCCGCTACGGTGGGCACGACGATGACTTCGTCGCCGTCACGCAGCGGCGCCTGAAAGCCGCCGTGAAAGCGGATGTCCTCATCATTCAGATAGAAGGACACGAATGGATAGGGCTGGCCGGCATCGTCGCGCAGGCGTGGCCCAAGCGCGGGAAAGCGCGCAATGACGTCGGTCACGGCATCGCCGACGGTGGCGCCGCGCGCCTCGAGCTCGCCCTGGTCCGACGCGAGCCGGGCCAGCATGGTGGGCAGCACGATGGTTACGCTCATGAGTACCTCTCCTCTGGTGAAGACTGCATGGTGTGTTCGAGTTCCATGGCGAACGGATCGCCGCCCGGGAGTGTGGTGACGTCGCAGCGATAGCCGCTGCGACTGGGAATGCAGGTGAACGTCGCGGTGTGCACGCCGAGCGTGCGCCAGGCGTGCGCCATGGCGTCGGCGACAGCCCGTGTGGACTGATCGGTGGCCACGGCGACGACGCTCGAACCGGATCCGCTGAGCGTGGCGCCGGCGGCGCCTGCCTGGCACGCGGCCGCCACGACCGCGTCATATCCTCGCACGAAGGACTTGCGATAGGGGACATGGAGCCGGCCTTCGAGCCCGGCCGAAAGCAGTGTCGCATCGGCGCGGGCCAGGCCGGCGACGAGCGCGGCGCTCGCGGCTGCCGCGCGACGCGCGTCGTCGTGCGACACCTGGGCCGGCAGAGCGGCGCGCGCCTCATCCGTGCCCACCGGGAAATCCGGCACGGCGAACACGAAGCGCAGCGCCGGGTGAACAATGAGCGGCGCGACATGCCAGCCGCCGTGCACGGTGCGAAACGCGAGTGTCGCGCCGCCGTACAGCGCCGGTGCGACGTTGTCCGGGTGTCCTTCGAGGGACGTCGCGATGCCCAGCAACGCCAGGTCGTCGAGCGGTAGTTCGAGCAGCGCGCGTGCGACGAGCGCGCCCGCCACGATGGCGGCCGCCGACGAGCCCAGTCCGCGCGCGATGGGGATGTCCGAGGTTGCCTGCATGACGAGTCCGCGCGGGACCGACGCATGCGCGTACTCGCATGCCGCCGCGAAGCCGCGCACGACGAAATCCTCACTGGCGCTCACAGCGAGCCCCGCGAGCGTCCCGAGTCGTTCGATCATGGGCGTGGTCCCGCTCGCGGGCCCCACGCGCGCGAGCACGCGCAGACGGCGTTCCACGGCCACGCCAATGCAATCGAAGCCAGCGCCCAGATTGGACGTGGATGCGCAGACCCGTACGCTCACCGTCATGCGCCGCGAGCCTCCGCCACCAGCGCGCTCACCTCACGCAGGCGGGGCGCGATGAGTGGAGCATCCGGCAGGACACCACTCACCGCTTCGACGGTCTTGAGCCCGTTGCCGGTAATGCACAACACCACCTCATCGTCGGCACGCAGCCGGCCGTCGCGCGCCAGGGCGAGCGCCGCCGCCACGGTCACCCCGCCGGCCGTCTCGGTGAAGATGCCGGCATCCTCCGCGAGCACCCGAATCCCGCTCACGAGCGCTTCATCGCTCACGTGCTCCGCCCAGCCGCCGGAATCGAGAATGGCGCGCGCCGCATAGGGGCCATCAGCGGGATTTCCAATGGCGATGGAGCGTGCGATGGTGTGCGGTACCTCGGGCACGATCTGCGTGCCGCCGCTCTGCACGAGGCGCGCAATGGGGGCGCAACCGGACGCCTGCGCGCCGTAGAGGCGCGGTGCGTCTCCCTCCACGAGTCCCGCTTCGAGGAACTCGCCGAATCCCTTGCGCAGCTTGCTGACGAGGGAACCGCCGGCCATTGGCGCGACGACCGCCGTAGGCAGGCGCCACCCGAGCTGCTCGGCGATCTCGAACGCGATCGTCTTGGAGCCCTCACCGTAGTAGCTGCGCAGGTTGACGTTCACGATCCCCCAGCCGAAGCGATCCGCGATCTGCGCGCACAACCGGTTCACGTCATCATACGTGCCGCGCACGCGCACGAGATGCGGCGCGTAGATGCTCGCCCCGATGACCTTGCCCAGCTCGAGATCGTGCGGGATGAAGACCCAGCTCTCGAAGCCGGCGCGAGCGGCCTGTGCGGCGACGGCGTTCGCGAGATTTCCCGTGGACGCGCACCCGATGGTCGTGAGCCCGAACGCCGCCGCCGCATTGATGGCCGCCGCGACCACCCGGTCCTTGAACGACAGGGACGGGTGCGACACGGCGTCGTTCTTCACCCAGGCGCGCGCCACGCCGAGCCGGCGCGCGAGCCGGGGCGCGGCGACAAGCGGAGTGCAGCCGGTGTCGAGCGAGAGCATGGGCTCGCCCGTGAAGGGGAGCCATTCGCGGTAGCGCCAGAGCGAGGCCGATCGTGCGGCGATCGTGGCGCGGTCGGGAAGCGCACGGTGCGGGTCATACACCGGGTCGAGCGGGCCGAGGCATTCCTCGCAGATGGCGGACGGCGCGGCGGCGCACTCCACGCCGCAGTTGCGGCAGCGCAGCGGCAGCGCGCGCAGCGCGCTTCGTGACGTATCGGTATCGAGCGCAATGGTCATGATGCAAAGGCCTCAGGCGACGAGCGGAGACGACGCACCGGTCGTGCCGGCGCGCGCATGACGGATCTCGGCCTCGTGCTCCGGTGTGATGCTGTAGCAGTGTTCGGGCCCCGGGAATCGCAGCGCGCGAACGTCGGCCGCGTATTCGCCGATGGCGCGCTCGATGTCGGTGCCGACCTCTGCATAGCGCTTCACGAACCGAGGGGAGATCTTCCCTACGAAGTTACCCAGAATGTCGTGCGAGATGACGAGCTGTCCGTCCACGTGCGGCCCGGCGCCTATGCCGTAGACCGGAATGCGCACGCGCTCCGTGACCAGTGCCGCTGTTTCCGCGGGCATGGCCTCGAGCAGAATGGCGAACGCACCCGCCTCTTCGAGCGCCAGCGCATCATCCACCAGGCGCTGCGCCGCGCTCAGGGTCTTCCCCTGCACGCGATAGCCCCCCAGTTGCGCCAGGCTCTGCGGTGTGAGGCCCAGATGTCCCATCACGGCGATCCCCGCATCCGTCATGGCGCGCACGCGATTGGCCACGCGAGTGCCGCCCTCGCACTTTACGGCATCGCACCCCGCCGATCCCACGAACGCGCCGGCGCTGCGCACGGCGCATTCGTCACTCGGCTGGTACGACAGGAAGGGCATGTCCCCGATCACGAACGCACGCTGTGCCGCGCGACTCACGGCGCGCGCGAACACGAGCATCTCTTCGAGTCCAATGCCAAGCGTGCTGGGCAGCCCGAGCATGGTCATCGCGGCCGAATCGCCCACCAGCAGCATGTCCACACCCGCGCGATCGGCGAAGGTGGCGGTGGGATAATCGTACGCGGTGATGAATACCGCCTTGCGCCCCTGCGCCTTGAGCGCGTTGAGCGTCGCGATGGTCACTCTGCCGGTGGACATGATGCGCTCCTCAGCTGCGTGGACGGGCGGATGACAGATCGTACGCGCAGGCGGCAAGACGTTCCAGCGCCGCTGCGAGCAGGTCGGGCAAGGTGGCGAACGAGAGTCGCACATGTCCTTCCCCGCGCGCGCCGAACGACGAGCCGGCGAGCGTCGCGAGACCGTACACATCGAGCAGGATCCGCGCGAGCGCGGCGGTGGACAGTCCGCTGCGCTCGAGCAGCCTGGTCACATCCGGGAAGGCATAGAACGCCGCGGGGGGCGACGCGCACTGCACATGCGGGATCGCGTTGAGCCCGTGCACCATGACGTCGCGGCGCGCGCGCAGGCGCGACACCAGATCCGCCACGCACTGCTGCGGCCCGGTCAGCGCGGCCAGTCCCGCGAGCTGGATGAATGCCGGCACGCACGACGTGCTGTTGATGACGAGCGCCGCCACGCGTTCGGCCAGTCGCGCCGGCATCACGCCGTAGCCGAGCCGCCACCCTGTCATCGCGTACGCCTTGGAGAAGCCATCCACGAGAATGGTGCGCTCCGCGAGACCCGGACGCGACGCAATGCTCTCGTGCGCGCCCTCGAAGTACAGCCGCGAATAGATCTCGTCAGAGAGCACCGCCAGATCGTGACGAATCGCCAGCTCCGCAACAGCATCGAGCGCGGCCGGCGAGGCCACGGTGGCGGCGGGATTGCCGGGCAGATTGAGCACGAGCACTCGCGTGCGCGATGTGATCTGTGCCGCAATGGCCTCGACGTGGAGCGCGCCATCGTCGTGAGAAACGGAATAGGGCACCGGCACGCCGCCCACCAGGCGTACCGCGGATTCGTAGATGGGAAAGCCGGGGTCGGGCACGAGGACCTCGTCACCCGGGCGTACCAGGGCCAGTACGGCATGCAGCAGCATGGCCTTGGCTCCCGACGTCACGACTACCTGCTCGGCTGTCGCGGACACGCCGCGATCGCCGAGGTGCGCGGCGATCGCCTCACGCAGCGCGGCGACGCCCGCGGGCGCCGCGTACCGCGTGGCGCCGTCGCGCAGGGCACGGACACCCGCCTCGACGATGTGCGCAGGCGTCGGACCATGCGGCTCACCGATTTCCGCATGAACCACACTGCGCCCCTGCGTCTCGAG
>Ga0207652_10001485_pt1 | contig 20743 bp, 14 predicted proteins | sample KBSC63BmetaG_FD_184334 | JGI IMG/M metagenome (GOLD analysis project Ga0207652, IMG submission 184334) | Corn rhizosphere microbial communities from Kellogg Biological Station, Michigan, USA - KBS C6-3B metaG (SPAdes) (version 2) | ecosystem: Host-associated > Plants > Roots > Rhizosphere ... | reverse complement strand
CCTGATCCACGAGTTCGGCCTCGACCGGCCGCTCGCGGTGCAGTACGGCGAATACGTCTGGCGCGCGCTGCACGGCGACCTCGGCCTCTCGGTCGTCACGCACGAGCCGGTGCTGCGCGAGTTCGCGGCGCGCTTTCCGGCGACCGTCGAGCTGTCGCTGGTGGCCATGCTGCTCGCGGTCGCGATCGGCGTTCCGGCGGGCATCGTCGCCGCGGTGCGCCGCAACACCGTCTGGGACTATTCGGTGATGGGTGCGTCGCTGACCGGCTACTCGATGCCGATCTTCTGGTGGGGGCTGCTGCTGATCCTCACCTTCTCGGTCGGCCTCGGCTGGACACCGGTCTCCGGACGCCTGGCGATCGAGTACGACATCGCTCCCGTGACCGGCTTCATGCTCGTCGATTCGCTGCTCGCCGCCGACAAGGGCGCCTTTCGCAGCGCGCTCTCGCACCTCGTGCTGCCGGCGATCGCGCTCGGCACGATCCCGCTCGCCGTCATCGCGCGCATGACGCGCTCGTCGATGCTCGAGGTGCTGCGCGAGGACTACGTGCGCACCGCGCGCGCCAAGGGCGCCGGACGGGTGCGCGTCGTCGCCGTGCACGCGCTGCGCAACGCGCTGATCCCGGTCGTCACGACGATCGGCCTGCAGGTCGGCACACTCTTCGCCGGCGCGATCCTCACCGAGACGATCTTCTCGTGGCCGGGCATCGGCAAGTGGCTCGTCGAGGCGATCCACCGGCGCGACTACGCGGCGGTGCAGGGCGGCATCCTCTGCACGGCGACGGTGATCATCGCCGTCAACCTCGTCGTCGACCTGCTCTACGGCTGGATCAATCCGCGGATCCGTCACGCGTGAGCGCTGGCGAGAACCCTCACCCCAGCCCTCTCCCGCAAGCGGGAGAGGGGGCAACGCTTCTCCCTGCCCCTCTCCCTCTCCCTCTCCGGCTCGCGGGAGGGGGCGGGGGTGAGGGTGCGCGCCCGCCGCCGTCTCCCGCCCGCGAGCTCTGGCGCGACTTCGCGCGCAACCGCGGCGCGGTCGTCGGCCTCGTCGTGCTCGGCGTGCTGGTGTTCTGCGCGCTGTTCGCCGACGTCATCGCGCCCTACGACCCGAGCGAGCAGTTCCGCGACGCCACCCTGCGCGCACCGTCGCTGGCACCGGTCGGAGGCCATGTGTTCCTGCTCGGCACCGATCCGGTCGGCCGCGACATCCTGTCGCGCCTGATCCACGGCACGCGCCTGTCGCTCGCCATCGGCCTGGTCTCGGTCGGGCTCTCGCTCGCGCTCGGCGTGGTGCTCGGGCTGGTCGCCGGCTTCTATCGCGGCCGGCTCGCCGAATACGTCGTCATGCGCTTGATGGACGTGATGCTCGCGCTGCCGAGCCTGCTGCTCGCAGTCGCTGTCGTCGCGGTGCTCGGCCCGGGGCTCGCCAACGCGATGTACGCGATCGCGATCGTCATGCTGCCGCACTTCGTGCGCCTGACGCGCGGCGCCGTGCTCGGCGAGCTCGCCAAGGAGTACGTGCAGGCGTCGCGGCTGGCGGGCGCCGGCCCGCTGCGCCTGATGTTCGACACCGTGCTGCCCAACTGCGCCGCGCCGCTGATCGTCCAGGCGACGCTCGGCTTCTCGTCGGCGATCCTCGATGCCGCCGCGCTCGGCTTCCTCGGCCTCGGCGCGCAGCCGCCGACGCCCGAGTGGGGCTCGATGCTGGCGAGCGCGCTCGAGTTCATCCAGAGCGCGTGGTGGGTGGTGACGCTGCCGGGGCTCGCCATCCTCGTCACCGTGCTCGCCTTCAACCTCACCGGCGACGGCCTGCGCGACGCGCTCGATCCGCGGCTGAAACGATAGGCGCGCCGAGCGCGGCAGCCGCCGCCTGAACGATCAGGATCACTCGCGGCGGCGGCGGCGGCGGCGCACGCCAGCGCCGAGCGCCAGCAGGCCGGCGCCGAAGAGCGCGAACGTCTCGGGTTCCGGCACCGCCGCGATCGCGACGACGCCGGTCGGCCCGTAGCGCGTGCCGGAGCCCGACTCGATCGAGAAGTCGCTCAACGGGCGGCCGGCGCCGTCGAGCACTTCGATGCCGGTGAGCCGGGCCGTGCTCATGAAGGAGACGTCGCCGGCGCTCGGCGTCAGCTGGCCGACGCTCGAGAGCGGCAGCACCGATCCCCAGAGAGCGTAGGTGATGTCCGAGGCAGTGCCGAAGACGATCGGGATGCTGAGCGTGAACGTCGTCTGGCCGGCGACCGTGAAACCGGTCGCCAGATCGCCGGTGGTCGTCATCCCCGGGTAGCCGCCGGGCGCGTAGAAGCTGAGCGCGCCGTACGCCTCGACGATGCGAAAGGCGAGAAACGACGGGCTGGCGCCGACCGAGTAGAAGAACGACAGCTCGCTGTACTCGCGGCCGACGCCGAACAGCGAGCCGTCGATGGTGAAGGTCGGCCGGTAGGTGCCGTTGCCGCTCGCGCCCCCGAAGCTCATCGCCTCGGTCTGCCGGCCGAACGCCTGGCTGCCGGTGACGACGCCCGAGTTGGTGCTGCCGCTGTACGACGCGCTGGCCCGAACGCCCAGGTTGCCGTACTCCGCGCGGCCTGCCGAATCGCCGACGAATGCCTTGAGGTCGCCGGACGGCCCGAAGCCGACCGCAAGCGTGCTGGCGACGGAGACGCTGCCGCTGGCCGCGCTCGCCGAGCGCGTGTCGACGGCGACGCCGCACACCGCGCCGTCGGTCGGCAGGCCGACCTGGACGATGCCGCCGAACCCCGCGGTCCTGGCGTCAGGGCCGAAGGTGGCACACGAGAACGGCGACCCCGGGATCGCGCCGAAGTGCGACTCGCCGGCCGCGCTCAACGCGTAGGCGTCGAGGCCCGACGCGGCGTGCGCCGCGACGCTCGCGAACGCGAAGGAAACGGCAGCGCAAAGCACCACCCGGGCCGATAAGGGCGTCTGCATCGAAGGCTCCTGAGGAGGACGGCGCGCCGGCCGGCGGACCGCGCGGTCGGTCGACCGCGGCGGACACGATGCCGCGCGGCCATGGACGCGTCAATGCTGGTTTGCTTGCTCGGCCTACGAGCGGTCGCTCGCCGGCCCTCGCGACGCTGCCCGCGCCGCGCGACTTAGCATCGGGCGATGGCGCGCTTGCTGGAGGTCGAACGACTGTCGGTCGCGTTCCGCTCCGCCGCGTTGCCGCTGGTCGCCGTCGACGATGTCAGCTTCGACGTCGCGAGCGGCGAGGTCCTCGGGATCGTCGGTGAGTCAGGCTCGGGAAAAAGCGTCACGGCGCTGGCGATCCTGGGCCTGCTCGACGAGCCGGCGCGCGTGCAGGCCGAGCGCCTCTCGTTCGCCGGCCGCGACCTGCAGCGCATCGGCGCACGCGAGCGCCGGGCGCTGCTCGGCGGCGAGATCGGCATGATCTTCCAGGACCCGATGACGAGCCTCAACCCGTCATTCACGGTCGCCTTCCAGCTGATGGAGGCGATCGCGCTGCACGAGGGCGGCTCGCGGCGGGCGCGGCGCGCGCGCGCACTCGAGCTGCTGAAGGATGTCGAGATCGCCGACCCCGAGCTTCGCCTCGACGTCTTCCCGCACCAGCTCTCGGGCGGCATGAGCCAGCGCGTGATGCTGGCGATGGCGATCGCCTGCAACCCGCGCCTCCTGATCGCCGACGAGCCGACGACCGCGCTCGACGTCACCGTGCAGGCGCAGATGCTCGCCTTGCTGCTGCGCCTCAGGCGCGAGCGCGGCATGGCGCTGGTGCTGATCACGCACGACCTCGGCGTCGTCGCCGAGGTCGCCGAGCGCGTGCTCGTGATGTACGCCGGCGAGATCGTCGAGAGCGCGGCGGCGGCCGAGCTGTTCCGCACGCCGCGCCACCCGTACACCGAGGCGCTGCTCGCCTCGCTGCCGGAGCGCAACGTCGGCCGGCGCCGGCTCGCCTCGCTGCCGGGAACGGTGCCGAGCGCCGCAGAGCGCCCGGCGGGCTGCCTGCTCTCGCCGCGCTGCCCGTACGTGCAGGAGCGCTGCCGGCGCGAGCGGCCGCCCCTCTTCGAAGTCGGCGCCAGCCTCGTGCGCTGCTACTACCCGCTCGGCGCGGCGCCACGGCCATGAGCGAGCCGTCGACGAGCGACACCGATGTCGCCGCGCCGCGCTCGGTGCTCGAGGCACGCGCGCTGCAGAAGCACTATCGCGTTTCCGCCGGATGGCTGGGCGAGCACGCCGTCGTGCACGCGCTCGAAGACGTCTCGCTCGTCCTTGCCGCCGCACGCACGCTCGCCGTCGTCGGCGAGTCGGGCTGCGGCAAGAGCACGCTCGCGCGGCAGCTGGCGATGCTGGAGACGCCGACCGCCGGGCAGATCTTCGTCGCCGGCGTCGAGACGACCGCCGCCGACGCGGCGACCCGGCGTGCGCTCCGGCCGGCCGTGCAGATGGTGTTCCAGAACCCGTTCGCGAGCCTCAACCCGAGAAAGAAGATCGGCCAGGCGCTCGAGGAGCCGCTCGCGATCGCCGGCACGCTCGACAAGCGCGAGCGCGAGGAGCGCGGCCGGGCGATGCTCGCGCGGGTCGGCCTCGCGCCCGAGCACTATCGGCGCTATCCGCACATGTTCTCGGGCGGCCAGCGGCAGCGCATCGCGATCGCGCGCGCGCTCATGCTGGCGCCGCGCCTGGTGATCGCCGACGAGCCGGTGTCGGCGCTCGACGTCTCGGTCCAGGCGCAGGTGCTGAACCTCCTGCTGGACCTGCAGGAATCGACCGGCGTCGCCTATGTGTTCATCTCGCACAACCTCGCCGTCGTCGAGCTGGTCGCCGACGACGTGCTCGTGATGTACCTCGGGCGTGTCATGGAGCGGGCGCCGAAGGCGGCCCTCTTCGCCGCGCCGCGCCATCCGTACACGCGCGCCTTGCTCGCCAGCACGCCGCGCGTCGGCGCCGATCGCGGCGAGGCGGCGCTCGCGCGCGCCGCGACGAGCACGCTCTCGGGCGAGCTGCCCTCGCCGCTCGCGCCGCCGTCGGGGTGCGTCTTTCGCACTCGCTGTCCGCACGCGATCCGGCGCTGCGCCGAGGTCGTTCCGCCACTCGAGCCGGCCGGCGCGGCGCACGTCGCGGCGTGCATTCGCCAGGGCGAGATCGGCTGACGTCGAGACCCGCCGCTTCGCTGCGCGACGGCGCAACTGCGCGTCCCACGGGAACGCGATTTGCCGCGGACCCGAAGTCCCTGCCGGGACCGCGCGACCATGCCCTTCACCACGCTGCGCCCATCGACTTCGGCGCTCGCCGCCGTGCAGCGCCACGCGGTGCCGCTGATGGGCTCGGCGGCCGACGACCGCGGCCTCGTCGATCTGCTCGCGAGCTCCCGCTTCGTTCTGCTCGGCGAGGCGTCGCACGGCAGCGAGGAGTTCTACCGCGAGCGCGCAGCGCTCACGCGCCAGCTGATCCTCGAGCGGCGCCTCGACGCGGTCGCCGTCGAGGCGGACTGGCCGGACGCGCACCGCGTCAACCGCTATGTGCGCGGCGCCGGCGACGACCCGAGCGCAGCGGCGGCGCTCGCCGACTTCCAGCGCTTCCCGACCTGGATGTGGCGCAACACCGTCGTCGTCGAATTCCTCGAGTGGCTGCGCGAGCACAACCTGTCGCTGCCGCCCGACGCGCGTGTCGGCTTCTACGGTCTCGACCTCTACAGCCTGTTCACGTCGATCCAGGCGGTGCTCCAGCACCTCGACCGCGTCGACCCGGCGGCGGCCCGGCGCGCGCGCGACCGCTACGCGTGCTTCGAGCGTTTCGCCGAGGACAGCCAGGCGTACGGCTACGCGACCCGCTTCGATCTCGACACCAGCTGCGAGCAGGCGGTGGTCGCGCAGCTGCGCGAGATCGTCGCCCGCGCGGGCGAGCTGTCGCGCGGGCTCGCCGACGGCGACGGCGACGCCGACGCCTATTTCCACGCCGAGCAGAACGCTCGGCTGGTGAAGAACGCGGAGGCCTACTACCGGGCGATGTTCAGCAGCCGCGTCTCGTCGTGGAACCTGCGCGACCGCCACATGGCGGAGACGCTCGACGCGCTCGACGGCCATCTCGCGCGCCGGCGCGGCCGACCGGCGCGGATCGCCGTGTGGGCGCACAACTCGCATCTCGGCGACGCGCGCGCGACCGAGATGGGCGAGAGCGGCGAGCTCAACCTCGGCCAGCTCGTGCGCGAGCGCCACGGCGCGGCGGCCGCCCTGCTCGGCTTCAGCACGCACCACGGCAGCGTGACGGCGGCGAGCGACTGGGACGCGCCGGCCGAGACGAAGCGGGTGCGCCCGGGGCTCGAAGGCAGCTGCGAGGCGCTCTTCCACGAGGCGGGCTGCGCGCGCTTCCGCCTGATCCTGCGCGGCAACGACGAGCTCGCCAAGGCGCTTGAGGCGCCCCGCCTGCAACGCGCGATCGGCGTCATCTACCGGCCCGAGACCGAGCGCCACAGCCACTACTTCCACACCCGGCTGCCGCGCCAGTTCGACGCGATCGTCCACCTCGACGAGACGAGCGCGCTCGTGCCGCTCGAGCGCGAGGCCGCCCCGGCCGAAGCCGAGCCGCCCGAGACGTATCCGTCCGGCGTCTGAGCGGGCCGGCCGCGAAGAGAGCACGCGCGCGGCGCGGATGCCAATTCGGTCGCTACCGCCTGCGTGCGCCGGCAGCACCAGCCGGCCGCGCCGGCGCGCGACTCTGAAACAATGCCGTCGATGAACCCGGCCGACCTGCAAGCGACCGTCGCGCACATGGGAACGCTCGCCCGCGCGGCGAGCCGCGCGCTCGCCGCGTCGCCGGTCGCCCGGCGCAACGCGGCGCTGCGCGCGCTCGCCAGGCGCCTGCGCGAGTCGCGCGATGCGCTGGCCGCCGTCAACGCCGGCGACCTCGCGGCGGCGCGCGACGCCGGCCTGGCCGCGCCGCTGGTCGACCGGCTGACGCTCGACGCGCACGCGATCGAGACGGTCGCGCAAGGCGCGGAGCAGATCGCCGCCATGCCCGATCCGATCGGACAGGTCGTCGATCTGCGCGAGCAGCCGAGCGGCATCCGCGTCGGCCGCATGCGCGTGCCGATCGGCGTCTTCGCGATGGTCTACGAGAGCCGGCCCAACGTGACGATCGAGGCCGCGTCGCTGGCGATCAAGAGCGGCAACGCGTGCATCCTGCGCGGCGGCTCGGAAGCGCTGGCGTCCAACCTCGCGCTGGCCAAGATCGTCCAGGAGGCGCTCGCCGAAGCCGGGTTGCCGCCCGACGCCGTGCAGCTCGTCGCCACCACCGACCGCGCCGCGGTCGGCCACCTGATCGCGGCGCACGAGTCGGTCGACCTCGTCATCCCGCGCGGCGGCAAGGGCTTGATCGAGCGCATCGCGCGCGAAGCGAAGGTCCCCGTGCTGAAGCACCTCGACGGCAACTGCCACATCTACGTCGACGCCGACGCCGACCTGGCGATGGCCGTGCGCATCGTCGACAACGCCAAGACCCAGAAGGTGAGCCCGTGCAACGCGGTCGAGTCGCTGCTCGTGCACGCGCAGGTCGCTGCGCGCTTCCTGCCGGCGATCGGTGCCGTGTTCGCGCAAAAGGGCGTCGAGATGCGCGCCGATCCCGCCGCGCTGGCGACGCTCGCCGAGATTGCGGGGACGACGGTCGTGCCGGCGCAGGAGGCGGACTGGTCCGAGGAGTACCTGGCCAGGATCATCAGCGTCAAGGTCGTCGATTCGCTCGACGCGGCGCTCGCCCACATCGAGCGCTACGGCTCGCACCACACCGACGCGATCGTCACCGACTCGCACGCCAACGCGATGCGCTTCCTGCGCGAGGTCGATTCGGCGAGCGTGATGGTGAACGCGTCGACGCGCTTCGCCGACGGCTTCGAGTACGGACTCGGCGCCGAGATCGGCATCTCGACCGACAAGCTGCACGCGCGCGGCCCGGTCGGACTCGAGGGGCTGACATCGCTCAAGTGGATCGTCCTCGGCCACGGAGAGGTGCGTGGCTAGCGATTCCCGCAGCGCACTCGTCCTCTTCTCGGGCGGGCAGGACTCGACCGTCTGCCTCGCCCACGCGCTCGACCGCTACGCGCACGTCGAGACGATCGGCTTCGACAGCGCCGAGCGCCATCCGCACGAGCGCGAGAGCCGCTTGCACGTGCGCTCGCAACTGCGTCGCCAGTTCGCCCGCTGGGCGCCGCGCCTCGGCGACGACCACGTCCTCGACCTGAAGGTGTTCGAGCAGATCGGCGGCACCGCGCCGACCGCCGAGCGCGAGAGCGAGATGAGCGCCGGTGGCCTGGCGAACAGCTTCGTTCCCGGCCGCAATCTGCTCTTCTTCGCCTTCGCCGCGACCGTCGCCGACCGGCGCGGGCTCTCGGTGCTGGTCGGCGGCATGAGCGAGAACGACGTCTCGGCGTATCCGGATTGCCGCGACAACGCGCTGAAGTCGCTGCAGGTCGCGCTCAGCCTCGGCATGGACCGCGGCCTGACGATCGAGACGCCGCTGATGTGGCTCGACAAGGCGGGAGTCTGGGCGATGACCGAGAAGCTCGGCGGCGAGCCGCTCGTCGAGCTGGTGGTCGAGCACACGCACTCGTGCTACCTCGGCGATCGCGAGCATCGCCACGAATGGGGCTACGGCTGCGGGATGTGTCCGTCGTGCAACCTGCGCGGCGCCGGCTACCAGAGCTGGCTCGCGACTTGAGCGACGACGCGCCGCTCCGACCGCGATGACGACCACGCAGGGAACGCTCGCCGGCATCGGCGCGGTCGCGCTCTTCTGGATCGTCGGCGCCTACAACCGCCTGGTGCGGCTGCGCAGCGAGCTGATCGCCCGCTTCGCGACCGTCGACGAGCGCTACCGCCAGCGCCACGCCTTGCTCGAGCGCCAGATCGCCCTGCTCTCGACCGTGCTCGCCGCCGCCGCGCCGCGGCTCGACGCGCTGCGCGCCGCGTGCCAGCAGGCCGACGCGGCGCGCGAGCGTGCGCGCGCACGGCCCGGCGTCGCGAGCGCCGTCACCAGCCTGCGCGTCGCCGAGGACATCCTCGCCGATGCGCGCGGCCGGGTGCCGGTGCAGGCCGTGGCCGGCACCGACCTGCCGGAGATCAACACGCAGCTGACGACCAGCGACACGGCGCTCGCGTTCGCGCGCGCCGAGTTCAACGCGGCGGTCGGCGCCTACAACGACGGCGTGCGCCAGTTCCCGACCGTGCTGGTCGCACGCCTGTTCGGCTTTCGCGCCGCGGCCGCGTTCTGACAACACGGGATGGACAGCGGCGTGAGCAGCAGCCCGGGCGACGACGCACACGCCGCCGCGCTCGCGCCGGCGCCGGAGCGCGATGCGGCCGACAAGCTGGCGCACGTGCACGGCGCGCGCGAGCTGCAGGCGGCGCTGCTCGCCTTGCTGCTGCCGCACGGCAGCAGGCGTGCACTGCGCGCGTGGCAGATCGAGGCCGGCGCGACGCCCGGCAGCGCGTCGCTGCGGCTGCACGTCGCGAGCCTCGCCGGATCGTCACGGCTGCCCTGGTTCGAGCTGCTGCTCTCGCGCATGGCGACACAGCCGCTGGCTGAACGGCAGGCGCTGTTGCAGGCGACCCGGCGCGTCATGGGGGCGCGCGGCGTCGCCCGGCCGATCGACCGGTTGCACTGGCTGACGATGCGGCGCGCGCTCGGCGACGCCGCTCCGCTCGCGGCGCGTGCCGAGGCGCGTCCCGACGAGGTCGAGTGGCTCGAGTCCGACGTGCTGAGCGTCGCCGCGACCACCGCGTTCCTCTCGCGCATGGTGCCCGGCCCGCTCGCCGATGCGCCCGAAGGACGCGCCTGGTACGACGCGGTGATGGCGGGCTTTCCCGGCTTCGCCGAGATTCCGTCGTGGCAGCCGCCGAAGGCCGAGGCGATGGTCGAGGCGCTCGCCCGGATGCAGACCTTGTCGTGGATGCAGCGGCCGGTGGTGGTGCGCGCGTGGATCGCGACCGCGATCGCGCACAGCCGCTTCGGCCGACTCGCCGACCTCGCTGCGGACGCGCTGCGGATGAGCTGCGCGCTGCTCGAGTCGCCGCAGCCGCCCGAGCTCGCGCGCCACTACGTCGTGCTGGCGGCGGACGGCGCCGGCCGGGCCTGAGCGAGCGACATCGGAGTCTTCATGGAGCAAGCGGCATCGAAGGAACGAGCGGAACGCGAGATCGATGCCGCCGACCGCGCCGAAACGCCCGCCGACGAGCCCGCGCGCGTTCTCCTGCACATGCCGGTCGACGTGCGCAGCATCTCGCTCGGCATCCTCACGGTGCTGGCGTGCATCTTCGCGCTGCAGTGGGCCAAGTCGATCCTGGTGCCGATCCTGCTCGGCGTGATGTTCAGCTACGCGCTCACGCCCGCGGTCGACCGGCTCGTGCGCCTGCACCTGCCGCGCGCGATCGGCGCGACGGCGGTGCTGCTCGCCCTGCTGGGCGTCCTCGGCTGGGGCGTGTGGGCGCTGTCGGACGACGCGACGGCGCTCGTCGAGACGCTGCCGCAAGTCGCGCAGAAGGTGCGCCAGGGCCTCGAGGGCCAGCGTCAGAAGGCGGCGGGTTCGCCGATCGACAAGGTGCAGCAGGCGGCCAACGAGCTCGAGAAGGCGGCGCAGCAGACGGCGGACGCGGCATCGGCGGCGGCGTCGATGGCTGCCGGCGCTTCCGCGGCGGGCCAGGGCGCGCGTCGGCGCGCGGCGCGCGAGCCGGCCGCCGAAGACGTCGTCGCCCCGCTCTCGACCGCACCGCCGCGCGCGGTGACGCGCGTCGTCGTCGAGCGCCCGGCGTTCAACGTGCGCGACTACCTGTGGTCGGGGACGATCGGCGTCTTCGTCTTCATCGGCCAGCTCGCGATCGTCATCTTCGTCACCTTGTTCCTGCTCGCCTCGGGCGACACCTTCCGCCGCAAGATGGTCAAGCTCGCCGGGCCGCGGCTCAGCCAGAAGAAGATCACCATCCAGGCGCTCGACGAGGTGAGCGTGCAGATCCAGCGCTACCTGCTCGTGCAGCTGGCGACGAGCGTCGTCGTCGGCGTCGCCACCGGGCTCGCGTTCTACGCGCTCGGTCTGAACAACGCCGGCGTCTGGGGCGTCGCCGCCGGGATCACCAACCTCGTCCCGTACGTCGGCGCGCTCGCGGTCGGCGCCGCGTCGGCGGTGGTCGGCTTCATCCAGTTCGACAGCCTCGACCACGCGCTCCTGATCGGCGCGTCGTCGTTCGCGATCCACGCGATCGTCGGCAACGTGCTCACGCCCTGGTGGACCGGACGCGCGAGCCGCATGAGCCCGTTCGCGGTCTTCATCGGCGTGCTCGCGTTCGGCTGGCTGTGGGGCGCGGTCGGGCTGATCCTCGGCACGCCGATCCTGATGGTCGTCAAGACCGTGTGCGACCGCGTCGAGGAGCTGAAGCCGATCGGCGAATTCCTCGGCGCCTGAGGCCCGCTGCCCGCGGACGGCGCGGCGCGACCCGATCAGCGGCAGTCGACGCGAACGATCTTGCCGACCAGCCCGAGCGACTGCGTCATCACGTCGCCGTAGAACTCGGTGTCGCTCACGAACGAGAGCGAGCCCGCGAGACGAAAGCGCCCCACCGATTGCGGATGGCCGCGCACGTTCATGAACGTGAGGCGGCGCTTGTCGCTGCCGTCGACGTTCATGATCCACCAGTCGGCGCCCTGCAGCTGCCACGGGAAGATGTCGGCGCCCGCACCCGTCATGTAGACGATGCTCCTGCCGTCGGGCGTGAACGTCGGCGCCTGGGCGAAGCTTTCGGTCGTCAGCTCCTGGATGGCGCCGCTTTCGGTGTCCATCGTGTAGATGCGCGATGCGAACAGGTTCTTCGAGACGAACGTGCTGTAGAAGGCGATCGTCCGGTTGTCGCCGGCGATCGACTCGACCTCGCCGCCCTGCTCGACGTTGCCGGGCAGGATCGTGCGCACGTTCTCGAGGTGCGGCTCGGGCGCGAGGACGAAGTCGGCGATCTTGAACACGTAGGCGCCGGCGAAGAGATTCAGGCTCCACAGGCGCGGCGCCAGCACGCGCTCGGTCCAGGCGAACTTGCTGCCGTCGGGCGAGAACGCCGCGTGGGTGATGGCGTGGTCGTATCCGTCCGGAAGCGCGTAGATCTTCCAGGCGGCGCTGCCGTCGCTGCGCACGATCCAGTAGTCGGTGTACGCGCCGTAGCCGGGGATCGCGTCGACCGAGCTGCGCTCGTGCTCGTTCTGTTCGACGAGCATCGCGAGCAGCTCGCCCGCGGGATGCCAAGCGGCGGGGAACTGATGACGGTCGTCGCGCCAGGCACCGAAGGCGACCCGCCGCTCGCGCCCGCCGTCGGCGGCGGCGATGAACGTGTGGTAGTGGCCGTCCTCTTGCGGCCTGCCGTAGGCGATCGTTCGGGTCGCGGCGTTCCACTTCGCGCCGATCCGGCCATCGCTGCCGAAGTCGACCATCCGCGCCGGCCCGCGGCAGCCGCTGCTTGCGACCGCATCGCCGCCGGTCGCCGCGGCGGATGCAGCGAGTGCCGCGAACGGCACTGCGAGCGCGAACCGGAGCGCAAGCGCCGCGGCACGCGCGGCAGCCATCAGAACTCGCGCCGGTGCTCGAGCGCGGGCAGCTGGCGACGCACCTCGGCGATGCGCGCGCGGCGCATCTCGGCGACGACGATGCCTTCACCGTCGTCGCGCCGGCACGCGACGACCTCGCCCCAGGGATCGACGACCAGGCTGTGGCCGAAGGTGCGACGGCCGTTCTCGTGCGTGCCGCCCTGCGCCGCCGCAATCACGTAGCACTGGTTCTCGATCGCGCGCGCGCGCAGCAGCACCTCCCAGTGCGCGAGGCCGGTCGTGTGCGTGAACGCCGACGGCACCGAGAGCAGATCGCAGGGCGGCCGCGACAGCGCGCGGTAGAGCTCGGGAAAGCGCAGGTCGTAGCAGACGCTCAGGCCGACGCGCCAGCCGTCGGCGTCGAAGCTGACCGGCGCGGCGCCCGGCGCGAGCGTGCGCGCCTCGTCGTAGCGCTCGCGGCCGTTGTCGTAGGCGAACAGGTGCATCTTGTCGTAGCGCGCGGCGAGCTCGCCGCGCGGTGAGAAGACGAGGTTCGCGTTCATGACGCGCGCGGCGCCGGCTGCGTCCTCGCCCGCCGACGCCGGGATCGTGATCGGCAGCGTGCCGCCGATCAGCCAGACGCCGTGCTCGCGTGCCGCGTCGGCGAGCATGCGCTGGATCGGACCGCCTTCGGCCGGCTCGGCGATTGCGAGCTTGTCGCGATCGCTCCTGCCGAGAAAGCAGAAGTACTCGGGCAGGACGACGAGCGAGGCGCCCGCGGCGGCCGCGCTGCCGACCAGGCGGCGGGCGGCGGCGAGGTTGGTCTCGACGTCCGGCGTCGAGACCATCTGGACGGCAGCGATCTTCATCTCGTCTCCTTCATTCGGTCAGCGCGTGACGGCGGGCGCCGGCTCGCTGCTCGAGGCGGCTTCGGCCGCGCTCGTCTCGCCGCGCTCGACACGCTCGACCTTGGGATCGTCCCACGGGCCGGTGACGCGGAACTCGCGCGTGCTCGCCGCCATCAGCGGCTTTCTCAGGAAGTACTGGGCGAGAAACGTGCCGAGGCCGATCGCCGGGTTGATGACGGCATAGGCGAGCGAGGCGGTGCCGGCGTTGATCTCGGGAACGACGACGACGCGCAGGTCCTGCGTCTCGTGGACGATGTCGGCGCTGCCTTCCATCAGCACCGCCGCCGCGGTGCCGCGCATGCGCAGGTTGTTGGTCGAAGCGCGGCCGTCGGCGATGCGCACGTCGCCGACCACGTTGTCGAACACGAAGCCTTCGGCGAACAGGTCGCGGAAGTCGAGCAGCAAGCGGCGCGGCAGCGACTGCAGGCTCAGCACGCTGAGCAGCCGTGCAGCGCCGGGGCCGGCCTTCAGGAACTGACCGGAGTCGATCGCCACCTTCACTTCGCCGGTCATGCGCGCGTAGTCGGGCGAAAAGGGCGAACCGGGCCACGAGACGTCGCCCGTCAGCGAGCCTTTGCCGCCGCGCACGACCCGGCCCATGCCGAGCCGCTCGAGAAAGGCGCCGCTGTCGGCGAGGGCGAGCGTGAACGTCATCGCCGCGCGCCGCATCGATGCGGCGGACGCGGCGCCGGCCGCGTTGCCCCAGGTGCCCGTGGCGCTCAGCTGCGCCTCGGGCATCGTCAGGTTCAGCTTCGAGAGCTGCCATTCGCGCGCGCCTTCGCGGCCGGCGTTGCCGCGGTTGGCGGCCTCGATCTCGAGCCGGCCGAGGCGCTTGCCGCGCAGCTCGAAGTCGTCGACGACGACGTCGAGCCCGGGAATGCTCGCCGGCTGCGCGTCGAGCAGGCTCTCGACGCGCTCGACCTCGCCCTTGGGCAGGCTGAGCCGCGCCAGACGCGCGAACACGCGCCCGGCGCCGGCCGCGCGGCGCGCGGGCCGGTATTCGACGTAGCCCTCGAGCTCGTCGGCGCTGACGTTGGCGCGCCAGAGGTCGGCCTGCTGCGTCAGCCCCGCCGTGACGTTGGCCAGCCGCCGCGATCCGAACGAAAGCTCGCCCGCGCGCAGGCCGATCGCGTCCGGCACGTAGCCCGCGCCGCCGGAGCCATCGAAGACGAGCGGCGCCGGCGCACCGCTGGCGCCGACGACCGGCGCGCTTTCGCCCTGGATGCGCGCGAGCGCTGCCTGCCAGGCGTCGACGTCGAGCCGCTTGACGACGACGCTCGCCGCGACGCCGGTCGCCGGCAGCGGCACCGGCTCGAGCGGCTCGTTCGGCAACGGATCGGCGGCGCGCTCGGCGCTGACCGGACGCGCCTCGCCGACGCGGATCGCGCCGCGCACGACGCGCGCGCTGCCGCCGCCGACCTCGCGCACGAAGTGCGTCTGCAACGCGCCGCCGAGGTCGACCTGGAGCGATTCGCGCAGCGGTGCGCCGGCGTTCTCGCGCCCGGCGCCCGCCGCGTCCTCGCTCGCGGTGCGCACGCGCAAGGTCATCGGCGTCGTCGCCGGCTTGCCGAGCGGCGCCGGCAGGTCGATCGCGACGCCGACCAGGTTGGTCGCGACGCTCACCTGCGGCCGCCCGCCGACGAAGGCGAGCGTCGCCCGGTACGCGGCCTGCCCCGACGCGACCGTCGCGATGCGCGCCACCGTGCCGAGCTCGCTCGCCTGGCGCAACGCCTCCGCCGTGGCGGTGCCGCGGCCGCTGAAGCGCTGGCTGTCGCCGCCGTTCAGGCCGGCGCTCGATCCGCCTTCGAAGGCGAGATCGCCGCCGAGCGCGTGCGCGGTCGCACCGGTGACGGTGAAGCCGCGCTGCGAGAACTCGACGCGCCCCTTGGCGGCGCCGAGCAGCGGCGTGTCGGGCGAGATGCGCAGGTCGTTGCCGTTCAGCGAGACGCTGCCCTTGACGAGCGCCTCCGAAGGTCGCGTCAGCGGCACCGAGAGCGAGAGCTTCAGCTCTGCCGAGCCGGTTGCGCTCGCCGACGCGAGCGCCTTGCCGGTCCAGCGGCCGACCGGCGTCGTGTCGACGAACCGGAGCATGTCGCTGAGCGGGCCGAGCGCGGTGCCTTCGATCTCGAGCCGCGGGCGAAAGCCGAGCTCGCCGATCCGGCCCTGGATGCCGCTCCATTCGATGTCGCCGAGCTGCGCCTTCGCGTTCCTGATGTCGATCGTCGAGCGATCGACGACCAGGTCGGCCGAGGCGCCGGTCAGCGCCGGCCACGACTCCGACGCGCCCGAAGCGGCGCCGCGGGACGAGCCTTCGTCGGGGATGTAGGCGAAGGTCAGGCCCTCGATGCGGGCGCCGATGCGAAAGTCGGCGTCGCGCGCGACCTTCGGGTCGTGGAACGGGAAGTCGTAGAGATCGCCGCGGATGCGAAAGGTGGCGCTCGTGACCGTCCCCTCGCGCACCGCGCCTGCGACATAGGCGCGCACGCCTTCGGGCAAGCCGAGCGGCAGGTAGCGCGCGGTGCGCGCCGCGACACCGTCGACCAGTCGGCCGTCGAGCTCGAGCTGGCCGGGATAGCGGCCGCCGCGTCCGAAGCCGGTGCCCGGCCCCGATCGCCACGTCGCGCTCAGCTCGCCCTTGGCATCGGCGTTGGCGAAGGTGGCGCTCGCGACCTTGACCGAGATGTTCGGCGCGGCGGCGCTGCCGTCGCGCTCGAGCTTCCACGTCATCTTCGCGTCGAGCAGCTCGAGCGGCAGCTCGCGCTCGGCGAACACGCCCGGCAGATCGAGACGGCCCCCTTGCAGCGCGAGGTGCGCCTCGCCGCCGGCCTCGGTGGCGTCGAGCTGCAGCTCGGCGTTGGCCAGCCCCGGCCGGCCGATTCCCTCGGGCTCGGGCGACGGCTTGGCGGCGAGCGAGAGCTCGCTCAGCTGCGCCTTCACGCGGTAACGCTCGGGCGCGTCGAGCGGGCCTTCCCAGCCGGTGCGCAAGCCGGAGATGACGCCGCGCGGACGCACGTCGGCGAGCAGCGCGCGCAGCGCAGCGCCGATCGGCACGCGGCTCGCGATCTCGGCGATCAGGCCGATGTCGAGCCGGTCGGCGTCGAACTCGCCGCCGCGCACCGCGCCGATCTCGTCCTGCCGCCAGGCCGCGCGCAGGTCGCCGCGCGGCCAGCTCAGGCCGTCGCCGGTGCGAAAGCCGAAGCCGCGCACGGCGACGCTCGTGCGATCGCCGCTCTTCTCGGCGTCGACCCGGCCCGCCACCTCCTCGAGCTCGATCGGCTCGACGCTCCTGTCGAGGCGCAGCGCCACCGCACGCAGGGCGAGGTCGAGCGACGCGCCGGTCGGCTGGCCGTCCTTGAGATCGAACCAGCCGCGCAGCGCGCCGTTGCCCTCGCTCAGCTCGAACGGCAGCGTCATGCGACGGCGCAGCTCGCTCAGGTCGGCGCGCGGCAGTTCGACATACGCGCGCCCGCTCCAGCGCCGCCACTCGCTCGGCCGCGCGAACAGCGGCTGCGTGAAGCGGCCGCGCACGCTTAAGCGATCGCCCCAGCCGGGCGGCGGCGTCGCGTCGATGCGCACGGCGTGCTCGCGCAAGCCGTTGCGAATCACCAGATCGACGTCGGCGAGCGCGAGCGGCGGCGCGTCGCGCGCTTCGTCGATCCAGCGCAGCGTGCCGGCGCGGATCACGAACTCGTGCTGCCTGAAGAACCAGTCGGCGGCCACGTCGTCGTCGGCCGCGCCTTGCTGGCTGCCGAAGTCGAGGCCGGCGACGCGGATCGTGCCGCTCTTGTCGCGCCGCACGTCGAGGCTCGCGCCGTCGATCAGCAGTTGCGCAAAGCGCGGCTCGAGCGCGAGCAGCGAGCGCGCCGAGAGCGCGGCGAACACGCGCGGCAGCGTCAGCGCGACCCTCTGCTCGGCATCGAGCACCTGCACGTCGCGCAACTCGACCTCGGGCACCCAGCTGCTCGATCGTGCAGTGATGCCGCCGATGCGGATCTGCGTGCCGAGCATGGCGCTCGCGCGTGCCTCGATCGACGGACGCCACTCCTCGATGTGCGGCAGAATCAACCAGTGAAGTGAGAGCCAGCCCACAAACAGCACCAGCCAGCACGCGAGCAAGAGCCACAGCAACGCGCGCCCTGTCCGACGCAGGGGCGCCCAGCGCGCGCGGCGGCCGCTGTGCACCGTGGGCTCTGCGGCACCGGGAGGCGAGTTCGAAGACATGAAGACAGCGTTGCGCGCGTCGGTCGCGGGGTGCCAGGACCGTCGCTTCCTCGCCGTGCACGGGATCGAGCGACAGGCGCTGCTGCGACGCCTCGGGCGGGTCGTTTCAATCTAGCACAGAGACAGCGCGCACGATGGCATCCGAGCCTGTCCGCGCGCCACTTCCGACCGAGCCGCGCGCGCAGCTTGCGCAACGAATCGTTTCGCCCGCGTCGCACAGCCGCTTCGTGCAGCGCATCCGCCGCCGCTATGCCGACGAGCTCGCGCTGCTGCCGCCGGGGCTTCCGGACGGAGCGGCCATCGCCGAGCTCGTCGGCCGGCTGCAGGCCGAGGGCAGGACGCTCGCGGCGGCGCTGCGCATCGCGCGCCAGCTGACGCTCGAGCGGCTCGCCGTCCTCGACGTCGAAGAAGGCGCGCCGCTCGCCGACATCACCGGCGCGATGACCGACCTCGCCGAGACCACCCTCGAGCTCGCGCTGGCGCAGACGCTCGCCGACCAGGACGCGCGCTTCGGCGTGCCGCGCGACAGCGAGGGCAAACGGATCGACTTCTGGATCGTCGGCATGGGCAAGCTCGGCGCGCGCGAGCTGAACGTCTCGTCCGACATCGACCTCGTCTACGTCTACGAATCCGAGGGCCAGACGGATGGTGCCCTCACGCTCGCTGCGGTCGCTGCCCCCCGAGAGGGCGCGGCCGGGCTTGGGAACGGCCCGGCGCCCGGCCAAACGCCGGGCAAGATCAGCGCGCACGAGTACTTCGCGCAGGTCGCGCGCGGCCTCTACGCGCTGATCGGCGAGGTCACCGACGACGGCTTCGTCTTTCGCGTCGACCTCGCGCTGCGCCCGAACGGCAACTCCGGGCCGACCGCCGTCAGCCTGGCGATGCTCGAGGACTACCTGCAGGCGCACGGCCGCGAGTGGGAGCGCTTCGCCTGGCTGAAGAGCCGCGTCGTCGCGCCGCGCGCCAGCGTCGCGAGCGGCCGTGCGCTGCCGCTGAAGTCGCTGGTCACCGCCTTCGTCTACCGGCGCTATCTGGACTACGGCGTCTTCGAGGGCCTGCGCCAGCTGCACGTCAAGGTGCGCGACGAGGCGCAGCGGCGCGCCGCCGGCCGGCCCGAGCGCGCCAACGACGTCAAGCTCTCGCGCGGCGGCATCCGCGAGATCGAGTTCATCGTCCAGCTGTTGCTGGTCGTGCGCGGCGGCCAGTTTCCCGAGATCCGCACGCGCTCGACGCTGAAGGCGCTCGACAAGCTCGCCGCCGGCGGACTGATGCAGCGAGCGACCGCCGAGCGCCTCGCCGACGCGTACGCGATGCTGCGCCGGATCGAGCACCGCATCCAGTATCTCGACGACCAGCAGACGCACGTGCTGCCGACCAACGACGCGGATCTCGAGTGGATCGCCGCCAGCCTCGGCCACGACGACGAGGACGGCGTCTGCACGATGCTCGACTTGCTCGGCGTCGCGCGCGAGTCGGTCGCGCTCGAGTTCGATCGCCTGCTGCACGACCGCAACCGCCCGGGCGCGAGCGCCGCCAACGGCTGTCGCACTTGCGGGCCGGCAGCGCTGCCGATCGACGCCGAGGAGTTCCTCGCGCAGCTTCCCGAGGAGCTGCGCGAGCGCGTCGAGCCGCTCTGCGAGCACCCGAAGATCCGCCTCCTGCGCGACGAGAGCAAGGTGCGGCTCGCGCACCTCATCGCCGGCGCGGCGCAAGCCGTCCGCGAGGGGCGCTGCACGCTCGCCGCGGCGGTGCAGTTCATCGACTGGCTCGAGCCGCTGCTGCGCCGCGAGAGCTACCTCGCGCTCCTCGCCGAGCGGCCGCAGGTGCAAACCCGGTTGCTGCGGCTGCTCGGACTGGCGCGCTGGCCGATGCGCTATCTCATGCTGCATCCGGGCGTGATCGACGAGCTCGCCGACGAACAGCTGTTGCACGACCGGTTCGATCCGGACGCCTACAAGCGCGAGCTCGACGAGCGCCACAAGGGCTGGGAGCGCGCGAGCCAGGCCGAGGAGGAGCTGCTGCTCGACACCTTGCGCCGCGCCCACCATGCGGAGGTGTTTCGCACGCTCGTGCGCGACGTCGAGGGGCACATCACGGTCGAGGAGGTCGCCGACGACCTCTCGGCGCTCGCCGACGCGACGCTCTCCTGCGCGCTGCGCTGGGCGTGGAAGCATCTGAAGAGCGCGCACCGGCCCGACCCGCAGCTCGCGGTCATCGCCTACGGCAAGCTCGGCGGCAAGGAGCTCGGCTACGGCAGCGATCTCGATCTGGTCTTCGTCTACGACGACCCCGAGACCGATCCCGACAAGGCGGCAGAGGTCTACGGCGCCTTCGTGCGCAAGCTGATCGCCTGGCTGACGACGCGCACGGCGGCCGGCGAGCTGTTCGACATCGACACGGCCCTGCGCCCGAACGGCAACTCGGGTCTTCTCGTCACGTCGATGACCTCGTTCGAGAACTACCAGGCCGGCCGCGGCAGCAACACGGCGTGGACCTGGGAGCACCAGGCGCTCACGCGCGCACGCTGGTGCGCCGGCCTCGAGCGCCTGGCGCCGCGCTTCGAGACGGTGCGCCGGACGGTGCTCGCCGCGCCGCGCGATCCCGAAGCTTTGCTCGGCGAGGTGCGCGCGATGCGCGAGAAGGTGCGCGCCGCCCACCCGGTCAAGAGCGGCCGCTTCGACCTCAAGCACAGCCCCGGCGGGATGATCGACGTCGAGTTCGCCGTGCAGGCACTCGTGCTCGGACAGAGCGCACACCACCCCGAGCTGCTCGACGACGTCGGCAACATCGCCTTGCTGCATCGTGCCGAGCAGGCCGCGCTGCTGCCGCCCGGTGTGGGCGCTGCTGCGGCCGACGCCTACCGCGATCTGCGCCGTGCGCAGCACCGGGCGCGGCTCGACGAGCAGCCGACGCACGTCGAGCCGGACGCGCTCGCGGCGCAGAGCGGCGCGGTGCTCGCACTCTGGCGTGCCGTCTTCGGCTGACGCGCGCCGCCCCTGGGTCGCGCTCGCCGTCGCGCTCGCGCTCGGCGCGCTGCTCGTGTTCTTCGCCGGCGCGGGCGCGCGCGACGCGCTCGAATGGCAGCC
>Ga0207652_10001480_pt1 | contig 20773 bp, 14 predicted proteins | sample KBSC63BmetaG_FD_184334 | JGI IMG/M metagenome (GOLD analysis project Ga0207652, IMG submission 184334) | Corn rhizosphere microbial communities from Kellogg Biological Station, Michigan, USA - KBS C6-3B metaG (SPAdes) (version 2) | ecosystem: Host-associated > Plants > Roots > Rhizosphere ... | reverse complement strand
AAAGGCTGCCCCGAAAGACAGCCAGTATATGTGTAAGAGTACGGATTATTGTTTTGTAACTTTTCGGGTAATTGTTTCGATAGCGGAAACGAATTGTATAAAATAATTTCCCGGTGGAAATCTTGACAACTCATCGATCTTAATATAATTGGCCCCTTTATTCATTCGTATTTTTTTTGCAAATAATTCTTTACCCTGAACGGAAATAATTTTAGCAGAAATAATCTCATTCTTATTCCATTGCATATTTATATTTAAAAAGCTGCTGAACGGGTTAGGTGAGATTGTTAGTTGCCCGTTTTCATCTGTGAGTTTTACCGGCAAAACTTTAGAATAAGAACTTTTTCGGTCAGTATCTATTTGTTTTATTCGGTAATAAACAATTGATCCTGTAACTCCAGAGATATCATTTAAAAATGAATAGGAATGTAACAAACCGGTAGTTCCACTGCCAGCAACTGAACCGGTTTCTGAAAATAAATTACCATCCAGGCTTCTTTCAATTATATATTTATTGCAATTAATTTCCATTGATGTGGCCCATGCAAGCTTTACTTTTTTATCCTGTAAAAGTGAAGCAGTAAATGCAACCATAGTAACCGGCAATGGCCCATTATCAGGATTAATGATTGCCGTGCCATCATCTACAAAATTTTCATTTGCATCGGACACAGCTTTTACACGAGCCATATTCATAATAGACGGAACCTGGTTGCCCCGGCCGGGATCATTAACAGTTACCTGGAACTGAACTTCATAAGTTTCGTTAGACGCAAGCGTACCTCCTGATGTATTACTAGCGCCTGTTCCAAGCCGGAAGCGAATAGTTCTAATAGGTCCATTTACCAAATATTCAGCCAGGTCATCCGCAGACAAGTCAGTTTGGATGCCGGGAAGAATACCTGAGGTATTGATAATTTTCAAGGAATTAGGAAGATAGGTAACGGTTGAAGGTAGCGTATCGGTAACGACTACTGAGTTAGCGTTTCCGAGGCCGCTATTTTTTCCGCTAAGCGTGTACGTTAATATTTCATTTGCTTCACCCATGTGATTATTATTTGCATCGCTAACGGTTGCATCCAATGTAATACCAGGATCTTTCATTTTAATAGCAAAGGTGAAAACTCCTGGAAAGTATTTATCAGCTTCAGTTCCAAATTCTAACGTTACCGAATTAGCATTTGGCAAAATTCCATAGCCTGTTCCTACATCAAACTGGTCAATATCAATTCCCATTTGATTAGTATAATTCGGGTTCTTTGTGGTAACATGTACACCATTATCTGTGATAGTTCCATTCCAAGGATTATTACCAGGATTGGTAGCATTTGAAAAAAGATTCGAATTAATTTTTAAAAAATCCTGATCAAGATTTGCATCACCTTCCCATGCAAGAACACCCATCTTTGCATCACCTGCGGCCAAGGTTCCCGACGGTACATTCAGCCCGCTTAAGGTAACAGTCGATACGAGTGGATTACCATCACTATAAACCTGTTCAAAACCATCGAACAAACGAATACTGTTATAGTTCAGGCTGCTATTTTCATACACTACAACAATACACCACCCTCCGTTATTACCACCGTCAGATGCAGAGCCTGTACTTAATGGTGCATTACCAATTTCATAAGTTCCCGCGCCATTATTCTTCACAAAATCAGTTACATCTGCATAAGCCTGGTACTGGGTGTAACCTGTAACAATAGTGGTTTGGTCAATTCCTAACGCAACAACATTTGCATAAGCAGCAGAAGCTCCCTTTCTTATCTTGATTGATTTATTAGCATCTTCTGTTAAATCAAATTCTGAATTTTTAATTCTTCCTCCCCAGTACAAACGGGCTAATTTTATTACATTGGCTCCATCAGGAAGATTCAGGTCCGAAGAAGATGAATTGCGGGTTACGCTTCCATTACTATCGCTTCCGTCAATATCGATATACTGCATATTTTCACCGTCGTTACCATAAGAACTGTTTCCATTATCCCCGTTCCCGTTCATTTTTACAATATTAACGTCACCAGTATTCTTAAGAATATGTAGCAAAGTGTTACCAAACATTGCGGTGCCACCTCTTATATTATCAGAATAAACAAGGTTGTAATTTCTTACCTGGGTATATGAAACTTTTGAGGCAGATAATAAGATAAAGAGGAGCATGTATAAAAAAGCCGTAGCTCTTTTAACGAAAAAATATTTTGTAGAAATTCTCAATATAAATCCTTTTCTGTGGTAAAAAATAAGAAGATCAACCGGAGATCAAAAGATTTCAGAAATAGCAGCTTTAGCAGAGATTTATGGAAAGCAGGGCCTTAACAAGAATGCTTGGATGGAATAACTGTGAATTTAATTTTAAGGAAAATTGGCGATGGTATAATCAACCATTATAATGCAAATACATTAGCATTGAATTTCTAAAGGGATATGGGGAAATAAAAAATTGAAAATTGATGTTATCTGAGGGGAGATTCTTTCGAATTGTATGCAAAATTAAAAATGAATCTTAATAATCAAAACATTTTGCCATAAACTTTTCTAAAAGGCAGTTCTTAAAGATTTGCTTTGGGAAGTCATAACAGAAAAAACCGGATTATTGCTTCATATCAGCGAGCTCTTTCTGCATTCTAAACATTTCATCTCGCAACCTTGCCGCTTCCATAAAATCAAGGTCGCGTGCGGCTTTCTCCATCATGCGCTTTATCTGGCCTATACCTTTTTCTAACTGTGGGATGGTTTTATATTCCACTTCATCTTCAGCAGCAATTGTATTTATATCATCAGTAATTGCATAAGGCGAAGCTGTTGTGCCTTTAATATCAAGAACAGAAGTTTGTCCCATAATTTGCTCAATAGATTTTTTAACTGTAGCGGGAGTTATGTTGTGCTCAATATTATATTCAATTTGCTTTTCCCGGCGGCGATTGGTTTCATCGATTGTTTTCTGCATGCTTTCCGTTATTTTATCAGCATAAAAAATTACGAGCCCTTCCACATTACGGGCAGCCCTGCCGGCTGTTTGTGTAAGCGATCTTTCATTACGAAGGAAGCCCTCTTTATCCGCATCTAAAATTGCCACTAGCGAAACTTCAGGAAGGTCAAGTCCTTCACGCAAAAGATTTACTCCAACCAACACATCTATCTCACCAAGCCTTAGCTGCCGCAGGATTTCAACTCTGTCTAAAGTATCTACTTCGCTATGGATATATTTTGATTTAATATTAATACGATGTAAATATTTATCCATCTCTTCTGCCATGCGCTTGGTTAAAGTTGTTACCAATACACGATCTCCCTTTGTAACTCTTTTATCAATCTCATCTAATAAATCATCTATCTGGTTTATGGAGGGCCTTATTTCAATTGGCGGATCTAATAAACCTGTTGGCCTCACAACCTGCTCCACTACTATGCCACCGGTTTTTTCCAGCTCATAGTCACCGGGTGTTGCGCTCACATACACAGTTTGATTCAGCATACTTTCAAACTCATTAAAATTTAAAGGGCGGTTATCTAACGCTGAGGGTAGACGAAAACCATAATCAACCAAAATTAATTTCCTTGAACGGTCTCCGCCATACATGCCGCTTACCTGTGGAATGGTTTGGTGGCTTTCATCTATGATGCATAAAAAATCGGGAGGAAAATAATCAAGCAAACAGAACGGCCTTGTGCCGGGTTCTCTTCTGTCAAAAAATCTTGAATAATTTTCTACGCCATTGCAATAGCCAAGCTCACGTATCATCTCAATATCATAATTTACTCTTTCAGATATTCTTTGCGCTTCAATATACTTTCCGGTACTTTTAAAATATTCTGCCTGGTTTACCGCTTCATCCTGTATCTCATATAGTATCTGTTGCAATTTATCTTTTGGTGCTATGTATAAGTTTGCAGGGAAAATAGCGGCATCATCAACTTTCACAATTCTTTTACCGGTGCTTAATTCAAGCGTTTCAATACTTTCTATTTCATCCCCAAAAAAAGTAATGCGATAGCCATTATCCATGTAAGGAAGATTGATATCAACCGTATCTCCTTTTACTCTAAATGTACCTCTGGCAAAATCTCCCTGCGTGCGTGAATACAAACCGTTCACTAATGAATGCAAAAATCCCTGTCTGCTTATGGTTTGCCCTTCTTTAATTCTTACAACACCTTCAGCAAAATCTTTTGGATTACCAATGCCATAAATACAACTTACGCTGGCTACTACAATAATGTCTCTTCTTCCTGTTAGTAATTGAGAAGTTGCGGCAAGCCTTAATTTATCCAATTCTTCATTGATGCTTAGGTCTTTTTCAATGTAAACATCGCTAACGGGCATGTATGCTTCCGGCTGATAATAATCATAATAAGAAACAAAATAGCCAACAGAATTATCAGGAAAAAATTGCCGGAACTCACCGTATAACTGTGCTACCAAAGTTTTATTATGAGTAAGAACAAGTGTTGGCCGCTGCACATTTTGTATAACATTAGCCATAGTAAAAGTTTTACCGCTACCTGTTACTCCCAGCAAAGTTTGATATTTTTCACCCTGCAAAATACCTTCTGTAAGCTGCGCAATTGCCTGCGGTTGATCGCCTGCTGGTTTATATTGTGAATTTAGCTTAAACGGCATGGATATGCAATTTACAACCGAAACACGATTTTCAATTTAAGGCCAAAAATGTTATAAAAATTTTAGAAGGTCATGCATAACAATTATACCAATATTTGATTTCAACATTAAAAATATTATTTTGGAGACAGGTTTTCATCAAAACTATTTGGCATGAGCGCTCCTTTAGCCCCCGAAAAAAATTTCTTTGACGCGGTATTGAAATTTCTTTCTTACCTCTTCAAATGTATCTGGATATTTTTTCCTTCTATACTTTTCATGATATTAGCATTTCTCTGTTTCTGGACTTTGGGTCAAGGGAAAGACCTGATGGTGGCCTTTGCGGAAAATAGACAGGCAAAGCTTTTCTTTTTCGTTGCAATAGCTTTTTGGGCATATACATCCTGGTATTCGTCACGCATGGTCGCATACATTGTATCAAGAAAGCAAGGGCAGTCAATGCAATTTAAAAGTGTGGCAACAAAAGGTACTTATGACAATGACAACAGCTATTTTCAAATTCCTGAAAGGTGGCTGAAACGCTTTCCGCGGCTTATCGGTTTTACTTGTATTCTTATAATTGAGCTGGCAGTTGCGCAGCTAAATGTTTATAAAGCGCCGGGCCTTTCACCAGGAAAAGCTAAGCTGATCTTTGTGATCTTATTTTTTTCTTATCTTCTTTTAAATAACCAACTCGATAAGCTTTTTGACAATTATAAATTTATTACGTGGAGAATTTTTTATGCACTTTTGCTATTTTTTATTATCAGCCTGGCAGTTATACTTTTCCTGGATATACAATTGTTAATGCCTTTCATTTGGGTATTGCTCATTTTTCACATTGCATTTATCTTTTACATTCATTTAAGGCGGATGAAAGATGTTGATGAAAATGATGCTGGCAAAGGGTATCCGGGTTTCATAAGAAAAATAAATTGCCGGCTCCTAAGCCGCATACATATTCCATTAAATGAATTCGGATACTTTACATGGTTCAATATTATTAGCCTGGCGGGTTTTTCTTTTTACATGGCAACTATTATTTCAAAACACTTTTCATGGATTATTGGCCCTTTCCCATTTGTGATTCTTGCATTTGCTGTGCTGTTGGGTTTAGGAAATATTATTACTGGTGTTTCGGTTCGTACTAATGTAAACTTTCATCTTATTATATTTTTACTGGCCGTTTTAATTCCTGCCCGCGAAATACATTACGTCCGTACAATGCCGCTTAATAATTTAACGGACGATACTATTTTCCAGGAACGGCAGAATATAACTGAATATTACACCCGCTGGCTCAATGAACGTTCAAGAGCTGCGGCTATAGACACAGTTAGTTCTTACAATATGTATTTCGTTTTGGCAAATGGCGGTGCTTCCAGGTCAGGCTACTGGACAGCTTCAGTATTAGGCACATTGAATGATACAACATATGGGGATTTTTCAAATCATCTTTTTTGTCTTTCCGGCGCATCGGGCGGAAGTGTAGGAAATGCTACTTTTTTTTCCTTATTAAAAGAAAAAAAAGATCTGCATATTGATACTTTAAGCCTTGATAAAGCTGCGAAGAGTTACCTGAAAAATGACTTCTTAACCTACACGCTAGCACGAATGTTAGGGCCCGATTATTTAAGTTTGATTCTTCACGCAAGTTTCTTTGGCGACCGGGCTACAGCTCTCGAAAAAATAATTGAAGCAGGAAACAGCAAAAGTGACTATCCACTAAAACCACAATTTAGTGACAGCTTTTCTTTACTAACTACCCGTAAGGGAGTAACGTCAAATCTTCCCATTATTTGTATTAATGTAACACGTGTGCAGGACGGTAACCCGGGTGTAGTAAGTAATATAATAATTGACAGCCTTACTTTTAACAATCGTGTAGATGTGCTTAACCTTTTACAGCCCGGTAAAGACATCCACTTGAGCACTGCGGCGTTGCTTGGTGCAAGATTTCCATACCTAAGCCCTGCGGGACGAATTGATAAAGTTTATCCCAAGCAACAGACTTATGAAAAAAAGAAAGATAGTATTGTGCCTAATTACTTTGTTGACGGAGGTTATTTTGATAACTCTGGATCCGGAGTAGTACAGGAAATGATAAGAGCTATATCGAAAATTAATAAAGACAGCGTCAGCACTGTGTTTGGCGCCCGTGCCGCGAAACTTCACTTCATAGTATTGCATATTACCAATAGCCCATTGGGAGAATCTGCTCTCACTAAGGTATCTCCTTTAATGAATGACCTCGCTGCGCCTTTGTTAACACTTGCCGGAGCGTTTGATAAACAGACAACTGTAAATGATAGCAGATTGGTTAATCTTTTATCTGATATTGATTCTTCGAGGGGCGTTTATTATCCTATTAGTTTATATAAAAACAAAAAAGAAAATCCTAACAATGAACCAGAAGAACCTTATGCTATGAACTGGTTTATTTCTGAACATACTATTCATCGTATGAATGTACGTTTACATCACCAGCCTTATCTTGATTCGCTGATATACACGATGCTGAATAAATAATTTAAATTTATTTAGAAATAAAAAGCATTAAGTTTTAAAGAACGAAGTTTTGCTCTAATATTTTGCCTAATATATTTTCCGATTTTTCTTCTGAATTAATAAGGTCAGATAGTGTTACCTTATCTAATAATTGATCAACTGAAAATTGAATCATCGTCCAGAGTGATCGTACAGAGCAGTCAACAGAATTTGTACAAAACTTTAATGAGCCTGAATAGTCACCGCAAAAGCTTTTGTCAAATAATGGGCCGCCCAGTGTTTTAAGAACCTGGTTCATATTTACCTGGCTGGCAGGCTGGGCCAGCACATAACCACCTTTATTACCAGGAGTACTATTAATATAGCCAACTAAGCGAAGCTTTCGGGTTAGCTTGGCCACATAAGCCGGAGATAAGCCTTCAGCTTCACTTAGCTGGGGAATACTCATACCGTTGCTGTCATTGCATCTTGCAATGCGAAGCAGTATTCGTAACCCATATTCTTCCTGTGCAGTAATTTTCATAACGGTTATGGTTAAACGCCGAGTGGGTCAACATTAAAACGATTGATAAAATTAGTGCGCAATTCAGCAATAGTCTCTTCTGAATTCTTATTAGAGCATTCTTTATTATATGCTTCTACCAACTCGTCCGCAAGCTGCCCTGCAGAGCGTCCCTCGATCTGGTGCCTTTCCAAAAGCTTTACAAATTCACCATTTTTGAATAATGCAATATTTGGCGATGAATGCGTAACTGTAGGAAGGTAAGTTTTACGAAAATGATTCACTGCTTCCTTTTCCATCCCTGCAAAAATCGTAACTAAATTATCAGGAACTACCTCGTTAAACAATGATAACAAAACGCCCGGACGTGCAGCCCTTGCCGCACAACCACAAACCGAATTTAAAACTACAAGCGTAAGCTTATCGTCTTTTTTATTTAATGCATTATCCACATCTTCCGGTGTCAACAACTGTATGAAACCTGCTTCGGTGAGTTCCTGCCTGAAAGGCGCTGCTATTTGTTCGCTGTATGTTGGCGCTGAGGTACCCATTAAAGAATTCAAACTTATTTGTGCCATGTTTTTTATTTTTTATTTTTATTTGTTTATTAGAATATTTATTAATCACTTCTTTTACTCGCTAATTATTAACTACTACCGCTTCTCTCACATAAAACCTAATTCCAACATTGCTGCTTCGCTCATCATGCTTCTATCCCATGGCGGATCCCAAACTACAGATACGTCCACTTCGTTTACTCCTTCTATCATTCTTACTTTTTGATCCACTTCAATTGGAATATCCTGGGCTGCCGGGCAACTCGGGGCAGTAAGCGTCATAGTTATTTGTACATTATTGACTGGCAAAATCGAAATTTCATATATCAATCCCAGTTCATAAATACTTACGGGTATTTCAGGATCGAAAATAGTTTGTAAACAATCAATTACTTTTTGCTTTAATTCTTCTTCTTCCATGATCATATTTTTTCTGCCTCCTTTATACCTTTATAGGCAAGGGCATAATTTTTCATCTGTTTAACCATTGCCAGCAGACCATTAGAGCGGGTTTGCGCCAAATGATTCATCATGCCAATTTCTCTTATAAAATCAAGTTTTGCATTTAAAATTTCATCTGGTGTATGGCCTGACAAAACTTCTACGAGCATACTTACCAAACCTTTTACAATTACAGCATCACTATCTGCTTTAAAAAAAATCCTGCCATTTTCAAATTCACTTACGAGCCATACGGTCGACTGGCAACCCTTGATTATATTATCTGCAATTTTATATTTATCATCTAACGGTTCTAATTTTTTACCCAGGTCAATTATGTACTCATACTTTTCTTCCCATGTATCAAATAAAGAAAATGAATCTATAATTTCTTCTTCCGTTTCCTGTATGGTTTTATTATTATTCATTATGAAAGCATCTTTATTGCTTTATACAAACCTGCAACAAGCCTGTCTATTTCTTCTTTTGTGTTATACATGGCAAACGAAGCACGAACAGTTCCCGGAATTTTAAAATAATCCATTACAGGTTGCGTGCAATGATGCCCCGTTCTCACAGCGATTCCCTGGTTATCCAGCAGCACGCCTAAATCCTGCGGATGAATGTTTTTTATAACAAATGAAACCACGCTTACCTTCTCTTTTGCATTGCCAATAATCTTTAAACCAGGAATTGTTTTCATTTGTTCAGTCGCATATTGCAACAATTCTATTTCATGATTTCTTATACTTTCTTTTCCAACGTCTTCAATAAAATCTAATGCAGATTTTAAAGCCACTGTATCAGCGATGTTCGGCGTACCTGCTTCAAATTTATAAGGCAGATTAGCATAAGTTGTTTTTTCAAACGTAACTTCTTTTATCATTTCACCCCCACCCATAAAAGGAGGCATGCTTTCCAGCAATTCTTTTTTTCCATATAAAACACCAACACCAGTAGGCCCATAAACTTTGTGCCCCGAGAATGCAAAAAAATCGCAATCCATATCCTGAACATCAATGTCAAGATGAACTGTGGATTGTGCACCATCTATCATAACGACAGCGCCTACACGATGTGCCGCATCAATAATTTCTTTAACAGGATTTATCGTTCCCAAAGAATTAGATGCATGAACAACAGAAACTAATTTTGTTTTTGATGAAAGCAAACTTTTATAAGCATCCAGATCAAGCTCGCCATTTTCTCTAATGGGAATTACTTTTAAAACAGCTTTCTTTTCTTCACAAAGTATTTGCCAAGGAACAATATTGGAATGATGTTCCATTCCTGAAATTATAATTTCGTCGCCGGCATTTATATTTTGCCTGCCATAAGTGTAAGCCACTAAATTTAACCCTTCTGTTGCGCCTCTTGTAAAAATTATTTCTTCAGGTAAAGCGGCATTAATAAATCTCCTTACGGCTACTCTTGTTGATTCGTAAGCTGCTGTTGCTTCCTCAGCCAGCGTATGTATTCCCCGATGAATATTTGCATTATAATGAGAATAGTAATTCGTTAAAGCATCTATTACAACCTGCGGCTTTTGCGAAGTTGCCGCATTGTCAAAATATACCAGCCGCTTATCATTCAATTCCCGATTAAGAATTGGAAAATATTTTCTTATGGCACGAACATCAAAATCTGGTATGGTAGCTATTGTTTCCATTAGTTTACTGCTAAGCGTTCAACAATTAATTCTTCAACATATTTACGCAACGGTTCAGGTTTTATCTGCTCTACAATGTCAGCTGCAAAGGCAGATAACAGCATAGACTGCGCATGATCTTTGGAAATTCCACGGGTTCTTAAATAGAATAACGCTTCCTCATCCAGCTGGCCAATTGTGCAGCCATGAGAACATTTTACATCATCAGCAAAAATTTCCAATTGAGGTTTCGTATTGACAGTCGCATTATCGGATAATAAAAGATTTTTGTTAGATTGATACGCATTTGTTTTTTGTGCATCAGGCCTTACAAATATTTTTCCGTTAAAAATTCCTGCAGAACTATCATCTAATATTCCTTTATAAAATTCATTACTGAAACAATTCGGCTTTGTATTATCAACCATTGTATGATTGTCAACATGGGTATGGCCTTTTAATAAATACAATCCATATAAATGGGCTTCGTTACGTTCAGCTTCCATAATGAGGTTAACATTATTTCTTATCATGCCGCCGTTTAATGAAATGGTTACAGCATGAACGTAGCATTTTCCAATTTGCCTGATATGCGTAGTGCCAACCTGGCTTGCATTTGCGCCATCATTCTGAATTTTATAATATTCAACTAACGAATCTGTATCAGCCACAATTTCCATTACCCCGTTGGTAAAACTATCCATGCTGCCAACAGTTATAAACGATTCTATCAATTGCAATTTTGAATTTGTTTCTGCATATACAAGACTGCGAGGCTGTGCCAGTGTATGATTTTCTCTTGCATCGGCAACATGATATAAATACACAGGATGCTCAACAGCTTTATTTTTATTTACATAAATAAAAACTCCGCCATAAATAAAAGAAGTATTTAGCGCCTGGATTCCATCTTTTACAACCTGGCTGCTTTTATCTAGATGCTCGTTAACCAGCTCCTTAAACTTTCCACTAGCCGCTTCTTCCAAAGGCGAAATAATTATATCAGTTTCTGAAGAAAGTATGGTTGAAAGCTCCGGAGCAAATTTCCCGTTAACAAAAATTAATTCATTTGCGTTTTCAAAACCAGGAAGGCGGAAAGCATCGATATCTTTTGCCGTAATCCAATTTTTTTTATCATCTTCAACAAGGTGATATTCTTTCTTAAACAAATTGCTAATACTCGTGTATTTCCATTCTTCATTTCGGATAGATGGCAGGCCATTTCTATTAAAAATTTTAAAACCCTCTGCCCGTAAATTGCTTATTAAGCCTTCACTACTTGTTGATTGTAACTTATTAAATTTATCACACAAATAGCCTGTATTAATTGTTTCCATTTCTTTAATATTTACGCGGCAGTTACGCTTAATTCGTCCTTAATAAAATCATATCCTTTTTCTTCCAGTTCTAATGCGAGTTCCTTTGTTCCCGATTTTACGATGCGCCCGTTTACCAAAACGTGTACAAAGTCAGGTTGTAAATAATCGAGTAACCTTTGATAATGTGTAATTACAATAATTGCTCTTTCATCATTGCGCAATTTATTTACGCCATTGGCTACAATTCTTAATGCGTCAATATCCAAACCTGAATCTGTTTCATCTAATATAGCCAGCCTTGGTTCCAGCATAGCCATTTGAAAAATTTCATTACGTTTTTTTTCACCGCCGGAAAATCCTTCGTTTATACTTCGGGTTAGTAAAGATTTATCTATCTCAACCAATTCCATTTTTTCTTTCATCAGTTTTAAAAATGAAACTGCATCCAAAGGCTCTTGTCCATGATATTTACGCTTTTCATTTAAGGCCGTTTTAATAAAGTTTGTTGTGCTCACTCCGGGGATTTCAACTGGGTATTGAAAGGCAAGGAACAAGCCTTCGCGGGCCCTGTCTTCAGGAGACAATTCCAACATATCCTCTCCCAAAAAAGTAACTGAACCTTCAGTTACTTCATACTCTTCTCTTCCTGCAAGAATAGAAGCTAATGTACTTTTACCAGAACCGTTTGGTCCCATAATAGCATGAACCTCGCCGGCTTTTACTTCCAAATCAATTCCTTTTAAGATCTGCTTTTCTTCAACTGATGCGTGAATATTTTTTATTGATAACATGTCTATTTTAATATAAATTTTTTAATTGTTTTTTGTCCTCATTCCCCCTTCTCCAAAGGCGTGGGAACAAAAGGATTAACCAACACTTCCTTCCAAACTTATTGCAAGCAGCTTCTGTGCTTCCACAGCAAACTCCATCGGTAATTGATTCATAACTTCTTTTGCAAATCCCGTTACGATAAGTGCTACGGCCGTTTCTGCATCTATGCCTCTCTGTCGGCAATAAAAAAGCTGATCTTCGCCAATTTTTGAAGTAGTTGCCTCATGTTCTATAACTGCCGTTCTGTTTTTTGATTCAATATATGGGAAGGTGTGAGCGCCGCATTTATCACCAAGCAACAAAGAATCGCATTGAGAATAATTGCGTGCATTTACTGCATTTTTACCAGCCCGAACCAATCCTCTATAACTATTCTGGCTTTTGCCTGCAGAAATACCTTTTGATACAATGCGGCTTCTTGTGTTCTTACCAATATGAATCATTTTTGTACCTGTATCTGCCTGCTGAAAGTGGTTGGTAAGAGCAACGGAATAGAATTCACCAATAGAATAGTCACCTTTCAAAATAACACTTGGGTATTTCCAGGTAATAGCAGAACCTGTTTCCACTTGTGTCCATGATATTTTTGAATGATCGCCACCGCACATGCCACGCTTTGTAACAAAATTATAAATACCACCTTTGCCATTTTCATCGCCGGGATACCAGTTTTGTACTGTTGAATATTTTATTTCAGATTTATTCATGGCAACCAATTCTACTACGGCTGCATGCAACTGATTTTCATCACGCATAGGAGCTGTACATCCTTCGAGATAGCTTACATACGCTCCATCTTCGGCCACAATTAGCGTACGTTCAAACTGTCCTGAACCTTCTGTATTTATGCGGAAATAGGTGGACAATTCCATTGGGCAACGAACACCTTTAGGAATATAACAGAATGAACCATCGGTAAATACTGCAGAATTTAACGCGGCGAAATAATTATCCGTCATAGGAACCACAGACCCCAAATGCTTCTTTACCAGTTCTGGATGATTTTGTATGGCTTCGCTCATAGAGCAAAAAATGACGCCTATTTCAGAAAGTTGTTTTTTAAAAGAAGTCGCAACAGAAACGCTGTCCATTACTACATCAACTGCCACACCCGAAAGTCTTTTTTGTTCATTAAGTGAAATGCCCAGCTTATCAAAAGTTTTTAATAATTCAGGGTCTACTTCGTCGAGGTTATTTAATTGTTTCTTTTTCCTGGGTGCCGCATAATAAATAATATCCTGGTAATTTATTTTTGGATAATGAACATTGGGCCATGTGGGTTCTTCCATTTTTAGCCAATGGGCGTAAGCTTTTAATCGCCACTGAAGCATCCATTCAGGCTCATTTTTTTTAAGGGAAATCATGCGGATAACGTCTTCATTCAACCCTTTTGGAACAACATCCGTATCTATTTCAGTAACAAAACCGTATTTATAATCACTTGCTACTGTTTGCTCCAGCACATCCAATTCTTCTTTCATTATGCCTTTAATTTTTTATTAATTCCTCTACAATTGAAATGCAAAAATAATGCATTTAGCCGTTTGTACAAAATAGTATAAATAGATATAAGACGGTTCTTCAAATATGTATTGCATTCTTAACATAATTTTTCAGTGGTAAAAAATTATTAAATCGAATAAATAGCAGATGAGCTTCTTTAATTTGTTTAGCCCTCCTATTTTTGGTAAATTACATTCACTGCAATATTTCTTAAAAGCTGTTTAGCTCCTTGCTTATAATTTTACTCCAATGAAACACATAATATTATTTCTTGCTGTATATTTTCTTTTGCCTGCTATTCTTTTCTCTCAAACAGTTGTCTCCATAACGATTAACGGAAGTATTAACCCTGCCTCTGCTGAGTACATTCATAAATCAATTGAAAAAGCTGAAAATGAAAAAGCTGAATGTCTGCTGATACATCTGAACACACCGGGAGGCTTGTTAAATTCAACAAGAGATATTGTCGGCGATTTTTTTAAATCAACAATTCCTATAGTTGTATACGTATATCCATCTGGTGCGCATGCAGGCTCAGCCGGCGTATTTATTATGACGGCTGCAAATATTGCGGTGATGGCGCCGGGAACAAATATTGGCGCTGCACATCCAGTGTCAATGCAAGGCACAGCCGACTCTGTTATGAATACAAAAGGCGTAAATGATGCGGCAGCATTTATAAAATCAATTGCTGAAAAAAGACATCGCAATGCAAAATGGGCTGAAGAGGCTGTAAGATATAGCGTTTCGATAACTGAAGAAGAAGCGATACAGGATAGTGTGATTGATTATATTGCCAATGATGATCGCGAATTACTCATGCAGATAGATGGAAAAGAGATAGCCGTAAATGGCGGTACTAAAATTTTACATACTAAAAATGTAACCGTTCAATCCAGCGAAATGGGATTTTTTCAAAAAGTATTAAACAGGTTAAGCGACCCCAATGTGGCTTATATGTTGATGATGCTTGGCTTCTTCGGAATATTGTTTGAATTATTCAACCCGGGATTAATATTTCCCGGAATTGCCGGTGTTATATTTTTGGTGCTCGCTTTTTATTCTATGAGCTCTATGCCAGTAAATTATGCCGGCCTGGCTTTGATAGTTTTTGGTATAGTACTTTTTTTACTTGAGATAAAAATTATAAGCCATGGATTATTAACGATTGGCGGAATTATTTCTGTATTATTAGGTTCTATGTTTCTAATACGAGATAGTCCGATTGACAATATTGTTTCTGTTTCAAAAAGTATCATCTTTACAACGACCGGCGTAACGGCTTTGTTTTTTATTTTTATGGTAACAATGGCCTTGAAAGCGCAGCGTCTCAAACCTGTAACGGGCAACAATGCCTTAATAGGAACAAAGGGTATCGCAATAGGAAATATAGATACGCAGGGTTTGGTAAAAATTAAAGACGAAATATGGAAAGCTGTATCAATTGAGAAAATAGATGAAGGCGATATGGTTATTGTTAGGCAAGTGAAAGGCCTTACCTTGTATATTGAGCGTGTGCCAGATTAGTTACATAATTATTATTTTCAAAAATTGTTTTCATTAATTATATTATCATACCAATTAACGCCTTCAAAAATTCTCTCTTTTGGAGAGGAGAATTAAGGGAGGCTCACTTTTAAAACAAAACAGAACATGCCACAACAACTTCCTATCGTATTAATAATTATTGTAGTTATAATATTGTACATTCTTGCCAGTGCTATCCGAATTTTGCGTGAATATGAGCGTGGCGTGGTTTTTAGGCTGGGCCGCGTATTAGGTGGTGGCGCCAAAGGACCAGGTCTCATTTTGCTTATTCCAATAATTGATAAGATGGTAAAAGTGAGCTTGAGGACAGTGGTAATGGACGTGCCGCCGCAGGATGTTATTACCCAGGATAACGTTTCTATAAAGGTAAATGCTGTGATATATTTCCGGGTTATCGATCCCCAAAGTGCTATTGTAGAAATAGAAAATTATCTTGTGGGTACTTCGCAGCTTTCTCAAACTACATTGCGAAGTGTTTTAGGCCAGTCAGAGCTTGATGACCTTCTTTCTCAAAGAGAAAAAATTAACGTACGTCTGCAGCAAATCATTGACCAGCAAACAGAGCCGTGGGGAGTAAAAGTTACTCATGTAGAAGTAAAGCAAATTGATCTTCCGCAGGAAATGCAGCGTGCTATGGCCAAACAGGCAGAAGCAGAAAGAGAACGCAGAAGTAAAGTGATCTCCGCAGAAGGTGAGTTCCAGGCTTCGCAAAGATTGAGCGATGCCGCAAAAATACTGAGCGAGCAGCCAAGTGCATTAACCTTACGTTATTTGCAAACGCTACGTGAAATTGCTACTGAAAATAATTCAACAACCATCTTCCCAGTACCAATCGATATTTTAAAACCATTTATGAAAATAAATGAAGACGAACAAAAGAGTAAGAATGTGAGTTCATAAATTTTGAATTATTTGAATTGATTCAATGTTTATTAAATAATTTTACTCCTTATTGATTATTGTAAGGGTTGAAATATGGATAGCGGTTTAGGTAACGTACTGAAAATAGTTGGCAATTCTTCAGAAAATTGCTTTATTCTTTCATGCTAAGCTGCGCCGTATATGGGATGATCAGAATTGCCAGCAGTTCCTACAGTTTGTTATTTATAGAACCTGTTACATCATATTCATTACAAGGCATCAGTCATTATAGCTTTTTTCGATAAGTGAAAAACCTGATTGTGCTTGTATATTTTTCATTAATGGGCATAATCTTTCTTTAATTTTCGTATGTTTAATCAAATAACTGCAGATTAACTTTCATAAGCTTGCATTTCGATAATTCCTTCGGTTATCTATCTCCAATAATTCTTTGAGATAATTCATCCAAAATGGAATAAATAAAATCCCGGGAAGATTTAGTTCCCGGGATCTATTATGCCAAAAAATGTTGAATTATTTTCCGAAGCTTATTAGAAATTCGAAGGATTACCTGTATCCCACCATAGGCGGGTTGCAATATCATCTTTTGCACCCGGTCCCATTTTTGAGACAGCATCTGCAACTCCGGCAGCGTTGCCCACTCTTTCGTTATCTGGATAAGGCATTCTCTTAATCCATTGGTCTGCTGGTATTACACCCCAATCGGGGCTGCTATCATTCTTTGCGACGTGAGGAATTTTTGGATATCCTGTCCTCCTGAAATCTACCCATGATTCCAAAGTATTGGTGAAATTATTGATCCATTTCTGGGTTATGATCTTCTCCAATTTCAATTCTTTGCTATCGGCATCATTCCATGCAACGGTAACTGTAGAAAGAGAAGTAAAATTATTGCGGCCGTCAACCGGATCCACATAATTAAGCGGCTTGCTTGTATTGTCTGCCAGGTAAGCATCTACGCCTCCTGCGCCCCAATCTGTAAAGGATAATTTTATCCCATTCTCATAATTGGTTTTTGGATCACCTGCGCCGGACCAGCCTCTGAGCCCCGCCTCAGCTTTAAGGAAGGCCACTTCTGCAGCAGTAAAATCTCTTCTGGTCTTAGTAGTTCCGCCATTTGGTGGATCATTGAAATTTGGGTTAACTTTTGAGAAGGGAATATGTTCAGCTTTTGTATTAATATAAGCCCCATTACGTATTCCTTTATATGGGAAAGATGGGTGATCTGCGTATAAAGTCGCATTTGATACCGGTGCGAAATATGAGGAAACACGAGGGTCTTTCAAGCCTCCCAAAAAAGACTCCATTACTGCGCTCATACGGGTATCATCCCATTGATAACAGATTTGTGCTACCGGCATAATATTTCCTAATAAGTCATTTGTGAAATTATCGGCATTGGATGTAATTAATCCGGCAGGGTCGCTTAATGCTTTTTCGCCCTGTGTTTTTGCTACGTCTGGCGCAACTTTAGATAAGCGCATCGCTAATCTTAATCTAATTGAATTTACCAATTTCATCCATTCAGGGATACTGCCATGATAACTCGGATCAAACTTAGTAAAGCCTTTATAGGCAGTATTTGCCGCAAAATCGGTTTGTATAGAATCTAATTGCTTAAAGAAGAGGTCGTATAAGTCAGATTCTTTATCGTAATGAATGGTAGCTGCGGTACTGCCGTATTCGGAGTAGATAACAGGCCCATGAACGGCTGTTAATTTCGACATAGATAAGATCTTAATAAACTTAGCCCACGTGGCAAACAAGGGTAAGTTATTATCCTCAGCCAATTGGATAACTTGCTTTGCAGGCGACATTACGCTTCCATATTCCCTGCCCCAATAGGCATTCCACCGAATATAATAAGTAGTGTTATTAACATTGCCTACGAAATCGGTTCCCGTACTCATAAAGCCCATCCAGGAATCCTGGCATAGATCCTCCTCAATTTGGTGCCCGTTCAAATTAAATAGCATGCCCGAAATGGGTGAGCCTACCAAATTGAAATCCTGCTTTAACAATACGTCGGAAATTTGATTGGGGTTCTGGTTAGTCGTTACAAAATCCTTGGTACAAGACCCAAGAATTGTAACGACGAATAATGCAAATATTATTTTTTTCATACTAATGATTTTAAAATTTTAAAAGGTGAACTTAACATTAAATCCAAATGACCTTGTTGATGGCATGGAAAACACATCATTAGACTGCATGGAATTATTGGTGCTCATCGCTTGCTCCGGATCAAATGGTGCTTTTTTATAGAAGAAGAATAAATTTCTTCCTATTAATGAAATAGAAGCATCTTTGACAAGAGGATTTGCTTTCTGGGATCTAAATGTATAACCCAATACGAATTGTGCCAATCTTACATTTGTCCGGGAAAATACATAAGGTTCCATAATTCTGTTCCTGTCACCAACATTCTGATAATAGGTCCAGGGATCAATAGATGTTACTGCCGTTGTGCCCATAATGGCATTAATAGGGATGGAACCCTTATCTCTTGCCGCAGCAGTTCTTTCGCTTACCCCATAAGAATCCAGAAATGCTTCTGTTTTAGAGAAAGCAACTCCGCCAAATTTCGAATCTACCAGCACACTGGCAAAGAAGTTTTTATAGGTAAAATCATTGTTCCATCCCAATAAAAAATCAGGATTCACATTGCCTACTTTTGTCTCATTTTGGGCTTTGGTAGGTATTGCGCCTTTAGGATCTAATATAATTTGCCCTGCATCATTTCTCGCAAATTTGTAAATCCATAAATCGTTAAAAGAGCCGCCAGCCATAATCCGCGAATCGAATCCTTCATCCTGGCCTCCAACAACATATTTTGGATTTTCTTTAATTAGTTCCACAATTTTATTTTTATTGGAAGAACCATTGAACGCAGTTTTCCAAACTAAATTATTATTTCTCACCACATCAGCATCAACAGTAAATTCAAATCCATTGTTTACTATTTTTCCAGCATTAACATAATAAAATGTATATCCTGAACCGGATGGGGCACTTAAGGTAAGGAATTGGTTGGTGCTAACGTCTTTATAAACGGTAAAATTAACGCCAAATCTTCCGTTAAGAAACCGTATGTCTGTTCCATATTCACTAGCAACAATTTTTTCTGGCTTTAGATTGGTAAAAGGCACCTGCGTGTTTCTATTGATAGTACCACCGCTACCAATGGAATTCTGCGGATCAACTACATTGAACGGTACTTCGTTGGCGGTTTGAGTAAGAGATGCCCTTACTTTAAAGTATGAAATGGCTTCTGGTAGTTTTATCATTTGGCTAATGATAGCTGATAATCCAACAGAAGGATATAAATACGATTGATTACCAGTAAGTGCAAGAGTAGATGCCCAGTCGTTACGAGCTGCCACATCTAAATACAAAAAATCTTTTAATCCAAGTGTTAAATCTCCAAAGGCACCTTGCTTAAGGCTACGGTTAAGAGTTTTATTGAAGATTACATTAGATGGCATATTTGAGAAACTAAAGAAATTAGGATATTGTAAAGAAGTGGTTCCGTTACCAACATTCATACCGTCATTAAAGCTATTCTTTTGGTAGCTGACACCTGCCAACGCAGTTACACTAATATTTCCAAATGTATTGTCATATGTAAAGATACCATCTGCATATAAGGCCTTGTCGTTATACCGGGTATAAGACCAGGTTCCGTTAGGACTTACACTAACCGAATTTCCATCAGCAGCAAAGCGGTTATCTAATATTACGTCATTGTAATCTATATTGCCTCTTGCCTGAAAATTAAAATTCTTAGCTATTTCATAAGAGATTTTCAAATCGGCTATAACACGGTTGGACGTTTGCAATTTAGAATCACTATTGAGTTCCCAAAAAGGATTGTTTTGCTTCTCCTCGGTAGAATACCAGTTCATTTTCGGCATATTCCGGGCAGTATCAAATACTGCATAGTTATTTTTGTACTTGTTAAAATCACGATCCCTTGAAAACAGGTATAATCCTGTAAGAGGGTTGTTATAATAACCAGCGCCCGGGCGATTGCGAGATTTTTCAGAAGAAAACATAACATTAGAAGTCACCACTATTTTATCCTTTAATAACTTGGTAGATTGATTAAACGAAAATTGATTTCTGCCATAAGTATTAGTTGGCATTACACCTTTTGCTGAGGTATTTGCGTAGGAGAAATAAGCGGTTGTTTTTTCCCCGCCACCTGAAATAGATACAGAATTAGTAGCGGTTATACCTGTCCGGAAAAAGTCCTTAATATAACCTTTTTGATAACTATTTGACATTATATTAGCAATAGGTGATTTAGTGATATTAACAAGTTGAGGACCGTGTATTGAGGTGTCAGGTTTTGTCCAACTGTAATCTCCCCCTTCTGAACCATATCTGTATTGAAAGTCAGGAAGCCCTGATACCTGGTCGAAGATTGTG
>Ga0207652_10001476_pt1 | contig 20799 bp, 12 predicted proteins | sample KBSC63BmetaG_FD_184334 | JGI IMG/M metagenome (GOLD analysis project Ga0207652, IMG submission 184334) | Corn rhizosphere microbial communities from Kellogg Biological Station, Michigan, USA - KBS C6-3B metaG (SPAdes) (version 2) | ecosystem: Host-associated > Plants > Roots > Rhizosphere ... | reverse complement strand
AAAACTTTGTTTTTTTAACATAGAACACCTTTTTTTGCTTTCTAAAATTTTAAAAAATGCAATCGCTAAGACTAAATGCTCTTTACAATTTACTTCCTCACACCGAAAATGACAATGCTCCCAAGTCAAAAAAAATAACCGGAATTTTCGGAGAGAACGTTTTTTCGCTTCAAAAAGCACGTGAATTTTTAAGCGATGACGCTTACAAAAGTTTACGGTCTTCTATAAAAAGCCAAAATAAAATTGACCGCAGTATGGGGCACCAGATTGCTGCCGGCTTAAAGGCTTGGGCGGAATCGAGGGGCGTAACCCACTTCACCCATTGGTTTCAACCATTAACCGGTGCAACAGCTGAAAAACATGATTCATTTTTTACATTAAAAGGTGATGGAACAGCACTTGAAGAATTTGATGGTGCAGCACTTATTCAACAAGAGCCTGATGCTTCCTCCTTTCCAAGCGGCGGTATCAGAACTACCTTCGAAGCCCGCGGGTATACCGCATGGGATCCTTCTTCGCCCCCATTCATTATAGAAATTGGACACGGAAAAACTTTGTGTATCCCTACTATATTTGTTTCTTATACGGGCGAATCGCTCGATGCTAAAACGCCTCTTCTAAAAGCTTTGGTTGCCCTTGATAAAGCAGCCATTGATGTATGCCAATACTTTGATAAAAATGTTACAGCCGTAACGCCTACCCTTGGTTGGGAGCAGGAGTATTTTGTTATTGATGCAGGGCTTGCTAATGCTCGTCCGGATATAGTTATGACAGGTCGTACTGTTTTTGGCCATGCTCCTGCGAAAGGCCAGCAGTTAGAAGATCATTATTTTGGTTCCATTCCTGAAAGAGTTTATGCCTTCATGAGGGATTATGAAGAGGAATCTTATAAATTAGGTATTCCGCTTCGCACAAGACACAACGAAGTGGCGCCTTCACAGTTTGAATGCGCTCCCATTTTTGAAGAAGTAAATCTGGCGGTGGATCACAATACATTATTGATGGATATAATGACCCGTGTGGCCAAAAGGCATAATCTTGTGGTATTGCTTCATGAAAAACCATTTGCGGGAATAAATGGAAGCGGCAAGCATAACAACTGGAGCCTTGCCACGAATACCGGCGTTAATCTTTTATCGCCCGGTAAAACGCCAAAAACCAATTTAATGTTCCTCACCTTTTTCGTGAATATTATTAAGGCTGTTCATGACAATGCGGATCTTTTAAGGGCTTCCATAGCTTCTGCCGGAAACGACCACAGGCTGGGGGCAAATGAAGCCCCACCCGCTATTATTTCTATATTCATCGGGAAATATTTAACGGATGTATTGAATCAAATTGAAAAAAGAGTGGGTACTAAATTCGATGAACAGGATGAAGCAATTTTAAAATTGGACATTCACAAGAGTATTCCTGAACTTTTGTTGGACAACACTGATAGAAATCGTACATCTCCTTTTGCTTTCACAGGAAATAAATTTGAATTCCGGGCGGTTGGTTCCGCAGCTAACTGCGCACAACCGATGACTGTTTTAAATACAATCCTTGCAGATACTCTATCTCAATTCAAAATGGATGTTGATGCCATTATTGAAGGTGGTGAAAAGAAAGAAGTCGCACTGCTACAAATAATTCAGAAATATATTGTGGAAGGAAAATCAGTATTATTTGAGGGAGATGGCTATAGCGCACAATGGGAAAAAGAGGCTGAAAAAAGAGGTTTACCAAATGTAAAAACAACACCTCTTGCACTGGATGCATTTGTAACAGAGAAAGCAAAAAAATTATTTGAAAGCCATAAAATTTATTCTCATGGAGAACTGGAAGCAAGACATGAAATAATGTTGGAAAATTATGTAAAGAAAGTGCAGATTGAAGCGAGGGTAATTGGCGATTTGGCCAGTACTTATATCCTGCCGGCTGCTGTTAAATATCAAAACCTTTTGATCAAAAATATACAAGGTCTAAAAGATGTAGGTATCGAAGAAGCCGGTTATGTAAATCAAAAGCATATCATTACTAATATTTCGAAACATATTTCCGAAATAAGTTCAAGTGTGGAAGCGATGATCAGTGCCAGAAAAGCTGCCAATAAAATTGAGGATAGCCGCGAAAAAGCAATTGCTTACTGTGATACAGTAAAAAGCTATTTCGATAAAATCAGGTATCACGTAGATAAACTGGAATTGCTGGTAGATGATACATTTTGGGAATTACCGAAATACCGCGAGATACTTTTTTTAAGATAAAAGATAGTTTCTTTATAGTTAAACCCTGCTCATGGCAGGGTTTTTTATTGGACAGTTCACAAAAATTTCTGCGAATGAATTCGAAGGTGGCTTTGCATAGCCCTTTCTATTATAATTTATTTTTTCGATAAAAATAAAAGCGAATTAATCTGCTGTTGGCATTGAGCAATTTTTTTACCTGGCCGCATTTTTATTTTTTTTGAACTCAACGTCACTAACAAATAATAAAATGGCATCATTTTCGTTATAACATCGCGGCAACAAATATCTTTTAACCTATGAATTTATTTGAAAAGAAAAGCAGTCTGAAATATTTATTTATCAGTATTATTATTGCGATCGCAGGTTTTCTGTCTGCGCTATGGGTATATAACGGCAACTAGCCTTATTCTCAAATTGATAATTTCGCATTCCTTATCGGGCTTCTCTCCAGCCTACTTCCGGTAATCAAATACATCGTATCGATCAGTCTATGCTCAAAGAGTAAAGTATTTTCTCTGCCAACATGGGCTGAGCGTCTTTTTCAGAGTAATGAACTGCCTAATAAAAGACAACTTTTTTTTCCCTAAGACAATAGAATTGGTCCCTTGTTTATTCATCCTCATTTCTCTATTTATCTATATATTATTTATCCATCTTACGTTTAACAACCTGTTTACAGTTTTCTACAGAATTGCTCCATAACTGAATATCATATTTGTTTTTAAATAAAAAAAATAAAGACATGAAATTAAAACAATTCATTGCGGTGCTGCTAATAAGTGCAGCTACTTTCGCCGGAGGCGGTTGGATGTATAGCAATTATGAGCATCAAAATATGTTTACAGCGTCCTCGCCCGAAAACTCTTCTATTTTTAAACCGGCAAAATATATTGATGATGCATCTAATGTGCCGTCAACAGATTTTGAAACCGCCGCTGCTAAAGCGTCGCCTGCAGTAGTGCATATAAAAGTACTTAAGAGAATGCAGATGCCACAGGGCTTCAGCCTCTTTGGTAATGATTTTCAGGGAGATGATAGCGGGAACAATGGCTCAGGTGATATGTCTTACAACAATAATAACAGCGATAATGCGCAGCAGGTAGCATCTGGTTCAGGAGTATTGGTTAGCGCTAATGGCTATATTGTTACTAACAACCACGTAGTGGACAGAGCCGATGAGTTGTTGGTAACTTTAAATGATAAAAATGATTATAAAGCTAAAGTGATCGGTACAGACCCTAGTTCCGACCTGGCTGTTATAAAAATCGAAGGAAGCAATTTTCCTTACCTCAATTTTGCTAATTCGGATGATGTAAAGGTTGGACAGTGGATATTGGCAATAGGCTACCCGTTAAATCTTGAAACTACTGTTACATCAGGCATTGTAAGCGCAAAAGCAAGAGACCTTGGTATTAATAATCGTAACAGCAAGTCGCCCATTGAATCTTTTATTCAAACAGATGCAGCCGTTAATCCGGGCAACAGTGGTGGCGCTCTTGTAAATACAAATGGCGATTTAATAGGCATTAACAGTGCTATTGCTTCGCCTACGGGATCTTATGCAGGTTATTCTTATGCCATTCCTTCTAACCTGGTAGCAAGGGTTTCCAGTGATATTATAAAATACGGCAGCGCAAAAAGAGCCTATCTCGGCATCATGTTTGGAAGCGACCAGATGAGTGATGCAGTCCGTCAGAAAAATAATATTCCTGATGGTAATGGCGTATATGTAATGGATGTTGCGAATGAGAGTGCTGCAGGGGAAGCAGGTATACAAAAGGGAGATTTTATTACTAAATTGAATGGTGCTAATATTAGTACAGGAACAGAGTTAGTGGGTAAAGTTTCAGCGCTTCGTCCCGGTGATAAAGTAAACATTACTTACGTTCGCAATGGTGGAGAAAATACCACTGTGGCTACACTCCAGGGATCTCCAGGTAATTATGCACAGCACGATGAAAATCAGTAAATAATTTAATAATAAAAATTTATGCTGATATTCCTTATAAAAGGTCATGCAATTAAACATCTTTCGTGAGAGGTTAAGATAAGTTTAAAGAAAAGATTTAATTCTGTGAAAAACATTAACCCGTCTTGCAAAAGGCGGGTTTTTTTAAGCTGTACTATTATTAAAGTGCTCAATTCGTCGCCGGTTTTTTGAGAGAAAGGTTAAGACGAGGTTTACAAAAACTTATTGCGAACTTGCATTCCTAGTAGATTGTAATGATAAATAATAAGATTTTACTACATGAAAATTTTGATAATAGAAGATGAAAGAGCTTTGCAGGAATCTATTTTAAAATACCTGGAACATCAGGGTTTTATCTGTGAGGCCGTAAGCGATTTTATGAAAGGAAAAGAAAAGGTTAGGCAATTTGCATATGATTGTATTGTGGTGGATATCGGCTTGCCTTATGGAAATGGTTTGGATATTATTAAGGAATTGAAATACATGGAATCCAAAGCAGGCATTATTATTATCTCTGCAAAAAACAGGTTGGAAGATAAACTGAATGGGCTTGACCTTGGTGCGGATGATTACCTGGCGAAGCCGTTTTATCTATCTGAACTAACAGCACGGATAAACGCAATTATCAGGCGCAGAAACTTCGAAGGAAATAAGGTAATAACTTTTCATGAAATTAAACTTGAGGCGGAAGCCCGAAGGGTTACTGTAAATGATAAGCCAATTGACCTAACTGATAAAGAATACCAACTGCTCGAATATTTTATTGCCAACCAGCGCAGAACACTTACAAAAGGCGCAATTGCAGAACACATTTGGGGCGACGAATATCTGCATGTAAGTAATTTTGATTTTATTTATTCACATATAAAAAATTTGAGGAAGAAACTGATAGACGCCGGCAGCGAAGACTATATTAAGACTGAGTATCGAACAGGATACAGATTCACAGAAGGGTAACGCCTGATTATATCTAAAACAAAAATGAAGCTTCTTACAAAAACAACTCTATATTTTTTAATTGCATTAATTCCATTACTGGCAGTGGCAGGTTTTTACTTATTCAATCAATTTAGCAAAGAAATAAACTACAGGAGTGATAAAGAGTTAATAAGCGCTGAAATAGCCTGGATACGGTACCTGCGTTCAGAAGCTGAAAACGGAACTACATTTATTTTGAGAACACCCGACCTTTCTATCTTTCCTACAGATGCCCCAATTGCGGAACGCCCGACAATTGTAAATACTAACGGATATGGCATAAACGAAATTCCTTACCGGCAATTATCACAGGTAGTTTCCATCAGCGGCAATGCTTACCAGATCATCATTCGGCAATCGCAGGAACAAAAAACAGCTTTAGTAACAGATGTTACGAGGATCATGTTGTTTGTATTTATCGGCTTATTTGTGGCTACTTTAATTTTTAACTGGGTTATCAGCCAAAGATTGTGGATGCCCTTCAGGCGATCGCTTAATAAAATAAGAAGTGCAGAGTTGCAAAGAATTGAAGCCATCCATTTTGAACAAACCAACATTAAAGAATTTAACGAACTGAATGCATCTTTAAATTATATGAAAGGCAAAATTCATAAGGACTATGTCAACATGAAAGAATTTACAGAAAATGCGGCGCACGAAATGCAGACGCCGGTTGCAGTTGTGTTGAGTAAACTGGAACTGCTGCTACAGGATAATAATTTAAAAGATGAACAAGTGCAGGCGGTTCTGGAATCAACATCTGCCTTAAGGCAATTAAGCAAATTAAATGAGAGCTTATTATTGTTAGCTAAAATTGAAAACAATCAATTTGAAACTACCATTGAAATAAACCTTGCAGATATAACAAAAAAATATTTGCGCTTATTTGATGAATTTATAAAGGAGAAACAACTAACGGTTCAAACAGATTTTAGTTTCTCTTTCCCTGTAAAACTGCATCCTTTGCTTGCAGATTCCTTAATAATGAACTTATTAGGCAACGCAATAAAATATAACTACACCGCCGGCAAAATAGAGATAGCCGTTTCTGAAAACAGTTATCATATCAACAACACCAGCATGCTGCCCCCAATACAGCCCGGCAAGCTATTTATGCGGCTGAATACGTCTGATAATAACAAACAAACCTCCAACGGGCTTGGCCTTGCCATAGTAAAGAAAATTGCAGATGTAAATCATTTACACATTGCGTATCACGCAGAAGATGGTGTTCATAGCTTCGATATTACTAAAATATAAAAGAGAGAATTTTTTTAAAGAAGAATATTAACAATGAGTTATTTAAATTGAAAAAAGATATAATTCTGCCACCGAAATAATTCATATTATTTATTTCAATGCATTCCCTACATTTAGTTCAAAATTTATATAATGAAGAAAATATTTTTTGCCGTCTGCATTGGCGCAGCACTTAATGCCTGCAACAGTGGAAGCGATAACACCAGCATGAAGCCTGCAGAAGATATACTGGCTTCACACCTCGATACAACTGTAAAGCCTTCCGATGATTTTTTTGAATATGCCAATGGAGGGTGGCTAAAGAAAAACCCGGTTCCCGCTTCTGAAAGTGGCTGGGGCATTGGCAATGTAGTGCAGGATACCATTTACAATCGTTTAAAAACTATAAACGAAAATGCTGTAAACGCAAAGGGAGCTAGCGGGACGGTTACTCAAAAAATAGGTGATTTCTGGCAAAGCGCTATGGATACAGTTGCTTTAGACAAAGCCGGCATATCGCCTTTACAACCTGATATTGATAAAATAAATACTATTCAAAACATAAATGATCTTATTAATGAAGCTGCTGAATTAAAAATAAAAGGTGTGCATTGCCTTTTCAGTGATTATGTTACGCAGGACGATAAGAATAGCGAGATGATGATATATAAGTTGGGGCAAGGCGGCCTTGGTATGCCTAACCGGGATTATTATTTCAAAACAGATAGTCGTACAGAAAATATAAGAAAAGCTTATAAAGAATATCTTTTAAAAACGTTTATGCAATTGGGCAATGACAGCGCAACTGCACAAAAGAATGTAAGCGCCGTATATGCACTTGAAACAAAACTGGCGACAGCCAGCCGCAAGTTGCAGGACCTTCGCGACCCTTACAGGAATTATAACAAGATGGATGTTGCTCACCTCGATAAGCTTGCCCCAAACATTACCTGGGCTAATTATACTAAAGCAATCGGCATTAGTCATTTAGATTCAGTAGTGATAGGTCAGCCTGAATTTTACACAGCACTCAATGCTGCTCTTACAACTACGCCTATTGCTGATTGGAAATCCTACCTGCAGTTTCATTTAATACAAAGCTTCAGTGGTTACCTGGACTCCGTTAGTTTCAATAATGCCTTTACATATTTTCAAAATTTCAGCGGCGCTAGAGAACCAAGGCCACGTTGGAAGCGGGTTTTAGATGCCGAAGAGGATGCCATGGGAGAAGCTTTGGGCCAGCTTTTCGTAAAGGAATATTTTAATGCAACTGCAAAAAAAAGATATAATGATTTGGTGGAAAATATACGGGAAGCTTACAAAGACAGGATAAAGCAACTAACCTGGATGAGCGATGCTACTAAAGAAAAGGCTCTTGATAAACTTTCAAAGATTACCAAGAAAGTTGGCTATCCTGATAAGTGGAAAGATTTTAGTGCATTAAAAATTGATAAAGGCCCTTATGTTTTAAATATGCAACGGGCTAATACCTGGTGGCATAATTACAATATCAATAAGCTTGGGAAGCCTGTTGACCGTACCGAATGGGACATGACTCCGCAAACATACAATGCTTATTACAACCCAGGCAATAACGAAATTGTATTGCCAGCCGGAATATTTGCTGTGCCTGGTTATAGCGATGCAGCCCTCGATGATGCCCTGGTATATGGCTATGCTGCTGCATCTACTATCGGCCATGAAATAACGCATGGCTTTGATGATGAAGGCAGGCAATATGATGCACAAGGAAATTTAAAAGAATGGTGGACGATAAAAGACTCTGCAGAATTCACTGATCGTGCAAAAAAAATAATTAACCAGTTTAATGAGTTTAACCCCGTTGATACATTGCATATTAACGGTAATGCTACGCAGGGTGAAAACATTGCAGACCTTGGCGGTATGTTGCTTGGCCTGGATGCATTTAAGAAAACAGATGCCTATAAAAAGAATGAAAAAATTGGCGGCCTTACACAATTGCAAAGATACTTTTTGGGTTACGCATTAGGCTGGTTATATGAAGAAAGAAAAGAGCGTTTAGCCGCCCAGGTTATGACTGATGTTCATGCTCCTGCAAAAGAGAGAGTGAATGGGCCGGTTGTAAATGTGCCTGAATTTTATGAAGCCTTCGGTGTAAAGCCCGGCGATAAAATGTACAGGCCGGATAGTTTGAGAGTAAAGATTTGGTAGAAATAAATAGATACGCTTATATTTTTGTGCAGATTAATATAATAATGAATCTAACGGTGACCATACACGAAAAGGTGTAGAGTTACAAAGTGTACGATTAAACGGACTTCAATATTGTGACAAGCAAATGCTCAACACTAGTCAAACATTCGCCTCTATTATTTCCTATAATTGGGTAATCTAAAGAACGAAAATATTTTTTATACTAAGGAATATAATTGCCATTAAAGGTTTTGCAAGACATAAGGTATTTGAAGAGAGTAAAACTTCTGATACTTTAGCGATTTTTACTTATCTCGTTTAAAATCACAACGGCGGCGATATATATTTTCGAGTAGGCGTTCAGACGTTGAATACAAAGCAACTTATAATTTAAGAAATGAGCAAAATTGTTAACAAACTTATTTTATCTATAATTGCGATTTTTGTTCTTATTGCTATTCTTACTAAGCCCAGCGATAAAGAGATAAAAATCGAAACTATAAAAACTGTATGGGGCAGCTTAGTGCCTGACGTAAATAAACACCTTGGCTATTATGAAGAATTCATGAACTATACCACTGTAAACGTATACATAGACGATTGGGTAGTAGTAAAACGAATTCGCTTTAAAATGGGAGATAAGATCAGGCCTATTGGCTTTGCCGCATTTGACAAGGTTTTTATTAAGCATAAATAATACTGCTTTATCATAAGTACGCTTCCCGAAATCTTCTCTAATCGTCTCGTTTCCATGTAGTAATAAAAGTCAAGCAACCGTAATTTTTATTAACATCATGTTTTTTTTATTAAAGTTTAGTTAAATTACATCGATTTCTAACTAAATGATTAATATCTATGAGAATTAAAACTATGCTATTTAAGATAGGGTTGTTTATAACTGCCCTTCTTTTTACAAACACTTTGCTGGCACAAAAACAAGTGACAGGCTCAGTACATGATGCCAGCGGGCAGCCAATTGCAGGATCTACAATTTCCATAAAGGGCTCTACTGTAGGCACTCAAACAGATGCCAACGGCGATTTCAAGATAGAAGTACCCAACTCAAGTTCAAAGCTTGTCGTGTCTTCAGTTGGCTTCGAGCCTCAGGAAATAGCCGTTGACAACAAATTAAATATCGCCATAACATTAAAATCTTCTGTCTCAACATTAAATGAGGTTGTGGTTACCGGTTATGGCTCACAAAAAAAGAAAGATATTACAGGTGCTGTAGCTGTTGTTGACATGAAGAATTACAAACAAATACCAAGTGGCAATGCTGAATCTCTTTTACAAGGACAGGCGTCAGGGGTCACGGTAACAAACTCCGGTGTGCCCGGCGGTGGCGCTGCAGTTCGTATAAGAGGTATTACATCCTTAGGAAATGCAAATCCTCTTTACATCGTTGACGGTATTCAATCTTCCAATGGCTTAAGAGACGTTAACCCTGATGACATTGAATCTATACAGGTTTTGAAGGATGCCGGAGCTGCAGCCATATATGGAATACAGGGTTCTAATGGAGTGGTAATCGTCACTACAAAAAGAGGACGAGGAAAACCTACTGTTACTTATGATATGTATGTAGGCACGCAAAGGCCGTTAAGCGGGAATGTTTGGAATCTTACTAACACCAGCGAATATGCACAGGCAATATGGAATATGGAAAGTAATTCCGGAATTGCAGATTCGCTTCGGACAGATCAATTTGGAACATCAGGAACGGGACCAACTATACCGGATTATATTATCCCTACTGCAGGCAAAAACGGTGATCCAAATACGGATCCTTCAACTTATGATATTAGCTCTAACCAGATTATGAAGGCGAACAAAGCCGGCACTGACTGGTTTCACGAAGTGTTTAAGCCTGCTATGATACAGAACCACACGATAAGTGTAAGCGCAGGAAATGACAAATCTGCTTACTTCTTCTCAGCTAATTATTTTAACCAGGAAGGCACCCTAATTAATACTTATCTAAAAAAATATGATGTGAGAGCCAATACAGTCTTTAATGTGAAAGACCATATTCGGTTAGGTGAAAACGCTTATGTTGTTTATAGGCAAAACCCCGGTTTTACAAATCAAAACGAAGGAAACGCTATATCATTTACTTATCGCACGCCACCTATTATACCTGTTTATGATATAATGGGAAATTTTGGAGGAACACATGCAGCACACTTGAGTAATTCGCAAAACCCTGTGGCAGTGCAAAAGCGTACTGCTAATGACAAAAGCAATAGCTGGTCGATGATTGGTAATATTTTTGCAGATGTTGATTTCCTGAAACATTTTACAGCGCATACTTCATTTGGAGGAACAGTTGAAAACTATTATTACTATAGTTTCACTTCCACTCCTTATAATGACGCGGAAGGAAATACAAATCCAAATTCATTCAATGAAGGTTCAGGATATAATAGCTTATGGCAATGGACAAATACATTAACTTATTCGAATGTAATTGGCTTGCACAATATAAAAGTTATCGCAGGTGTTGAATCAAAGAAAATATATAACCGTTCATTTAGTGCAGGAAGAACCAGCTATTTTAGCACCGATCCCAGTTACTTTATATTAAATACTGGCAGTCCCTCTTCCGGAGTAAGTAACAATGGTGAGTCTCCATACCAGAGAAATTTGTTTTCTGAATTTGGCAAGCTGGATTATAGCTACAATGATAAATACTTAATAAGCGCTACAGTACGCCGTGATGGTGCATCTGTGTTTGATATTTCCCAGAGATATGGCACTTTTCCATCAGTTACCGCTGGATGGAGAATTTCACAGGAAAGCTTTTTTAAGGCTGTAACCTTTATTAATGATCTTAAATTGCGTGGTGGCTGGGGCAAACTTGGGTCTATAAACAACATTGGTGCAACTAATGCTTACACATTATATGCATCAGGTGCAGGATATTCTTTTTATCCAATCAACGGCAATCCTACCGGCTCTACGCTGGGCTTTTATCAAAGCCAGATAGGAAATCCGCAAACTACCTGGGAGCAAGATATAATTACCAACGTGGGGTTAGATGCAACCCTATTTAATAATAAACTGGATTTTTCTTTTGAATGGTATAAGAAAAAAATAAGCGGGCTTCTGTTCCAAAGACAATCACTCATCGGTGATTTTGCCGGAGGTGCCAGTCAGCCAATTATTAATTCAGGCGATATTCAAAACGAGGGGCTTGATGCAAGTGCAACTCTTCATTCTAAAATTGGCTCAGACTTCCATTTAGATGTTACTGCAAATGTTACCACTTACAAAAGTAAAATTGTAAGCCTGCCTCCCGGCTATAAATACCAGGATCGGGGAAGTTCAGGTTCAAGTCGTATCGGTGCTTTTAGCCGTGCGCAACCGGGGCAGCCAATAGGTGAGTTCTTCGGCTATAAAGTAATAGGAATATTCCAGGATGCTGAGGATGTATCAAAATCTCCAAAGCAAGACGGAGCGAATGCCGGAAGATTTAAATTTGCAGACGTAAATGGGGATGGCTCTGTAACTGATGCAGACAGAACATGGATTGGAAATCCAAATCCCGATTTTACTTATGGCCTTAATATTACAGCAGGCTATAAGAATTTTGATCTTTCAGCATTTTTTTATGGCTCGCAAGGCAATCAGGCCGTGAACTATGTAAAATACTGGACAGATTTTCCACAGGTTTTTCGCGGAGGTATAAATAAAGACGCATTATATAAATCTGCTATTCTGGTAAATGGTGCAGGCCAGCCAACAACTGTTGCTGATCCAACGGCGCATGTATCAAATCCCGGCGCAACTGTGCCTGTATTAGAAACAAACAGTAATACCAGTAATAGTAATAAGTTTAATTCATTTTATGTGGAAGATGCTTCCTTCCTTAAATGCAAGTCGGTTGTTTTGGGATACACATTGCCAGGTTCTCCTTTAAAAAGGGTCGGAATCGATAAATTGAGAATTTATATACAAGGCTCTAACTTATTTACTATAACGAAATACACTGGCCTTGATCCTGAATTACAACAATCTGATTTAAACGACAACAGTAATTTTGGAATCGATTTTGGTAATTATCCTGCAAATCAAAAAATGTATCTCGTAGGTATTACTGCATCTTTTTAATTACTTCTCAAAAAATATAACATGAAACGTTTACAATTAAAATATATTCTGCTTAGTGTAATACTGGCGTCTTCTGTTTTTTACGCTTGTAAAAAAACTTTTTTGGATGTGCCTCCGGTTGGTACATTGAATCCGAGCATTGTAACTAATCTCGCTGGAGTACAGGGGCTTTTAATTGGTGCTTATGCCACTCTTGATGGTTATCCGGGTAATGGCAGCGGAGGATGGGGAGGCGCAATTTCAAACTGGACCTTCGGCAGTATTGCCGCTGATGATGCTTACAAAGGCTCAACTCCGGATGACCAGGGTCCTATTGTTCCCCTGGAAAACTGGACCGTTGACGCAGGCAATAGTTATTGCGCTGATAAATGGCAAAACAGTTATTATGGAATTCAAAGAGCCAATGATGTATTGCGCATCTTACCTCTTGCAAAGGATGTTTCTGCAGACCAGGCAAAGAGTATAACGGCTGAGGCCAGGTTTTTAAGAGGATTTCATCATTTTGAATTAAAAAAGGTATTTGGAAATGTGCCTTATGTCGGCGAAGATGTTTCGGGAGATACTTCACTGCCTACATCTGTCACAAATGTAAACGGCTCCGGGTATGTTAATATCTGGCCGCAAATTGAAGCTGACTTTATGTTTGCAATGCAAAATTTGCCTGGCACCCAGGCAGAGGTTGGCCGAGTTAATAAATGGGCCGCTCAGGCATTTCTTGCTAAAGTTTATATGTTTGAAGGAAAATATACTGATGCAAAACCTTTACTTGATGAGCTAATCACCAGCGGTACTACTTCCGATGGTTTAAAATACGGGCTAACCAATTACTTCAGCAATTTTAATCCAGGGCAGAACCATAAGGGCGATTCCGAAGCAGTATTTGTGGTACAAATGTCTGTAAATGAAGGCTCCGGTAATGCACAAAATAATGGACAGGGGGTTGCTAATGGCAATTATGGTGACTTGCTAAATTTTCCATATAACGCTGGACCCGGTGCCTGTTGTGGTTTCTTTGATCCTTCACAAAGTCTTGCCAATTCATATAAAACGGATGCAAATGGCCTACCGTATTTAGACGAAAGTTACAATACCGGAAATAACGTGAATACTTCTACGGGTCCTTATACTGGAACTTTAGATCCCCGCGTTGATTTGGCGATAGGCAGAAAGGGAATTCCTTACTTGGATTGGGGACCACATCCTGGCGATGCATGGATAAGGGATCCTGCTAATGATGGACATTTTAATCCTAAGAAAAACGTATATGCATTAAGCCAAAAAGGTACTTTATCAAGTACCGAAAGTTACTGGGCATCTACAGAATTGACGGCTAATAATGTAAACGTAATTCGTTTCGCCGATGTATTATTATGGGCTGCAGAAGCAGATCTTAAAACTGGCGACCCTGCAACGGCACTGAAATTAGTGAATAGGGTTAGGGCAAGAGCCGCAGATCCTAAAGGATGGGTATATGCAGGTGGCGCAACTTATGATGCAACCAAAGGAATGTACTCACCACAGACAACGCCTGCTGCAAATTATAAAATCGGCCTTTACCCCGCAGGAGCGTTTAGCGACCCAACATATGCAATGAAAGCGATTATGTTTGAAAGAAGGCTTGAATTATCTATGGAAGGCCAGCGCTTCTTTGATCTGGTAAGATGGGGAATTGCGGACGTAGTATTGAATGCTTATGCAGCGCATGAAAAAACTATTGTACCAGTGTATGTAGGAGCCAAATTTACAAAGGGTAAAAACGAAATTTTTCCTATTCCACAATCTCAAATTGATGCTTTGGCAGGAAGCGGTACTTCCTATTTAAAACAGAATCCGAATTACTGATATTTTTGAAAATTTCATATAATGAAAAGAGGTAGATTTATCCCTGCCTCTTTTTTATTTAATTTACATCATGAAGGATTTAGTCTCCATAAAGGCTCTGAAAACTTTATTATTTATTTACCTTTTCACAGGTGTAATATCTGTAACAGGCTGCCATCATAAAGCTCAGACCTTATTCAAGCCTGTTTCTTCCTCACGTTCGGGCATTTATTTTAATAATAAAATAGTTGAAAATGATACTCTCAATCCTTTGGATGTTACCAACATTTACAACGGAGGCGGTGTAGGAATTGGTGACTTTAACAATGATGGTTTACAGGATATTTATTTTACAGGAAATAAAGTTTCCAATAAGCTGTATCTAAATAAAGGTGAACTAAAATTTGAGGATATTACAGAAACGGCAAATGTAACTGGTGACAAAAGATGGTGTCGGGGAGTTTCTGTAATTGATATAAACAATGATGGATGGATGGATATGTATGTGTGCGTTTCAATGGAGAAAAATTCTCAGAGAAGAAAGAATCTGTTATATATAAACCAGGGCTTAGATAAAAATGGAATTCCGGTTTTTAAAGAGATGGCTGCTGAATATGGTCTGGATGATACAACACATTCTACCATGGCCGCTTTTTTTGATTACGATAATGATGGTGACTTGGACATGTATCTCGCCGTAAATGAAATTTTACCAAATAATAATCCTTCGGTATTCCGGCCAAAAATTACCGATGGTTCTTTTCCCAGCACCGGGCGATTGTATAGAAATGACTGGAGTGCTTCTTTAAATCATCCTGTTTTTACAAATGTTTCCAAACAGGCTGGAATTACGATCGAAGGTTATAGCCATAGTGTAAACATTACAGATTTTAACAATGATGGCTGGAAGGATATTTTTGTCACGAATGATTTCAATTCAAATGATTTACTGTACATCAATAATCATGATGGAACTTTTACTGATAAAGCCGCTATTTATTTCAAGCATACTTCTGCGAACGGCATGGGCCAGGATGTTATTGATATTAATAATGATGGCCGTCCTGATGTGGTAGAACTTGATATGAACCCTGAAGACAATTATCGAAAAAAAATGATGCTTGGCCCTAATAGTTATCAATTATATCAATACAGTGATCACTACGGATATCAATACCAATATGTGAGAAATACGCTCCAGCTTAATGAAGGGCCCGCGGTTGTGATGAATGATTCAATTGATGATCCTGTTTTTAGCGATATTGGATTCCTCTCAGGTATTTCACAAACCGATTGGAGCTGGTGTCCACTTGTTACTGATTTTGACAATGATGGTTTTAGAGACATAGTAATTACTAACGGATTTCCAAAAGATATAACGGATCATGATTTCGTAAGTTTTCGTATGGGATCGTCGTCAGTTGCCAGCATGGAATATACGCTTGCTCAAATACCAACTGTTAAACTACATAATTATGCATTTCATAACAATGGCGACTTAACTTTTAGTGATGTAAGCAGTAGCTGGGGATTAAGTGTACCTACTTTTTCTAATGGGGCCGCTTATGCTGATCTTGATAATGATGGAGACATGGATATGGTCATCAATAATATTAATGATGAGGCATCTGTGTATGAAAACACATCAATGAATATTGCAAAAGAACATTCAAATTATATAGCAATAAAGCTGCGTGGCAATTCTCAAAATGTAAATGGGCTGGGTGCATTAATCGAATTGCATTATGGTGGCAAACAACAAGCATTTGAGGAAAGTCCTTACCGCGGTTATTTATCTACAATGCCAATAGAACCCCATTTTGGGCTTGGCGACGTAAAAGTTATTGATTCTATAATTGTGACCTGGCAAGACGGGAAACAGCAAATATTACAACATGTTTCTGTTAATCAAATGCTGGCTGTTAATGAAAAGGAGGCGAGGGATCTTCGTATAACTCCTTTTTCGAAGTTAGATACTAATGCACTATTTAGAGAGATTACTGATGCAGTAAAGATTAATTATACGGACAGGGATAGCGATTTTATTGATTTCAATATTCAAAAAACCTTGCCTCATAAATTATCAGAATATGGTCCTGCACTAGCCATTGGTGATATAGATGGCAATGGGCTTGATGACATAATATGCGGCGGATCTTATTACAGGAGTACTATGCTTTTTTTGCAACAACTAAATGGAAGTTTTGTACAGAAAGACTTACTAACAGGTAAGGATACACTAAATAAAAGTGCAAGTGATGAAGGCATATTATTATTTGACGCCGATGGAGACGGCGACCTTGATATGTATATAACCAGTGGTGGATTTCAGGGAGCAAGGAATACCGCGTCTTACCAGGACAGGTTTTATATTAATAATGGAAAAGGGAATTTCACTAAGGATACAACTGCTCTTCCACAAAATTTTACAAGTAAGATGTGTGTAAGAGCGATTGACTATGACAAGGATGGTGATCTTGATCTTTTTGTTTCGGGAAGGGTAGATCCTGGCAATTATCCAAAGCCTGTATCTAGTTTTATCTATCGGAATGATTCTAAAAACGAGCATATTAAATTTACAGATGTTACCACATCAGTTGCGCCTGCTTTGCAAAATATTGGTTTGGTATGTGATGCAACATTCACTGATTTTGACAATGATGGCTGGCCAGATCTTATATTGGTGGGTGAGTGGATGCCAATAACTTTTCTAAAAAATGAAAAAGGTATTTTCAAAGATGTGACTTCCCTCAGTGGTATACAAAATAAAACCGGATGGTGGAATTCTATTGTTTCCGGAGATTTCGATAACGACGGCGATATGGATTATGTTGTAGGAAATTTAGGCCTTAACTCATTCTATAAGGCAAGTGACAAATACCCCGTGAATATTACCGCGGGTGATTTTGATAATAATGGAACTTATGATGCATTTCCTTCTGTGTATTTGCCTGCTTCAAATTCTGATACTACCAGGAAAGAATTTCCGGCGCAATCGAAAGATGATATATTAAAGCAAATGATCAACATCAGGAAACGGTTTGAGAATTATAAATCGTTTGCTGTTGCTCCAATGGATTCTATTCTCACCAAAGAGCAGATGAAATCAGCATTGAAGCTTCACGCTAATTATTTTTCTTCGATTTTGTTAACAAATAATGGCCATGGAAAGTTTACTTTACAGCCGTTGCCAATGCAGGCGCAACTATCTGTACTTAATGGAACGATATCGGGCGATTTTGATGGAGATGGAAATTTAGATGTTTTGATAAATGGAAATGATTATGGCACGGAAGTAAGCCAGGGAAGGTATGATGCCCTGAATGGCTTATTGCTAAAAGGAGATGGCAAAGGCAATTTCAAACCGCTATCAATTTTACAAAGCGGAATATATATTCCTGGTAATGGAAAGGCCCTGGCTGCTTTAGAAAATGGAAAAGGAAAATATCTCGTGGCAGCGAGCCAAAATAAAGGCCGTATAAAGATTTTTGAATTAAAAAAAGATAAGAAGATTATAAAGCTAATGCCTATGGACGAAGTCATGATACTCACTCTTAGAAATGGGAAAAAACAACGACAAGAAATTAATTACGGTTCTTCCTTTCTATCTCAATCAGGAAGATTTATACAAATTTCGGATAAGGTAGTTTCTATCGAAATAATAAATAATACAGGTGCGAAGAGAATCATGGATATTAATTAATACTATTTTCACAATATGCAAAACAAAAAATTTTTTACTCTAATACTAATTTTTTTTCTATTCTCTATTTTTTTGCTTTCTCAAACTATCAATGCCCAGGCCATTCCTCCTTTCAAAATGCAGCTTACTAACGGTAACGCATATACGTATAAAGATGTACCGAAAACAAAACCTTTACTTATTATATATTTTGCTCCGGATTGCGGGCATTGCCAGGCACTAATTCGCCAAATAATTTCAAAAGTAAATGATTTCAAAAAGGCGGAAATTTTACTAGTTAGTTTTGAGCCATTAAATATGGTGACCAAATTTCAAAAAGACTACCATCTCTTACAATATTCTAATATTAAATGCGGCACTGAAACGCCCACTTTCTATTTTAAGAATCTTTTCAATTTAGATAAAACTCCATTTACCGCATTGTATAATAAAAACGGCAAATTAATAATTTCATACAAAGATGTACCGCAGATTGATGGCCTGGTAAAGCGCTTACACAGCCTTTAAATTCATTTTCACATTTTTGCTGTTAATAAGTTACGTTCACTTTTTAATAACATGTAGATTGTTAGCAAGGTATTCTTTCGTTGCATCTGGATAAATGGTGATATAATGGTTGCGCAATAAAGCCGCTTTCATCTCCGTACTGTCCGCGGTTTGCATCGTTATTACTTTTGATGCCTGGTCTGGCATGTGGCAATCAATACAGTTAGCACTTAGGAAGGCGGTACTTTTGGGCCCGATAAGTTTTGGATTTATTTTGCAGAAAGTATTATGTTCCTGGTTGTGGCAGGTCATGCATCTTTGCGAAAATAAAGACACATTTCCTCTTTCGTTGTTATGTGTATTGTGGCAACTAACGCAGGTGAGTGTTGCACTATTTTTAAAGCATTCGCTTTTAGAAAGAAGGCCGTACTGGTTTCCATGAACATCTATCCTGGCATTGTTTACCATATTATTGATTATAAAATAATCTTGTATTTTATTACCTGAAGAAAATGAAAACGCAGGCTTAAAAGGATTCATTCTACCGCCATGGCACAGCCTGCATAAGCTTAAACTTTGCTGCCTTGTGAATGTGCCTGGATTAACGATAAATTTTGCTGCTGTTTCTTGCGGATGTTCGGTTTGATGTTCAATGTGTTTAGCCCCTGGCCCATGGCATTTTTCACATGTTACGCCATATAGCATTTGATTGCGTGCAAATGCTTCCTGGCCATTAGCGCCTGTGGCGATTTTGTTTGCATAAGTGCTGTGGCATTCAAGGCATCTTGATTTTATGGAACGATTTAAAAGAATGCTGTTGTCGGCGCCGGGACTGTTTACCCATTCATGTATTGATGATAGATAAGAAACAGGAAGTTGAAAAAGATTATTATTCTTCCAGGTTAAAAAAGTTTGTCCTCTTATGCCGGAACCAATAATAACGTCAAAGCGGCCCACGGTGTTCGTTGCGCCATACTTATGCTCTATTTCATAAAAGCCGCTATCTTTCTTTTCCATAGAAACAAACGTGTTAGGATTATATCTATACACATTTCTGCCCGTTTCAAAACTTCCTTTTATAATTCCTGAATCTGCATTTTGCGATGTTAAATAGTGGCCAGTTGTAAGGAAGCTGTCATAGATATTTTTATGGCAGGATATGCAGGAAGCCGTTCCGGCATATTTCATGTATTGACTGCTTAAAGGCTCGGTTTCATTGTTCTTATTTCCCCTATTGATACATTGAACCAAAACAAAAAAACAGCAAAAGATAAAAAGTAAAACAATTGAAGAGATTCTCAAATTCATTTAGGTTTTTATGTAAATTAAACAACAAAAGCCTGCTATTAAAAGTATATTTTTTTGCACCGCAACTTATATATTCATACTTATGTTTAAAAGCTTTTTTAGTACTACCTTGGGTCAAAATTTTAAACGAATTAATTTCACCAATTATCTTTGTTTTTTTTATAAAATTAAAAATGTAAAACAATAGCTTAAATAGCGGAATTAAATATTTTCCTGTAGTTACATATGAATACAAAAATTTTTCTTATAGGTTTTATGGGAAGCGGTAAAACCCACTGGGGAAAGATATGGGCAAGGAAAAATAAGCTTGCGTTTTACGATCTGGATATAAAAATTGAAAGAGCATTCAGGATGAAAATTACCGAAATCTTTGAAAAAAAAGGAGAAGAAAAATTTCGTGAAATGGAAAGATATCATTTGCGAAAGTTTGGACATAGAGATAATTTTTTATTGTCATGCGGGGGCGGCACACCCTGTTTCGCTGATAACATGGAATGGATGAAAGGCCAGGGAAAAATTTTCTATTTAAAAGCAACCCCCGAAAAAATCCTTGAACATGTTATGCATGAAACAGAACAGCGCCCAATTATTAAAGATGTGAATCCATCTGAATTATTATTTTTTATTCAAAGAAAATTAGCCGAGCGGGAACCGTTTTATTTGCAGGCAGATTTTGTACTGGATATAAATGAATTAAATGAGAATTCTCTTTCTTTGCTTATTAAAGATATGCGATAAACATCCATTTTATTTAATACCTGAACAATGCATAAAGGATT
>Ga0207652_10001474_pt1 | contig 20834 bp, 19 predicted proteins | sample KBSC63BmetaG_FD_184334 | JGI IMG/M metagenome (GOLD analysis project Ga0207652, IMG submission 184334) | Corn rhizosphere microbial communities from Kellogg Biological Station, Michigan, USA - KBS C6-3B metaG (SPAdes) (version 2) | ecosystem: Host-associated > Plants > Roots > Rhizosphere ... | reverse complement strand
GGCGAGCCGGCCGGGGCGGCCCAGCGGGTCTCGACGCAGTCGTTCGGGTTGTACGACATCTCGAAGCCGGCCTTGCGCGCCAGGGCGTCGGCCACGGTCACCTTGAACGAAGTGCCGTCGCTGCGCTTGTATTCGATGCTGCGCTCCTTCGCGCGGGCGGCGTGCAGCGCCTCGACCTCGGCCCGCACCTCGGCCGGCTTGCGGCCCCCCATCTTGAACAGCTCGGGGTGCGCGGTGATCCGCTCGGGCAGCGTCTCCAGCACGTGGATCGCGATCAGCAGGCGCATGTCGCGCGAGGGCGTGGCGTAGTCCTCCCAGGCGCCCACGGTCTCGAAGATCTTGGCGCCGTCCGGCATGGGCACGACGGGATCGTGATTCTCGCGCATGTACTTCTCGCCGTTGTCGACGGAACCGACGCGCGTCTGCAGCTGCTCGGTCAGCGCGTCCAGCGTCTCGCCATACGCCGTTGCGGCCTCCAGACCACGGGGGTTGATGATCTTGCCCATCTTCACGTAGAAGGCGTCGCGGGACAGCTCGGCCTGCTCGGTCGAGAACGGCGCGAAGCGCGGGTCCGCGCGCAGGGCCGCGTTCGAGAGCGGCGCCAGCTTGCCGTCGCTGCCCCGCACCAGGGGCCGGAACGCCTTCCAGCCGGGCCCGGCGCCCGCCACGTCGTTCGCGTACAGGAAGTTCCCCTCCCAGAAGCGCTTCCGCCCCACCGAGCCATCCGGCTGACCGTCCACCGCCAGCAGCATGCCGCTGTCCTTGCCTTGCTCCTTGCCCTGGTCGATCCACTTCGCGAGCATCAGCACGTGCCCGTACGGATCGGCGAACACCGTCCCGGGGCGCAGCGCCTCGCGGGTCAGCGCCACCGGGTAGTAGTCCGTCTCCTCGTCGCTCAACGCCGTGCGCGCGCTGCCCGAGTGGACCTTGTTCGCCAGCACGCGCAGGAACTTCTTCATGGCGCCCAGGGCATCCTTCGGCGCGCCCTCGATCGGCGACTCGTTCGTGAACAGGCCTCCGCAGCGGGGCGGCCGCGACTCCGTGCCGCGATCACAGTCGCGGAAGCCGTACGGCAACCCCAGCTTCCAGCTGAAGTAAGCGCGCGAGAAGTACGGCAGATCGGCGCAGTCGGGCGCCGCGGTCAGCGCCGTCTTCGCCTTCGGATCGTCCTCGCCCAGGCCCAGGTAGTCGAACAGGAAGTTTCGGTTGCTGTCGCGCAACGCCTGCGCCAGGGGGCGAAAGCCCAGGTTCTCGCTGACCGGCGCGTCGAACAGGGACTCGATCCAGGCGCTGTAGTAGTCCTCGGTGGCGCGATCCCAGGCGCGCGTCGCGGTCCAGGTCCCCGCACCCGCCGGGCGCGCCGCGGCCTTGGTGCGGCCCACGTCGACGGTGCGGCAGGCCAGCGTCTTCCCGTCGCGCAGCAGTTCGAGCTTGTAGTGACCGGCGGCGGCCTTGTCGACGGTCGCCTCGATGCTGAACGGCGCCCCGCCTCGATGCACCGTTCGCGCCGGCGTCACCGCGGTGCCCCCCAGCGAGAACGACACCTCGGCCCCCTCCAGCGACTCGGGCGCAACCACCATCACCCGCAGCGGCTTCCCCGCCACCGGGGCCAGCGGCGCGATCCAGAGCTGCGGGCCCTTGCCCTTCCCTTTGGCATCGCCATCGGGACAGGCCGGCGCCCCTGCCCGGGCCCAAGCCCCCGTCGCCCAGAGTGAAACCGCAACCGAAAAAACGACAGCGAAACGCGGGGGCCAGCGCACGAGCGCCAGCATACAGCAAGGTCGCTACGCCGGAGGCATCAGAGCGCGCGCCGCGCGCGGGTCCGAGGGGCGGCGCGGATTTGAAGGGAGAGCCACGTAGAGGGGACCAAGTCCCCCCACGCCTCAGAGCTTGATCTTCTCGAAGTGGACCAGGTCGGCGAAGGCGGCGAAGCGCTCGCGGATCTGGCCGAGGTCGAGGGTGCGAAAGCGATCCAGGCTGAAGTCCTCCACCGCGAACGACGCCAGGACCGAGCCCATGATCATCGCGGTGCGGATGCTGGCCGGTGTGGTGGCGCCGGTGTGGGCCAGCCAGCCCATGAAGCCGCCCGCGAACGAGTCGCCTGCGCCCGTCGGGTCGACCACGTTTTCGATGGGGAACGCCGGGGCGGCGAAGACGCCCGCTTCGTGGAACAGCAGCGCCCCCGCGTCGCCCCGCTTGATGACCACGGCCCGCGGCCCCATGCCGCGGATGGCGCGCGCCGCGGCCGGCAGGTTCGCCTCGCCCGACAGCTGGCGGGCCTCCTCGTCGTTCAGCATCAACAGGTCGATGCGCTTCAGCAGGCGCAGCAGCGCGGGGCGCTTCTCGCCGCCGATCCAGAAGTTCATGGTGTCGCAGGCGACGAACTTGGGATCACGCGTCTGCTCCAGCACCGCCAGCTGTAGCTCGGGGTCGATGTTGGCGAGAAACACCTGCTGCGAATCGGACCAGCCCGGGGGCAGCTTGGGGTTGAACGTGGAGAAGACGTTCAGCCGCGTATCCAGCGTGGTGCGCGTGCTGAAGTCCGGTGCGTACACGCCCGACCAGCGGAACGTCTCGCCCTTCACCCGCTCCAGCCCCGTGAGATCGACGCCGTGACGCTCGAACAGGGCCGAGTGGTCGGCCGGGAAGTCGGTGCCCACCACGGCCACCATGCGCGGCTTGGCCAGGAACGAGGCCGCCACCGAGAAGTACGAGGCGGCGCCACCCAGCACGCTGGTGCGCTTGCCGGCCCGGGTCTCCACGTCATCGAGCCCCACCGAACCGACCACCAACAACGAATGAGCTTGCGAGTCGAGCGTCGTCACAGGTACCTCCCATACAGGTTCGCGAGGCGGGCGCGCGCCTCGGGTGAAATGGCGTCACGCGCCGTCAGGATGGCGTGCTCGGCGGCGCGCGCGCACGCGCAGGCGGGCGGCGGCGCGCCTCCCAGCGCGGCGGCCAGCGCCACCACGATCGCCTCCGCACGCGCCACGTTCGCCTTCAGCACCTCGATCACGGAGCCCACCGTCACCGCCTCCTCGTCCGCCTTCCAGCAGTCGTAGTCGGTGGACAGCGCCAGCAGCGAGAAGCAAAGCTCCGCCTCGCGCGCCAGCTTGGCCTCCGTCGCGGCTGTCATGCCGATCACGTCGGCGCCCCAGGCGCGGTGCAGGTTCGATTCGGCCCGCGTGGAGAACTGCGGGCCCTCCATGCAGACGTAAGTGCCGGCCAGGTGAAGGCGGGGCCCGGCGCCGGCGGGCGCGCTGCCATCTTGGGCCACCGTCCGCGCGCCGGCGACCGTGGCGGCCTGCGCCACCAGCCGCGTCCAGTCCAGGCACACCGGATCGGCGAAGCTGACGTGACCGACCACGCCGTCGCCGAAGTACGTGCTGGCGCGGCCCTGGGTCTTGTCGATGAACTGATCCACCAGCACCAGATCACCGGGCGCGATGGTCTCGCGCAGCGATCCGACCGCCGAGATCGACAGCAAGCGCGTGACGCCCAGCTGCTTCAGCGCGTAGACGTTCGCCCGGTAGTTCACCTCGGAGGGCGAGAAGCGATGGCCGCGGCCGTGGCGCGCCAGGAACGCCACCGTCACCGGACCGGCGGCGCCGGCGATCTGCCCCAGCACCACCGGGCCCGAGGGGGCGCCGAAGGGGGTCTCGACGGCCTGCTGGCGCACGTTCGTCAGGCCGGGCAGGTCGTACAGGCCGCTGCCTCCCAGCACACCCAGGACGAATCCGTTCGCTGGCGACGTTCGTGGTGCTTGCGACATGGGGAAGGCGCCTTGCTACCATGAATCGGAGTCTGTGGGGATGCCGAACGCCGACGAAGACGCCGCGCCCACCGCGCCCGCGGACGATCCGGTGGCCACCGCGCTGGCCGCGGGCGATCACGTGGCCGCGGCGCGCGTGGCGGTGGCGCGCGGCGAGCTCGAGCGCGCGCTGGACATCTACGATCGGCTGTGGCGGTTCGCGGACGCGCTGCCGCTGGCGCTGCAGCTGGGACGGCGGCCGCTGGCCATCCGCCTGGCGCTGGATCTGGGCGATCACCGGCGCGCCAGCGACATCGCGGCCGCCATCCCGCACGGCGCAACCGCCGAGCTGTCGGCCGCGGCGGCCGCCTTCGCCGCGCGCGGGCGGCACCTGGACGCCGGTCACCTGGCGGAGCGAGCCGGCGATCGCGCCACCGCCGTCGTCTGGTACCGCCGCGCCGGTAGCATCCTGGACGTGGGCCGGCTGGAAGAAGCCGCGGGCCGCGTCCACGAGGCGGGCGTGGCCTACGAACAGGCGCGCGCGCAGGCCGGCAGCGCCGACGAGCGCGCCGCCGCCGATCTGGCGCTGGGTCGTTTGCTGGCGCGGGCCGGCCGCAGCGCCGATGCCGCGCGCGCCTTTCAACGGGCGATACGCGTGCCGTCGCATGCGCTGGCCGCGGGCCGGGCGCTGGTGGGCGCGCTGCTGGCGCTCGGGTACCCGCTGGCCGCGAACGAGGTGGCCACGCGTTTGCGGCGCGACCACCCCGCGCTGCCGGCGTCCCTGGAAGAAGTGGCCGCGCTGGAGGCCGTCGACGCCGCGACCGGCGCCTTCCCGCCCGTCGCGCGCGGCGCGCACGATGCCCCGCCCGAACGGCGCTTCAAGGTGCTGCGGGCGCTGGGCGCCGGGGCGACCAGCCAGGTGTACGTCGCCGAGGACACCTTGCTGGGCCACCCCGTGGCGCTGAAGCTGCTGGCGTTCGGCGCCTCTGGGGCGGGCGCGGACGGTCAGGCCTACGCGCGCTTCTCGCGCGAGGCGGAGGCCGCTGGTCGGTTGCGCCACCCCAACATCGTCGCGCTGTACGACGCCGATCCGGCAGCCGGCCTGTTCGTGTGGGAGCTGATGACGGGGGGCACGCTGGCGGAGCAGTTGCAGGACGGGGGCCGGCTGGGGGCGGCGGTGGTGCGGCGACTGGCGCTGGACCTGCTGGCGGCGCTGAGCGCGGCGCACGATCAGGGGATCGTGCACCGCGACGTCAAACCGGCGAACATCCTGTTCGATGCGGCGGGCAACGCGAAGCTGAGTGACTTCGGCGTGGCGCACCTGGCGGACTTCGGACAGACCCAGACGGGCGGCCTGCTGGGGACGGTCGCGTACATGGCGCCCGAGCAGATCAGCGGGGGTCGCATCGGACCGGGCGCCGATCTGTACGCCCTGGCGGCGACCCTGTTCCAGGCGCTGACAGGCCGGCTGCCGTTTCTGGGCCCCGACGTGGTGGCGCAGCACCTGGCCGAGACGCCGCCCGCCCCCACGCAGCTGCACGCCGGCCTGACGGCGGCGCACGACGCCGTGCTGCTGCGCGCTTTGCGCAAAGCGCCCGACGAGCGCTGGGAATCAGCCCGTGACATGCGCGAGGCGATCCGCCAGTGGCCGCTCGACGACGGCCCTTCGCCGGCCGGCGCCAGCGTACCGGTCGCCCCTCCCGCCGCGGCCAGCGGCCCCCTGCCCCGCGCCGAGACGGAGGTCCCGGTGGGTCGCTCGGCGAACGGCCTGCTGTTCGAGGCCGAGGACGCGCGACTGGGACGGCCGGTGCTGATCGAGCGGCGCGCCGCGCCCGTGACCGGCGCCGAGCTGGAGCGGCTACGCGCCGTGGCCGCGCTGGGCGGCCCCTTCGTGCAGCGCACGCTGGCCCTCAGCGACGACGACACCACCGTGACCTACGAGCGCGTGGAGGGCCGGCACCATCGCCTCGCCTCGCTGGCCCCGCTGCTCGCGACGATGGCCGCGCAGGACACGGCCGCCCTCACGCGCTCCCACGCCGCCCTGGTCGCGCTGGGGGCGATTTCTCCGGGCCGTGTCGACGTCGTCGTCGCACCGGCCGGACCGATCCTGCAAGTCGTCGCGCCGTTGGACGATGACCATTCCTGAGCCCAAACGTTCCCAGCGGAGGAGCTGAGCGAGGGAGGCGAAATGCAAGGTCGGGAGGCGCTTGCAACACCCGCTCGAAAAACAGCGGGCGCGCTCAGGGCGCCTCGGTGGCCTTCTTCTTGTGGCCGTGCTTGCCCGCCTTGCCGGGCTTTCCGCCGGTGCCTTCCGGCTTGGCCTCGGGCGCCGGGGCCGGCGGCGGCGTCAGGGTGCCGTTCTCGTCGCCGAAGGCCAGCTCGCCGAACTTGTCCAGGGCGTGGAAGTCGCCCACCAGCGGCGGCGACCAGCCGACCGCCTGCTGCCCTTTGCCCTGCGGCATGTCCATGCGGAACATGTTGAGACGCCACACGTCGCCGAGCTGCGGCGGCAAGCGCGGCGCGGGAGCGGCGCTGTCCAGCCCCTTCACGTCCTCCAGAGGCAGGGCCAGCTCGACCGTCCAGGACCTGTCCTGGTCGTCGTGCTTGTTCAGGGTGCCGTCGACGGTCACCTTCACGTTCGCCTTCGAGTTCCACGAGTAAGGCTTGCGCTTGGGATCCAGGCTGTCCTCGTACTTGCGGTACTGCGGCAGATAGGTGTCGAAAAGGTTGCCGTTCGGGGCGACCTGCAGCTCGATGTAGCCGCGACCGTTGCCGTCGGCGTCGATCATCAGCTCGTCCGCCTCCTGGGTCCACAGCTTGTCGTCGCGCTTGCCGAGGCTGGACCAGATGTCCGTGTCGGCGTTCAGGAACGCGACGTACAGGAACTTGTCGTCCCACAGCAGCTTCGCCTGGGTGTCGGGACCGGCGGGCGCGCCGGTCATCGTGTTCACGAAGGCTCCCGTCGACGGCGCCGCCTTCCAAGCTGCCTCGTCCAGCTTCCCGTCGATCGTGATCGGCCCGGTGACCTTGCGCGCCACGTAGCGCTTGCGCGGTGGCGGCGCCTGCCGCTTCACGGGGATGGTCGCCGCCAGCACGCGGCCGTTGCCGTCGTTGGGGCCGCTCTTCGGCGGCATGCGCGTCTGGCCGCGCCAGGCGCCCACGTACACCTGCACCGACTCCGCCGGCCAGTTCGACGGCAAGGTCACCGTGTGCTGATCGCGGATGATCTCGCCCGGCTTCCACTGGCTGACCGGGTACTTGCCTCCGACCGGGCCGTGATCGGCGTTGACGAACCCCTGGTGATTGGGGCCCTCCAGGTGGGTGAACAGACGCCAGCCGTCCCCGGGCGAGGCCACCAACTTCCAGTACTGCGTCAGCCTGATGTCCTTGCCCGGCTCGGCCTCGGCGGGCTCCCAGTCCGCGCCCAGAAAGACCAGCTTGCCGTCGAGATCGGCGTTCACCGCGCTCTTCGGCGCTGGCGCCGCCGACAGCAGGTTCTGTTTCACGACCTTCATGTCGTCCTCGCTCGGACGATCGTCGTCTTGCTCCACGCAGCCGGAGGACAGCGCGGCGGGCACCAGCAAAAGGAACGCGGACAGCGCGGCGGCGCGGGCCCGCCCGGTGCGGGAGGCCTCGGGCGCGCGGCAGAAGGAGCTCACGGATCGCATGACATTCCCCCCACGGGTGACGGTACGGAAAAACGAAACGACACCGCTCCGGCGTTCTGTCGAGACGCGCCGAAACCGGCGGCCGGTTCTATCGAAGGGATCCGGATTTTGCAACGCGGCCGCGCGCGGCGGCCGGCGTCTGGCGGCTCAGCCGTGAAGCTCGGCGGCGTGCTCGCGCGCTTCTTCGGGGGTGTAAGGCCGCGCGGTCACCCGCAGCGAGACCTTCTCGGCGATCTCGCTGATGAATACGGGCGCGCCCTCGGGCAACCGGCCGGCGTCGAACTCGCGCGAGCTGGCCAGCAGCGCCTCGTCGACCGTCTCGAACACGCCCAGCAAGCGCTGGCCGCACAGCACCGCGAACCGCCCGGAGTGCCGCCGCAGCAGCCCCGGCATCAGGATCTCGAGGGCCCGTTGTTCTTCCGACACCACCTTCATGCTTCGACGCTAGCGGAGCCAGCGGCGGCGTCAACAAATCGTCATCGGGGCGGCGATGATCACCACTACTTGCGCCCGGCGCCCTCCTCGGGCGTACTTGGATGGGCGTGCGTAGAACCATCGGACACATCCGGGCCTATATCGGCAACAACCACTACACGGCTGCGGCGTCCACCAACCTGTCCAACAGGGCCCGGGCCGCCGTCTACCTGACCCGGCTGGTCATTCGCATCCTGAAGCAGTGGGCGCGCGACAAGTGCCTGCAGCAGGCAGCCGCGCTGACGTTCAACACCGCGCTGTCCCTGGTCCCCGTCACCGCCATCGCTTTCACGATCCTGCGCAGCGTGGGCTCGCTGGACGCACAATCGCGCCTGTCCGAGTTCATCGCCACCCGCATGTTCCCGGGCATGGAGGCGGTGACCCAGCACATCGAGGAGTTTTCGAAGAACATCAGCGTCGGCGCGCTGGGGGGCGCGGGGCTGTTCTTCACCATCAGCACCTGCTACTCGCTCTACAGCTACGTCGAGCGGATCTTCAACGACATCTGGCGGGTGGGCACGCGGCGCTCGGTGGTCGGCAAGTTCTTGACGTTCTACGCGATGGTGACGCTGCTGCCCGCCCTGGCGTCCGTGTCGCTGTACTGGTCGGGACGCCTGATCGGCGCCAACGGGGCCACCCGCTTCTTCGTCCCCATGGCCATCGAGGTGCTGGCGCTGACCCTGATGAACAAGCTGTTGCCACGCACCACCGTCAACTGGAGCGCCTCCGTGCTGGGCGCCATGATCACGGCGGTGCTGATCGAGTCGCTGAAGGCGGCGTTCGTCGGCTTCGCGAAGAACATGCTGCTCAGCAGCTATACCGGCGTGTACGGCTCACTGGGCCTCATTCCCCTGATGCTGCTGTGGATCTACGCGTCGTGGACGCTGGTGTTGCTGGGCGCGGAGATAGCGTTCGCCGTCCAGAACTTGCGCCTGCTGGAAGCGGAAGACCGCCGCCAGAGCGGTGACGCCCCCATCAACGGGCTGCTGGCCGCGCAGCTGCTGGCGGTGGTGGCGGGTGCCCATGAGCTGTCCGGCAAGGGCGTGTCCAAGGCCAGCCTGGTCACCGAGTTCGGCCTGGCCCCCGACGCGGTCGACCGCGTCGTGGAGCGGCTGAAGGGGCGCGGCCTGATCGCCGACGTCCGCGGCGACATCAACGGCTACATCCCGGGCCGGTCGGCCAGCAGCATCAGCCTGGACGAGGTGTTGAAGGTCTTCCGGTCCAGCGACATCGAGATCGCCGACGGCTCGACGTCGCCGGTCCTGCGGACGCTGGCCAGCGAACTGGACCAGGCGCGGCAGCAGCGCACGCGCGGCGTGACCATCGCCGACCTGATCCCCGACCAGAGCGCCCCCACCCCGCACGACGACGACCAGGACTGAGCGTATCCCGTCTCGCTGAATGACCTCGGTCGCAGCGGCGAAGAGGTGGGGGCCATCGTGTCCCCTCTCCTCGCGAAGCGAGAGGAGGGTCAGGGAGGGGAGTCCGGCGACCACAACGGTGTATGTGAGCGAACAGTCGTCGTCAGGGCGCGTCGCACCCTGCTCAGCGGTCGCCCTCGTCCGGCAGCGTTCCGTCCTTGCGGGTGAACAGGTACCGGCCTTCGGGGCTCTTGCGGCAGGCGAGGTCCACGTCCGTATACTCGGCCGCGTCGGAGGGATCGCGGTTGCTGATCTCGAGATAACGGGCCGGGACGGCGCCCCTGTTGATCAGCTGATGACCGTCGCGTGCTCCGGCGGGAAAGCCTGCGCACATCCCGGCGGTCAGCACCTGCTCGCCGGCGTCGGTCCGCAGGACCACCTCGCCCTCCAGCACGAAGACGAACTCGTCCTCCTGGGTGTGGAAGTGCCGCATGGACGACTCTTTCCCCGGAAACAGCGTGCTCAGATTGACGCCGATCTTCGTCAGGCCCAAGGCGTCCCCAAGGGCGCGCTTCTCGCGCGGCAGCACGCGCGAACGATAGGGCTCGAAGTAGCCGGACGTGCCGCGCGGGACCACGGCGACAGGGTCGAGAGCAGGTCGCTTGAGTGACATGAGCGTTGTCCCCTACTCTACGCCGTCGGACGGCGAGCGACCGTCAGCCCAGCGCCTCGCGCCGAACTTCCACGAAGGCGTCGCGGGATTCGTCGTGGGCGCGGGTGATGCGGAAGATTTGCGCGCCGTCGAATTCGTAGATGTTGTAGCGGGAGCGCTTCTCGGGGGTGCCGGCGTAGGAGGCGGAGCCGGCGCCGATGATGGGAATGGGGCGGGCGTCGGGGCCGGGCAGCGTGGCCGACTCGTCACGATGGTCGTGCCCGTGCAGGACCAGGTCGGCGCCGGCGCGCGCCAGCACCGCGGCGAAGGCCTCGCGGTCCTTCAGGTTGCGCTCCTCGCCGCCTTTCAGCTTCACCGGGGGGTGGTGCAGCAGCACGACGCGCGTCTTGCCGGACAGCGCCGGGGAGCGCAAGACCCCCTCGATGCGCGCGAGCTGGGCATCGCCGATCCTTCCCCAGGCGCCCAGATCGCCGGTGGGAACGCAGCTGTTGATGGCGACCAGCGCCAGTGGGCCCCGGAAGCGCACGAATGGATACGTCTCGGTGTCCGTCGCCGGCACGTCGGACGACTGGTACGCGGCGAACAGGGATTCGAACACGCGGCGCTCGACCACGTCGGCCACGTACGCATCGTGGTTCCCCGGGATGATCGTCGTGCCCTCGGCCCCGATGCCCGCGCCCTCGACCCAGCGCAGCGCCTCGCGCCACTCGCCCTCGATGGCCACGTTGGACAGATCGCCGGTCAATGCCAGGTGATCGGGCCTCTGCGCGCGCAGGTCCTCGCCCATCGCCTGCAGCAGCTCCATCTTGTGCTTGCGGCGCCGGTTCACCACGATGTTCAGCGCGCCCACGGCGCGCTTGTTCAGGAAGTCGCCCAGGTGGGCGCCCTGGAACGAGCGGAAGTGCGGATCGGTCACGTGCGCCAGGCGGTACATGTCTCAGCTCCCTGCCGTCTCCGGCGCGTTCGGCGCCAGCTGGATGTCGGCCACCACGCCGCAGTGGTCGGACGGATAGACGCCGGCGGCGTCGGGCCGATCGAAGCAGACGCGGGCGTCGAGCACCGTGCCGCGGCCGTCGCGGCGCGCCGGCGACACGAAGATGTAGTCGATGCGCCGATCGGCCGGCAGCCACCCCATGCGGGCGCGAAACGGGTTCTCGCGCGCCCAGGTCACGCCGCCGGCGTCGCCATGAACGGTGGCCCAGGCGTCCTGGTAGTAGACACGCCGGCCGCCCAGCGTGGTCGCGCCGCGCAGCCAGCGGATCTCGTCATTCTCGCTGGTGGTGTTGAAGTCCCCGGCCACCAGCCGCGGCAGGTCCGACTCGGCGGCCCGCGCCGACACGCGCGCGTCGATGGCCATCACCTGGTCCTCGCGCTCGCGCCCCTCGTGCAGCCGGTAGCTCAGGTGCGCGGTGTGGGCCCACAGCGGGCCGCGCGGCGTGGCCAGGCGCGCCGAGAAAACGATGCGCCCCTCCGTCTCGGTGGCGTGCGGCAGGCGTTCGGACTCGGTCTGCTCGATGGGGAAGCGCGAGATGAAGGCCAGCCCCTCCACCCCCCCGCCCCACGACGTGGACGGCGAGAAGGCGGCGTGGAACCCGAAGTGACTGGCCAGGGCCTCGGCCTGGTTCGGCAGGCGGCCGGGCACCTCGCGGACCTCCTGCAGCGCCACCAGGTCGGCCCCCAGCACCGCCAGCTCCTCCGCCACCAGCTCCAGGCGGCGGGCGTGGGGCCCGTTCTCGCCCCACAGGTTCAGCGTGGCGACGCGGATGCGGGGCGGCCCGGCGGCGACTTCGTCCACGCGCGCCTCAGGTCCCGCGGTAGGTGCAGCGGCTGTCGTAGGTCTCCCAGACCGTGACGGCCGACAGCCCGTCGATCGCCTTCTTCATGTGATTCCACACGTAGATGGCCACGTGCTCGCAGGTCGAGTTCTCCAGCCCGGGGACGTCGTTCAGGTAATGGTGGTCCAACCGGTTGAACAGGTCGGTCCAGCGCTCGTCGATCACGCCGAAGTCGATCAACCAGCCGGTGGCGGGGTCGACCGGCCCCGTGACGTACAGCTCGACCTTGTAGCTGTGACCGTGCACGTTCGCGCACTTGTGTCCGGCCGGGACCTGGGGCAGCCGATGGGCGGCCTCGAAGCGATACTCCTTCATCAACTCGACGATCATCGGACGCCAGCGTAGCAGGGAAACGGGCGACGGCGGTGCCCGGGCGTACTATTGTTACCGCCCTCGTCCTTGGCACTCCTCGCTGACTTCCGCAGCCTCGATCGTCGCGTGTTCATCCTGGCCGTCGCGCGGCTGGTCGTGACGCTCGGGTTCTCGGCGGTGCTCCCCTACCTGGGGGTCACGCTGCACAAGGAGCGCGACGTCTCGCTGGAGACCGTGGGGGCGATCTGGACCGCCGCCGGCCTGGCGGGCGCCGCCATGCAGTGGGTGGCCGGCGAGGTCACCGATCGGATCGGGCGGCGCCCCGTGCTGATCAGCGCCATGCTGCTGCGGACGGTCAACCTCGCTGGCCTCGGCTACGAGCTGATGCACCGCGGCCCGGTGCTGGTCATCGCGATCCTGTGCATCCTGAACAACGTGCTGAGGGGCTTCTTCGATCCGGTCGCGTCGGCCATGGTCGCCGACCTGTCGCGGGGCGAGCACCGCATCGCCGCCTTCTCGCTGCAGCGGATCGGCGTCAACATCGGCTGGGCGCTGGGCACGATCGCGCCGGCGCTGTTACCGGGCGGCGAGGTGGCGTACGGGCAACTGTTCTACGGCGCCGCGATCTTCACGCTGATCGCGACCGGCGCCGCCTCGCTGATCACCGAGACGCGGATCCATGCCAGCTCGCTGCGCCCGCCGTTTCGCCTGCGAGACTTCGTGGCGTACCGGCACGACCATCGCTTCATGGGGTTCCTGGTGGCCACGTTCTTCTTCTTCCTGCTGCAGGCCCAGCTGTACGCGCCGCTGTCGCTGTACGCGGCCGACCACGTCCACATGGGCATCTCGGCCATCCGGCACCTGTACCTGGAGAACGGCCTGATCGTGATCTTTCTGCAGTTGCCGGCGTTCTATTACATCCGCCGCGCCGGCAGCCAGCGCGTGCTGGTGCTGGGCGCCCTGGCCTACGCCATCAGCTACGCGTTCTGCGGACTGGCCACCCGCGAGACGCACCTGATCGCGTGCGTGGCCCTGCTGACGCTGGCCGAGATCATCAGCTCGCCCGCGCAGCAGTCGGCGGCGACCACCATGGCGCCGAGCGATAGGATCGGCGCGTACGCGGGCCTGTTCGGGCTGACACAGGCGGCCGGGCAGTCGTTCGGGCCGCTGGTGGGGACGTCGCTGCAGGGGGCCCTGCCGGCGCGGCTGACCTGGCCGTTGCTGGCGCTGTTCGGGGTGGTGGCGGCGGTGCTGTACGGGAAGACGAACCACGCGGAGCCGGCGCCGGCGAAGTCGGCCGGGGCGGCGACGTGACGAGGGCCCGTCAGGTCGTCGGGCGATGGGGGGCGTCGGGCGTCGTCACTTGAACGACGGCGGCCCAGAACGAGAAGCCCGCCACGATCAACGCCCACACGACCGCCACCGGCATGGCGTGCAAGATGGCCAGGATCAACCAGCCCAGCACGAACGTGTCGCGGCGACCCAGCGCCAGCAGGCGCTCCCCGGCGCCCGCAGCCTTGTTGCTGGCCATCGACTTCATGTCCCGCCCCTTGGCCGCCTTCCAGCGGATGTTGATCAGCTCGCCCCCCACGCCCTGGCGGATCAGCTCGCGGTAGCTGACCACGTTGTAAAACAGGTACATGGCGACCGCCACGAAGCCGCCGATGGTCCAGACGGCGCCGTAGCCGCTGCGGTGCAGGCCGATCGAGATGCTGGAGATCAGCGCCACGTTCATGAAGTCGTCGACCAGGGTGTCCAGCCATTCTCCGATGTGGCTCTGCTGGAAGCGCACCCGGGCCAGCTCACCGTCGCAGCCGTCCAGGATCGACTGCACCTGGGCCAGTACCATCCCCGCCACCATCAGCGCGTAGCCCCCGCACGCTAGCAGGACACAACCGACGACGCCCAGCGCCGCCGCGCCCAGCGTCACCTGGTTGGGGGTGATGGGCAGGTGGCACAGCAGGTGGCGGGTGATACGGAACGAGATCTTCTTGTTCAGGTGGCGCGCCACGAAGCCCAGATCGCCGCGCAGCAGGTCCTCGAAGATGGCGTCCTCGGCCGCCAGGCGGCTGACCTCGTCGCTGACGCGCAGCCCCCCCGTCAGCGCGTCGCCGCGCAGGCGCACCATGTTGCCGGCCACCACCGCGGCCGACGTCTCGGCGCGCAGCGCCTCGATGCCCGCCTCGACGTCGCCTTCCAGCCGCCGCACCTCGGCCGACGCCGGCAGCGTGGGCGGCAGCCCGAACGTGCCGTCGGTGGCGACGATGATCCGCACGCCGGGCTGTCGGCCCAACTGGCGCACGGACCGCTCCAGCACGGCCAGGCCGGCGACGACCAGCGAGGCGCCCGCGGCCTCGGCGACGGTGGCACGGACGATGGTCGTTTGCGCGGTCGTCCGCGCGGCGGCGGGGATGGGCGGCGGCTGCACCGAAGCGGTCATCGGATCCTCTGTGCGGGCTTCAAGGCGACAGCAGGCTAGCCGACCGAACTGGAGGGAGCAAAGGAGCGGAGCGTCCTCACCAGCGCGTCCAGGACTTCCGCGCCCACCCGCGCGGCATCAGCGCGCGCCAGCACCGGCGCGCCGGCGCGCTCGTGCCGCACCAGCGCATCCGCGTGCGCCACCGGGTCGCGCTCGCGCAGGTACCGTTCCTGGGCGGGGAAGTAGCGCGCGTCGATCCGGTGGGTGACGTCGGCCATCGTCCGTCCCCGCGCCGTGTCGCGGGCCAGGATCCGCCGCCGCGCCTCTTCCCAGGACGTCTCGACATAGATGATGGCGGCGGCCTCGGCGACGGCCGCCACCCGCTGCGCGAACACGCCCTCGACCACCGCCAGGGCGGCCCCGCCAAAGCTGATGGTGCGCCGGCCCTCGTGCCGCTCGGTCCTGGAATCGAACACCGGGATCTCGAACCCCGCCGCGCCCGACAGAAAAGCCCGCGCCGCGCGATCCAGCAGCGCCAGATCGTAGTAGTCCTCGTAGTAGACGTCCGCCTCGCGCCGCGCGTCCTGTCCCCAGGCGATGGGCCGCCGGAAGTCGTCCACCCTCAGCAACGGGGCCGGCGGCGTTCCGCCCTGGGCCAGCACGCCGGCCAGGCGCTCCGCCAGCATCGACTTGCCGCTGCCGTCAATCCCCTCGATGGCCAGCAGCCGGCGCGTGGTCACCGGGCGCCGCCGCTGCCGCGCCCGTGCGCGGCTGCGAAAGCGGGCCCCAGCAACGCCAGCAGGCCGGCGTGACAGGCCCCGTTGCTGACCAGCGTGCCGCGCCGCCGGGCGGTGTCGGGCTGGTTGTATCGCAGCGGATGTCCGTCCAGATCGGTGTAGCGGCCGCCGGCCTCCCGCACGATCACCTCCGGCGCGCAGGTGTCCCACTCGCGCTCGGCGGCCGTGAAGCTGACCACCGCCTCCAGCGTCCCGCTGGCCACGGCCATCAACTTCACGGAGGCGCCGATGGGGACCGCGCGGCGCTCGAGGTTGGCCGAGGCCAGCGCCTGTCGCAGGTCGGCGCCGATGTTCAGCCGGCTGACGCCCACCCGGACCTCTGCGACCGCCGCGGTGGCCGACACGCGCAGCGGGGTGCGGGCGCCTTGTTCGTCGACGAAGGCCCCCTGCCCGCGCACCGCCTGAAAGGTGGCGTCGCGCACCGGCTGATGAACGACGCCCACGGTGGGAACGCCGTCCACGGCCAGGGCGACGTGTACGCAGAAGTCGCCCGTGCGGGCCACGAAGTCGCGCGTGCCGTCCAGCGGATCGACGATCCAGACCCGGGAGCGGCCCAGGCGTCCCTGATCGTCGGGTGTCTCCTCGCTGAGCACGGCGTCCTCCGGGAAGGTGGCACCCAACAGCCCGACGATCGCGTCGTTGGCCTGCCGGTCCGCCACGGTCACGGGCGAGTCGTCGGGCTTCGTCTCGACGGGCACGCCGCCCGTGGCGTAGTGACCCAGGATGATCCGGCCCGCCTCACGCGCGGCCACGACCGCTGCCTGCAGCTCGCGGGAGTAGTCAACCACGCCGCACGCCCCACCCGCGCGGTCAGAACCGCAGCGACAGGCCGCCGTTGAAGTCGAAGTGCGCGGTGAACTTCGGGGCGCCGAGCAGCGCGTTCAGCTCGACGATCAGGCCGACGTTGTCGGTGAAGGCGATCGACAGGCCACCGCCGCCGCCCACGAACAGCGGACCCGCCGTCACGGTGTCGACGCACTTCTGATCGCCGTTCGAGCCGCACATCCGGGCCGCCTTGTCGAACACGACGACGTGGCGGATCTGCCCGCCGCCCAGGGCGGCCGTCACGTAAGGCCGCATGCCGCCGCTGCCGAAGAACCAGCTGGAGCGGGCCAGGGCCGCGACGCCCATCTTCGCCGGCTGGTGCGTGCCGTTGCTGTCCACCAGGGGCGTGGGGCCCGAGACGATCTGGATGCGCGCCTGCAGCGACAGCCGCCAGTCGGCCGACACGAAGTAGCCGAACTCGGGGGCGATGTGGAAGGCACTCGACGGCGCGAAGCCGTTGATGACCTTGTTCGCGTTGGTCAGATCCGCGTGGCCGGTCGTGTAGCCGACGCCGATGCCGCCCAGGATCCCGATGAAGATCGGCGGACCGGCCGGACCGCCCTCGTCACAGTCCTCGTCGTCGCCGCAGTCCTTGCCCCCCAGAGAGATCACCAGCGGGCGCGACTCGCCACCCGCGGATGCCAGGACCGTCCCCTCCGAGTCCTGCGCCTCGAGGTAGTACGAGATCTTCCCGCCGCTGGTGGCGCTGGCGGGAATCTGACCAGAGAAGCGGCTGCCCGCCTTCGTCAGGTCCTTCGTCGTGTAGTCGTCGTCGTCGCCACCCTTGTAGGACAGCACGACCTTCGCCACGTCCGAGTTGCTGACGCGCGCCGCGATCATGATGGGCGCGCCTGGCGAGGCCTTCTTGACGGGCAGGTGAATCAAACCGTTCGAGGGGGCCGCGGCGGCGGGTGGCGCGCTGGTCTTCTCCGGTGCGTCCGAGCCGCCGCCCGCCGGGGGCGCGCTCTCGCCGCCGCCGCCCTCCTGCGCCTCCTTGAACACGGCCTCGACCTCCGGCGTGTCGACGTTCTTCGTGACCTGGATGGTGGGCTCGATGTCCAGCGCCGTGCGGAACTGCTTGATCGCCAGATCCTTCTGGTTGAAGCCGCCCGCCAGCACCACGCCCATGTGGATGTGCGTGCGCGCCGCGATGGCGTGCCTGTCCAGCCCCGCGCTGCTGCACAGATCCAGCGCCTGTTTCAGGAAGGTTCGCGCCTTGGGGAAGTCGGCGTCCTGGTACGCGTCCAGCGCCTTCTTGTTCAGCTCGGTGATCTTCTCGATGGCACCCTGGTCCTGGGCTTGGGCGGGGGACGCGCCCATCAACCCAGACAGGCACAGGACGACGAGAGCGATCGTGAACCCACGGGCAGCGAGCACAGGCGATGACTTCACGGCGGGGATCCTCACGGGGATGAAGGAGGGCGGTAGTTTCTCTTTTTGGGGTCGATGTGTCCATGGCAAGACGGCGGAAAACCGGCAAATCCGCCGGTCGAAACCGCTGCCAGGTGGGGCCTAGCGCTTGCGCGCCGGACCGGGCTTCGTGGTGGTCTTCGTCGCGGGCTTGGGGGCGGGCGACGCGGGGGCGCTGGTGGACTTCTTGGCGTTCGGCTTCTTGGCGCCAGCGGTCGTCTTGTCGGCGGGCGGGGATTTTGGTGCGTCGTCCTTGGCTTTCTTCTCCGCCCCGCCGCCGGCGTCCGCGGTGGCGGACTTCAGGGCGGTGGACTTGCCGTTCGTCCCCGCCGCCACGACCGCGATCACGTTGCCGTCGACGTCGGCCAGCAGTCCGTACTGGCTTTGTCCCGCCAGCGGCACCCGTCGCGCCAGCACGCGGCCCCCTTGCCGCTCGGCCTCGGCCAGCGTGCGATCGACGTCATCCACCGCGATGAAGGGCAGCGGCCCCGTCGCCTGCGCCAGCGCCGACCGCACCAGCGAACCGGTGGTGGCGGCGTCGGCGCCCGGGATCTCGAAGCGAAGGTGCCCGCCCGCCTGCTGCGTGTCGGTACGCCAGCCGAATAGCTTGGCGTAGAAACTGGCGCTGCGTTCGAAGCTCCGGCTCGGTATCTCCAGGTGAACGATCTCGCCGGCCATGGGCGCCCACCCTAACACGACTTCCGCGGGTCCCGCGACGCTGGCGTCACGGGGCGGACAGCGTGGCGACGAACCGCTCGGGCGACGCGGGCGTCAACAGCAGCGGCCTCGCGCCGCCACCCAGGCGAACGATCACCAGGACGTCTCGCCGCGAGATCCACATCGAGAACGTCTCGCGATCCGCCTGCAGCAGCCCGAAGCTCCCCCACAGACCCCCGACGCCTATCCGCACGCCACCGCGGTGGCGAGACCGGAACTCCTCGCCGCCGAGCAGCTCGACGGCGAGCACGTGGCTGCGTGGGATTTCACGCGCGCGCAACGGCCAGACGATGCGCAGGCTGGCGGCGTCCACCTCGAATCGCCTGGGGCGCATCCACAGCAAGGTCGCGATCGATATCGCGACGACGACCCCGGCCGCGATCATCTGCACCGGTCCGCCCGGCCCCGGTGTCGAGAGCCCTCGCCAGAACATCTCGGCCGGGATCAGGTGAACGACGATGGTCAGCAAGCGCAGCCAGGTGGTCATCGGCGCCAGCGCGAACGACTGGCGAGCCCCTGACGTTTCGTTCGACGCGGCGGCGGTCATGCGTCTCGTCAGACCAGGGTGGCGACGTAGGCGGCGACGACCTCCACGATCTCGATCGTGGCGCCGTACACGTCGCCGGTCAGGCCGCCCAGCTTGACCCGCAACGCCAGCGCCAGCAGCAGCGCGGTCAGCACGCCCGCCAGCGCGGGCTGCCCCAGCGAGAGACCGAAGGCCAGCAGGACGCCCGCCACGATCAGCGCCGCGATCACCAGTTGCACCCAGCCGGCCTCGCCGTTGAACGCGCGGCCCAGCCCCTCCTGCCGGGTGTACGGGAACAGCACGATCGCCGGCGCGACGGCGAACCGGCTGATCACGGGAACCGCGACCAGCCCCGCGTACTGGCGGTTCTCGACCAGCACCGACATCGCCGCGATCTTCGCCACCAGCACCAGGACCACCGCGACGGCCCCCTGCGCGCCGATGCGGCTGTCGCGCATGATGGCCAGCGTGCGTTCGCGATCACCCTGCCCGCCCGCCAGGCCGTCGAACAGATCCGACAGGCCGTCCAGGTGCAGTCCCCCCGTCAACAGCGCGCTGGCCGCCGCCAGCAGCACCGCCACCATGAGGGGCGTGAAGAACTCGATGAACGCGTAGGCCAGCCCCGCCGCCAGCAACCCCAGCACCAGTCCCACCAGAGGGAAGAACCCCACCGAGCGCCCCAGATCGCGATCGGTGATCGCGCCCGCGCGAATGGGCAACCGGGTCAAGAATGCGAACGCCGTGATCAGGGGTCGGATCACGTGTCCGTTCATCGTGGCGCGGATCCTCCCGTGGCGACCCGCTCCACGGGTCCCGGGTGCAGGCGCAGCATCGTCCCCAGCATGCCCCCGTAGATCTCGTCGGCGAAGGTGCCCAGGATCTGGTGCAGCTTCCCCGCCTCGTCCCGGAAGCGCCGGCCGAGCGGCGTCTCGGGCACCAGGCCCATCCCCACCTCGTTGGTGACCAGGATGACGGGGACGCTGCGGGTGCGCAGCACGGTGGCCATCCGATCGAAGGCGGCGCTGACGTCCGCCGGAGAAGCGCCGCCGACCAGCAGGTTCGACACCCAGAGGGTCAGGCAATCCACCACGATGACGTCGCTGGTCTGGTACAGCCGGCCGAGCGCGGCCGGCACGTCGAGCGGGATCTCGTGCGTCTCGAACAGGCCTTCCCGCTCCTCGACGTGGCGGCGGATGCGCGCCTTCATCTCGTCGTCCAGGGGCTGGGCAGTGGCCACGAAGGCGCGCCGCTGGCCCAGCCGCCGCGCCAGCGTCAGCGCGAACCGGCTCTTGCCGACACGAACTCCGCCACCGACGAGGATCAGCGGCTTCGCTACAGGCGCAGATGACACGTGGCCAACCTATCAGTTGCGGGCGTCTTGCGCTATCGCGCCACCTCCTCGAGGGCCGCCTTCGGCCTGACCCCTGGCCGCACCACCACGTGACGCCCGGCTGATCGCGCTTGTCAGGGCCACGCCTGCGGCGTAAGCCAGAAGAGCATGGAAGAGACGCGATCGATCGCAGTCTCGCCGCGGCACGCGGTCTTGCTGGCGATCGAGCTGTTCCCGCTGATCGAGAAGGCGCCCCGCCAGGACTACGTGGTGCGCACCTGGGCGAAGCGCGAAGTGAACGACATGCCGCTGATGACGGCCGACCTGGTCATCGCCGGCGAGGTCACCCGACGCAACCACGAGGCCGCGCGCGCCTATCCGCTGCACTTCCGCAAGACCTACTTCCGGGGGCGCCTGCACGGCGATCCCCAGGTGGAGTACGACCAGCACCTGGCCGCGTCGAAGCTATGCAAGACGCCGCCGCCCATCGGCTACGAGGACGACGTGTTCCGCAGCTGCTTGATCCCCGGCCAGTCTTACGCGCGCCTGACGCCGTTCGGCGGCGACCCGGCCGAGAACAACATCGCCAAGGCGCAGAAGCTCCCGCTGGCGTCGGCGATCGGGCTGTGGCGGATGGCCGAGGACATGTTCGCCCAGTTGGAGGCGCTGCATGCAGGGGGCATCGCGCACGGCGACGCCGAACTGCACAACTGCATCGTCTGCCCGGCCCCCCTGG
>Ga0207652_10001472_pt1 | contig 20844 bp, 13 predicted proteins | sample KBSC63BmetaG_FD_184334 | JGI IMG/M metagenome (GOLD analysis project Ga0207652, IMG submission 184334) | Corn rhizosphere microbial communities from Kellogg Biological Station, Michigan, USA - KBS C6-3B metaG (SPAdes) (version 2) | ecosystem: Host-associated > Plants > Roots > Rhizosphere ... | reverse complement strand
CGCGGTGAATCGGCGGTGAATAAGTTTCCATTGCCATCCTGAGTGGCTGTGTCTGGCGGGCCGCCGACATTTTCCGATGCACTTTTCATCGAACGGTGTACGCGGTTGCGGTCGCCAAGATTGCCGCGGAATTCATGCTCGGCGTCGTCATGAATACAGCCCCGCTCCCGTCGACAAAAATCCCCGGCTTTAAAGTCGTTTCGAAACACCAGCTAGACGATACCTTCGACGAATCGCAGAGCGCGTTCTACATCCTGATCGGCCGGCATGGCCAACCGGAGGAAGGGCGCGAATCGGTCCTGTTCGTCGAGTACGTCGATCATTTTCTCGGCACCTGCCAGCAGCGGATCGACGAGTTTTGGGAAAAGCGCCGCGTCTTGATCACGCATGTTGCCGTGAAGCTCGGCCAGCGGCTCCGATCGCATCACCGCAACTTGACGGAGGCGTACGAACGCGCCCTCGCCGTGCAATCGCTGCGGCAGCAGCTTCACCCCCGGTTTCGCCGGCCTTGATCGCGGCGCGCCGGGGCGGCCGCTCGCGCATGGCGCGCGCCTCATCGGACCGCTGCACCAGTCGCAACCGGTCGCCGCGATCGCTAAGGCAGCCGCGGTTCGTTCGGCGGCACGTTCAACCGCAGCCAGTAGTTGCGAATTTCGAACGCGATCTCGGTCAGCGCGCTGACGGTCGTCGGTTTGACGAGGTAGGAGTTAGCACCCGCTTGATAAGCGTCCGCGATGTCCTTCGGTTCGGCCGAGGAGGTGAAAACGATGACGATGAGCGAGTGCAGCACCGGGTGGCCGCGAATCCAGCGTAGCACCTCGAGTCCCGAGACCAGGGGCAACTTCAAATCGAGCAGCACCAGCACCGGCATCGGCACTTTCCTTTTCTTCGGATCAATCGCGCTCGTCAGGTACTCCATCGCGAGCGCGCCGTGCGACACCCGATGCACCGGATGGACGAATTGCGCCTTTCGGAACGCAGTCTCGAGCAGGATGAGCGAATCCTCCTCGTCTTCGCCCACCAGGATCGTCGGGGCGCTCGTCATGCGGGCGGGAGGTTCGGAAGCGCGCACGGCTGCAGCAAGAATTTGCCGGGCCGCCGGGCTCGCGGCTTCGGAGCCAGACGATTTTGGGTTCGCGCGGGGCATGGCGCCGTGAGGTTGATGTCGTTTAGTGAGGGACCAGGCGCAGCCTTGGCAAATTGTTTCGCGGGTGGCGGGGCGCCAAGCACAGTGCAACCTGCACTCCACCGCATATCGCTGCTCAGCGGGCCGCCCGATCAAGCAATTCGCGCACGGCGTTCAGCAATTGGTCCGGCGGGAACGGTTTTTGCAGAAACTTCTCGCCTCGATGCAACTCGAGCGGACGCCCGGCGACGTCATCGTTGTAACCGCTCGTGTAAACAACCTGGAGCTGCGGCCGCTCCAGCCGCAGCCGCCGGGCGAGATCCTGGCCGCTCAAGCCACCGGGCATGACGAGGTCCGTGACGAGCAATGTGATGCGATCGCGGGCCTGCTGCCACGCAACGAGCGCCTGCACGCCATCGGCCGCTTCCAGCACGGTGTAGCCATAACGCTCCAGAATGGCGCGCGTCACCAGCCGCACCGAAGGCTCGTCCTCGACCACGAGAATGCTTTCGCACCCGCCGGCGGATTCCGGCGGCAATCCCTTCGCCGGCGCGACCGGCGCGACGACGATCGCGGGTAACAGAATCTCGAATACAGTGCCGTGTCCGACTTCAGTGTTGAGGCGGATCGCGCCGTGGTGCTGCTTCACCACCCCGAAAACGGTGGCGAGGCCCAGGCCGGTGCCCTTCCCGGCGGCCTTCGTCGTGAAAAACGGCTCGAAGATATGAGGCAAGACCTCGGCCGGAATGCCCGTGCCGGTGTCCGCCAGCATGATCTCGACGTAGGCGCCCGGGGGCAGATCCGGCTGCACCGCCGGGTCGCCGGCGCGCAGCACCCGCGGCCGCGTGCGCACCGAGAGCCGGCCGCCGCGCGGCATGGCGTCGCGCGCATTGATCGCCAAATTCATCACGATCTGGTCGAACATGCTCGGATCGGCGGAAATGTGCAGCGGCGCCGGGTGGAGATCGAGCCGCAGCTCCACCGCCTCGGTGATCATCCGTTGCAGCATCCGCGCGAGATCGCCAATGCGCTGATTGACCTCGACGGCCTGGGTTTGGATCAATTGGCGTCGGCTAAACATCAGTAGCTGCCGCGTCAGCTCCGCCGCCCGCTCGGCTGCGCCCCGAATTTGCTGCAACCCATCGTAGACCGACGGCGGCAGGTGCGGACTCATCGCCAGCAGATCCGCCTGCAGCCGCACGACGGCGACGATGTTGTTGAAGTCGTGGGCGACGCCGCCGGCGAGCTGGCCAATCGCCTCCATCTTCTGCGATTGCCGCAAGCGCTCCTCGAGTTCCTGCGCCGCCGCTTCCCGGCGGCATACTTTTATCCCGAACGCAATGTCGTGCGCCAGCCGGTCGAGCAGCCGCAATTCCTCCGCGTCAAAGTAGTCGGGCACCCCGGCGTAAAGATTGAACGAACCAATCACGCCGTCATCGACCTTCAACGGCAACGCGACCATCGACCGGTAGCCGTGCACCAGCGCGGCTTGCCGCCACGATGCCGCGGCCGGATCGGTCGCGATATCATTGCAGGATTGGATCGTGCCCGCGCGGATCGCTTCGCAGGTGAATACGCATTCCGGGCGTGTCGGGCCCAGGATTTCCTCCAGCACGGGGCGAACCTCCGGCGCGGTGGCGGCAAACCCACGGATGGCGACGGAGGTGCAGCTCTCGTCCGTGTAGCCGAGCCATGCCAGGAGAAATCCGCCGGCCGCAACGGCGATGTCACAAGCGCCGCTGCACAATTTTTCCTCGTCGCGGGTGCGAATGAGCAATTGGTCGATATCGCTCAACACGCAATAGGTGCGATTAAGATGGCGCGCACTTTGCGCCGCGACAACGCGCGCCGTCACGTCCTGGACCGTGCCGAAGACCTGGGTCGGTTCGCCGGCGGCGTCGGCAAAGACGGTCGCCGTCGCGACCAGATGGCGGACCGCGCGACCGGGCCCGAGCACGCGATATTCGAGCTCAATGCGGGGTGTGTGCGACCGCAATCCGGCATCGAGCGCGGCGGCCACGCGGTCGCGGTCATCGGGATGAATGGCGCCGACAAACTCGGCCACCGTGATCAGCTTTTGCTCATCGAAGCCGAAAATCGCATTCAGTTGCGGCGATCCGCGAATGAGCCCGGTTTGCAGATTGTGCGTGAACACGCCGAGTCCCGACAATTCCTGCGCCCGGCGGTACATCGCGTTCATTTCCGCGCCCGCCGCGTCCGCGATCATTTCCGCGGTGGCGTCGCGCCCGATCAGGAGAATTGCCCGGTTTCGAGGCCACGCACTGGCACTGAACTCGACCTGCCGCATCCCCGCCCCCTCGCCGAGCGTCGTGCGCCAGAGGCGAGCTTCGCCGCGCCATGCCTCTTCGAGCAGGCGGCGCCCAACCTTCTGGGACTCGGCCGGAGCCGCCGCGATGATCGACCGCGCGTTGCCCAAGCCCCGCAGCAAGTCCTCGGCCGCGGCATTCGCGGCCATGACGGCACCGTCCGCGGCAACTAGCAGGGCGAGCCAACGCTGCTGGCCAAACATCCGCTGGAACTCGTCGACGGCGTCCATCGGGGGTACAGGGCCTAGATGTACGCGAAAATGGCTCCGGGGAAAGGAATCTGTGCAATTTTACATTCGTGCGAGGTGGAGGCGACGCGTGGGTTCGTGGCGGCGCGGCAAATGGCGGTGCGCCGTACGCGCCTGGTCGGCGACCCGGGTCCAACGGCGACCAAGGGCTCTCCCCCGCGGTTTCGCTCGAGGTTTTGGGCGCTATTCTGAGCTCGAGAGCGCTGCAATTTTGTAAAAACGCCCTTTCCCTTCGGCGTCCTTCCACCTTAATTCTCACCTTTCTCCGCGATGCCCGCCAAGTCTACCGCTTCCTCCCCCACCTCCAATTCGCCGGCCGCTGCCGGCCCCAGGTCAATTCGGCCGATCCGAAAATTGATGGCGGCCAATCGCAGCGAGATCGCCGTGCGTGTCTTCCGCGCCAGCACGGAACTGAATCTGCACACCGTGGCAATCTACGCACAGGAAGACCGCCTGTGCATCCATCGCTACAAAGCCGACGAGGCCTATCAGGTTGGCCAGGGCAAGGGGCCGGTTGCCGCTTATCTCGACATCCCGAGCATCGTCGGCGTCGCCGTGGCCAAAGGGGTGGACGCGATCCATCCGGGCTACGGCTTCCTGTCGGAAAACGCGGAGCTCGCGCGAGCCTGCGAACGCGCCGGCATCATTTTCGTCGGACCGCGTCCGGAACTGCTCGACATGATGGGCGACAAGACCGCCGCGCGGGCCCTGGCCCAGCGGATCAACGTGCCCACGCTGCCGGGAACCGAAAATGCCATCACCGATCGCGACGAGGCGCTGAAGACCGCCAAGTCGATCGGCTTCCCGCTGATCATCAAAGCGGCGTTTGGCGGCGGCGGTCGCGGCATGCGGGTCGTGCACAAGGCGGCCGACCTCGCGCCGTTGCTCGATGAAGCGCAGGCCGAAGCCGGCCGCGCCTTCGGCAACCCGGCGGTGTTCCTCGAAAAGTACATTCCGCGCGCCAAGCACATCGAGGTCCAGGTGCTCGGCGACAAGCACGGCAATGTCATCCACCTCCACGAGCGCGACTGTTCCGTCCAGCGGCGCCATCAAAAGGTCATCGAGGTCGCGCCGTCGTTCGGGTTGCCGGCGGGGGTCGTCAGCGAACTGTGCGAAGCCGCCGCCCGGCTCGCGCGCGAAATCCGTTACGACAACGCCGGGACGGTCGAATTCCTGTACGACCTGGATCGCCACGAATGGTTCTTCATCGAGATGAACCCCCGTATCCAGGTGGAGCATACGGTGTCGGAGGTGATCACCGGGATCGACATCGTCCGGGCGCAGATCTTGATCGCGCAGGGTTATTCCCTCTTCTCGCCGGAAGTCGGCATGCCGACGCAGGACGCGGTGCCGCGCAATGGGTACGCCATCCAATGCCGCATCACGACGGAGGACCCCGAAAACAAGTTCATCCCGGATTACGGGCGCATCCTCGCGTACCGGTCACCGGGCGGCTTTGGCCTGCGGCTCGACGGCGGCATGGGCTACGCCGGCGCGGTCATCACGCCGTTCTACGACTCGCTGCTCGTGAAGAGCATCACGAGCGCCCCGTCGTACGAGCTCGCGATCAAACGCGCGCTGCGGGTGCTCAGCGAATTCCGCATCCGCGGCGTCAAGACGAACATCCCGTTCCTCGAAAACGTTCTGTCCCACGCGGATTTTCGCGCCGGACAGGCGACGACCACGCTGATCGACACCACGCCCGAGCTGTTCACCTTCAAGCCGCGGCGCGACCGCGCGACGAAGCTGCTGAATTTCCTCGGCAACGTCATCGTCAACGGCAACCCGCACGCCAAGGGCTTCCGCCCGCAAAAGCCGTTCCCCCCGGCCCCGGTGCTCGCCTACCCGCATGCCGCACCGCCTCCGGGCACGCGCCAGCTCCTGCTGGAATTGGGGCCGAAGAAGTTCGCGGAATGGACGGCCAAGCAGAAACGGCTGCTCATCACCGACACGACGTGGCGCGATGCCCATCAATCGCTCATGGCGACCCGCGTGCGCACCTACGACATGCTCGCGGCGGCCGACGCGCTGGCCCACCGCGCGCCGCAGTTGTTTTCGCTCGAAATGTGGGGCGGCGCGACCTTCGACACCGCGATGCGCTTCCTTAGCGAAGACCCGTGGGATCGCCTGCGCCAACTGCGCGCCCGCGTGCCGAATATCTGTTTCCAGATGCTGTTCCGCGGCGCCAACGCCGTGGGTTACACCAACTACCCGGACAATGTCGTCGCGGGTTTCGTCAAGCACGCGGCAGGAAGCGGCATGGATATCTTCCGCGTTTTTGACTCGCTCAATTACCTGCCGAATCTGCGCGTCGCGATGGAAGCGGTGAATGACACCCACGCCATCTGCGAGGCGGCCGTTTGCTACACCGGCGACATCCTCGACGACCGCCGCGACAAGTTTTCGCTGCAGTACTATGTGCGGCTCGCCAAGGAACTCGAGCGGATGGGCGCGCATTTCATCGCGATCAAGGACATGGCCGGCCTGTGCCGTCCTTACGCGGCGCAAAAGCTCGTCAAAGCGCTGAAGGAAGAAGTCGGGCTCCCGGTGCATTTCCATACGCACGACACGAGCGGGATCGCCTCCGCCAGCATTCTCCGCGCGAGCGATGCCGGCGTCGACGTCGTCGACCTCGCACTGGCCGCAATGAGCGGCAGCACCTCGCAACCGAATCTGAACTCCATCGTTGCGGCGCTGGAGCACACGCCGCGCGCCACGGGCCTCGACCTGACGGCGTTGAACGAATTCTCCGATTATTGGGAGACGGTGCGTGAGTACTACAAGCCGTTCGACACGGCGCCGAAGAGCGGATCCGCCGAGGTATATCTGCACGAAATGCCCGGCGGCCAGTATACGAATTTAAAGGAGCAGGCTTCGGCCATGGGGGTGGCGCAACGGTGGCCCGAGATCGCACGCCTGTACGCCGAGGTGAACCAACTGTTTGGCGACATCGTGAAGGTAACGCCCTCCTCGAAGGTCGTCGGCGATCTGGCGCTGTTCCTCTTCACGCGCGGCATCAAGGCGGCGGATGTCGTCAACCTCGAGCCCGGTGCGATGCCGTTCCCCGAGAGCGTCATCGATATGATGCAAGGCGGCCTGGGCTGGCCCGAAGGCGGCTGGCCGGACAAGGTTTGGAAAGTCATTCTGGGCGAAGAGCGCTACAAGCAGGCCCGCGCCAAGTACGAAGCGGCGACCGGCAAACGCACCAAGGCGGCGAAAGCGGCTAAAGCGGCGAAGCCGGCGGCCCCGCTCGATCTCGAAAAGATCCGCCAGGAGCTCAGCGAAAAGCTGAAGCGACCGGCCACCGACGACGATCTGTACTCGCACCTCATGTACCCGCAGGTCTTCGCGGACTACATCAAACAGTACGCCGCGTACGACAATGTCAGCGTGCTGCCGACGGGGGCGTTTTTCTATGGCTTGCAGGAAGGCGAAGAGATCGCCGTCAGCATCGAGGAAGGAAAAGTTTTGATCATCCGCCTCGTGTCGGTCGCCGCGCCCGACAAAGACGGGCGACGCACGTTGAGCTACGAGCTGAACGGCATCGGTCGTGACACCTTCATCGTCGACAAGAGCGTGACTCCAAAAACGAAGGCGCGGCCCAAAGCCGACCTTTCCGACATCGCGCAGGTCGCCGCCCCCATTCCGGGACTTATTGCCCAGTTGCAAGTTTCGGTCGGCACGAAGGTCGCGAAGGGCGACAAGCTGCTGATGATGGAGGCGATGAAGATGCAGAACACCGTTTACGCGCCGTGCGACGGGGTCGTCGGCGATCTTCACGTCGCGCTCGGCGACACGGTCGAAGCCAAAGACCTGCTGATGCGCATCCGCAGCGCGGTCTGACCGCGCGGCCCCGAGCCGTTTTTTCGCCACGGCTTTCGCGGAGGGCCGCCGATATCGGAGGGATGACTACCGATATCGGAGGGAGACCTGATGTCGGAGGTTCGCTCCGACATCTGCAGGCTCCTATGCGGCCGCGAAGCGAGTAAGGTAGGGCGAGCCGTCCCCGGCGAGCCGTCGTTCGCTTTGGCTTCAGCACACGCGAACCACCGCATCGCGACGCTCGTCCTGCGCGGCTCGGCGGGACGCCTCGCCCTACCTGCCGCCTCGCCCCAATGTGCCGTGACGACACCGAGCGAGCGAAGCGTCCGCTGATGCAACGTGCGGCGCGGTCAAGCGACCCGAATTCGAGCCCCCCCATGCGGTGGCGCGCGAGTAAGGTAGGGCGAGCGGTCCCCGGCGAGCCGTCGTTCGCTATGGCTTCAGCACACGCGAACCACCCCACCGCGACGGCCATCCTGAGCGGCTCGGCGGGACGCCTCGCCCTACCTTACTCGCTGCGCGCTATCTACTCGCAACGTCCGCTGCGCCCGCATCGCTGTCATGCGCCGTGGCGACGCTGAGGCAGCGAAGGATTTTCCCGGCCTAGCTCGCGCGACCGCCGATCTCCTCTGACGCACGCCGCGTTCCCCTAAAACCCAAAATTCGCCGGGTCCGGGCCGACGCGTTGGTTCTGATCGAGGCGCGCCATCGCGTCCATTTCATCGGCGGCCAAGGTGAAATCAAAGACATCGGCGTTTTCGCGCATGCGCTCCGGCCGAGTCGTTTTCGGAATCGTCAGTACCCCGGTCTGGAGCTCCCAGCGCAGCACGATTTGCGCGGGCGTTTTCCGGTGGCGTTTGGCGAGGTCCATGATGACGGGATCGCGCAACAACGCGCCCCCTTTCATCAGCGGGCTCCACGCTTCAGAACGAATCCCTTTGGCGTGACAGAACTCGATCAACGACCGGCTCTGCAGGTACGGGTGAAATTCGATTTGATTTACGGCGGGCACGACCTCGGCCACCGCCAGCAATTCGTCCAGGTGAGGCCGCAAGTGATTACTGACGCCGATGGCCCGCACGCGCTTGGTCGCAAGCAGTTTTTCCATGGCCTTCCACGTCGACGCGATACGTCCGGCAATGGGCCAATGGACGAGGTAGAGATCAAGGTAATCGAGTCCCAGCGATTTCAGGCTTTGCTCGAACGACTCCGCGACCCGGCCGGCCCGAATGTCGTCGTTCCATAGCTTCGTCGTGACGAAAATATTTTCGCGGGGGATCCCACTGTGGTGGATGGCCTGACCGACCCCGCGCTCGTTCCCGTAAATCTTCGCGGTATCGATGCTGCGGTATCCGGTGGCGAGGGCCGACCGCACTGCTCGTTCGGTTTCACCATCGCCCTCGATCTGCCAGACCCCAAAGCCGAGCCAGGGCATTCGCGCCCCGCAGTTCAAAGCTGGGCCCGCTTCGAGCCCCGCCTGCATGGTAGCAAATGTGTCAGTGAGTCCGGCGTCGGCCATAGTTGTAACCGCGTTACTCGGCGTTTCCGGCTTTGCAAGCGACCGGCCGCGCTTACCCGGCAACGGGCAACGAGAGACCAGGGTCGACCTCGCGGCCGACGGCGCGCGTGCCGGCCACCTGCTCAGTAGGTAGGATTAGGCCTGATACGCCTAACCCTCGGCGAAACTTCGGACGCAAGGTAGAATTGAGGCATATGCCGCGCCGCGATTACCGGAATTCCGGTAGTTTTTCGGCGCGCGGAAGATACCCAGGTGACCGCATGATACACCTGTCACCGGTAGTTTGAAGCCTGCCGGAGACGAGTTAGGCATAGGGTATCCAGCCGGGCCGCACAGGGGTGTGTGGCCCGGCTCCCTTGGCGCCACTGCGGCCTCGACGAATCGCAGGGAGAGCTTAAAACGACCTGCAGTCGGCTGATAGTGGTAAAACCTAAATTGTCCCTGCAATGTGACGATTACTCGCCCACTACACTGCGCTCGCTGTGCCCTTGCCCTGCTCCATGTCTTCGACACCAGCCCAGCCCCCGGCGAAAAACAACCGCGTCATAGTCATTGATGACAATCCCGCAATTCATGCGGATGTGCGGAAGATTTTGTGTCCGAAGATTAGCGAGGCGGCCTCGGCCGTGGACGCCCTCGAAGCGGAGCTCCTCGGCACCTCGAGTTCAAGTCTGCCGCGGCCCAATGCGAATTTCAGTGTGGATTCGGCCCACCAAGGCCGCGAGGGGCTCGACCTGGTGCGGAAGGCGGCCGAGTCCGGCGCGCCGTATGCCATGGCGTTTGTCGACGTCCGCATGCCGCCCGGCTGGGATGGCGTCGAGACCACGCTGGAACTTTGGAAAGTCGTGCCGGACCTGCAGATCGTCATCTGCACCGCGTACTCTGACTACTCGTGGGACGACATGCTGGCGAAGCTCGGCAGCTCCGATCGCCTGGTGATTCTGAAAAAGCCCTTCGACACGATCGAAGTGCTGCAACTGGCGAATGCGCTGACGGAGAAGTGGAACTTGCTGCAGCAAACGCGGGCGCACGCGGCCGAGCTCGAAGCACGGGTGCAGCAGCGGACTTCGGAACTGCAGGCGGCGAACAGTACGCTGCAGGAAGAGATCGCGCAGCGCATCCTGATGGAGATCGATCTGAAGCGCGCGAAGGAAACGGCCGAGAGCGCCGATCGCGCCAAGAGCGCGTTTCTCGCGAACATGAGCCATGAAATCCGCACGCCGATGAACGGCGTCATCGGCATGGCTAATTTACTGCTCTCCACTCCTCTCACTGCCGAGCAACGCGACTTGGCGCAGACGCTCTGCCAAAGCAGCGAGGCGCTGCTGACGATCATCAACGACATTCTCGACTTTTCAAAGATCGAGGCCGGGCGGCTCGTGTTGGAGACGGTGGATTTCGATCTGGCGGAACATCTGGAACTCGCCCTCGACCTGAACGCCGATGCCGCGACCCGGAAAGGACTGGAGTTGATCATGGACATCGCGCCGACCGTGCCGGCGCGCGTGCGCGGGGACCCCGTGCGGCTGCGGCAGATTGTCCTCAATCTCATCGGTAACGCGGTCAAATTCACCCTCCACGGCGAGGTCGTGCTGCGGGTGACGCTCACGGACGTTCAGTCGGGAAAGAATTTTCTGCGCTTCGAAGTCGCAGACACCGGGATTGGCATTCCAGCGGAGGTGCAGGAGAAGTTGTTTGAGCCCTTCGTCCAAGCGGACTCGTCGACGACCCGCCGCTTCGGCGGCACGGGCCTAGGCCTCGCGATCTGCAAGCGTCTGGCCGAACTCATGTATGGCGAGATCGGCGTCACCAGCGACCCGGGCACCGGCTCCACGTTTTGGTTCACGATCGTGCTCGAGACGGCGCAAGACCCGGCAACCCCCATCACGCTCGCGCCTTCGCTGCTCGAGGATCACCACGCGCTGATCGTCGACGACAACGCGACCAATCTAAAACTCCTCGATCACCTTTGCGCGCGCTGGCGGATGCGGCACGCGTGCGCCGACGATGCGACCACCGCCATGGTGACGCTGCGGCGCGCCGTCGCCGAAGGAAAACCCTTCGATCTTGTGGTGCTCGATCACCACATGCCACAAACCGACGGGTTGCAGCTCGCGGAAATGATTCGCGCGGATCGGTCGATCCCGACGCCGACTTTGGTGCTGCTGACTTCACGCGGCGAACGGCTGCCGCAGGCGCAAATGGAGGCGCACGGCTTGGCGGCGTGCGAGCTGAAGCCATTGCATCCCGACAAACTCCGCGGCACGCTTGCGCGGGTCCTCGCGGCAACGCGGCATGTCCACGGCGCCGCCCTCACCTCCGCCAGTGAAGTGAAGCCGATGTCGATCAACTCGCCCGACGCGCGGATCCTCGTCGCGGAGGACAATGCCGTGAACCAAAAGGTCACGCTGTTGCAGCTGCGCAGCCTCGGGTACACCGCAGACCTCGTCACCAATGGCCGAGAAGCAATGGAGGCGATTCGCCGCAAGCCTTACGAACTGGTGCTGATGGACGCGCAAATGCCCGAGCTGGACGGCATGGAAGCGACGCGGCAAATCCGTGCCGCCCAAGGCGCCGGCAACGCCCAGTATCCGCGCATGCTGCGCATCGTCGCGATGACGGCGAACGCGATGGCCGGCGATCGCGAGGCCTGCCTGGGCGCTGGCATGGACGATTATTTGGCGAAGCCGGTGAAGCCCGATGCATTACGCGACATCCTCGCCCGTTATCTGCCGCCCAAGGTTCAAAACGAGAATTCGGTCTACGCCGGCGTCAAATGAGCGCCGCCGTCACTGCAACCGCCGTCGGTGCCACGACGGCGCAATTCGACTCGCTGTTGCTTCATGCCCTGCTCGGTGGCGTGCAGGACTACATTTATTTCAAGGATCGCGAATCCCGGTTCATCGCCTTGAGCCAATCGCTGGTACTGGCGTTCGGTAAGCAGTCCGCCGCCGAGGTGATCGGCTTGCGGGATTTCGATTTCTTCGCGGACGCCCACGCGCGGCCGGCGTACGAAGACGAACAGCGTATCATGGCCACGGGCGAGCCGATGCATGACAAGCTCGAGCAGGAATTCTGGCCCAACGGTCGCGTGACGTTTGTTCGGACGACGAAACTCCCGCTGCGCAATGAAAGCGGCGAGATCATCGGCATCTACGGGTTGAGCAAGGATGTCACCGCGCAAAGGCAGCTCGAGGAGGAGCTCGAGCGGGTAAACCGCGAACTGGTCGAATCGTCGCGCGTGGCTGGGATGGCGGAGGTGGCGACGGGCGTACTGCACAACGTCGGCAACGTGCTGAACAGCCTGAACGTCTCCGCTTCGGTCATTGCCACCGGGCTGCGCCAATCGAAGGCCGAAAGTCTCGGGCGAATTGCCGCGATGATCAACGAACACGCCAGCGATCTCAGCGCGTTCTTCGGCAGCGATCCCAAAGGCCGACGCATCCCGGAATTTCTCTCGTCCGTCGCCGCCCACGAAAAGCAGGAGCGCGACCGCCTTGCCCAGGAGCTGGGCTCGCTGCAGAAGAACGTCGATCACATCAAGGAGATCGTTTCGATGCAGCAGGCTTATGCGACGATGGTCGGGGTGGTCGAATCGCTCGATCCCGTGATGCTCGTGGAGGACGCGATTCGGATGAACAGCGGCGCGTTGCTCCGACACGAAGTTCGCGTCGTCCGCGATTTTCAACCGAGCGCGCCGATCCTTGGCGAGCAGGCGAAGGTGCTGCAGATCCTCATCAATCTCATTCGCAACGCGAAATACGCCTGCGACGAAGGCGGCGTCGCGGACAAGTGCATCACCATCCAAATTCGAGCGAACGGTCGCGACCGGGTGCAGTTGATCGTCCAAGACAACGGCATTGGCATTCCCGCGGAAAATTTGACGCGCATCTTCCAGCATGGATTCACCACCCGCGAGAACGGGCATGGCTTCGGCCTGCACTCGGCGGTCAAAGCCGCTCGCGATCTAAAAGGCACGATCAGCGCCCAGAGCAAGGGCCCCGGCACGGGCGCGACCTTCATCGTCGAGTTGCCCGCGGCACCGGAAACGCGGCCGCTCGCGACTTGACGGTAGGAGTCTGGAGCGCGGTAGCCGCGAAAGGCCGGAAGGTGGTAGACTGCTCTCGACCTCCGGTCAGAGCAGAATGCTGCGAGCCTGGACACGCCTGCAATCAGGGGTCGCGGTCGGTATCCAGGGGGTGAACTGCATCGCCGCGGAGCGACCTCGGCCCGGGGGTCGAGGGTTTTCAAAGACACTTGCGCGCGCGAATGCCGCGGCGTCACGCTGATCGTTTTGCATGCCCTGGATTGCCGCCACCCTGCTGTCCGCCGCCCTCCTCGGCGGTTGCGATCTGTGCATCAAGCATTCGGTGCGGGAAAACGCCGTGCTGCCGGTGCTCTTCTTTGCGAATCTCTGCAGCGCGTGCATTTGGCTGACGCTGCTGTTCATCCCGGTGCTGGCTTCCGCGGCGCTGCCCGGGTCGCTGGCGGTGGCCCCGCTTCACCCGACGCAGCACCTTCTGCTCCTGGCGAAGTCGGCCTTGGTTTCGGCGTCATGGATTTGTTCATACTTCGCGGTGAAGCACCTGCCGGTTTCGGTCGCGGCGCCGATCCGGGCCACGGGTCCGATCTGGACCTGCGTCGGCGCGCTGCTTTGGCTGCACGAACATCCGAGCGGCATGCAGTTTTTGGGCATCGCCACGACCCTGGCCTCGTTCTTCGGGCTTTCGCTCGCCGGCCGGCGAGAAGGCATTCATTTCGGAAGCAACCGCTGGGTCTGGTGGCTGTGTGCCGGTGCAGTGCTGAACGGCCTAAGCGGCTTGTACGATAAATTCCTGCTGGGCCGCGCGGGATTTACGGCGGCGACGGTGCAAGCCTGGTTTTCGATCTATCTGGCGCTGCTCTTCCTCCCGCTGGCGATTGGCTGGAAGCTCCGTTGGTGGCCGCGACAAAGCTTTCAATGGCGCTGGAGCATCATCGGCGTTTCCATCGCGCTGCTCGGCGCCGACTTCGTGTATTTTGACGCACTGCGGAATCCGCACGCCCTGATTTCGGTCGTTTCCAGCCTGCGCCGAGGGAGCACCCTCGTCGCGTTCGCCGGCGGCTTGTGGCTGTTTCATGAAACCAACGGCCGCCGCAAACTGCCGGCCGTGCTCGGGCTCATCGCGGGCATCGTGCTGACCGTGGCGGGCTAGCCCGGCACGGGAGAGCCTTGCTATCGTTCACAACGCGCACCGGAGCCCAGTCGGTGCAGCGCCCGCGGCTACACTGACGCCGCGGCGCGTCGGCGAAGTTGCCCGCAAGCGGCGTCGATATCGGGCCCGCGCGAGCGGCGAAAGTGCGCGACGACACCGCGCTCCCGCAACACGGCGGCAAACTGTTCGGCTCGCTCGTCGGAGGTCGGTTCGTAATGGCGGCCCTGCAAGCTCAGCCCCGTCGGGTTGTAGCGGAGCAAGTTCACATGGAAGCGCCGGCCGTTCAGCACGGCGGCCAGGGTCTTCGCCTGCTCGGGCGTGTCGTTCACGTCCTGCAGCAGGCAATACTGAATCGTCACCGGCCGCCCGCGCGCCGCTTGAAAGCGATCCGCCGCCGCCAACACATCCGCGATAGCGTAGGCTTTCCCCGCCGGCAAAAGACGCGCGCGCGTGTCGTCATCGGCCGCGTGCAGCGACACGGCCAGGTTCACGTTCAAATCGGTGGCCGTCAGCGCATCGATGCCTGGCACAATACCGACGGTGGAAATCGTGATCTGCCGCCAACCGAGGCCGCCGATCCGATTGTCGCCGATCCGCCGCGCGGCGGCGACAACCGCAGCGAAGTTCAACATCGGTTCGCCCATTCCCATGAACACAATCGTCTGCAGCCTCCGGCCGACGGCCTCGGCTTCGCGACGCAACGCGACGAATTGCTCCACAATTTCCGCCGCCGTGAGGTTGCGTTCGAAGCCGGTCTTCGTCGTGGCGCAGAAATCACAACGCATCGCGCAGCCGACCTGCGACGAAACGCAGCCGGCGGCGCGGTCGGGCCGATGATCGGGCATCAAAACCGATTCCACCGTCCGTCGATCTGCCAGCTGCAACAGGAGCTTGGTCGTGCCGTCCGCGGCCACCTGCCGCGTCGCCAGGCTGGCCGCCGAACTCGCAACGTGTGGCTCCATCCGGGCGACCAGGTCGGCCGGCCACGCATCGGCCTGGCCGGCGGCCGAAATGGTCGGCGAGCTGCCAACGCTCCAGGCACCGCGGTAATACTCGCGCAGCACGCGTCCGGCGTGGATCGGCTTCACGCCCCACGCCGCGAAGCATTGCTCGAGCTCTTCGAGACTGAAATCGCCAAGACTGCGGTGCACCGCCGGCACCCTGCGCGCACCGACCCGCAAGGCAATCAGGATCCGAAGCGCTGGCCCCCGGCCGCGACGCGCGGGCTCAGCGCGGAGCAGAGCGGGATCCCGCCATCGCGCGGTCCACGCAGCAGCGCGCTCACCTACGGCCCGACGACAATGCCCCACGGGCCATGACCGGCTTTGATTCGCCGCAACTCCTTGCGGGCGGCGACATCGACCACCGACACCTCATCGCTTTTGCCGTCCGCGGCGAAAAGGGTTTGGCCGTCGGGCGACAAAGCAATTCCCCACGGCCGCCGCCCGACCGCGATCGTCCCCGCGACGCGGTTCGTCCGCGTCTCGATCACGGCCACGGAGTTTCCACGCCCAGTGCTAACATAGACGAAGTCGCCGTGCGGTGACGTCACCGCGCACATTGGCAGGACGTCCTGGCCGGGAATCTGCAGCGTACTCAAAACGCGATGGGCGCGCGCATCGGCGACGGTCACGCTCGCCTCGCCTTCCGCCGGCACATAGGCGCGCGAGCCGTCCGGCAGAAAGGCGACCGACCGCGGGCGGCCGCTCACGTGCAGCGTCGCCAGCGTCCGGCCATCGTGTGTGCCGAGGACGAAGACGTCCCCGCGCTGCTCGCACGTAACGTACACCTCGCGTCCGTCCGGAGTGACGGCGACGCCCTCCGGTTCCTCTGACACTTTGGTGGCAAAGATCCGCGCACCCGACTCGACGTCCCAACACGTCGCCATCGACTCATCCTCGTTCGAGACAATCAGCCGCCGACCATCCTTCGTCAGCGCGAACTGCTCAGGATCGGAACCGACCGAGAGCTTTTTCAAAATCCGACCGGTACTCGTATCGACGAGCACAATACCGTCTTCGTTCCGGTCGGGCGCCTGGCTTGCCGCTCGATCCGTATGGGCGCCCGGCGCAATGATCGGCGAGCCGCTGACGGCGACAAAAAGCGTGCGGCCATCGGGCGAGACGTGAATGCCGCGCGGCCGTTTGCCGACCGGCCACGTCGCCCTGACTTCCGACGAGGCGCCGTCGACGACCGTAACGTTTCCGCCGCGTTCGTCGGAAACGTAGACCGTGAAGTGCGACTCGGCGGCGCGGGCGGCCAAGCCGATGGCGAGGAAACAACTGGAACACAGTAAGACACGCAGGCGCATGGGCCTATCATAGGACCCACGTGTCCGTTGAGTATCAGGTAAACGCCGGATCGCGTCCGCGGAACCGCGGGTACGTCGCGCAGCGACAAGCGGGCATGCGGCCGCGCCAGCGAGCGTGCGCCCGCGCCAGGGAGCATGCGCCCGCGCAATCGAGCGTGCGCCGCGCAAGCGAGCGTGCGCCGCGCAAGCGAGAGTGCGGCGCGCAGGGAATACGGTAGGGCGAGCCGTCCCCGGCGAGCCGTCGTTCTCTTTGGCTTCAAGACAGGCGAACCACTGCAGCGCGGCGACCGCCCTGAGCGGCTCGGCGAGACGCCTCGCCCTACCTCGGAGCCAGGACGCCGCGCCCCGCCGGTCCTGAGCGGCTCGGCGGGACGCCTCGCCCTTCCTCATCCGCGACATCGCGGCAGCGGAGGATCTGCTGATGTGACTCACGGCGTGAGCTAACAATTCGCGCGGATCCGTTTTCGGCACAGCATTCCTGGATCCAACGCCGTAGGTTCGCTCCCGTATCCAAAGGCGCCCATGCAGCGGCGCCGCGATTAAGGTAGGGCGAGCCGTCCCCGGCGAGCCGTCGTTCTCTTTGGCTTCAAGACTGGCGAACCACTGCAGCGCGGCGACTGCCCTGAGCGGCTCGGCGGGACGCCTCGCCCTACCTCGGAGCCAGGACGCCGCGCCGCCGGTCCTAAGCGGCTCGGCGGGGACGCCTCGCCCTACCTCAGCCAGACCGCCGGCACCGTGGCCGTGCTGAGCGGGCGTGCTACTTCGTGGGATCGAGCACGACCTTGATGCAGCCGTCCTTCTTCGTGACGAACATGTCGTAAGCCTTGTCGGCTTTCGAAAGCGGCACGCGGTGCGTAATGACGAATGAGGGATCGATTTTCCCGTCCTCGATCAATTTCAGAAGCGGCTTCAGGTATTTCTGCATGTGCGTCTGGCCGGTCTTGATCGTGACCGCCTTGTTCATCACCGCACCGAAGGGGATCTTGTCGAGGAAGCCGGCGTAAACGCCCGCGACCGACAGCACCCCGGCCTTGCGCACGCAGCGCATCGCCTGGCGCAAGGCGTAGGGTCGGTCGGTTTCGAGTTTCATCGACTGCTTCACCTGGTCGTACGCCGATCCGTGCGCCTCCATGCCCACGGCATCGATCGCACAGTCCGGGCCCCGGCCGCCCGTGAGCGCCTTGAGCTCCTCCATCGCGTCGTCCCCGGAGTCGATCGTCACCGCGCCGGCTTGCTCCGCCATCGCGCGGCGCTCCGGCAACGAATCGATCGCGATGACCTTTGCCGCGCCGAGCAGGAATGCGCTGCGGATCGCGAACTGCCCCACCGGTCCGCAACCCCAAACGGCCACGACGCTCTTGCCGGCTTGGATGTCGCAATTCTCGGCGGCCATGTAGCCCGTTGGGAAAATATCGGAGAGGAAGAGGACCTTGTCGTCCGACAGGTCGTTCTCGACTTTGATGGGGCCGACGTCGGCGAACGGCACGCGCGCGTACTGCGCCTGGCCGCCGGCGTATCCTCCCGTCATGTGCGAGTAGCCAAATATGCCCGCGGGGCTGTACCCCATCAGCAACTCGGCGATTTTCGCGTTCGGGTTGGTATTATCGCAGCAGGAATATTCCTGTTGGAGGCAGTGGTGGCACTTACCGCAGGAAATCGTGAACGGGACGACAACGCGGTCGCCCACCTTCAGCCGCTTCACCTCGGGCCCGATCTCGACCACTTCACCCATGAACTCGTGACCGAGGATGTCCCCCTTTTCCAGCGTCGGGATCATGCCGTCGAACAAATGAATATCCGACCCGCAAATCGCGGTCGACGTGATCTTCACGATGCAATCGCGCGGATTCAGGATCTTCGGATCCTCCACGCGCTGCACCTCGACATGTTTTTTCCCCATCCAGACCAGCGCCTTCATTTTTTCCCTTTCCGCGGCGCCTGCGGGCCGCCGACCGATTGACCTTCGATCGTGGGAATCTCGCCGGCCTCCATCAGCGCCTTGAATCGCCGCAGCGTCTCCATCACCTGCTGGCCGGCTTCCTTGCCGGTCAGTTTCGCGAGCAAGGCCGCGAACTTGCCGCCAGGCGGGGCATATTCGACTTCGACGACAACCTCGACGCCTTCCTCCGGTGGACCGGGCTGAAAGCGCACGCGACCCCGGTTGGGCACGTCCGCCCCTTCGCGCGATTTCCAGGCGATCGCCTCGTTCGGTTTGTCTTCGGTTATAACCGCGTCCCATTCGACGCGCTTGCCTCCGGGAGCCGTCACCGACCAATGCGATTCGGTTTCAGACAGCGAAGTGATGGTCACCGGATACTTCACGACGCGGGAGACGTTTTCGAGTTTCCGCCAGAACGAGTAGAGTTCCTCGATCGGTCGCAAGATGGTGACCGCGCGGGTCACTCTCGCCGTAGTCGCCGCAGTCGCGGCGCGCTTGATCTTCGTCGCCGCACGCGATGCGGGCGACTTTCGAGTAGCCGTGGGCATCGCGCAACATAGCACCCGCCCTCAGTGACAACTATCGGACTTCATCCGAAACGACGACTAGGAGGCGCGCCAAACTGCAGTAGGGCAGCCTCCGGGCTGGCAGTCAGAACGGCCCACTTGCTCAACCGTTCGCCTGCGATCGAGGCGCGGTGCCGCGGCGGCTTCGCCAGGGCAGATCGGCGTACCCGCGTCGCGGCCGTCGTCAAACCGATGCCAGCACCGCCAACGGCACTTCGCGAAAGAGGTCGCCGACGTACGAGCGTCTCGAGGCGTCGTGCGTGGCGCCCGTAAAAATGTCCCGCCACGCGCCGTTGGGGAGTTGGACGCTGGTGTCCTCCCACACGAGCCCCAGCGGCGGCGCTCCGAGCGACGCGGACAATCGCGGCACGACGATCACGGCGGTTTGCCCCTGGTGCTTTCGCGCGAACGCCAAGATCCTGTCCGCGTACCGGCCCGACGTGGCCAGTGGCACGTATTCGCCCTCGCGGAACAGATCGGCGCGTTCCCGGCGAAAACGCAGCAGCTCGAGTGTCACGCGCGCCTTGATTCCGCCATCGCGCCAGTTCCGCAGCAAGTCGGCCCAAGCGCGCTGCTCGCTCGCCGCGACGACTTCGCGGTGCTTCGACCAGTCGACCAAGCCGCGGTTGTCCGGATCGACCAACGTGAGATTCCACAGTTCGCAGCCTTGGTAGAAATCCGGGACGCCTGGGGTGGTGATCTTCAGCGCGACCTGCGTCAGCGAGTTGATCAATCCGAGGTGCGCGAGCCGGGCGGCTTTCGGACGAAAACTGGTGAGAAACTCCGCTCCCGTGGCCGGTGAGAGGATGGCGTCGAGAAATTTGTCGCAAGCGGCGAGCCAAGCCTCGTTGGGATGCAGCCAGTGGGTGTTCCGCTTGGCCTCGTTTGTCGCCTTGCGCATGTGTTCGCGCAGCCGCTCGCGGAAAGCATCATCGGGCTCGAAGTCGTCGGCCGGCCAGCAGCCGAGCAAGGTCTGGTACAGCCGATATTCCTCGCTCGCATCCGGCGCGAGCCGGCCGTCCACCTCGGTCTTGTGAATGTCGTTCAGCGCGCGCCACTCATGCACCCAATCATGCCATTCGTCGGGAATTTCCGACAGCGCGTACAGCCGCGCCCGGGCATCTTCGCCGAGCTTCGTGTCGTGCGTCGACGTGGTGAGCATCGTGTGCGGCGTCGTCTCGCGGCGACGCAGACACCGGCGGTGAAACGCCTCGATCGTGTCGCCAAAGGCCGACGGATCTCCACCGACCTCGTTCAACGCGATAAACCGATTGTACACGTAGAACGTCGTGTCCTCGACGGCCTTCGCCATGATCGCACCCGTGTATTGCTGCCAGGTAAGCACCCAGCGCAGCAAGGCCTCGCGGTACTCCGGCTCCGCGCCGTCCGGCGGATAACGGCCCACGAGCACGTCGCACAGAAAATTGAACGGCCGCGGATCCTGTCGCGGATTCCGCCGGATGGCTTCGGCCGTCGCGATTTCGATTTCGTGCGCGTCGGCGTCGCGGCACGGTGCATTCATGCGCCGGTAAATGCGATAGACGCGCAGCGCGGCCATAACCTCGCGCACGGCGACACTGAGTTCGTACCGGCTCAGATCGCGCCACCGGCGATCGTACGTCACGAGCGCGCCGAGCTGTTGCGACATCTGGATCACGGCGTTGGCGAACATCTCGTCGAGCACGAGGCGCTTGTTGCCGTACACCACGTCGGCATAGCGTTCGCCGTCGCCCGTGAATTTTCGGTACGTCGCGTCGATTTTCGCCTCGGCGGCGCGGGCGACGAGAAGTC
>Ga0207652_10001469_pt1 | contig 20856 bp, 18 predicted proteins | sample KBSC63BmetaG_FD_184334 | JGI IMG/M metagenome (GOLD analysis project Ga0207652, IMG submission 184334) | Corn rhizosphere microbial communities from Kellogg Biological Station, Michigan, USA - KBS C6-3B metaG (SPAdes) (version 2) | ecosystem: Host-associated > Plants > Roots > Rhizosphere ... | reverse complement strand
GGACAACTGGGCCATCGAGGTGCTGCCCGGCGAGATCGAGGGCGAGGTGCTCAACGTGCACATGGTCCTCATCCGCGACATGGGCATGACGCTCGGCGAGATCCTCGACTTCGAGGAGCTGGCGGCCGACTGCGCGCAGGACGGCGTCTACGAGTTCTTCTTCTGCGCGCCGCCGTTGAAGTTCACCAACGGGGTCGGGTCACCGATCAACCCGCTCGCCTTCAAGTAGCTGAAAGGCGGACATCCATGGGCACGGTACGCCGGCCACCAACACCGTCGTAGGCCTCGGTCGGAACCCTCAACAAGGCCGGCGGCCGGCCGGCTCGCCGACGGCGGGCTTCAGGACGCGGCGTACGACTCCCGCAGCCGCGTCTTGAGCACCTTGCCGCTGGCGTTGCGCGGCAGCACCTCGGTGACGACCACTTTGGTCGGCTTCTTGTACGACGCCAGCCGGTCCTTGCACCAGTCGATGATGTCCTGCTGCGAGGGTGGGTTGGCCGGGTCGACGGGCACGATGATCGCGCACGGTGTCTCCACCCAGCGCTCGTGCGCGATGCCGATGACGGCCACCTCCCGCACGCCCGGGTGGGCGTCGATCGCCGCTTCGACCTCGGCGGAGTAGATGTTCTCGCCACCGGAGATGATCATGTCCTTCTTGCGGTCGACGACGTAGATGTAGCCCTCGGCGTCGCGGCGTACCAGGTCGCCGGAGTGGAACCAGCCGCCGCGGAACGCCTCCTCGGTCGCCTCCGGCTTGTTCCAGTAGCCCTGCATCACGGTGGGGCCGCGGTAGACGATCTCGCCGATCTCGTCGACCCCGCAGTCCTTCATCTCGTCGTCGACGATGCGTACCTCGACGTTCATCACGGGCGTGCCGACGGAGCCCATCTTGCGGACGGCGTCCTCGCCCAGCAGCACGCAGGTGACCGAGCTCATCTCGGTCTGCCCGAACGCGTTGTAGTTGGGCACGCCGGGGAACGTGTCGGCCATCGCCTGCAGCACCGAGGGGGGCGCGACCGAGGCGCCCCACGAGATGCGACGCAGGTGCAGCTGCCGGTCGCCGATGCCGGGGACCGCGCAGATCTGCTGCCACTGGGTCGGGACGAAGTAGCAGCCGGTGATCTTCTCACGCTCGAAGATGTCGACGACCTCGGCCGCGTCGAACTGCCCGGACGGCAAGATCACCGAGGTCCCGCCCAGCAGCAGGTAGGGGAGGATGCCGTTGAGGCCACCGATGTGGAACAACGGCAGGCCCGACAACCACACCTCGTCCTCGCCGAAGATGCCTTCGGTGACCATGAGGTTGTAGGTGTTCATGTAGAGGTTGAAGTGCGACAGGACGGCGCCCTTGGGACGTCCGGTCGTGCCCGAGGTGTACATGATGAACGCCGGCGCGTGCTCCTCGACGTCGATCATCGGCGGTTCGGCCGAGGCCGCGGCGAGCACGGTCTCGTAGTCCTCGGCGCCCGCCCCGGCGGCGTCCGCGGCCCCGCCGGTGACGATGGTCGCCCGCAGCGCTTTGAGCGGCGGCCGTACCTTCGCGGCCAGCTCGGCGAGGCCCGCGTCGACGATGAGCGCGACCGAGCCGCTGTCCTCGAGGATGTAGGCGACCTCGTCGGCGACCAGCCGGAAGTTGACCGGCACGCAGACGGCGCCCAGCCGCGCACAGGCGAGATACGACTCGACCACCTCGAGGCGGTTCGTCATCAGCACGGCGACCCGGTCGCCGGGTTGCGCGCCGCGGTCCGCGAGTGCGTTGGCCAGTCTGGTGACCCGCTCGTCGAGCTCGCCGAAGGTGCGATCGATCCCTTCGAACCGGAAGGCGACGTGGTCCGGCCGCCGCCGTGCCATGCGCGCCAGCTGCTCGCCGTGCGACATGCGACGGGCAGTGCGCAGACCGGCCAGCTCGGCGTCGTTCGTCATGCCTCTCGCGCCTTTCGACGGCGGGGGTCGGCACGTCCGCCGTGCCGGCCGCGGATGCCCCTGAGCCTCAGCCGAATTGACATCGATGTCAAGGTCAAGAGGCGGTGACCTTGACATCGGCGTCAACCGAGGCCGAGGCTTTGCGCACCGCGGCACGAAGGGAGACTTCGCATGTCCGCCCAGCCAATCAGGCCGTTCGAGTACTCCGGCGTCGAGCGCGACGCGCAGGGCATCCAGCGCTACGTCGACCTACCGCGGTCGCTGGTCGCGATGCTGCGGGCGACCGTCGAACGGGTGCCTGACCACGAGGCGCTCTACGAGCTCGGCGGCGAGAGGGTGACCTACCGGGAGATCTGGGACCGCGCGGCCGCGGTGGCCGGCGGGCTGCGCGACAAGGGCATCAACCGCGGCGACCGGGTGGCGATCCGGCTGCCCAACGGCATCCGATGGGTCGAGGCCTTCTACGGCGCCGTGCTGAGCGGCGCGGTCGTCGTGCCGGTGAACACGCGGTTCACCGATCCCGAGGTCGACTACGTGCTCGAGGACTCCGGCGCGTCGTACGTCTTCCGCGAGGACGAGTCGATGCCGAGCGGCACGCCGTACGTCGACGACAGCGCGCAGCAGGGTGACCTGGCCGCGATCTTCTACACGAGCGGCACGACGGGTTTCCCCAAGGGCGCGATGACGAGCCACGAGAACTTCCTGGCAAACGTCGAGACCTGCCTGCGCTGCCTGCGCATCCCGCGGCGGGGCGAGGACCAGAAGACCCTGGTTTCGGTGCCGCTGTTCCACGTCACCGGCTGCAACAGCCAGCTGCTGGTCATGGCGGCCATCGGTGGCTCGACCGTCATCATGCCGGCGTTCGAGGTGCAGGAGTTCCTGCGCGCGGTGCAGGACGAGAAGGTCAACCTCGTCATCACCGTGCCGGCCATCTACTGGCTGGCGATCAACCAGCCCAACTTCGGCGAGTTCGACGTGTCGGCCGTGCAGTTCTGCACCTACGGCGGGGCGCCGATCGCTCCCGACCTGGTCGGCAAGATCAAGCAGTCGTTCCCGAACGCCCGCGTGGGCAACGGTTTCGGACTGACCGAGACGTCGTCGGTCTCGACGTTCCTGCCCGACGAGTTCGCCCGCGACCACGCCGACAGCGTCGGCTTCGCGGCACCCGTGATCGACCTCGAGGTCGCTGACCCCGACCCGCAGACCGGCGTGGGCGAGCTGCTCATCCGCGGCCAGAACATCGTCGCGGGCTACTGGAACAAGCCGGAGGCGACTGCCGCGACGTTCGTCGACGGCTGGCTGCACACGGGCGACCTGGCCCGCGTCGACGAGCTGGGTCTCACCTACATCGTCGACCGGATCAAGGACATGATCAACCGCGGCGGCGAGAACGTCTACTCGGTCGAGGTCGAGAACGCCCTGGCGACGCACCCCGCGGTCTACGAGGTCGCGGTCGTCGGCGTGCCCGACCAGATGATGGGCGAGAAGGTGGGCGCGGTCGTCGTACCGAAGCCGGGCGCGACCGTCGACCCGGGAGAGCTGGTCGCCTTCGCTCGCGAGAAGCTCGCCGACTTCAAGGTGCCGCAGTACGTGGTCATCCGCCCCGACCCGCTGCCGCGCAACCCCGGCGGGAAGATCCTTAAGCCCACCCTGCGCGAGAGCACGCAGTGGGGCGAGCAGCTACGCCGCTGAGCCCCCTGCGGTCAGCCGCTGCTCTCGGCGCCGACCCGCCGCGTCCGCGGTGTGCGGCCGCCCACCCGGGCCCTGCCCTTCGGTAGCGGCCGCACCTCGGCGTCGCCCACCGACATGCCGAGGGCCTGGCACCACAGTCTCGTGAGCGTCGTCGCGGCCACGTCGAAGTCGAACTCCTCGCCCAGCACCAGCCACACGTAGGCGAAGCGGTCGACCATGTTGCACAAGGCGCTCGACGCCACTCGCGGGTCGAGCTGCGGGTCGGCCACCCCCTGCTCCTGCCACCGGCGGATCGACCGCGCGCTGCGCTCGACGAACAGGCCGCGCGTCGACTTGCGCAGCTCACGCATCTCGTCGTTGAAGGTCGACACCTGCTCCAGCGTGGCCATCAGCTTGGCGTTGCGGCGGTAGCCCTCCAGGTAGGCCCGGTTACCGGCGTCGATGCGGCTCACCGGGTCGGACGGACGGCTTTCGGCGGGAGGCTCGTGCGGTCGGGCCAGCTCGGACTGCAGCTCGGTCACGAGCTCGCGGAAGATCTCCTCCTTCGACGAGAAGTACGTGTAGAAGGTCCCGTGCGACACTCCGGCCGACTTGGCGATGTCACTGATCCGCGCCTCGATGAAGCCGTCGCGCTCGAACACCGTGCGCGCCGCGCGCAGCAGCTTCGCCCGGGTCTTCTCCCCGCGGTTGCGGACCGGCGATGCGGACGAATCCGTCATCGCCAGGGCTCCGGCCGCCGCGGTGTCCGGTTTCGCTGCGCTGCGCTGCCCATCGGGGCCTCCCTCGGTGTGTCTTACACCAGGTTGACATGCGATAGCGGACCGACCGGGAAACCGACTCCCGACGCATCCGGCGCGCCGCGGATCACGGTTCAGCGACGAAAGTGAAGCCTGACCTTGACATCGACGTCAACCCAGTGAACGCTCCGATCCACGCTGTACGTGTACGTCTGCAGGCACCCGTCACCATTGCCCGGAGGAGCGCACGCCGATGACGGAAGCGATTCCCAAGCAGGTCCCGACCGCCGACGTGCTGCTCAAGGGCGCGCCGAAGAACTGGGGCAAGTGGGGCCCCGACGACGAGGTCGGCTCGCTGAACTACCTGACCCCCGAAATGGTGGTCAAAGCAGCCGGGTGCATCAAGTCCGGCGAGGTCTTCACCCTGCAGGTGAAGATGGCCAACCCGGAGGGAGATCCGGTCTGGCCGGGCCGCAGCGGCGCGCAGCGCTACAACGTCATCGACAAGGGCGTGTGGCTCGCCGGCAAGGGGCCGGAGTTCCCGGGGGGCCTGGAGTACGCCGACGACATGATGGTCTGCTTCCTGCAGGGCTCGACGCAGTACGACGCCCTCGGCCACGTGTGGTTCGGCGAGCAGATCTGGAACGGCTACGACGCCAAGCTCACCGTCGACGGCATGAGCAAGGCGGGCGTGCTGCCGATCGCCGAACGGGGTGTGGTCGGCCGCGGCGTGCTGCTCGACATGGCCCGCCACCGCGGCAAGGAGTGCCTCGACCCGGGTGAGACGTTCACCCACAAAGACCTGCTGGCCTGCGCCGAGCGCCAGGGCGTCGAGCTGCGCAAGCGCGACGTGCTCGTCATCCGCACCGGCTGGATCGCCCGCTTCTACAAGATCAGCCGGGAGGAGTTCTACGGCAACTTCGTCGAGCCCGGGCTGACCTACAGCCTCGACCTCGTGAAGTGGTTCCAGGAGCAGGAGGTGCCCAATCTCGTCACCGACACGATCGCCAACGAGGTGACCGTCGACCCCGAGTCCGGCGTGACGCTGCCGCTGCACGTCGCGCTGATGAGCTGGCTCGGCGTGACGTTCACCGAGATCGCCTGGCTCGACGACCTGGCAGCTGCGTGCGCCGAGGACGGTCGCTACGACTTCCTCTACGCCGCGGCCCCCCTCAAGGTCGTCAACGGCACCGGTGCGCCGGTCAACCCGATCGCGATCCGGTAGGTCGCAGCGGCGATGAGCGCGAGTCCCTACGAGCAGCGGCCGTGGCTCGGCCGCTACGGCGACGGTCTGCCGGCGGACATCGAGGTCGAGTACGACAACGCACTCGACATGTTCCGCGGGGCCGTCGACCGCTCGGGGGAGACGCCGCTGTTGCACTACTTCGGCCGCACGCTGTCCGTGCACGAGACCGACCGGATGTCCGACGCGCTCGCGGCCGGGCTCGTCGATGCGGGAGTGGCGCGCGGCGACCGGGTAGCCGTCTACCTCCAGAACGTGCCGCAGTTCGTGCTGGCGATGCTCGCCATCTGGAAGGCCGGCGCCGTGATGGTGTCGGTCAACCCGATGCTCAAGGAGCGCGAGCTCGGCTACGTCCTCGAGGACTCCGGCGCGACGGGACTCATCACGTTGGAGTCGCTCTGGACCGACGTCGCCGCCGGGGTGTTGCCCGGCACCGGCGTGCGGACCGTGGTCACCACCTCGGAGATCGACCTGCTCGGCGACGAGCGGCCGACCGTGCTCGCCGGTGTGCAACGGCACCGGCCGGCCGGCACCCTCGACTTCGTCGAGCTGCTCGCGCGCTACGACGGGCAGCGGCCGGCGGAGGTCGACCTCCACGCCGACGACGTCGCGTTCCTCACCTACACCTCCGGCACGACCGGTACGCCGAAGGGCGCCATGAACACCCACGGCAACGTGGTGTTCAACGCGCAGGCCTACCGCGACTGGATGCAGCTCGACGAGCACGACGTCGTGCTCGCGGTCGCCCCGCTGTTCCACATCACCGGACTCATCGCGCACGTCGCGGTGTGCCTGCTGGTGCCGATGCCGATGGTGCTCGGCTACCGCTTCGACGCGGCCACGGTGCTCGACCTCATCGAGCGCTACCGGACGACGTTCACGGTCGGCTCGATCACCGTGTTCATCGCCCTGATGAACGACCCGTCGGCGGCCGGCCGCGACCTCAGCTCGCTGACGAAGGTCTACAGCGGGGGGGCACCGATCGCGCCGCCTGTGGTCGAGGCGTTCGAGCGCGAGGTCGGTGCCTACATCCACAACATCTACGGCCTCACGGAGACGACGTCACCCTCGCACGCCGTCCCCTTCGGGGGCCGTGCCCCGGTCGACCCCACCTCCGGGGCGCTCTCGGTCGGCGTGCCGATCTTCAACACCGTCGTACGGGTCGTCGACGACGACGGTAAGGAAGTGGCGGTCGGCGAGATCGGCGAGTTCGTCACGTCGGGCCCGCAGGTGGTGCCGGGCTACTGGGGCAAGCCGGAGGAGACCGCGCACGCGTTGCCGGGCGGCGAGCTACACACCGGCGACGTCGGCTTCATGGACAGTGACGGCTGGTTCTACGTCGTCGACCGCAAGAAGGACATGATCAACGCGGCCGGCTACAAGGTGTGGCCGCGCGAGGTCGAAGACGTGCTCTACGAGCACCCCGCGGTGCGCGAGGCGGCCGTCGTCGGCGTCCCCGACGACTACCGCGGCGAGACCGTGAAGGCCTTCGTCAGCCTCCGCCCCGGCCAGGACGTCGCCCCGGAAGAGCTGATCGCCTTCTGCAAGGAGCGGATGGCGGCCTACAAGTACCCGCGGTTCGTCGACATCGTCGAGGAGCTGCCCAAGACGGTCACCGGCAAGATCCTGCGCCGCGAGCTGCGCGGCAGCAGGTCCGTGGAGACTCATCAGTAGGGAGTTCGTGAATGGCGCAAGTGCCCGTAGTCGGCAGGACGATCGACACCGGCGACCTCGGCCGGACGCTGATGCACGAGCACGTCTTCGTGCTGACGCCGGAGATCCAGGACAACTACGACACTCCCTGGGGCGACGAGGAGTCGCGGGTCACCGATGCCATCAAGCGGCTCAACGACCTGAAGTCCGCCGGCATCGACACGATCGTCGACCTCACCGTGACCGGCCTGGGCCGGTACATCCCGCGCATCCAGCGGATCGCCGAGCAGACCGACATCAACATCGTCGTGGCCACGGGCCTCTACACGTACAACGAGGTGCCGCACTACTTCCACTTCCGCGGCCCGGGCACCCTGCTCGACGGTCCGGAGCTGATGGTCGACATGTTCGTCCACGACATCAGGGAAGGCATCGCCGACACCGGCGTGAAGGCCGCCATCCTCAAGTGCGCCACCGACGAGCCGGGCGTCACCCACGGCGTCGAGAGGGTGCTGCGCGCCGTCGCTCAGGCGCACCGTGAGACCGGCGTGCCGATCTCGACGCACACCCATCCGGCGACGCGCCGCGGCCTCGAGCAGCAGCGCATCTTCGCGGATGAAGGCGTCGACCTGACCCGGGTGGTCATCGGCCACAGCGGCGACACGACCGACGTCGCCTACCTCGAGGAGATCATCGCCAACGGTTCCTACATCGGCATGGACCGGTTCGGCATCGACGTGATCCTGCCTTTCGAGGAGCGCGTCGGCATCGTGGCGACGATGTGCGAGCGCGGTCACGCGGACAAGATGGTGCTGTCGCACGACGCGGCCTGCCACAACGACTGGCTCGACGACGACGTCATCGCCGCTGTCGCGCCCCGCTGGCACTACCTGCACATCACCAACGACGTAGTCCCCGCGCTCAAGGAGCGGGGCGTCACCGATGAGCAGATCCACCAGATGCTCGTGGACAACCCGCGGCGCATCTTCGAGCGGCAGGGGGGCTACTGACCGTGGACCCCGAGGGGGTCGGCAGACGACCAGTGCAGGTCCCGCGGACGGGCCTTTCCCGACGCGGTTTCACCAACGGCAGCGCTGCCGCGGTCGGCGCGCTCCAGGGGAGAGGGACAGGTTCATGAACGAAGACCGGGACGGGGACGGCCTGCGCAGCGCGGTCTCGCGCCGCGACGTTCTCAAGTACCTCGCGATGGGCAGCGCCGCGGTCGCGGCGGCGCCCGTCCTGGCCGCCTGCGGCGGCAGCAGCGGCGGTGGTGGAACGCCTAGCGGTGGCGGCTCGAGCAGCAGCAGTAGCGGTGGCAGCACCGCCAGCGGCAGCGTTCAGGACATCACGAAGTTCGTGACGATCGACACCGCGCACGCCGGCAAGGGCCTGACGATCGACATGGGCGTCGTGTTGGCGTTCACCGGGCCGGGCGCGTTCTTCGGCCGCGTCATGTCCAACGGCTGCAAGCTCGCCGCCAAGCACATCGAGGCCCTCGGCGGCCCGAAGTTCAACTTCATCTTCAAGGACCACAAGAGCGGTGACCCGCAGGCCGGCGTCAACGCGGTCAAGGAGTTGGGCTTCAGCAAGGTACCGGTGATGCTGGCGTCCTACGTCGACGACCTCGGCGCCATGCTTCCCGGCCAGAAGCAGTACCAGATCTTCACCATGGACGGCGGCGGCGGCACGTCGACGTTCGCCCAGGGCGCGCCCTACTTCTGGGGCATGCGCGCGGTCACGCCGAACGACGCCGCACCCGGTGCGGCGAAGTACATGACCGAGGCGATGAAGATCCAGCAGGTCCAGCTGCTCGGGTGGGATCTCGGCGCGCTGAACGAAGGCATCCTGAAGAACCTGCGCGCGACGCTGAAGAAGTACAACGTCACCGAGGCCAGCGACTTCATCCCGGTGAAGGTCGGCGCGACCGACTACTCCGCCGCGATCCAGAAGCTGAAGTCGGCCAAGCCGAAGATGGTCTGGGCGTCGATCTACGGCAACGACCCCGGCTACTTCATGAAGCAGTACACCGCATCGGGTATCAACGCGCCGGTCACCATCTTCGAGTTCACGGCCGACGCGGCCAAGGTCGCAGGCAGTGCCTACGACGGCGTCTACTTCGCCTACGACTTCTTCAACCCGAAGAAGCCCGACAACGGCTGGTCGCAGATCTTCATCGACGAGTACAACAAGGAGTACAACACCGACCCCGACTTCTACGCCGCGAACTACTACGAGGACACGTTCGCGATGTGGGACGTGCTGCAGCGTGTGCTCGCAGCCGGCGGCGACCCGAAGAAGGGTGTCGACTGGGACAAGCAGATGCAGGCGAAGCCGCAGTTCGTCAGCGTCTACGGCGGCGACCAGAACACCGCCGGCGAGATCGTGCTCAGCACGACGACGCACTCGGTGACGCGGCGGCCAATGAGCATCTCGCAGTACAAGGGCGGCAACGTCACGCCGCTCGCCTACTACAACATCGACGCCGCCGACTACAAGCTCGCCTGAGGCCGACCCGTGCCGTTGACCCGACCACGACGAGGTAGCGCGTGACCGAATTCACCGTTTCCAACTTTCTACAGTTGACCGTCAACGGTCTGGTCAACGGCACGGAGTACGGCCTGCTCGGACTGGCCTTCGGGTTGATCTTGGGCGTGACCGGAAGGTTCCACTTCGCCTTCACCTTCACCTACGCGATCTCCGCTTACATCGCGTCGGTGGCGACGATCGGGTGGGGCTTTCCCTACTGGGTGGCCATGGTGGTCGGTGCGCTCGTGGGCGCTGTCTGCGGCGTCATCATGGAGCTGCTGGTCTACCGGCCTCTCGCCGCACGTGCGGGGGCCTATGCCCTGCTCACCATCTTCGTCGCGTCCCTGGGGCTGGCCATCATCGGCCGCAACGTCATCAGCCTCTACTGGATCAGCAGCGCGAGCCTTCAGATCGGCGACTTCACCAACAAGGGCATCAACATCTCGCCGATCACCGTGTCGAAGCTGCACATCGACATGGTGGCGGCAAGCTGGTTCCTCATCATCGTGATGGCGGTCGTGCTGCGCTACACGATGCTGGGCCGGATGATCCGCGCCGTGCGCGTCAACCCGGAGATGAGCCTGGCGGTCGGGGTCAACCCGGGGGCCATCTACCTCGTGGTCTTCGCGATCGGTTCGTTCCTCGGCGGGGTCGGCGCGGTCTTCGAGGCGACGGACACCGCCGCGACTCCTGACATGGGTTTCAACCCGCTGTTCTACGCGCTGACGGTGGCGTTCCTGGCCGGGCTCGCGACCAGTCCGTTGCTGATGGGAGGCATCGGTCTGGGACTGGGACTCGTCGAGAGCTGGAGCAATCTTGTGCTGTCGCTGCAGTGGACTCAGCTCGTGGTGTTCGGCATCCTCTTCGTCTACGTCGCCCTGCGGCCGGTCCGCGTGATGGCGATGCTGCAACGGGTGTTGCCATCGCTCCGCACCAGGGCGATGGCGAGGTAGCGCCGTGGAACTCCAGATCAACTACGTCAACCAGATCCTGATCTTCGTCATCTTCGCGGCGTCGCTCAATCTGCTCATGGGCTACATGGGCCAGGTGTCGGTCGCCCACGGCGCGTTCGGGGCATTCGGTGGTTACGCCCTCGCCTACCTGTTCCTGCACCAGGGGTTCAACACGTTGGAGGGCCTGGGCGTCGGGCTTGCCGTCGCCGCGCTCGGCGGCCTGGTCGTGGGTTTCCCGGCTTTGCGTCTGACCACGGAGTGGTTGATCCTGTTGACGTTAGCCGCGCAGATCATCGTGATCGCGCTGGCCCAGACGTCGTCCAGCTTCGGTGGCACCTACGGCCTGCAGAACGTCGCCGGGCTCAGCGTCTTCGGTCACAAGCTGCTGCAGCCCAGCGACATGCTGCCGCTGTTCATCGCCTGCGCGGTGATCACGCTTCTGCTGTGCTGGCGCATGGGCGAGTCGCCGTACGGCCGAGTGCTGCGTGGCATCCGCGAGGACGAGCTAGCCTGCCGCGCGCTGGGCAAGAACGTCTACAGCTACAAGCTCGCCGTCTTTTCCATCACCGCGGCCATGGCCGGCGTCGCCGGCGTCTTGCTCGTCGTCACCAACCAGATCGCGTCGCCACCGCTGTTCAGCTTCGACCTGTCGACGACGATCGTCGCGATGGTCATCTTCGGCGGCATGGGCAACCTCATCGGTTCGGTCATCGGGGCCACCGTCCTCGTGCTGCTCACTCCGTTCTTCGAGAACGTGCTGTCGTTCGACGCGCAGAAGGCGTCGCTCTGGCGGCTCGTCGCCTACGGCATCGTCCTCGTGGCCGTGATGATGCTGCGGCCGCAGGGGCTGCTGCCCGAGGGCGCCGCGCCGATCCGGTGGACGAGCAACAAGTTGGCTCGCCTGCGCGGACGCCGGCCCGCCGCCGTGGCCACCCCCGCCGTGGCCGCGGCGGCGTCCGGTGACGGGCCGCCCCTGCCCGCGGAGGCAGCGCACGGCGCGTTCCGCGACCCCACACCGATCGCCGCCGACGAGCACTCGCTCGCCGGCGTACGCCTTCCGACCCCTGCATCCGTCGCGGTCGCAGAGCGCCACGACCCGCGACCGGTCGGCGAACCGGTCCTGCAGGTCACCGGTCTGTCCAAGAGGTTCGGCGGCATCGTCGCGGCCGAGGGTCTCGACATCGAGCTGCGACGGGGCACGATCACTGCGCTGGTCGGCCCCAACGGCGCCGGCAAGACCACGGTCTACAACCTGCTCACCGGCGCCATCGCACCCGACCGGGGCACCGTCATCCTCAACGGCGAGGACATCTCCGGGCTGCGACCTGACCAGGTGGCGTTGAGGGGGATGGCGCGGTCGTTCCAGGACGTGCGCGTCTTCCCTCGGCTGTCCTCGCTGCAGAACGTCATGCTCGCCGTGCCCGACCAGCCGGGCGAGCACCTCGGGCCACTGTTCTTCCGGATGGCGCACAGCCGCCAGGTCGAGCGGCAGGTGCGCGACCGCGCGCTCGAGTGGCTGCACTTCGTCGGCCTCGATGAGTTCGCCGCCTACCCCGCCGGAGCCCTCGCATTCGGCCAGCAGAAGCTCGTCGCCCTCGCGCGCGTGCTCGCCAGCGAGGCCGACGTGCTGTTGCTCGACGAACCGGCCTCGGGCATCGACCAACAGTGGGTCGACGTGATGCTCACCCTGATCGAGCGCATGCGTGACCAGGGCCGCACGGTCTGCATCGTCGAGCACAACCTGCACGTGGTCGGCCGGCTCGCGGACCACGTCTACTTCATGGAGCTCGGCCGCATCACCGCCCAGGGCACCTTCGAAGAGCTCACCGGTGAGAAGCGACTTGCGGAGGCCTACTTTGGCATCGCCTGAGCAAGCGACGGCGCGCGCGCACGAGCACGTCGGCGACGCCGCGCGACCACTTCTCGACGTCCGCGGGTTGCAGGCCGGCTATGGCCGCAAGCGGGTGGTCTTCGACGTCGACCTCAGCCTCAACAGGGGCGAGATCGTCACCGTGCTGGGCCACAACGGTGCCGGCAAGACGACGACGTTGAAGACGATCTTCGGAATGCTGCCCCCCTTCGGCGGCGAGATCTGGTACGACGGCGAGGACATCAGCAGGTCCAGCTGCCGGCGCAACGTCAAGCGCGGCATGTCGTTGATCCCCAGCGAACGCTTCGTCTTCGGTGACCTCAGCGTCATCGACAACCTGCGCCTCGGTGCGATGCACGAACGTGCCGGCGACGAGCGCGAGCGCAGGCGCGAGCGCGTGCACGAGATCTTCCCGATCCTGCAGGAACGCACTCAGCAGATGGCCCGCACGATGTCGGGTGGCCAGCAGCGGATGCTGAGCCTGGGTCTCGCGCTGATGTCGAGCCCCCGACTGCTCATGCTCGACGAGCCATCGCTCGGCCTCGCGCCCGCCCTGGTCATCGACATCTTCGACCGCATCCGCAAGCTGGCCGACGAGGAAGGCCTGTCGGTCCTGCTCCTGGAGCAGAACGTCGGCCAGGCGCTGCGGATCGCCGACCGCGCCTACGTCATGCGTTCGGGCCGCGTCATCCTCGAGGAGTCGGCGGCCGAGATGCGCACCCGCGAGAACTTCTGGGACCTGTTCTGACAACCGCTCGGGAGGCCACATGCCGAAGCTGACGGATCGGGAGATCAGCGACTTCCTCGACGAGCCCGGACATCTGGTGCGCATCGGCACTGTCGACGCTGACGGGGCTCCGCGGGTGGTGCCGACGTGGTTCGTGTACGACGCGGGGCGGATCCTGTTCACGCCGCGCGGGACCTCGGTGTTCCTGGACAACCTGCGGCGTAACCCGCGGGTCGCCCTGTCCGTCGACGAGGAACCGTTGCCCTACCGCAAGGTCACCGTGCAGGGCGAGGCGGTCATGCTGCACGACGTCGGGGTCGACGACGTCTGGCGCGACACCTACCGCCGCATCGCCTGCCGCTACATCCCGGAGGAAGCCGCCGACGCCTACATCCAGGACACGATCGACCAGCCGCGGGCGCTGCTCTCCGTGTCGTTGATGCACAGCCGCGTGTCGACCTGGCGGATGCCGGTGGGCGAGGAGCAGCACACAGGGATCTGGGCTCGGCGTTACTACGCCGACGGCACGCACATGGCCGACCTGGTCGCTCAGGGCAGCGGCCACGGCGCCTACGCCTGATCCGTCGGTCCGGCCTCAGCCCCGAAGCGCAGCCCGCAGCAGGTCCGCCACCCGGTCGGCGACGGCAACGGCCGCCGTGTCGGTCGCGCCGCCGGCCATCGTCACGATCTCGATCGTGACGAGCCCGGGCTGTCGCCCGGGCTGCACGTGCACGCCGACCTGGACGCTCCCGAGACGACGGCGCACGCGGAGCAGCAGGGAGTGCTGGGTCGGCGTGCTCCGGACGATGCGCCCCCCGCGGGCCGCGGCCGCCTGCACCGCGGCGTAGACGTCGGCCGGCTCGCCGGAGGTCTCGACCAGCCGGGTCGCCTGGTGAAGCAGCAACGGTGACACCTGCCCATTCTGGCGGCTGTGGACAGGCTCGCCGAACGTCCACAGATCGGGCGGCACGTCTGGTTCGGCACCGGCCGCGCGGTCAGGGTCGGCGCATGTCCGAGATGTCTGCTCCGGTTCGTGTCAAGGTCGACGGTCCGGGCGGCCTCGCCGCCGCCGTTCCGCACCTGTTCGGCTTCCACCCGCGCGAGAGCCTCGTGCTGGTCGCGCTCAAGGGCGCGCGCCGCCGGGTCGTCTTTCAGCTGCGGGTCGATCTCGCCGACCTCGGTCCGCGCCAGCTCGAAGATCTCGTGCTGAGGCTGCGGCACGCCGAGGCCGAGGAGGTCATCGCCCTTCTCTACACCGAGGACGACGACTCCTTCCGGGTGCCGGGCATGCCCCACGAGGACACGGTCGACGACCTTCGCAGCCGGTGTGACGGGCACGGGCTCGTGCTGACCGACGCGCTGCTCGTGCGATCCGGCCGGTGGTGGTCCTACCTCTGCGACGACCCTGCCTGCTGCCCCGCCGAGGGCACGGCGATGACGCAGGACGTCACCGAGACAGAGGTCGCCGCTGCCGTGCAGCTGGGCCAGGCGACGTTGCCCGACCGGGAGGCGCTCGCGGCCACGATCGCCCCTTACGACGGCATCCTCGCCGCCGCGATGGACCAGACGGTCGACCGCGTGGCAGCGGTGCCCCTGAAGCTGGGCGTCGCGGAGTTCGCGGCGCTCGCGGGCAGGACCTTCGGTGAGATCGCCCAGCGCTTCGCTGCGCCGCCGGCCGTCCTGAAGAAGGAGGAGGCGGCGCTGCTGCTCCTCGGCCTGTCCGACATCCGCATGCGTGACGACGTCGCCGGCCGGTGCGTGGCCGTCGGCGACGACGGTTCCTTCCCGCTGCTGCAGGAGCTCTGCCGGCTCGCGCCGCGGTCGCTGGCCGCGCCGCCCTACACGTTGCTGGCCGCGGCCGCCTACAGCCGCGGCAACGGAGCCCTCGCGGCGATCGCGCTCGGCCATGCGCTCGCCGCGGACCCCACCTACTCTCTCGCGCGGCTGCTCGACGACGCCCTGCAACGGCAGCTGCCGCCGTCGCTGTTGCGCGCGGCCTGGCGTCCCTCGGCCGCGGCCGGCCCGCGTCGGCGTAGCCGGGGTGTCCGGCGTGACTGATCCCGCCGTGCCGTCAGCTCGGCGCCGTCGAGCGCGACGATCAGGCGGTTGTTGGTCAGCTCCGCGGTCAGCTGGTGGTGCCGAGCTCCGCGATCAGGTCGAGCACGATCGCCGTGCTGTCGGTCGACGCTTTGCTGGCGTCCTGGGCCGGCACCTCGAGCAGCACCCGGCTCCCGAGCGGCACCCCGACGAGGGCGTCGAGCGGCCCGCCCTTCTGCGCACCGCCGACGGGCACGGCCGTCGGCTGACCGATCTGCCAGGTCGACTGCAGCGTCTTGCCGGTCCAGTCGACCGCGGTGTACTGCACGACCAGCAGGCCGCCGTCCTTGACCGGCGCACCGGTGCCCTTGTCGAGCACCGCAGAGGTCACCTTCTTCGGCGGTGCGGTGCCCTTCGGCACCGTCACCTTCGGTTCGCCGCTCAGTGCGCCCGAGACCTGTGGGCCGCTGCTCGGTGCCGGCTGTGGTTTCGCGTCCTGCTGCGCGCCGGCGTCCTTGCTGTAGGCCCCGATGACGTCGACCACGAAGACCAGGGTGTCGTTGCCCTTGATCCCCGCTTGGCTGTTGCCGTCCTTCCCGTAGCCCTTGTTCGGCGGGATCACCATGAGGATTCGGCTGCCGGTCTTCACCCCGACGAGGGAGTCGTCCCATCCGGCGATCACCTTGCCCACGCCGATCGGGAATGCCGCGGGCTGCTTGCGGTCGTAGGAGTTGTCGAAGACCTTGCCCTTCCAGATCTGGCCGAGGTAGTCGGCGACCAGCAGGTCGCCCTTCTTGACCTCCGAGCCCGAGCCGGTCTTGAGGATCTTGGCCTGCAGGGTCTTGCTCGGGCTCCCGGACGGGAAGTCGATCGTCGGCTTGCTGCCGTAGTCGCCCTTCACCGTGGGCAGCGCGCCCGACCCGCCCGACCCGCCGCAGGCGGTGAGCACGAGCAGCGGGCACAGCAGGGCCAGGAGAAATCGGCGCACGGGGGAACCTTCGCGATCGCAGGGAGTCCGCAACACGGTATCCCGGCGTGTCGCCGGTCAGGGGGGTGGACCGTCGGCCGCGGCCGACGGTCAGCCGGTCGCCCAGACCGCCACGAACGACAACGCGGCCAGCACTGGCACCAGGCTGACCAGGGCCGCCCGGTAGGCAAGGTTCGGCCGCGCCCGGTGCGCGCCGCGATAGCGGCCCGCCCGGTGGTTCGCGGCACGGTTGCGCTCGCGGACCAGTGCCTGCTGCACGGTCATCTGCACTTCCATCAACGCGCACATGCGCTGCATCGTGATCAGCAGCTCACGGAGGAGGACCGTGTGCTCCTCCGGGGCCGAGGCGGTCGGCGGCGGGGGCGGCGGCGACGACAGATCCAGGGGGATGTGCAGGCGCGTGCGGGCCGGAGCCGCAGCCACAGGGCCTCCAGACGATGCGGTCACGACGTACGCCTCACGCTAGCCGCGTGGCCTCCCGCGCGCCGTCGGGCACGCCGGTGCGCGGTGCAGTTGCCTCAGGAGGAGATGACGGCGACGGCCACGACGCCGGCCAGCAGCAGCACGGCCAGCGCGTCTCCGGCACCGAACCGCACGGCCGGCCGTTGCGGGGGTTGGGGTCCGCCGCGGGCGTGCATCGCCTCGGCCAGCTCTCGAGCCCGCCGTGCGGAGGCCGCGACCGCGGTCAGCAGGAAGCGTCCGACCGAGACCGCACGTCGGCGCTCTCGTGCGGGCAGGCGCAACCGCCAGGCGGCGTACGCCGTGGTCACTTCCTCGACCAGCAGCGGCAGGCATCGCACCGACAGGGCGGTGACGAGCACGACGTCGTCGACCGGGAGGCGCAACGGCCGCAAGGGTCGCAGCAGCACCGCCAGCGAAGGAGCCACCTGGGCCGACGGCGTCGTCGCCGCGAACAGCAGCGCGCCCAGCACGAACAGCAGGGCGACACCGGTGCCACGCAGCATCGTCAGCAGGCCGCCGAAACCGGCCGGGCTGCCGCCCTGGATCGACCCGATGACGACCGGGACGGCAAGCGCCACCACCAGCCAGGCCGGCGGACGCGGCAGCCAGCCTCGAGGCAGCCGGGCCGCGCCCCACGCCAGCAGGAGCACGACGAACGCCGCGAGCTCGACCGACCAGGTCGGCACCGCGGCCACCGCGAGGCTCAACCCCATGAGCACCGACAGCTTGGTGCCGCCCCACAGCCGGTGCACGGCCGAGTCGCCGGGCACGTACCTCAGGATCGGGGCGCGGCTCACGGCCTCACCACCCGGCCGGCCGCGATCTCGACGACGCGCCCGCTGGCCTGCGCCTCGTCCGGGTCCGGAGTCAGCACCATCGTGGCGATGCCGTCGTCGCGGGCGTGCGCCAGCGCCAGCAGGATCCGCTCCGCGTTGTCCGGGTCGATGCCGGCGAACGGTTCGTCCAGCACCAGCAGCCGCGGCCGGCGCACCAGCGCCCCGGCGATCGCCAGCAGCCGCTGCTGGCCGCCGCTCAGCTCGTCGACCCGTCGTGGGCCGTCGACGAGCGGGTCGAGACCGACGCGTTGCAGTGCCGAGACTTGCGCCGCGGGCGGCACCGCCGGGTCGAGCGACAGGTCGTCGTCGACGGTCGCCCCGAAGAGCTGGAGCCGAGCCTGCTGCAGGCAGGCGCCCACCAGCTCGCGGTGGTCGGTGAGTGGCCGCCCGTCGAGCCGCGCGTCGCCCTCGGTCGGGCGCAACACGCCGGTGACGATCCGGAAGAGCGTGCTCTTCCCCGACCCGTTGTGGCCGTGCACCGCGATCGCTTCGCCCGCCTCGACCGCCAGGTCGACGTCCGACAGGGCGCGGTGCTCCCATGGGGTGCCGGCGTCGTAGACGTGGCCCACGCCGGTCAACGTCAGGAGCGTCATGGCACCCACTCCGTCGCCTCGCCCTGCGCCACCCGCAGCACCCGGTCGGCGGCGGTCAGATCGCTGCGCCGGTGGGTGATGTGGACGACCGTGATGCCCGCAACGGCCAGGCCGCGCAGCAGCTCGACGACCGCGGCGCGCCCCTCGGGGTCGAGCATCGACGTCGACTCGTCGCTCACGACCAGGTGCGGGCCGCGGGCCAGCGCGGCGGCCACCGCCAGCCGCTGGAGCTGCCCACCCGACAGCGTCGCCGACTCCCGGTCGCCCATCCCTTCGAGGCCGACCGCGGCGAGCAGCCCTTCGACGTCGACCGCTGACGGGTCGGGCATCCCCCACACCACGTCGTCACGGACCAGCACGCCGAGGACCTGGCTGTCGGGGCGTTGCCCGATGACCGCGGTGCCGCCCGCGCGGCCCAGCCCGGCCGCGCCTGGCCGGCACAGGCGACCGCTCGACGGCGGCATGCCCGCGAGGATCAGCCCCAGCGTCGATTTCCCCGAACCGTTGGGACCGGTGACCGCGACGAACTCCCCCGGCGCCAGCTCCAGCGAGAGACCGTGCAGCGCGTCGTCCTCCGCGTCGGGGTAGCGGAAGCACAGCTGCGACGCCGACAGCGGCACCGGACCCGGCTCGCCGTCGTCGGCCGGTGGCAGCAGCGGGTCGCGCAGCATGCCGGTGACCCGAGCCAGCAGCAGGTGCGTGAGGGCCAGCGCTGTCAGCACCAGCCAGGCGACGATCGCCAGCTCGGCGAGCGCGAACACCAGCCGCCAGTGGTCGATGATCGCGTCGACCGTGTGCCGTGGCCACGGCTGGTCGAGGATGCGGGCGACGCCGTCGGCGACCGAGCGCATCTGGGCGAACAGCAGCTTTCGCGAGGTCGGGAAGAGCTCGAGGCTGCCGATCGTGATCCCGGCGGCAGGCACCCAGACTCCGATGGAGCCCAGGACCAGCGTGCGCACCGGGTGCCAGCCGCGACGCAGGCCCAGACCGGCCGCCGCGCCGCAGGTGGCGACCAGGCCCATGTTCGGGGGACCGTTCGGGCCGAGGGTGACCGCGGAGAGCACGACCGCGACCGTCCAGCCGACGAGCACGGCGCGCATCCGACGCCGGGCGGCGAGCAGCCCGAACGGCACCATCGCGGCCAGGATCAGCAGCGTCCCGAACGGTAGGAAGAACCCCGCCACGACCAGCGCCAGGGCCAGGTCGGCGAAGACCGCCACCTCCGCCAGCTCGACCGCGTCCAGCGAGCGCGACGGGCGGCGGCGGGGCATCCCTCAGTGTGACGCCCCCGGCGTGCGACGCTGCGGCCATGCGGCCGACGCTTTCCAAGGTGCTCGTCGCCAACCGCGGCGAGATCGCAGTACGGATCATCCGTGCCTGCGCAGATCTCGACGTCACCTCCGTCGCGGTCCACGCTCTCGACGAGGCCGATGCCCTGCACGTCCGTCGCGCCGACGAGAGCCGCGCCCTGGACGGCAGCGGCCCCGCGGCCTACCTCGACATCGCGCAGGTCGTGGGCGCAGCGGTCGACGCCGGTTGCGACGCCGTGCACCCGGGCTACGGCTTCCTCAGCGAGCGCCCCGAGTTCGCCCGCGCCTGCACCGAGGCGGGCCTCGTCTTCGTCGGCCCGAGCCCCGAGACGCTGGCGCTCTTCGGCGACAAGGCCGCCGGCCGGGCGCTCGCCGAGCGCTGCGGCGTACCCGTCCTGCCCGGCACCGGCCCGGCCGACGCGGCGACGATCCGCGAGTTCCTCGTCGCGCTCGGCCCCGACGCGGCAGTCATGCTCAAGGCGGTCGCCGGCGGCGGGGGGCGCGGCATGCGGCCCGTGCACGACCCGGCCGTGGTCGAGGCGGCCTACGAGCGCTGCCGGTCGGAGGCCCAGGCGGCCTTCGGCGACGGAGCCGTCTACGCCGAGCGGCTGCTGCCGCACGCGCGCCACATAGAGGTGCAGATCGTCGGGGACGCCACCGGCGCGGTCGTCCACCTCGGTGAGCGGGAGTGCAGCATCCAGCGGCGGCACCAGAAGATCGTCGAGATCGCCCCCGCGCCCGGCCTGCCGCCGGACCTGCGCGAGGCCCTGTTGAGCGCAGCGCAGCGGGTGGCCACCGAGGCGGGCTACACCGGTGCCGGCACCTTCGAGTTCCTCGTCACCGATCCCGGCGAGACCGACGCCGGCGAGCCGGCGCACGCCTTCATCGAGGCCAACGCCCGGCTGCAGGTCGAGCACACCGTCACCGAGGAGGTCACCGGCGTCGACCTCGTACAGGTCCAGCTGCTGCTCGCCGGCGGCGCCACGCTCGCCGACCTCGGGCTCACCGAGTCGCCGGCGCCCCGGGGCTTCGCCGTGCAGGCCCGGGTCAACCTGGAAACCGTCGACCGGTCCGGCGCGGTGCACCCCACCGGCGGCACGCTCGAGGTCTTCGAGCCGCCCACCGGCCCCGGGGTGCGGGTCGACACGTTCGGCCGCGCCGGCTACCGCACCAGCGGGCGTTACGACTCGCTGCTCGCCAAGGTGATCGCGCACGCCCCCTCGGACGACGTCGGGCCGGCGCTACGCAAGGCGGCGCGCGCCCTCGGGGAGTTCCGCATCGACGGCGTGGCGACGAACATCTCCTT
>Ga0207652_10001467_pt1 | contig 20866 bp, 13 predicted proteins | sample KBSC63BmetaG_FD_184334 | JGI IMG/M metagenome (GOLD analysis project Ga0207652, IMG submission 184334) | Corn rhizosphere microbial communities from Kellogg Biological Station, Michigan, USA - KBS C6-3B metaG (SPAdes) (version 2) | ecosystem: Host-associated > Plants > Roots > Rhizosphere ... | reverse complement strand
CGTACCTGGGCCACCGGCCGTCGGGCTACAACCCCGCGGTGGCCATGCCGTCCGCCGGTACCATCTTGCTGGCCGACGATCAGAATGCCCTGAGCATGCCCGTCGAGCAGTTGCTGCAGATCGACGTGTCGTCCGGCGCGGTGTCGGTCCTGCTGGACTACAGCGACGGGTTCGCCAACACGTCGGTCTCGGCGTTCGATCCCGCCGGCCAGTTCTTCGTGGTCGACGATTACCAGGTGCTTCCCATAGGAACGGGGACCGTTCCGCCGTTCGTTCCCCATGGGACATTGGGGCGCGATGATGGCGGCCTGCTTTACCTGGGCGCTGGTGCCTTGCTGAGCCGCTGGAGCGAACCTTCGCTCATGCCCACCGACTGGGCGGGACGCGTTTCGCCGGACAGCTCTCAGGCTCCTTTGCCACGCCAGGGGCCGGGAGCTTCCGTGGCGTTCGATGGCACAATCATGAACCTGTCGGTGATCGGCGACAGTGTGTTTGCCACCCAGGCGGACGCCGCGGGCCCCGCGGTCATCGACCTGGCGTCGGGATCGGTCAGCCTGTCCCAGTTGCCCGATGCGGCCGACATCGCCGCCATTCTCCCTGCGCCGGGGGGCAGCTTCTACGTCGCGTCGCGCTCTTCCTGCGCCGTCAGTCACGTCTACCCCGACGGAACCCCCGCCGAGACGTTGTTCGCTGGTCGCGATTCCTGCCTCCATCGTCCGGGCGGCAATCCGTTGAATCCGCAGAACGTCAACTGGGCCACCGTCGGTCTCGCACAGCTTGGCGGGCGCCTGTTCATGGTGGCGAACGACGCCGCTTCGCTGGTCAGCATCGACGCCAGCCAGCCGTCATCGGTGCAGACGCTGCCGCTCTCCTTGACGGGCGTGCATTCCCCCTCGGGCGTGGATGGCGGCATCACGGCGGGCGCCGATGGCCAGCTGTACATCACCGCCGGGGGTTTCGTCGTCCGGGTCGATCCCACGCTGGGGATCGGTGTGCCCATCGCGATGGGCAGGGCAGGTCTTGCGGCCGACCAGGCGGGCCATCTGTTCGCCAGCCTCGACGACAGTGTGCTGCGCATCGACATCGCCTCCGGTGCCACCACCCGCATCATCGGAAGCGCCACGACCGAGGGCGTGGCGCCGGGACCTCTGCCGGGCAGCCTCAGTCAACCTGGCGCGCTGGCGGTGACCAGCTCGGGTGACCTGCTGATCGGGAACGGCGGCGAGCGCGTCCTGTTACGCGCCCACTTTCAATGACTCAACCTTCCGTGCCCCCCAGCGTCCGTTCGATGCGGGTGTCGGGGACCAGCCAGGTCAGCGCCACCGTCACGTACAGGGCAATGGAGATCCAGCGCTCCACGAAGGCCACGGGAATGGCGACCCCGCAGACGACCACGGAGACCTTGCCCTTCCAGTCGCGGCCCAGCGCCTTGGCCAGGTGCGAGTCAGGGGCGTGAATGGCCAGCAGCGCGCGGGCCAGGATGAAATAGGCGACGCCCGACAGCAGCAGCACAGCGCCGTAGACGGCCACGGTCAAAGGGGCGGCGCGCTGGTCACCCATCCAGGCGGTCACGACCGGCACCAGCGACAGCCAGAACAGCAGGTGCATGTTCGCCCACAGCACCTTGCCGTTGATGCGCTCGACCACGTGCATCAGGTGGTGATGGTTATTCCAGTAGATGGCGACGAACACGAAGCTCAGCACGTAGCCGCACATCTTGGGTGCCAGGGGACGGATCACCTCCAGCGAGACGCCGTCGGGCGGGCGCAGTTCCAGCACCATGATGGTGATGATGATGGCGATGACACCATCACTGAAGGCTTCGAGACGACCGCGGGTCATGGGCGCATCCTAAACCGGGCGGCGCCAGCCTTGGCCGATACATCATTGGCTGTGAACGCTCCGCGATCGAGGACGATCGCTCCGGAGGGGTCAGACGCCCCTGCGCCTTGCCGGGGCCATCAAGCCGGGCTGACAATGGAACCAGGATGGCGAGGGTGGTTCACGTGCTCCCGGGATTCAATGCCGCTGCGGCGACGGCCTTTCGGCCGAACGACGGCGTCTTCGTCATGACTGACAGGCTCTCCTGTGGACCGCTCGAGCCTCTGGCGGATCCAGCCGTCTGGAGAACCAGGCGGCTTCGCTTCTGGGAAAGCGCGCCCGATCTGGCGGCGCACGAAGAGCCGGCGGAACTGCTCGGGGATACAGGGGCGCTGGTCGCCGCGCGCCGGATCGTGATCTGGCTTGGTACATCGCTCGATAACCAGCTATCGCTCGCATTCATGGCGGCGTTGTTGCGCGCGATTGGCGCCGCTCCCGAAGAGGTCGACGTGATCCAGTTTCGCGGCGATCACCGTGGCATCGAAGTTCTCGATCTGGGGATGCTCGACGACCAGCACTTCGAGGCGCATCCGCCGCCGGCGACGCTGTCGGCGCAGGACCTCGAACAGCTCGAAGGCGCGTGGGCGGCCGTCACGGCGACTGAGCCCGATGAACTGGTCGCCGCTGTCGAGTCAGACCTGCCAGCTCTCCCTTGCTTCAAGCGAGGACTGCGCGGGCTGTTGCTCCGCTATCCCGAGAAAGCCTCGGGTGTGAACGCCGCTGAACTGCGATTGCTCCGCGCGGTACGCCGTGAGGGCGCCCGGGCGGCGCGCGTGATTGGCGAGGTGCTCCGGGAGTTCCTCGACGAGGCGCGTGCGGGAACCGGGGGGCTGGACCTGTGCGGCGACGTCTGGCTGTTCCATCGCATCCTGCGCCTCGCCGATCCAGCCTTGCCCCAGCCGGCCCTCGAGATTGCCGGCTCGCGCGCGCACTACCGCGACACGACCCTGCGCCTCACCCCGTTTGGAGAGCGCATCATCGACGGTCAGGCCAACTTCGTCGACGCGAACGGGATCGACGACTGGGTCGCCGGCGTGCACCTTCAGTCGCAGTCGAAGTCGAAGCAAGACCGGGTCTGGTTCCACGACGGCGGGCGCTTGCTGAGGCGCTCCCTCGGCGGAGGCTGACAGGCGCTCACAGGCAGCCAGCACGCGGCTCGCTGCCACGTGCCAGGTTGTGCGGAAAGGCCCGGTTACGGCATGTACTTCAAGGTCGCCCAGCCGCCGGCGGGGATCGGGAACTGCAGCTGCTTGCCGCCCATCGCCACCACGAAGTTCGACTTGGCGGCCGCGCTGAAGACGACCGCGACCAGGGAGCCGTCCGGGTTCTTGAAGGCCACCGCGTCGCCGCCGCTGGTCGTCAGGACCTTGGCGCCCGGATCGACGAACTGGGAGAAGTGGCGGAAGACGTAATACGCCTCGGTCTTCGTGATCACGCCGCCGCTCACCGTCAGCAAGGAGTTCTGTTCCCACGCGCGGCTGGTGTCGTTGCCCAGTCCCAGCGGGTCCAGCACCATGTGAACGGCGTTGTACGCGGTGACTTTTCCCTTCGTGATCGCGTCGCGGATGTACCACCAGCTCTCGACGGCGTACCCCTGATCGTTGGGCGGCGGCTCGGTGTACTTCGCGATGGGAGGGGACGTACTGGTCGCCGGCTGCGCGGCACTGTCGAACGGGTAGAACGGATAGTTGCCGCACTTGCTCTCGGTCACCCAGACGGGGGCCTGGTATGGCAGCGGGTTCATCTTCACCTTGTCCAGCATGTCCCACTCGACGCCGATGCTGGCGATGAACGGCTCGGCCATCGGATCAGACATTGCCGCAGTCACGATGTCGGGGTCACCCAGGTAGTTGGCGAACGCGCCCAGCATGACGTTCGTCCGCAGACCGGCGCTCGCCAGCGCGGGGCCCAGATACTGGCCGATGAACGTGACGTAGGTCTTCTGGTCCCACTGGCAGGTCGGATAGTTCTCGTAGAAGGTGGGCATCTCTTGCGGGGCGACCGACTCGATGTCGATGCCCTGGTCCTTGTAAGCCTGAACGAATTTCACCAGGTACGCGGCGTAGGCCTGCAGAGTCGCCGCGTCGGTCCTCATTGTTCCACCATCGAAGTAGGACGGCTTCGCGGAGCTCCCCTCGTTCGGCTGCGAGTCGGTGCCGGTGTATCCGGTCTTCATCCACACCGGCGGAGTCCACGGCACCGCCCAGAAGCGGATGTTCGGATTCACGGCCAGCGCACCCTTGATGTACGGAATCAGCGTCTGCTTGTCGTGATCGATCGAGAAGTGCGAGAGCGTCGGATCTGCCGGCGGCCGATTGGACTCGGCGGCGGTGGGCGCGACGTCGTCCCCGGTGTCGTCCAGCGTGTAGCGCGCGATGGCGTAGTCGCTGGCGCCGATGGGAAGCTGCGCCAGATTGAAGCGCGCCCCGTCGGCGCCGAACAGCAGGTGCAGGGCTTCGTCCTGCAGCGCCTGCGTCGTCAGCAGGTTCCAGCCCCGTTCGTGGAAGTCGCCGCCGAAGCCTTCCCACGTCTGCTGGGGATGGCTGTCGTCGACGGTCACGTCGGCCGTCGCGTTCGTCGTCTCCGTCCACATGCCGGTGGTCCAGGTGCCGCTGGTGGAGGTCGCCAGGCCGTAGGCGGGCACCGTGGATCCGCCGCTGCCGGCCGCCATGCCGCCCGCCCCTGGCGCACCGCCTGTCGGACCGCCGCCCTGGGACGCCGGCATACCGCCCGTGCCCGAGCTTCCCCCAGCGCCCGCGCCGCCGGTGCTGGCCCCGCCGGTGGCGGCGCCGCCGATCCCGGTGCTGGCGCCGGCGCCGCCGCTACCGGCCACGCCACCCGAGCCAGCGGATGCGCCGGCATGGCCGCCGGAGGATGCGGTCGCTCCGCCGGAAGCGTTGCCGCCGGTCGCGGCGAGTCCGCCACCAGAGCCCCCGCTGGCGGCGGTGCCTCCTCCTGAACCGCCGGCGGTCGCCGGGGCGCGCCCCGCGCTTCCACATCCCAGCGCCGCTATCAGCGCCGCAACCAGACCCCATCGCCTCATGGTCACCATCGGCTCACACATTCCCCTGGCATACACCTTCTGCGCAACCACCTGCCACCAACAAGCGCCGCGCCACATGTTACTACCCGGACGCGCCACCGGGCCCGTCCATCCTGCGTCGCTCAATGACCGGGATCGTCGATCCGCCCGGCGCCCCAGGCCGCCAGCGGCAGCGCCGCCGCCAGCGCGTCGACGTCGGCACGGGTGGACGTGCCGCCTCCGCGCAGCTCGAGGTGCACGCCCGAGCGCATCTGGATCAGCAGGTCGCAGCTGGGCGGCGGGCCGTCGCTGCATTGGTAGAAGCCGTTGACGTCACCGGGCGGGGCCGGCAGGGCCGCCTGAGGGTAGCCGCCACGGCTCATGGACAGCCACGATTCGAACCCGCCAGGGGGCTGCTGCGCGATCGCCAGCGTGACGTCCACGTGGACCGCGCCGCGCTGGTAGCGGCGCCGTATCCAGGTCTCGGTCGGCCCGTGGACGATCGGGTCGCCGGCGAACCCCGCCAGCGTGTCAGGCAAGGCCAGTGGCCGCGGCGCCGCGCCAGCGTCGGACACCGCGGCCGGTGGCGCCGGTGGTGACGTCCGCCGGCATGCTGCCAGCGTCGTGGCGGGCACCACCGCGAAGAAAAGGATCCCGGCTCGCGACACGTGTCTCATAGACTGCTGGATCATGCCCTACGCCGTGAATTTCGAAACCGTCTCGACCATCGGGTTGGAGTCGTCCCCGGTCGCCGCCGCGCTGGCCGGTCTGCGGGCGAACGAGGCGCGCTACTTCAAGAACAAGTACGACCACGTCTTCACCGTCGAGCCTGCCAGCGAGGCCAAGGAGACGATCGATTGGGTGCACCGCATCCTGAAAGAAGAGCGGGACCTGATCATCGAATCCCGCCCCCTGGAAGCGACGCGCTTCCAGGTCGAGAACATCCGGATGGCCTACGTGTTCTACGAGAGCGGCCTGTCGATCAACGTCATGTACACGATCGACGACGCCAAGAAGCGCGCCGTCGGCTTCAAGCTGTCCGACGGCATGGAGGTCCCCGCCGAGCTGGCCCCCCGCTTCAAGTTCGCGCGACAGAAGTCGAAGCTGGCCGGAACGATCCGCGGTTCGTTCTTCGTGATCAAGGGCCAGTACGAATAGGACGCTGAAAAAGCCTTGAGGGGGATGGACAAGAGATCTGGGCAGTTCCGGATTTAACGCCGGAGCCATTTCGGAATCGGCGTCCGGATGCCGCCGGAATCCGTGCCCGGCGTTACGCCGGAATGCGCAGAGAGAGTGACTCCGCCTAGTCGAATCGAACGAGACAAGCAAGTCGTCGTCATGCGTGCCCTCATCTTGATTTTGGGCTTGGTAGGGGAAAACACTACGTGGGACTCGGGCGGCTCCCCCATACAACGCCGCATCGCTCGTGGTATCGCTGCGCCAGTCAAGTACGACTGGCAGGGAGACCATGATGAGACGATGGATGTTGTTATCGCCAACGACATTGATTTTGTGTGCCGGCGCTTGTGCGTCGACGAATAACGGCGGGGGTACACCGATCACCAGCGTGGGGGCCGAGAACAGCGCGGGTGCGATCCGGGCCGCCGAGGAGGTCGGGGCAGCGCACAGCCCTCAAGCGTCCCTCTATCTACAGTTGGCCAAAGAACAGTTCGACCATGCCCGACGATTGACCAGTCCGGACGATCTGCCGGCGGCGGCACTCATGCTGCGGCGGGCCGAGGCCGACGCCAATCTGGCACTGGCGCTAGCCCGCGAAAATACTGAGAAGGTCGAGGCCCAAGCTGCGGTCGACAAAGCAAATATGCTTAATGACGCGGTGGTCCCGTGAACTGCGCGCGAGGAAATCTTATGAAAAAGACAGCCAGTGCTAGTTGGATGCGATCGATGAGACCGGCGCTCATAGGGATGCTTGGTGCTGCCCTTGTGGTGACCGCCTGCGCCACCGTAACCCCGGTCGAATTGATCAACGCCCGGACCGCCTACGCGCGTGCAAGCACCGGCCCGGCTGCGCAGTTGAAGCCCGCGGAGCTGCATAAGGCCAAGGGCGCCCTCGACGCCGCAGAGGCCTCCTTCGTCGAGGAGAAGGGCTCCCAGAAGACGATTGACCTTGCATACATCGCGGAGCGAAACGTCGAGGTGGTGGAATCACAGACGCGGAGCGCCCAGACCGCACAAACCCTAGAAGCAGCGAAGCGCACCTATGACGACAAGCAGCGCGCCCTCGCTAAGAATACCAGGGCCGTGCTGGCCGACACCCGAGTACAGCTAACTGAAGCTCGTAAGGGCCAAGCACAGGAGGCGCAGCAACTGGGAGCGGAGCAGGCGGCGCGAGCAGAGGCCAACACGAAGGCCGCGGCGTCGGAAGCGAAGGCTGCCGCCTCGGATCTAAGGGCCAACGAAGCGAACGATGCGCTGGCCAAGTTGGCTGCGAAGGAAGATGCGCGCGGACAGATCATCACGCTGTCTGGCGGAGTCCTCTTTCGCTCGAACGAAGCCGACCTTCTGCCGGCCGCGCAGACGAAGCTCGATGACGTAGCAGCCGCCCTCATTTCAAGGGGACGGCCCGTGGTGGTCGAAGGGTACACCGATTCCAAGGGCTCGCAGTCTCGCAATAGGGACCTTTCGCAGCAGCGTGCGGACTCGGTGCGAAGCTACCTGGTCTTGCGGGGATTCCCAGCGGAGAAAATCATTGCCAAAGGAATGGGACCGGATCGGCCTGTCGCCGACAACACCAGCGCCGAAGGGCGGGCCAACAATCGTCGGGTTGAGATCGTCGTAGCCAAGTCCGACCTGCCGCTGAAGTGAAACGTCCAGGTAGCGACCTCCCAGTAGTGTCGTCGTGGGGCAGGGCTAATCGGCGGTACACCCGGCAGGGTGCGCCGGCAGCGCTGCCGCGCGTGGCTGCTTCGTTCGCGTACACCCGCTATTGGGCGTCGGTGGACCGCTTTTCTCCCCCGGGTGCTCGAGCCGTCGGTAGACTCGAGCCGCTGCTCGAGGCTGCCGGGTGTGATCGAGAGGCTCTCAGCTTCACGCTGAAGGCCTTCGGGGACTGTGCCCGGCCGGTCGCCAGTTGACGGCCGAGTCTCCGGCGACGCTCAGGCCCCTCTCGAGGGGACCACAATCGACCTAACGATGACGAATTCAGAGGCGTCGTCGTGGCGAAAAGCACATAGTGCCGGCAGGGCGCCTGACGTGACGGAAGCAATAGTCGAGGACGGCTGGTCGGAAGCGCAGGTGGACTGTCGTCGAGTGTTTGAGGAGAACAGCCACCCGATGTGGGTTCTCCAAGAGCTCGCCGTCGTGGACGTCAACCGCGCCGCGTTGCTCCAGTATGGCTATACGCGAGATGAATTCCTCGCCATGAGCCTGGACGATATCGAGGTTGTCGGCGAGCTCGCCAAGGAGCCGCGACACTCCGCTGCGAAGCCACCGATGACGAAAGTCGGCGGGGCTTCGGGCGGGGCCTTAAAGCATCAGAAGAAGGACGGATCTCTCATCGACGTTGAGATCACCTCATTCACTGTAACGTTCCGTGGACGCCCAGCTCTGCTGTACTCCACCCTTGATGTCACCTACCTCCGGCGGGCGGAGGCCCAGACGCGATATCTCGATCTCCTGCTGGCGACGGTCACAGACGCCGTGGTCGCCAGCGACGACAAGTTCATCGTCACCGGCTGGAACGCTGCCGCAGAATCGACTTACGGAAGACGGGCCGACGAGGTGCTCGGACGGCCAGACGCGCTCGTGTTCCGTACCAACTTCGTCGGTGTTGAACACACCGAGGCTATCCAGCGGCTGGTCGAGACTGGCCGTTTTCATGGCGAGTTCACCCACCGCCGGGGCGACGGCAAGCGGATCCACATCGAGTCACGCGCCGTCGCGCTCGTCGACTGCGCCGGACACCGAATAGGCTATGTTAGCGTCAACCGAGACATCACTGAGCGCCGTTGCGCTGAGGAGACGATCCGGGCCCTGTTGCGAGACGTGCTCACGGCGCAGGAGGCGGAGCGGCGCAGGATTGCCCGAGAGTTGCACGACGAGACGGCGCAAACCTTGACCTCTCTACTGGTCGGCCTGCGGACCGTTGACGAGTCGCAAGATCTGGGCCAGGCAAAAGAGGCAGCAAACAGGCTGCGCGGCTTAGTCGCGGCGGCCTTGCTGGGCGTTCAACGCATGGCGCGCGGGCTTCGGCCCAGCGTGCTCGACGATCTGGGGCTCGAGGAGGCACTTGAGCGGTTGAGCCTCGAAGTGGGCGACAGCAACGATTTCGTCGTAGACCTCCATGTCACCGGCCCGCGCCTGCCGCGCCTTCCCGAACAACTCGAAATCGCGCTCTACAGGATATCGCAGGAGGCGCTGACCAACGCAAGCAAGCACGGGTCGCCGAAGGCGGTGAGTATCCTCATTCATCGAAACGCCAAACACGTCCGACTGGTCATCGAGGACGACGGGAAGGGCTTCAACGTCGAGGATGCGGTCTCCGACAAGCAGCTCGGCTTAGTGGGGATGCGCGAGCGCGCCAAACTCGTCGGCGGATCCATGAGCATAGAGTCGTCCCCAGGAAGCGGCACTACCATCTGTATCTCCGTTCCCCTGTCGGGGTCACCGGCGTTCCCATCATGAGCATAAAAGTCTTCGTGGCGGATGATCACGGCATCCTTCGGGGCGGCCTGCGCGCGCTCATCAACCTGCAGGCCGACCTGGAAGTGGTGGGAGAGGCCTCCAATGGTCCGGACGCCTTACTCGGAATCACGAGCGTGGAGCCGGATGTTGTTTTGATGGATATCAGTATGCCCGACGGTGGCGGGCTTGCCGCCATCGCGGCGGTGAAACAGCTTCGTCCGAAGACGCGGATCATCGTACTCACCGTCCACGATGAGATGGGCTACTTCCGGGCGGCGGCGGACGCCGGCGCGGTCGGGTACGTCGTGAAGAGAGCGGTGGACACCGAGCTCCTCGCGGCGATTCGCGCGGTCGCAGATGGGCGCAGCTTTATGGATGCCTCGTTGGGCCTGGAGTTCACCCGCGCGGGGCGGTCGGGCACTGCCGCTGTCGCCAACGGACGGCCAACCGCGCAATTGACCGAGCGCGAGCGGGAGGTCATGCGGCGTGTCGCGGAGGGCTTCACGAACGCCCAGATCGCCGAAGAGCTGCGCCTCGGCGTCAAGTCTATCGAGACCTACCGTTCTCGACTGATGGAGAAACTGGGTCTCTCGAGCCGCGCCGCCCTGGTGAGGTTCGCCCTCGATTGCGGCGTCCTAAAGCCAGGCGACGCCACCCCTTGAGGCCGCCCAGCCTACGCCGGGGAGATCCCTGTTCCACTCGCGGGCACGGTCGCCGCGGCACGCCGGACGAGGTCGACTGGAACGGGAAGAGCACCGCCTACGACTGCGGTCGTGAACGGCGCGAACATCATTTTTAATTGCCGCGGATCTTTTGGCAACCGTTCGTCAAGGCCGCTCCCTATCCCTGGCTCCAGAAAAAAGCCGCGTGTGGTCGAAAGCGGCCGGCGTCTCTTTCATTGACGGCCCGTGCGCGAAAGAAGATTCTCGCCGCGCGAGGAAATGAAAGAGCCTCGTCGGGTGTGACCCGGGGGCCAGCTTCGCGGTGAAGCCGGCCGCGCGGGGACTCGGGGTTGCTGGCAGGCGCCAGCCGTGGTGTCAGCGCAGGGAGGTCGTCATGAGGCTACGTGCACGAAGCTTGAGTCATTGGACCGGGGCCATGTTGTTGTCGTCGATTGCTTTCGCCGGGTGCGGCACACGGGAGGAACCGGCGGCGGTGTCCGACGTGACCGCCACCGCCAGCCGGCTGACCGTGGCCCAGCGCGCGACCACCTGCGCGAACGATCCGCGGGTGGCGCTGGGCCTGGTCTCCAGCGACGTCTGCGTCGGCGCGGACCTGTTCTTCCGCGATGACTTCGGCGGGAACGGGCGCACCTGCGCCACCTGCCACCCATCCGATCACAACTACACCATCGATCCGGGCTACATCGCGTCCCTTCCCGCCAGCGATCCCCTGTTCGTCGGCGAGCAGCAGCCGGCGCTGGCGCAGCTGGAGAAGCCGGCCCTGATGCGGCAGTACGGCCTGATCCTGGAGAATGCCGACGACACGTCGGATCCCACGAACCGGTTCGTGATGCGCAGCGTGCCGCACTGCTTGGCGCTGGCCACTTCGGTGACGGCGCAGGCCGTGCCCACCGACGGCACCACGCGGCCGCCGAATCAGCGCACGGGCTGGTCGGGCGACGGCGCGCCCAACAACGGCGAGCTGCGTGACTTCCAGACCGGGGCGGTGGTGCAGCACTACACCAAGTCATTGAGCCGCACGGCGGGGACTGACTTCGTCCTGCCGACGTCGGACGAGCTCGACAAGATCGTCACCTTCACCAGCACCATCGGCCGCGTCAATGACGTGACGCTGGCCAACCTTTCGCTGTCCGACAGCGGCGCCGAGACGGGGCGCCTGGCGTTCCTGACGCCCGCCAACCGCTGCAACGGTTGCCACAACAACGCGGGCGCGAACGTGGCGGCCGCGTTCAACCGGAACTTCAACACCGGCGTCGAGCGTTCGCGCGTCGCCGATCTGAACACGCTGGGCATCCCCTTCGACGGCGGCTTCGGCGGGCCGGGGGTGACGTCGTTCAACTTCGACGCGGACGGCGACGGCGCGCTGGACTCGTACGGCAACGGCACCTTCAACACCCCGCCGCTGATCGAGGCCGCCGACACCGGCCCGTTCTTCCACACCAACGCGTTCACCACCATCGAGTCCGCCATCACGTTCTACACGACGGCGGCCTTCAGCACCTCGCCGGCCGGAGCCGCCGGGGCCATCGTGCTGTCGCCCACCGACATCGCGAACCTGGGCCGCTTCCTGCGCGTCGTGAACGCGTCGCTGAACTGCCAGATGGCGCAGGCCCGCATCAACGCGGACGTCGCCATCATCGGCGGTTACAAGAACCACTCGCGGGATGTGCAGCAGCGGCTGGCGGCGCTGGCCCTGGCCGAGGTGAACGACGCGCTCGGCGATCTATCCTCCGTGGCGAACCTGAACGTCACGGCCCAGACGTCGCTGGTTGCCGCACAGACGTCGCTGCGCAAGGCGACCGCCGAGGAAAACTGGCCTGATCGTCTGACCGAGCTCCAGGCCGCGCTGACCACGATCACCGCCGCGAACAGCAGCCTCAGCGCCACGCCGGCGGGCGTGACGGCTCTGACCTTCAACATGGGCGCCGGAACGTTGATGTTCTGACCCGAACGCAAAACGGCGCGGGCCCGTGGTGACGAGCCCGCGCCGTGTCTGAAGCGCGCCGGCGTCAGACGACGCTGCGGCGGCGAAACAGCACGCGGTACAGCCCCAGCAGGATCATCGCGCCGACGATCGAGGCGATCACGCCTGGGCCGACGTCGCCTTCGTGGTACAGGCCCAGGGCCCGCCCCAGGAAGTTCGCAAGCAGCGAACCGGCGATGCCCAGCAGGGCCGTCACGATGATGCCGCCCGGATCCTTGCCCGGCATCAGAAGCTTCGCGATGGCGCCAACGACCAGACCGACGATGAGTGCCCATATGATGTGCATGATTTCTCTCCTTTTGAGGGTAGGTAAGAACGGTGAGTTCTGTCTCTCCCCTTAGCGAAACGCGTGCCGTGCCGGTAAAGCCGCGGAGCGCCGCCCCCAGACCGTCTGTCGTGTGACGGCTGCGTAACATCTGTGGGCCCGCGTTACGGGGCCTGGCAGGACGGCGGGGGCCTTCAGCTGCCGTGCAGCACCCGGTCGATGGCCCGCCGGACCGCCAGGCCTTCCTCGGGATTGGCGCGCATGCGCCGGGCCAGGTCCTTCGGTGAGGCGCCGGCACGATACCGTCGCACGACGCTCTCGAGCACGTCGGCGCGCACCGCGAACTCGCCGACCAAGGGAAAGCCCGCGGCGACGTAGGCGCGAGGGGGCACGTTCGCGTCCGCCATCCAGAACAGCTCGCCGGGGTGAGGCAGGGGGGGACTGGCCTCCGCACCGAAGTGCGCCCGCACCAGGATGGCGCGCGCGCGCAGGCGATCGTCTTTCAGCAGCGCCGGCACGAAGACCGTCAGCTCGCCCTGCACGACCCCCAGCGCGCTGAGCGCGTCGCGATCTTCCTGCTCCAGCTCGCGCAGCTGCGCGCGGGCATCGCCAGCCAGGACGGTGCCCAGGCCCTGTTCCAGCTGGTAGACCAGGCCCCTGACGCGCGGGCTGGCCGCCGCCGGCACCTCGCCGATGTCCGCCAGCAGGTGGGCCGGCACGTCGCGCGCGAACGCCAGCAGGCGCCGCATCAGCCGTAGCCGCGCGCCGGCGCCGACCTGCGGCTCGCCAATCAGCAGCGCCACCTCGGGGCGCAGCAGATCGGGGCCGCGCGCCAGGCGTGCCAGCACGGCGCCGCCCCGGAACCGGATGCGGCCGTCGTCCTCCAGCGCGAACGCCTCGTGGGGCGCGTCCACGATCGACTCGACGTAGGTGTCGGAGACGCCGCGCTCCGTGGCCGCCGCGGATGGTCGCTCCCCGCGGGCGCGATCCGGGGCGTCGCTGAACGCGGCGGGGCCCAGCGCCGCGCGCAAGCGCTCGGCCAGCACGCCGTTTCGCGCGGCATCGCCAGCGCGCTGGGCGTGCCCCTCGACCACCTCCGCCGAAGCGCGCGCGCGGCGGCGCCCCTTGCGGCCCGCGCTGTCGACGAACCGGCGCACCAGCTCGGCGTGCAGGCCGTCGCTCAGCCGATCCTCGATGGCGCGCGCCCGCTCTTGCCACTTCACCGCCTCGGCCACCCAATCGGCGCGATGGGCGACGTAGGTCCACGTCCGGATCGACGCCAGGTGCGCCGTCAATGTCTCCACGTCTCCACCCTCCTGGTCCAGCGGCTCGATCCGTTCGCGCAGCCATGCCTCGTCCAGGCGCCCGGCGCGCGCCAGCTGCGTGAAGATGGTCGCCTGCAATCGAAAGTGTTCGTCGAGCGCCAGCTGGCGATAGTCGGGGATCTGGCAGACGTCCCACGCCATTCGCAACACCTCACCGGTCGCGCCCGCCAGCAGCGGCGCCGTGTCCGGGTGCTCGCTCAGGTAGACGAACGCCCGCTCGTCCTCGTCCAGCGGCGCCAGGCGCAGCGCCGGATGCGGGGACTTTGCCCGCAGCGCCGCCAGCAACGCGCCAGCGGAGGAAAAATCCAGCGCGCCGTTTCGCCAGTACAGCTGCGTCAGCGGCGGGAAGCGATGGGTCTCGAGCGCGCGAATCACCGACGGCGGCAGCGGATCCAGCGGGTCCAGGACCGCGAACGTGCCGTCGTGGCGGAAGCGCCCGGCCCGCCCCGCGATCTGGGCCAGCTCGGCCTCGTCGAGGGGCCGCACCTGCCGGCCGTCGAACTTCGCCAGATCGGCGAAGGCCACCAGGTCCACGTCCAGGTTCAGGCCCATCCCGATGGCGTCGGTGGCGACCAGCGTGTCCACCTCGCCCGACTGATACAGCGCCACCTGGGCGTTGCGAGCGCGCGGCGACAGGGCGCCCAGCACCACCGCGGCGCCGCCGCGGCGGGCCCGCATGCGCTCGGCCAGCTCGTAGACCCTCTGCGCGGAGAAGGCGACGATGGCGCTCCGGGGCGGTAGATCGCGCAGCCCGATGCGGCCGGCGCTGCGCAGGGTCGACAGGCGGGGGCGTGACTCGATCTCGACGCCGGGGATCAACTCGCGCACCAGCGGCCTGACCGTATCGGCGCCCAGAAACCAGGTCTCGACCCGCCCGCGCGCCGACAGCAGCCGGTCGGTGAACACATGCCCGCGCTCGCGGTGCGCGCCCAGTTGCACCTCGTCGATGGCCACGAAGTCGACCGTCCGATCCAGGGGCATCGCCTCGACGGTGCAGATCCAGTACCGCGGGCGCGGCGGGATTCTCTTCTCTTCGCCGGTCACCAGCGCGACCGCCGCCTCGCCCAGCCGAGCGGTCACCCGATCGTAGATCTCGCGCGCCAGCAGCCGCAGGGGCAAGCCCATCATCCCTGTCAGGTGCGTGAGCATCCGCTCCACCGCGTGGTGGGTCTTGCCGGTATTGGTCGGCCCGAGCAGGGCCAGTGTCCGCGAGGGCGTCATCGGCGGCGATGAACGCATCAACGGAACATAGCAGGCGACGATCCCGCATTGTCGCGCGTCGTCATTCCCCAGGGATCGAAAACCGGACCGGTCCATGAATCGCATGGCCCGATCGCCCCTGCGCGGCGGCCGCGCGTATACTGCGCGCCATGCGCGGTTGGGGAATTCTTGGGGTCCTGGTGGCGGCAGGCGTCATTGGTTGCGGCGGGGGCGGCGGCGGGGCCGGGCCCGCGCTGACGATCCAGACGTTCGATACGCTGGAGAACGGGTGGGGCGATGCCCCGCTGCCGGTGCACTTCGTCTGGCGGATCCAGGCCCCCGCCGGCAAGACGCTGACCTGCAAGGTCGACGTCGACGGCGACGGCGCCATCGACAGCACCATCACACCCTGTCCTGCCGACACCACCAGCACCGCGGCCGCCGCCCTGGTGGCGCAGACCTTCACCATCCCCGGTCCGTACGCACCCACGCTGGTGGTCAGCGACGGCTCGTCCAGCGTCACCGCCACCACGTCGGTGTTCGCGAATCACGTGACGTTCGGGCCCAACGTCGTGTTCCCCGAGCAGCTGCCCGGGTTCGTGGCGGCGCAGGTGCTGTCGCCCGCGTCGGTCACGCTGACCTTCGCCACCGCCGCGAACGTGCCCGCTCTGGCAGCGGGCACCATCCTGTGGGGGACGTCGGCCGGCGGCTATCTGTTGACAGTCGCCGCGGCCTCGCCCTCCGGCGCGGCGGTGACGGTGCAGGGCACCGCCGCCAAGATCGAAGACGCGATCGACACCGGCTTCTTCGGGGCGCGCAACGTGCCGGCGACCTTCGAAGGCGCGAGCTGCGCCCTGGGGGCCGCCGACTGCGCCGGCGTGACGTTCCAGACCGTGCCCGCCGCGCCGGCCTTCGCCGCCAGTACGGACGGGACCGTGCGGACCAGCGCGCTCAGCCTGTCCGGTCAAGTGGGCGTGGAGATCTCGATCCCCATCGAGGACGGCGTGGCCCCCAGCCTGGGGGTGACGCTGACGGTGGAGCGCTTCGTGATCGACATCGAGGGGCACTCCCTGAAGCGGGCCGACTTCGCCATGACGCCGCTGGTGACGTTCGGGCTGACGGTCGAGGTCGCGAAGGCCAACCTCCTGACCTGGCCCAAGGGCAACAGCGGCGCGATCAAGCTGGGGACGATGTTGATCGGTCCGTTCGTCGTCGTGCCGGCGATCTTCCCCAGCCTGACCGTCAGCGCCTCGGTCGAGGCGTCGATGTCGCTGGGCCTGGGGCTGCCCGTGTCGATCACGTACGAAAGCGGCACCTGGACCTCGAAGGTCGGCCATGACGCGAAGCCGGCCGCCAGCCTGATCAAGGAGAGCGTGTCGGTCTCCGACTCGATCGAGGCGTCGCTGCAGCTGAAGCTGGAGGCGCTGGTGTTCGGCATCGGCGGACCTTACGTGGCTCCGGCGGCCAGCCTGTCCCTGAAGTCGGACGGCATGCTCGACTACTCCTGCGCGTCCGACCCGATGGGCAAGATCTGCTACGAGGCGACCTGGGGCCTGTCGGGGTCATACGGCGCCGAGGTGCCCTGGATCGATGACGCGAAGATCGAAGGCGCCATCGAGGGTGGCATCGAGGAGAAGTTCTGGGATTCCTGCGAGGACAAGGCGAAGGACAAGGCACCCGATGACGGGCTGACCCCGTGCGGGGGCGCCAGCGGGGCGGCAGGCAGCGGCGCCGGGGGCATGGGCATGGGAGCGATGGGCGGCGGCGCGGCCGCTGGCGGCCGGGGCGGCGCCGGAGGGGCCGGCGGTCAGGGGGACCAGGGCGGTCAGGGCGGCGGAGCGAGCGCGCCGCCGCGGCCCGATCCCACGAAGGCGCCTCAGGTGCCGTACAAGGGCGTGGCGATGGGCGACCCCCACCTGCGCACGTTCGACGGCGTTCGCTACGACGAGCAACCGGTGGGCGAGACGGTGCTGGTCCGCAGCGCCAGCGGGGACTTCGAGCTGCAGGCCCGCACGAAACCCTGGAACGGCAGCACGCGCGTGGCGGTGATCGTCGGTGCCGCCGCCCGCGTGGGCGCCGATCGGTTCAGCGTGTACCTGGACGGCACCGTCAGGCTGAACGACGCGCTGCTGGCCGTCCCCGACGGACAGCAAGCGCTGTCGGCCGGCGTGACGTTGTTCCGCGCCGGATCGACGTTCGTCCTGGTCTGGCCCGACGGGGCGCAGGCGCGCTTCACGCTGTTCGGCCCGTACATGGGCGTCGAGGTGTATCTGCCCGACACGCGGCGCGGCCAGGTCGGTGGCCTGCTGGGCAACGACGACGGCGATCCGACGGGCGAGCTGATGGTCCGCAACGGCCCGGTGCTGCCCGACGCGCCCACGCTGTCGTACTTCTACGGGGTGTTCATCGAGAGCTGGCGCGTGGCCCAGGCCGATTCGCTGTTCTATTACGGGCCCGGCGAGACGACGGAGACCTTCACCGATCGCATGTTCCCCCCGATGCCCGCGCGGGCCATGGATCTGGACCCGGCCGCGCGCGCCAGCGCCGCCGCCATCTGCACCGCCGCCGGCGTCAGCGCCGACTGGCTGGACGCCTGCATCGTCGACGTCGGCTTCACGAACGATCCCAGCTTCGCCGGAACGCTGACCAATCTTTCTCCCGTGGCCGGCGCGGTCGACGTGCATCCCGGCACCGGGGCCGGCACCGACGGTAGCGTCATCACCTCGGCCGACGACAGCAGCGGCACCATCACCGGTACCCTGGCGCCGGGCGCCACGCAGACGTACACGCTCGCGGCGCAGAAGGGGCAGGTGATCGTCGCCCGCCTGGCCGACACCGGGCGCAACACCTTCGTACCGCGCCTGACGCTGCTGGATCCCACCGGCGCCGCCGTCCAGGGGAACTACGGCGCCGACGTCGCGGGCCTGGCCGCCACCGCGGCGACCGCTGGCACGTATAGCCTGGTCGTCGCGGACGCCTCGGGACGCACCGACGTGACGGGCAGCTACACGCTGTATTTCGTGGTGGCGCCTGGCGCGAACGAGGGTGGCCTGTTGCCGCCCAGCGCGACGGTGGCGGGCACCATCGAGCTCGGCGATCTGGACTCGTACACGTTCGCGGCGGCGGCGGGGCAAGGCGTGCAGGTGCGGGTGGCCGACGTGAGCGGCGGCTCGTTCGTCCCCGCGGTGGCCGTCTACGATCCCACCGGAGCCCTGGTGAACAGCAACTACGGACAGAGCGCGGCGGGCTTCTCGTTCACGGCGTCGGCCACGGGGACGTATACCGTGGTCGTCTTCGACTACTCGTCGGGCTTCGCGTCGTCGGGCGCCTACCACCTGTACCTGGCCGTGGCGCCGGGCGCGAACGAGGGGGGACTGCTGCCGCCCAGCGCCGCCGTGGCGGGCACCATCGATCTGGGAGACATCGACTCGTACACGTTCGCGGCGGTCGCGGGGCAGGGCGTGCAGGTGCGGGCCGCTGACGTGACAGGCACCGCCTTCGTGCCGGCGGTGGTCGTTTATGACCCGAGCGGCGCGGTCGTGAACAGCAACTACGGGCAAAGCGTCGCTGGCTTCTCGTTCACGGCGTCGGCGACGGGGATTTATACGGTCGTCGTGTACGACTATTCATCCGGGTTCGCTTCTGCTGGTGCCTACAACCTGTATCTGACGGTGGCGCCGGGCGCGAACGAGGGCGGCCTGCTGCCGCCGGCCGCGATGGCCGCCGGCATGATCGATCTGGGCGATCTGGACTCGTACACCTTCGCCGCGTCCACCGGCCAGGGCGTGCAGATCCGGGTGGGCGATGTTTCAGGGACCTCGTTCGTGCCGGCGGTCGTCGTGTACGGCCCGACGGGGGCGCTGGTCGACAGCAACTACGGACAGACCGCCGCGGGCTTCTCGTTCACGGCGTCGGCGACCGGGACGTACACGGCTGTGGTGTACGACTACTCGTCGGGGTTCGCGTCCACGGGAACGTACAACCTGTATTTGACGGTGGCGCCCGGCGCGAACGAGGGGGGCGCCTTGACGCCGGGCACGCCGGTGGCGGGCGCGATCGATCTGGCGGATCTGGACTCGTTCACGTTCGCCGGGGTGGCCGGGCAGCGCGGGCAGGTCGTGGTGACGGACACGGCCGGCGGTCCGTTCGTGCCCGCGGTGGTGATCTACGGTCCTACGGGGGCCGTGGTGATCAGCACGTACAACGCCGCCGCGGCGACGGCGAACTTCAACGTCACGGCCAGCGGCACCTATACGGCGGTCGTGTACGACTACTCATCGGGCTTCGCGTCGAGCGGCAGTTACACGCTGCTGCTCACCCTGCAGTAGGGACGCTTGCTCCATCGAATCGCGCGGAGCGTGTACCATCGCGCCATGAGCGTGGGGGGGATCGCGACGGGGAGCGGGGTGCTCGCCGTTCGGGGTGAGCCCCGATTCCGGATGGGGCCAAGCGTCCGGAGAGGCGCTACTTCTTCTCCAGCGCGTCCGCCACCGCCTTCAGCAACTGCTCTGGCGTGACGGGCTTCGTGAGCAGCGGCAGGTCGACGTCGGGGACGCCGCGGCTGACGATCGCCTCGTCGCTGTAGCCGGACATGCACAGCACGGCCAGGCCGGGGCGCTCGGCGCGCAGCTGGGCGGCCAGCTCGCGGCCGTTCATCAACGGCATCACCACGTCGGTCAGCACCAGGTCGATCGGGCCGGCGTGCTGCCGCGCGACGGACAGCGCCTGGTGGGGATGGCCGGCCTCGAGGACGCGGTAGCCGGCCCGCTTCAGCACCGTGACCACCACCAGCCGCACCGACGCATCGTCCTCGGCGACCAGGATCAGCGCGTCCCTGTTGCGCGTGGCGGGCCGGGGCGTCGGCGGCTCCTCCGCCACCGCCTCGTCGCAGAGGGGCAGATACGCCTCGAACACCGAGCCCCGGCCAAGCTCGCTCTCGACGGAGACGTTGCCGCCGCTTTGCTTGACGATGCCGAACACCGTGGCCAGCCCCAGGCCGCTTCCTTGCCCCGGTCCCTTGGTGGTGAAGAACGGCTCGAACGCGCGGGCACGCGTCTCCTCGTTCATTCCGATCCCGTCGTCGGCCACCGCCAGGACGGCGTAGCGTCCGGGCGGAAGCTCCAGCCGCGCCGCGCGCGCGGCGTCCAGCTCGCGCGGCTGGCAGCTGATGTTCAGGCGGCCGCTGTTGCGCTCGATGGCGTCGCGCCCGTTGATGACCAGGTTCAGCACCACCTGTTCCAGGTTCGTGGGGTCGGCCTTCACACGCAGCGGGCCGTCCGGCAGCGACACGGTCAGCTCGATGTCCTCGCCCACCAGCCGCCGCAACATGGGGCTCAGGCGGGTCAGGATGGCGCCCAGGTCGACGACGCGCGGGCGCAGGACCTGCCGCCGGCTGAACGCCAGCAGCTGCCTGGTCAGCGCCGCCGCGCGCTCGCCCGCGCCGATGATCTCCTGGATCTCGGCGTGGCCTTTGTGGGCGGGACCCAGCTCGTTGGCGGCCAGGTGGGCGAAGCCCAGCAGCGCGCACATGATGTTGTTGAAGTCGTGCGCGATGCCGCCCGCCAGGCGCCCGACCGCCTCCATCTTCTGGGACTGGCGGATCGTCTCCTCCAGCTGGCGCTCGCGCGAGACGTCGCGCGCGATCGTCGAGTACAGCGTGACCTGGCCGTCGCGGCCCCGGTGTGACAGCAGGACCTGCGACATCGGCACGACGGCGCCGTCGTGCCTCGAGAATTCGGCCTCCATGCGCCAGGCCCCGTCGCGCGCGGCGGCCGGCAGACCCTCGGACAGCAGGCGGCTCAGGGAAGCCGGCGCGTGCGCCATCTGCAGCGTGCGGCCCACCAGGTCGTCGTCGGCGCCGAT